>Ga0068714_10006706_pt1 | contig 11575 bp, 9 predicted proteins | sample MTBNYHSulfiMetaG_FD_62988 | JGI IMG/M metagenome (GOLD analysis project Ga0068714, IMG submission 62988) | Enrichment culture microbial communities from rom New York Harbor, USA that are MTBE-degrading - MTBE-NYH (New York Harbor Sulfidogenic)... | ecosystem: Environmental > Aquatic > Marine >... | reverse complement strand
GCCATGGAGGCCCTGATGCCCCTGATCGCCGATTCGGATGAAAAGGTCCGGAGATCGGCCGCCCTCGGTCTGTTGCGACTCGCTACCGTTAAGGAATTAAAGCGGTACGACTAGAGAAGCCCCATGAATGGAAGCGCCGGCATACGAACATGACGAGCACCATCGAGGGGGCGATTGAAATTAGTAAGACTTTCGGAGACATACAAGGTTTATAGAAAACCATCGATACTTTGACGGAGATTGTATACACACACAAAACAGAGGTTGTTCCAGAGACGGGTACAGCCGAAATCATATGACGCTACTCCATCGTTTAAAGATAGGAGCGCGCACGTATTTAGCGCTTTTTCCGCCCCTAACGACTTCCCTTTCCCTGTCCATCTTTAACCAGTTTCGCCAAAAGCCTTGTGGCTTGAAAAGGGCCGATTCATTCCTTTCACTTCATTCATCATTCCGCATTCATCATTTTTCCGATTGTCTTTCCTCTATCCTTTGTCGCTCCCGCTTTAGTTCCTGTTCAAGTTCTTCTTCCGTGGGCAGGTAAAGCATGTACTTGGAGGCGAAAAGTTGCTTGCTGTTGTTCAGCACGGAATAACGGGCAATGGCCTCGTTTTTTTGGGAACACAGAATCAGGCCGATGGTGGGATTATCTCCTTCCACCTTGGCATGTTCTTCATACATGCGCACGTAGCCGTCCATCTGACCGATATCCTGATGGGTCAGCTTGCCGATTTTAAGGTCGATCAGGACAAAGCATTTCAGAATGAAATTGTAAAAAACCAGGTCCACGTAAAAATCTTCATCCCCGAACCGCATCCGCTTCTGCCGGGCCACAAAGGAAAACCCCTTGCCGAGTTCAAGCAGGAACTCCTGCAGTTTATCGATGATAGCCTGCTCGACCGTGGATTCCCGCAAGCCCGGATAATCCTTGAGATTTAGAAAATCCAGAACATATGGGTCGCGAATGAAATGCTCCGGTTCAACCCGAGCCAGTTTCTCGGCCGCCTCCTGTTTGACCGGTTCTTTTTCCCGGCTTGCCAAAAGTCGCTCATAATACAGGGTCGAAATCTGCCTATCCAGTTGCCGGGTCGACCAGTTTTGGTCCGCGGCTTCGTTCATATACCATTCGCGGGCCTTGTCGTTTTCGACGCGAAGAAGGTGTCGATAATGTGTCCAGGATAATTCGCTCCGCACCGCAGAGTCTTCTATAACGTCCCCGGATTCGAGACGCATTGCGTCTCGCTTTGTGGTATCGGATTTGAGACTCGCTGCGTCTCGTTTTGAGAACATAAGATAAAACTGCCGCATTTTCCGCAGGTTAGTGACATCGAAACCCTTGCCGAATTCACCGGTCAAGCGTTTGGATATCTCTTCCAGCACCGCCTTGCCGTATTCGGCCCGTTCCTTCCCCTTCTGCTCATGCTCCACAATTAGATACCCGATCTGCCAATAGGCTTGGAGCATGGCAAGATTGACCGCCCGGTAAGCCGAAGATCGCGCCTTTTCCAGTACAGCTCGAATTTCTTCGTAAAGAGTATCGACTTTTACCAACTGTTTTTTGCCTTCATTCATCCTTCATCCTTCGGCATTCGGCATTCGGCATTCATAATTTGTTTTATCCTGTCGTACGTGAATGACGATGCAGTTAAGAGTAGACGAAATGTGCCCCGTTTGTCAGCTGTTTTTAAAAATCTCTTTCTCCTATGCCGATCCCGTTGGTAGACCAGACGATTATCCTTTCTGTGCACGGATTGCGTCCGTTCATCGGCAATCGGGTTGCCGGTAAACGCGGATTCATTGACAGAAATTCTCAGGTCTTTTACACTGAAAGATATTCGACCGCGAATTCTCGAATCACGCGTGCCGGGACTGAGAAAATCGTGTCGTAGAGTGCTTAGACCGGTTCGGCAATGACGAACCGCTCCGCTGCTGCAGACGAGTTCAAAGGTTTCGTTCATATTCGATGCCGCTTTTTCCCGGAAACGGTTTGAGAATGCGTCGGTTCTTCCGTGGTGGGTTTCGGCAAATTCCGCTCTATCAAAAGGTGTCACGCCTATGCGTTTTTTCGACGACTTCGACTCCTGCCGGCAATACGACCAATGGTTCGAAACAGTTAAAGGGAGACAATGGTTTCAGTGTGAATGGGAACTCATTGAGGCCGTCCTGGCTCCGTCTTCAGGAGATCGCCTCCTCGACGTAGGCTGCGGGCCCGGATACCACCTGCAGGAATGGCGTCGGTTGGGAATACGGTGCATGGGTCTTGACGCGTCCACCCATATGGTGGAATTGGCCCGACGTCGTCTCGGCCCGTCGGTTCCGGTAAAACACGGCTTCGCAGAGTCTCTGCCTTTTCCTGACAATCAGTTCGATATTGTTGTATTCAACAAGACCCTGGAATTTTTGGACAATCCGGTTATGGCCTTGAAAGAAGCTCAACGTGTCGCTAGAAAAAACGTTTTTATTCAAGTTGTAAATCCCTTTTCTCCCGTTGGACTGAAACAGGCTCTCAGGTTCCTCCGTGAGAGCTTTCCCTATCATCCAAACCACTATCTCGATATCTGGACCCTTAAGAAATTGATCGGAACGGCCATGGGCCACCCGCTGTACCAATGGGCTTCTACGAGCACGGAGCCGATGTTCCGATCATGGAAACAGGGTGGCTCGCACATTTCCACGAGCCCCTTCGGAGACCTCGTGGCGATACGCGTAGATTTGGCCGAACTGGTTTCGAAGACCGCGTTGGAATTCCCCTACCGCAAAATGGCTCTCACAGCGATTATCCATGGAGCCTCAAGGGAGGGCTTATGAAAGAGGCCATGCTTTATGCGGCTCTCGAGGACAAGAACGTCAAATGCGCTCTCTGCGCTCATCGATGTCTGATTCGACCTGGAAAACGAGGGTTCTGTGAGGTTCGGGAAAACAGGGATGGAGTTCTATACTCCCTGGTGTATCGAAAGCTCATTGCCCAACATGTGGATCCTATTGAAAAAAAACCGCTGTTTCATGTGCTTCCCGGCTCTCTATCCTATTCCGTCGCCACCGTAGGATGTAATTTCAAATGCAGCTTCTGTCAGAACGCGGACATATCTCAAATGCCTTCGGACATGAGCAAAATCACCGGGCATGACGTGGCGCCGGCCACGCTGGTCGAAGATGCTTTAGAAAACCGATGCCGGTCTATCGCATATACGTACACGGAGCCCACCATATATTTCGAATATGCGTACGACACGGCCATTCTGGCTGAAAAAAACAATCTGCTCAATGTGTTTGTGAGCAACGGCTACATGACCGGAGAGTGTTTGGACACCATTGGAAGCACGCTGCACGCGGCCAATGTGGACCTGAAATCGTTTCGGGACGAATACTACAAATCGTTGTGCAAGGCCAGGCTGCAACCCGTACTGGACTCCCTAAAAAAGATGAAGGAAATGGGAATCTGGGTAGAAGTGACCACACTGCTTGTTCCCGGAGAAAACGACTCCGAACAGGAGATCCGCGACATTGCGCGCTTCCTGGCCGACCTGGGTCGCGAAGTCCCATGGCATATCAGTCGCTTCTATCCTCAGTATCGATACCTGTCATCCGGGCCGACGCCATCGAAAACCGTGCAGAAAGCGCGTGATATCGGATTCCAAGAGGGTCTGAGATTTGTGTACACGGGAAATCTCCCCGGCGACGAGGGAGAAAAAACACTGTGCCCCTCTTGTGGAAAAACCGTTATCAATCGAAGCGGCTATCACGTCTACGAGTTGAAGCTGTCGCGGGGAACGTGCTCTTTTTGCGGCGAAACGATAGAAGGGATTTTTGAACCCGGTTTCTAAATCGCCCTGATTCCCGAGAACTCGGACTTCAGTTCCCGTGTCATCAGTTCCTGGACGGCCGCTAAGGGCGGTTTGTCTTCATAGAGTATAGCGTGTACCTGCTCGCAGATCGGAAGCTCTATCTTCATGCGCTGAGCCATATTGTACACGGATTTCGAGGTCCTGACTCCCTCGGCTATCATAACCATGCTGTCCAGGATTTCCTGGAGCTTTCTACCCCGGCCCAGTTGCATGCCCACGTTCTGGTTCCGGCTCAATCCGCTGCAACACGTCAGCACAAGATCGCCCACTCCGGCCAATCCTGCAAACGTCAGCGGATTGGCGCCCAATGCCATACCCAACCGGGTCATTTCCGCCAATCCCCTGGTTATAACGGCCGCTCTGGCGTTGGCTCCCAACTCCAAACCGTCGCAGGCTCCCGCAGCAATGGCGATCACGTTCTTGAAAGCGCCTCCCAATTCAACACCCACTACGTCGCTGGATGTGTACACGCGAAAAAAATGGTTGGCGAGTATTCGCTGTGCGTGTCTGCCGACGTCCAAAGCATGAGACGCGACCGTCACGGCCGTAGGCAATTCTTTTGCCACCTCTTTCGCGAAACTCGGACCCGAAAGATAACACAAATGAGAATGGAGTCGGTCGGGAAACACCTCCTCGAGAATGTCCGACATCAGAGACAGCGTCTCGTTTTCTATGCCTTTGGTAGCGGCTACAATCACGGTGTCGGGGCCGAGGTGAGGTTCCATGAGCTGCGCGATTCCCCGAAATACGTGAGAGGGGACCACGATGACGACCAGTTCCTTCCCCTGGACCACTTTACTCAAATCATTGCTGGGTCGAATGGAATCTTCGAGGCGAAATCCAGGCAAAAACGTCCTGTTTTCTTTGCAGGTGTTGATCTGGTCGCAGACCTCTTTCTCGTATACCCACAAATCGACCGAGTGGCCGTTGGAGGCCAGCAGTCCGGCTAATGCCGTCCCCCAGCTGCCTGCACCGACAACTCCGATTGGAGCCATAAAACTAATCCTCTTCCTTTTCCGCCAGCTTGGCTATTCCCACTACTTTTTCTCCCGGTTCCACTGTTTTCAGACGAACACCTTGGGTGGCCCGACCGATGATGGGAATCTCTCGAACTTCGAACCTTATGGCTATTCCACGGTTCGTTATCAGCATGATATCGTCCTGGTCGCTGACGATGGACATACCGATCACATCACCGTTACGCGCCGTGGTCCGTATGTCGATGATTCCTTTCCCTCCTCTGCCCTGAATACGGTACGATTCATTGGCCGTTCGTTTGCCGTACCCGTTTTCAGTAACCGTGAGAATGGTTTCGGACCCGTGCTCATCGAGAACCTGCAGGGCGACTACGTGGTCTCCTTCATCCAGGCGCATGCCGATTACACCTTTGGCCACACGCCCCATGGATCTCGCTTCCTTTTCTCTGAATCGGACGCATTTGCCTTTCTTGGAGGCCAATAAGACGTGCTGACCGCCGTCCGTTACTCGCGCAGCGATAAGTTCGTCGTTATCGTCGATTTGAATGGCTATGATCCCATTAGCCCTTCGATGGGCATAGGCGGAGAGCGGCGTTTTCTTCACCAACCCTCTGCGTGTGGCAATGATGATATATCGGTCTTCTTCGAAGGACCCGACGTTCAGAACGGTAGCAACGCTCTCTCCCGGCTGCAGAGCGAGGAGATTCACCAGCGCTTTGCCTTTCGCCACACGCCCTGCCTGCGGAATTTCGTGCACTTTCAACCAGTACGCCCGACCCTGATTGGTGAAGAAGAGAAACGTGTCATGCGTGGATCCCATGAACAGATGCTCGACAAAATCTTCGGACAAGGTTTCCATGCCGGTCTTGCCTCGTCCTCCACGTCGTTGGGCGCGGTAGATACTCAATGCGTTTCGCTTGATGTATCCCCGGTTGCTGATGGTTACGATCATGTCCTCCTCGGCGATCAAGTCCTCCACATCCAGTTCTTCCGTGTCGGGGATGATCTCCGTTCGACGCTCGTCCGAATAGTTTTTTCTGATCTCACGAAGTTCGTCGGCCGCTATGTTCAGTACGAGCTGCTCGCTCCTCAACACAGAGCTCAGGTACTCGATCTGTTTAAGTAATTCATTGTATTCCTGATCGATTTTGTCGCGCTCCATACCCGTCAACCGCTGGAGTCGCATCTCGAGAATGGCCGTAGCCTGCCTTTCGCTTAACCCGAAGCGCTGCATGAGGCCCGTTCTCGCATCCTGAACACTGGAAGAAGATCGAATCAAAGAAATGACTTCGTCGAGATGGTCCAAAGCAATCTTAAGGCCTTCCAAAATGTGGGCCCGTTCCTCGGCTTGTCTCAACTCGAACCGTGTGCGTCTGAAAATGACCTCTTTCCGATGATCGATGAAATGCTCGATTATTTTTCTCAGTGTAAGCACTTCGGGACGCCGATTCACAATGGCCAGCAGTATGACCCCAAAAGCGATCTGCATCTGGGTGAATTTGTACAACTGATTGAGGATGACGTGGGGGTTGGCGTCTTTTCTGAGTATCAGTACGATCCTCATGCCCTCTCTGTCGGACTCATCTCGAATATCCACAATGCCTACAATTTTCTTCTCTTTCACAAGATCGACGATTTTCTCGATGAGTCGGGCTTTGTTCACCTGATAGGGAATCTCTGTAATCACGATCTGGGTAATGTTTTTCCTTGGTAAGGTCTCGATAACGGCTCGTGCTCGAACCTTGATCGAACCCCTTCCAGTGGCATAGGCGTCCCTGATGCCTTTGGTTCCATAAATGAAGCCGGCCGTCGGAAAATCGGGACCGGGAAGCAGCTTCACCAGTTCGTCCAACTTGATTTGCGGTTTCTCTATCACTGCCAATGTAGCGTCTATTACTTCACCTAGATTGTGCGGCGGGATATTGGTGGCCATACCAACGGCTATGCCCGACGAACCATTGATCAGGAGGTCCGGAACCCTGGTGGGAAGCACGGTAGGTTCTTCAAGGGTGCTGTCGTAGTTGAGTTCGAAGTCTACGGTTTCTTTCTCGAGATCCTCCATAAACTCGTGGACCAACTTGGCCATGCGCACTTCGGTATATCGCATGGCGGCGGGACTATCTCCATCCACGGAACCGAAATTGCCCTGGCCGTCCACCAGCGGGTACCTCATGGAAAAGTCCTGGGCCAAGCGCACCAGTGCGTCGTACACCGCGGCATCGCCATGAGGATGATATTTACCAATCACATCACCGACAACCCTGGCCGATTTCTTGTAAGGCTTGTTCCATTCGTTTTTCAATTCCCGCATAGCGAAGAGAACCCGGCGATGCACCGGTTTGAGACCATCCCGCACGTCGGGCAACGCGCGTCCGATGATCACGCTCATGGCGTAATCCAGATAGGACTTCTTGATTTCGTCTTCAATGCTTACTTGCATCTGTTGCTGCTGGCCGACTTCCATGTATGTATAGTTCCTTCCGTACGATCTTTAAACAAACGAAAATGGCCTTTCAGGACATCAAGTCCTCTGAAGACCATCTCCTTCCGATCATTCAACCCGTCTCCAAGACACGGGATTACTCTTTAACTTGAAGATTGTTCTTTATTATTCGAACACCGCGCACACTGCCGGTGAGTTGAATCACTTTATCGATCTGTTCCTGGGAGAGCATAACCCCGCTCAGATAAACGACGCCCTGATAGGTATCGATGTCAATGTTCACCGCCCTGATCTCAGGATCTTCGACCAATCTGCTGGTGACCTTCAGTGTAATGGTCGAGTCGCTAAATTGAGATCCCACCGGGCGCTCATCGCTGATAACGGAGTACGCTCCCGCCGCCGTTCCGCCCACAACAGCGGGACCGCAACCATAAAAAAGCAGAACACAAAGCACTAACATAACCACCGGCAAATACGTATTTGCTCCTTTGATCGTGGTTTTCATATCTGATGCCCTTCCATAGGAACACGTTCCATCTAAATGTCCAATCCCGTGACCTCGAGCGCGTTGTTGTAAATGAACTCTCGTCTCGGTTCTACATGGTCCCCCATAAGTACGGTAAAAATCTCATCCGCCTCAACCACATCTTCCACCAGCACCTGTAGAAGCGTTCTTTTCTCAGGGTCCATGGTGGTTTCCCATAGTTGTTCCGGATTCATTTCACCGAGACCTTTGTACCGCTGAATTGTAACGCCTTTCTGCCCCTGATCCAGGAAGTGTTGAAGGAGTTCTTGCTTACTCGTTATCTCCACTGTGCGATCGCCCTTTCCTTCCTCGATGCGATAAGGAGCCGGATCGATCTCCTCCAGATTACTCCAGATGAGACCGGCTTTTAAGTAGTTATAAGACGTTACCAGGGTCCACCCCACAGTGGCTGTTTTTTTCTGAACGCTCGTTGTCGAGACCATCAGTTGCCATAGATTGTGTTCGTTGTCCCGTTCGACGCTTTCCACCATGAAACCACTCTGGTTCAGCAAACTCTGAAGGCCCATGACCTTATCCAGATTCTGAAGGAATTCCCGGCCTTCCACTTTCTGCTTCAACAGGAGTTCGATCAAAGAACGATCGTATCCGCGTCGCTCCAATTTGTCGAGATTATTCAGGTATTGGATCAACTGTTCGATCAGAAAAACCAACCGTGTGCCGTTTACCTTTTTGCGCCCTTCGTTCAAAAGCAGTGCTCGATCTTCGGTACTGCGTTTCAAAAGAAATGCTTGAAATTCCCCTTCGTCTTTTTTGAAGGCCGGTGGCTTACCTTTTTCCGCAACCCGGTAAAGAGGAGGCTGAGCGATATACAGGTAGCCCTTCTCCACCAATTCCGGAAACTGCCGGTAAAAGAACGTGAGCAGAAGTGTTCGGATATGAGAACCATCCACATCCGCGTCGGTCATGATCACCACCTTATGGTATCGGAGCTTTTCGATATCATAATCATCCGCACCAATGCCCGTTCCCAGGGCGCTGATCATGGTTCTAATTTCCTGATTTTCGAGCATCTTGTCAAAGCGGGCTTTCTCCACATTCAGGATCTTCCCTTTTACGGGAAGAATGGCCTGAAATTTCCGATTTCTGCCCTGTTTGGCCGATCCCCCTGCCGAATCTCCCTCCACAATAAACAACTCGCTGTATTTCGGGTCCCTCTCCTGACAGTCCGCCAGCTTACCGGGCAGTGAGTGGTCGGATAGAATGCCCTTTCGACGGGCCAGATCTTTGGCTCTTCGAGCCGCTTCCCTCGCCCGAGCCGCCTCGACGACTTTTTCAACGATTTTCTTAGCCACCGGAGGGTTTTCTTCCAAAAACACCGCCAGGCCTTCGTTCATGAGATTCTCTACAAGGCCCTTAATTTCTCCATTACCCAGCTTGGTTTTCGTCTGGCCTTCAAACTGAGGCTTGTGAAGTTTCACGCTGACAACCGCCGTCAATCCTTCCCTGAGGTCGTCTCCGGTGATCTTCTCTTTCAAATTCTTCGGCAAGTTCCCCGAACTTGCGTAGGCATTGATGGTTCGCGTGAGCCCCGCCCGAAAACCGCTGAGGTGGGTCCCGCCTTCCCTGGTGTTGATGTTGTTGGCGAATGAAAAAATTTCCTCGTTGTACGTATCATTGTACTGAAAGGCGATATCAATCAGAACATCCTCGCGTTCTCCCTTGATGTATACCGGTTTCGGATGAATGACATTCTTCTTCCGGTTCAGATACTCGACAAAGGATACAATACCCCCTTTGTACTGAAAAACGTTCTTACGATCGTCCGCTTCGTTTTCGATGACAATGAGGAGGCCCGTGTTTAGAAACGCCAATTCCCGGAGACGCTTGGACAGCCGGTTAAAACTCAGATCCAGAACATTGAAGATCAGGGGATCGGGTTTAAAAGTAACCTTGGTTCCGGACGTATTGGTCGTCCCCAGGACCTGGAGTTCCGTGGCTTTCCTGCCTCTTTCGTAGCGCTGGTGATAGACCCGGCCGTCTCTTCGCACTTCGACCTCGAGAATCTCGGAAAGGGCGTTCACCACGCTGACGCCGACGCCGTGCAGTCCACCGGACACCTTGTACGATAGATTGTCGAATTTACCGCCTGAGTGCAACTTGGTCATGACGACTTCAAGAGCGGGGATTTTTTCTGTTTGGTGAATATCCACAGGAATGCCGCGGCCATTATCTTCCACGGTTACGCTGTTGTTCGTATGAATCGCCACATGAACTTCAGTACAGTATCCCGCGAGCGCTTCGTCTATGGAATTATCGACCACTTCGTAAACGAGATGATGAAGGCCGTCCTGATCCGTATTTCCGATGTACATGGACGGCCGTTTACGAACAGCCTCAAGTCCTTCCAGAACTTTTATTTTGTCTGCATTGTAGGTTGTTGATTGATCCATACTTCTCCGATCAACTATTTTTAAACTTATAACTAAATAAGAAGTTTTTATGCCAATTGCATGGGCATTACCAATGCCATGAACCCTTCATCTAATTCGCCTCTTATGGAACATCCATGTTCTTCATCCATAAATCCTAGGCTTACTGTTTCACTTTCCATAACATTTAATGCATCAATAAAATATCTTGGGTTAAATCCGATTTTGAGCTCAGGATATCGGTATGTAACATTCATCTGTTCGTTGGCGTCTCCGAGCTCTGGATTATTCAAACACAGTTCCAGGGTATCCGAACGAAGCTCCAGACGTACACCCTTGTAACGGTCGGTAGTCATGATGTGCATTCGTCGCAACATATCTAAAAGAGGCTTTCTCGGAATATCGAGTTTAATAGATTCGTTCTTCGGGAGAGCTAATTCATAATTAGGATATTTACTGACCAATAAACGAACCGATACGATAGAAGAATCACGCATCAGCATCCCGGCGTCGCTGCCGACGCCAAGTTGAACCGTCCCGCTCTCATCCAGAAGGTGTCTCATTTCAGAGATACCCTTCTTTGATATTACCACACCGTTTTCGAAGTCCAGCTCATGGACGGATTCCATCGGTCGGTCGATCATTGCCAGGCGGTGGCCGTCCGTGGCCACCATCCTCAAGCAAGACGAATCATTTTTCGTGAATTTTTCAAGATAGATGCCGCTCGTATTGTAAGGCGGCGTATCTTCCGAAGCTGTTGAAAACAGGGTACAATCAATCATTCTTCTTAAGTCTTGAGCTTCAATTTCCACGGTCTTGAGATGTTTGTATTTGGGCAGCCCTGGAAAATCATCGGAAGATAAACCAAAAAGCTTAAACACCGCATTGTTTCCAGAAATGGATAACCACTTGTTTTCGGTTTCTCGAACCAGGACCTCGTCGGACGAAAGTTCGCGTGCAATTTCATAGAGTTTACGTGCGGGAACCGAAACGGATCCGTCGCGGATCACGGTGCAAGGAAAAACGCCCTGAAATCCGACCTCGAGATCCGTCGCTTCGACCGTAACTTGGTCGTCCGAGGCTATTAGGCAGACGTGAGATAGAATGGCCATGCTCGATCTTCGTTCTACGAGGTTCTGAACCATTCCCAACGCGCGAATAAACTGAGAACGGTTGATCGAAAATTCCATGCTTAAACTCCTAACAAAATAAGAAGTAGTAATATAATTAAAAGCCTGTGCGAAACTTTGAGAAACAAAAAACAGGTAGTTATTTCAGTTAAATAAAACAGACAAAACTTGTTAAATACCGAAACGATCACGTCCGTTCCTGAGGGCCGTTCGAGAATCTGTAATCCGGAATCCGCAGAATTTTCATCTCGATGTGAAAAGCCG
>Ga0068714_10006705_pt1 | contig 11575 bp, 8 predicted proteins | sample MTBNYHSulfiMetaG_FD_62988 | JGI IMG/M metagenome (GOLD analysis project Ga0068714, IMG submission 62988) | Enrichment culture microbial communities from rom New York Harbor, USA that are MTBE-degrading - MTBE-NYH (New York Harbor Sulfidogenic)... | ecosystem: Environmental > Aquatic > Marine >... | reverse complement strand
GGCCTGGAGGCCCATGAGGAACCGGTGGTTCGCTCGCGGAAGACCGCGTGGAGCGTCCCGGCCTTCGAGCCGGGCATGGTCTTCACCCTCGAGCCGGGGCTGTACGAGCCCGGCGAGGGAGGGATCCGGCTGGAGAACGACTTCCTGTGCACCGGCGACGGGGTGGAAGCGCTGACGGCGGCCCGGCTGGTGCGGCTGTAGGAAGCCCCGGGGCTGCAGGAGGACTACGGTGGTATTCGGCCGAACAGTTACCGTACAGACCCGGGGCCGCTCGGACGTGCACGACCTGACTCCGGTCGTCCTGGAGGCCGTGAGGGAGTCCGGGATCAGGGACGGCCTGGTGGCTGTGACCTCGGTCGGCTCCACGGCCTCGATCTCGACGATCGAGTACGAGCCGGCGCTGGTGGAGGATCTGAAGCAGCTCCTGGAGAAGCTGGCTCCCTCTTCGATGCACAGCCGGCACTCCGCCACCTGGGGCGACGACAACGGCTTCTCCCATCTTCGCGCGACCCTCATGGGGCCGGGAGCGACCCTGCCGGTAGTGGATGGCGAGGTTCTCCTGGGTACCTGGCAGCAGGTCATCCTGATCGACCACGACAATCGCCCAAGGAGCCGCCGGGTCCGGATTCAGGTGGTGGGGTAGCGGTCGGGCCCCGCTGGGGCGTCTGATCCAGGCCTTTCCGCCGCAGACCTGGGAAGGGCAACCTCCACGAAAAAAGGTCTTGCGCCGGGGTCTGACCCGCGTTAGTCTTGGTGATATCCTTTCTGCAGCCGACCGCGGGCCGGCCGACCGGAGGCAGTCCGGCTGCGGACCGGCCACGCGGCGAAGGAGCGGCGATGAGAAACCCTCGTTGGCTGTTGGCCCTGCTGTTCGTTCTATCCGGGGCCCTGGCGGTACCGGGACTGCCGATCATCACGGTCCTGGACTTCAAGACCGAAGGGGTTTCGGAGAGCGAGATGCGCACGGTCATCTCGCTGCTCTCTTCCGCCCTGTTCCAGACCCGGCGGTTCCAGGTGATCGACGTGACGGAGCGGGAGCGTCTGCTCCGGGAGCTGGAGTTCTCTGTTGCCGACTGCACCGACGAGTCCTGCCAGCTGGAAATCGGGCGCCTGCTCTCCGCGGAGTCCATCGTCGTCGGCACCATGGGCAGGGTCGGGAGCCGCTACGTCCTGTCGGCCAAGATCCTCGAGACCGAGACGGCGCGTACCCAGAACACGGCCGACGGCATCTACCCCAATCTCGACGCCCTGGTCGACGACATCTTCGAGCTGGCGAAAGCCCTGGCGCAAGCGTCCTCGCACGAGGCGGTCGCCGAGGCGGAGTCGCCGGGACAGCCGGCATCCGGGACCGTTTCCGAAGAGCCTGCTGCGGTGGAGCCCGCCGGGGTGCTCGCGGGCGAGCCCGCGGACCGACGGGTGTTCGTGTCCACCGGTCTCGAGGCAGGACCGAGCTTCCCCGTCGGGATCGTGGCGGAGATCTACGAAACCGGCTTACCCATTTGGGCGACGTTCTACGTGAACCTGCGGTTTCCCTGGGGCGTCCTGGGTTTCGGACTCCTGTCCGGTTACCAGCACCAGGCCACCCAGGACGTCCGCTACCCGTTCGATATGAGGACCATCCCCCTGGCGGTGGATGTCCGCTACCTCACGGCCTTTCCCGGGGCGTTCTACCTCTCCGGTAGCCTGCTCGGCGGGGTGGCGTTGAACCTCATCGACTTCTGGTACGACCCGGTCTACCGGGATGACCTGTTCACCGCCAAGGCCATGGTTTCGGGATCCGTGGGCGGCGGGTTTCTCCTGCTGCGCCGGAAGCTCGGCGTCGGGGTCAAGGCGAGCCTGGTGGGGATCTTCTTCAACGATACGGTCTACCTGGGGGTGAATCCGGCTCTCCAGATCGAGTACCGCTTCTAGGTGGGGAGGGTGGTGATGAAGGGCAAACCGTCAACGAACCTCGAGGGCAGGCAATGGGTGCACACCCTTGCTTGCTGGGCAACGGCCTTGAGTCTCGTGCTTTCCCTGACCACCTGCCAGTACTTCGATCCCTACCTGGCCGCGGGCAAGGGGGAGCTGTGGCTGCTGTGGAGCAACAACAACGCCCAGGTGTGGAAGGTCGGCCTGGAGGGAGCGCCCCCGCCGGAGGCCGTGATCGACGACAACTTCCTGAGTGCGTACGAGGACCTCGTCATCGACGAGGGGGCCTACAAGGTCTATTGGTCGGAAGGCTCCGCCGGCCGGATCTGGGTGGCCGACCTGGACGGGCAGAACCGGGAGGAGTTCTTCTTCGATGCGGCGCTGGCGGAGATCCCGAGCCTGGCGCTGGACCCGCGGGGACGCTACCTGTACTGGTGCACGGGGGCAGACTGGAAGATCCAGCGAAAGCCGTTGGACGGGGGGACGGTTCAGACCGTGCACGCAGGGGCCGCCGACATCAACGCCATCGCCCTGGATTCGGTGAACGACCTGATCTACTTCGCCGAGGGGACGTCGATCCTGCGCAGCACGCCTGGGCCGACGTTGTCCGCGGAGCTTTTCTTCTTCGGAACCGAGCCCTCGAGCGGGATCACCGGGATCGCGGTCGACGACATCGGCTGGAACGTCTACTGGGCCGACCGGGGTCTCCTTGAGATCCACGTGCAGCAGGGGGACGGCGACGGGCACGATGTGCTCGTGACGGGCACGGACGTGCATGACCTGGCCGTGGACAACTACGGGGGGCGACTGTATTGGACCGAGAGGACCGCCTACGCGATCATGAGCTCCTACCTGGACGGGAATGGGGCCGCCCCACTGGTCCCGGCCCTTCCGAACGCTCCCCTCGGGGTCTTTCTGGATCTCTGGCCCTGAGCCACTGCGGACGCCCCCCCGCGGTCAGCCCTTCAGCCTGGTCCCGCAGTACGGGCAGTAGTCGAACTCCGGCTCGACGGGTCCGCCGCATTCGGCACAGGTGAGCGGGCCGTCATCCTCGAGCTCTCCGGCAAGTTCCTGGTCGAGCCCTTCGTAGGTCTCGGGTGAGTACGCCTCCGGGAATCCCGCGGCGTCGTCGCCCCGCAGCGGCCGAACCGCGCCGCAGCGTTCGCACACCAGGTAGGGCTCGCCCCTGCGCACCGGGATCAGGGGAATGAAGAACAGGCTCAGGTAGGAGCGCACCTGCTCGATCCGGGCGGCCCTCTTGCCGCAGCTGGGACAGGGCAGCGGTCCCGGGTCCAGGACTTCGCGCCGCGGCTCGAGCCCGCCGATCAAGAAGAACATGGCCTGCTCACTGTGTCGCCGCCGCCGCCGGCCTGTCAAGGCCAATCGCGGCTTCGCGGACTGTCGCGCGGGCTTCGCGGACCGTCGCGCCGGCTTCGCGGACCGTCGCGCCGGCTTCGCGGACCTTCGCGCCGGGATGCGCAGCACCCGGCGTTCGTCCACCCAGAGGTCGGCCACCCATCCGGTATCCACCTCGAACAGGCGATGGAACCCGAGAGGCACATCGGGCACGAGGAGCACACTGCAGGCAGCGGCGTCGGATCCGACGGAATCCGCATCGACAGCTGCCACCACGGGCACGAAGAACGGAGACTCCAGGAACCACCGCCCGGGCCCGAGCTCCAGCGCGACCGTGCGCGAGGCAAGGGGGCGCAGATCGGTCACGCGAAAGCAGCCGGTGACCAGGGCGGCGGCCGCGGCGTCCACGTCCAGGCTCCAGGGGTCTGCCGGGAAACGGGACTGTATCTCCCGGCACAGCCGCGGAACGTTCAGGGTTTCCACCTCCACTCCCTGGCGAAGCAGGCGGTGCAGGAGCTCCCCGAGGGGTGCCTGCTCCCAGCTCAGGACCAGGGCAGTGCGATCCGCGGCCAGGTCCAGAGGGAAAACCGCGGCTGCAGGAGGGAGGCGGCAGAACCCGGCTGCGGGGAGCCCACAAGATCCGCTCGCCGGGAGGGGGAAAGCGAGCACGGGCTGATGCTGACGCTTGGGCAGGAGGATGCCCTGCGGCTGGGTGCAGCCCGCCGGGACTTCGATGATCGTCTCAGTCCCGGGGACGACCACCAGCCAGCCGACGGCGCCGAAACACTCCTGCCAGTGGCCGGGGAGCTCCGGGAGCTGGAGTGCCAGGGGAATCTCCGAGCCGTACATCCGACAGCCGGGATGGAGGGCCGGAGAACACGCGCACGCGAGAAGCAGCAGGCGCAGGAGCGTTCGGGGCCGGAAAGCCCGGGCCGGAGGGCCCCCCGCGGGCAGCAGCGGTGGGTTCACGTTCAACTCTTACGGGCCGGGAGGGCTTTTCGCTTCCGGTTGAAGCTATTCGCATCGGTTCCTTGATAAGGGCCACCGAAGGATCTATATTTAGGGCCAGCATGGAACCGCTGAAATCCCTCACGGGACTCGTCACTCCCCTGCCCAGGGGAGGCTTTCTGGTCGACACTCCGCAGGGGTACGTACAGTTCGGCTCGCCCCCGGAGACCATCAAGGACACGATGGCCCTGCCTAAATCCGTGCCGCAGGTCTTCGTCCTGCCCCGGGCTCTGTTCGACTGGCGCAAGGGGATCAATCTCGCCGACCTCGAGTTCCCGATCTACTACAACTACTTCTTCCGGAAGCTCAAGACGCGCATCGTCTGTACCCGGCCGCAGGCCAACCGCCTCATGCGCGCCCTCCAGGAGGCCCTGTTCGGCCCCCGGGAGCTCATGATCGAGTCCGACGTGTTCGAGACCGACGGCTTCGTGCCGGACATCCGCAAGGAGATGGAATACTTTCGCGGCCCGATTCGTTTTCGGGACGTGCTCACCCTGTCCCTGTTCAAGGACGACCGATACGACGTGGGGGATGTCTCCATCCGCATCGACCCGACCGGGGATTTCGACGTGTACTTCGGCTCCGAGCAGAAGGCCCAAGTTCCGGGCATCATCCCCTGCAAGCCCATGTACCAGATCGGCAAGCGCCTGCCGGAGCCCTACAAACCCCCGCTGTTCGGGGTGACCTGCCTGGGCCCCAGCCACGGCTTCGACCCCACGGCCAACACCTCCGGCTTCATCATCTGGCTGAACCACTCGGGGATCATGATCGACCCGCCGATCAACTCCACCGAGTGGCTGGAAAGCTCCAACGTCAACCCCAAGCTGATCGACAGCATCATCCTGACCCACTGTCATGCGGACCACGACGCCGGCACTCTGCAGAAGATCCTGGAAGAGGGAAAGATCACGGTGTACTCCACCAAGACCGTGATGCGGAGCTTTCTGAAGAAGTACTCGTCCCTGACCGGCGAGCCCGTGTCGAACCTGATCCGCCTGTTCAACTTCCGGCCGGTGTACATCGGCAAGCCCGTGTTCATTCACGGCGGGCGCTTCAAGTTCTACTACACCCTGCACTCGATCCCGACCATCGGATTCACCCTGAAGTTCCAGGACCAGAGCTTCGTGTATTCCTCCGATCACCAGGGGGACCCGTCCGTTCAGGAGAAGCTGGTCAAGGGAGGGGTGATGGACGGGGAGCGTTTCCGGCAGCTGCGCAACTTTCCCTGGGACTCCAACGTCGTGTATCACGAGTCGGGCATCGCCCCCCTGCACACGCCGATCGAATACCTGAACTCCCTGCCCCGGAGCCTGCAGAAGAAGATGGTGGTCTACCACATCGCCAAAAAGGATTTTCCGCGCTCCACTGCCCTGACCCTGGCCAAGTTCGGAATCGAGAATACCCTGTACTTCAAGACCCGGCCTCCGGCCTACGAGCGCACCTACGAGATCCTCGACGTGCTCAAGCACCTGGACTTCTTCGAGAGCCTCACGGTCGAGAAGACCCAGGAGTTCGTGACGATCATCGAAGAGCGCCACGTGGAGAAGGGACGCCACATCATCCGCAAGGGCGAGGAAGGCCAGTACTTCTTCATTATCCGCTCGGGAAACGTGTCCATCCGTGACGAGGAGCTCGTCGGTCACAAGGTGCTGGGAACCTACGAATACTTCGGCGAGGTGGCTCTGCTCTCGGAGGTACCCCGGACCGCCGACGTGGTGGCGGAAACCGACGTCAATCTCTATGCCGTGGACAAGGACAAGTTCCTGAGCTTCATCTACGGCACCGAGTTCGAAAAGACCCTGCGCCGGCTGATCACCAACCGCTCGAGCGAGACCTGGAACATCATGGCCTCCAGCCCCACCCTGCAGCATCTGACTTCGTACCAGCGTACCTGGCTGGAGTCGATTCTGGTGCCCAAGGAGCACAACGGGTCAGGGGTGCTCGTCAAGGAGGGCAAGTCGCTGGAGCAGTTCTTCATCATCCGGGACGGTCAGGTGCAGGTCAGCCGCAACGGACGTGTCGCGGCCACCCTCGGCCGGGGCGACTGCATCGGGGCCATGCACAAGATCCACGGCGACGAGCTGTCGGAGTTCACCGTCTCCCACAGGAATGACATCAAGCTGTTCACGGTCGACCGCCAGGATGTACTGGACTTCGTGGAAGGCAACCCGGGAGTTGGGATGAAGCTCACCTACCAGTACACCCAGCGGGACTGAAGCGCGAAGCCGGTTCCCCCCCCGAGGAGCCACCGCGAGCACTCCCCGTCCCCGCGCAGCGTTTTCTCTCGTGCCTACACTCTCGTGAGCTCGATCCGTCGCGCGGGCGGATCGCGGTCCGGGTCGGCCGCAATCAGGATCTCGGCGTGCGCCGGGTGGCAGGTGAACACGACCATCTGGTGGGACCTGGCGAAGCGGGCCATCACCGCGGCGGCCAGCCTCTGGCGCTCCGGGTCCATGTCCACGAGCGGGTCATCCATGACCAGGAACCCCCTGCGCACGGACCGGTCTCCACCGGTGTCGTCCCCGACGCTCCCCGCCAGGAGGTACTCGGCCATCGCCAGTCTCAGGGCCAGGGAAAACAGGTCCCGGGTCCCGGCGGAGAGCAGCGGGTAGTGGAGCGTCAGGCCGTCCGAGCGCTCCAGGGCCTCGGGCACGAGCTCCCCGGCCGCCCCTCCACGGTAGCGGTCGGCGCTCAACTCCCGCACGTACTCCCCGAAACGATCGCGAAAGCCCTCCATCGAAGAATCCTCCAGGCTTCCCAGGATTGCGTCCGCCGCCTCCCGGACTTTCAACAGGGCCAACCCCCGGCGCTCCTGGCGTTGGAAGTGCAGGCGGGCCCCGTCGAGCCTGACGGCGAGCTCTTCGGCGGTTTCCTCGGGGAGGTGGCGCAGCGCCTCCTGGAGCGCGCTCTCCAGGCCGGCGCTCTGCTCCCTCAGCACTTGAGCCTCCCGCTCCCGGGCGCGGTGCTGCTCCAGAAAGGAGGCGGCGTCTGCGTACTCTTCGGGCAGGGCCTGGAGGCCCGACAACTGGCGCTCCAGCTCCTGGAGGCGGGCTGTGTGCTCCCCGATCGTACCCAGGAGCGCCTCCCGGCTCTGGTGACTGTCCTCCAGGGAGGCTATCCGCTCGCCGGTCCGCCGGAGGCTCTCGTCGATCCGCCCGAGGCGGGCTTTGGTCTCCGCGAGCTCCGACATGACCGTCTCGGCCTCTCGCAGGGATTTCTGGGGGGGCAGCTCCCGGATCGCCTCCTCCAGGGCTTCCCAGGTTTGCCCGTTCAGAGCCTCCTCGAAGGCCCGCCGCGCCGCCTGCGCTTCGAGGCTGCACCGCTCGTGCTGGCTGCGGGTCTGCTCCGCCGCCTCGAGGGAGGGCACGCCTGCCGCCCGGAGCAAACCCTCCAGCCTGACACGGGCGGCCTGGTAGCCTTGGGCGACGTCCCCGAAGCTCGGGTCGCCCGAAGTGACCTCGAGGGACCAGTCCCGGTGCTCCAGGCGGATGCGACTCCCCGCGGCCAACTCCCAGCTTTCACGGGCCTCCAGCTTCCTCTGCTCGGGGTGCTCCAGGTCCCGGGAGGCGGTCACCTCGAGGCTGTCCCGGGCCTCCAGGCGCAGGGAAAGTGCTCCGCCGGAGACCGCCCCTTCGAGGCGCTGCAGCTGCGCCGCGGCGCCCCGCAGCTCTTCGATCTGCTCGCGGGCGACAGCCGGGGTTCCCTGGAGCCTCTCCAGGGCGGCTTCCCAGCGCTGCTTCAGCTCCCGGGCCCGGGCGTGGCGCTCCCGGAGCCTCCGGCTCCGGGCATGAAGCTCCACCTCGGCCTGCTCTGCCTCCAGGGCTCCGAGGCTCTGGACGAGCCCGGTGCGCTCCTCCTGGCTGCGCTCCCGAACGAGCAGGCTCTCGGTCCATTCGGCGTACGCCTTCTGCGCCGCCTCCAGCCGCACCGCGGCTGCCTCCCGCCTGGCCTCCAGGGCGTCTCGCCGCTCGGCGTCCGCGGCAGCGGGAGCCTCGGCCTCGAGGCCTTCGGACAGCTCCCGCAGGCGTTCCCGGGAGGACTCCAGGAGGCGGCTGCGCTCTTCGTAGGACCGCTCGGCATCCAGGGCCGCCTGGTGGGCCGCCTCCAGAGCCTGCTGTTCGTAGTAGGCCTGGAGAACGCTCCCTACCCCTTTCTTCCAGGGATGGTCCCATCCCCTTCCGTCCTCCGGCTGCCGGCGCTCGGTGTCCCAGTGTCCGAGGGTCTCGGCGATTCGTCGCTCCAGGAGGTCCCGGAAGCGCCCGGTCGAGACCCCGTCGCTCTCCAGCAGGCTCCTGCGCAACAGATCCGAAAGCCCGTGGACGGCCTCCGGGTGCTCGCTGAGCCCTCGCAGGGTGTCGGCCAGACCCGCCTGGTAGGTAAGTAGGACCGCCCGCATGGTGGCTTCGTCCACGGGCAGCAGCTCGCGGATCCGATCCTGCACGGCCTCTTCCCCCGTCAGACGGGCCCCATCCGGCAGCTCCAGCTCCACCTCGGGCGTGGCCCCCCATCGTTTGCGGAGCCGATAGGTTTGCTCCGCGACGGCGAAGTCGAGCTCGGACTCGATCGTGTCCCCTCCCCCTGCCGGGAGGTAGGGCTCCACGGTACGCTGGAAGCGCGGTCGGGTGAGCCTGGCAGGGGTGAGCAGGGTGTGCGCCAGGGCCTGAAACAGGGTCGACTTTCCCGTCTCGTTCGGGCCCAGGATCACATTGAGCCCCGGGGACAGCTCGAGCTCCGCGTCGACCAGGCCGGCGAACGAAGGCACCCGCAGACGGCGAAGGATCACCGGCGGGCCTCCGCCAGGAGGTCGTACGCGGCCTGGAGGGCTTCCGGCTCCTGGGCGTCCAGAAGGCGGTTCAGGAGGCGGAAGGAGAAGGACCCCTCCGGGAACTCCTCTGCGATGGTGGCGGCGGTGATCGCTTCTCCCAGAGCGCTCTCATCCACCTCGAGCCACGGCAGGTGCTTCCGGAGCTCCGGCAGGGCTTCCCGGAGCTCCTGCATGCCCTCCCGGCTGAGCCTTCCTGTCAGCTCCAGGCGCAGCAGGGTGGTCTCGTAGTCCGGTGCCCTGTAGCGGCCGAGGGCGGCGGAGGGCGCCGCGGAGTCGTCCAGCTCGAGGCGTTCCCGGCGAAAGCGGTAGCGCCCGGTGCTCAGGCCTCGGCGCCGGACGTGCTTGTCGGCGGAGATCTCCACGAGCCACGCCGCGCCGTCGTGGGAGCAGTCGAAGCCGTCGGGCTCAGGAGTACCGGGAACCAGGAGCCACTCCCGGCCGGAATCCCCTTCCGGGTACTGGCGATGGGTGTGCCCGACGATCCACAGGTCAAGGCCCGTCTTTTCCAGCTCGGAACGCTTCATCGGGAAGTACTCCCCCTGCGCATCCGGGGAGAGACCCTCGATGCTTCCGTGGGCGATTCCGACGCGCAGGACTCCGGGGTCGACCCGGTCGGCGGCCCCGCCGGGCCTGCCGATCCAGCCGACATTGCTCTCCCGCCCGTGCTTCGAGGCGCAAGGGGCCGGGTACAACAGCACGGGAAGCCCGTAGCTCTCCAGGTCGATGCGCTCCCGCCGGTCCAGAATCAGCACCCGGTCCGCCTTCGCCTCTTCCAGGGAGTCCCGGAAGCTCCCCCAGAGCGGGCTGGAGGGGCCGGCAAGGAAGTCGTGATTTCCCGGGAGCACGGCCAGGGCCTGGCCCTGGAACCCCGCCAGGATCTCGGCCGTCTTCCGGATCTCCCGCTGGGGAATCGTCAGGCGGTGAAACAGATCGCCGGCGATGAGGAACAGCCCGCAGCCTTCCTGGTTCGCCCGCTCGACCATGTGTTCAAGGGTCTGGTAGCGGGCTGCGCTCAAGCCCTCCTGCATTTCCGGGTAGCCGGCGAAGCGCATCCCGAGATGGAGATCGGAGGTGGCAAGTATCTTGAGGTCCATGCTCTGCTACTCTTCTTACGGGGTCCCGGTTCATTGCGATTGTACCAGCAGGCCGGGCGGCGGAACAAGCCGCAGAGCCGATGAGCCAGGCCCCGGGCCGGGCGTCCCTCTCGGCACTCCCGGCACGGCACTTCCGGCTCGTTGACCAGCCTCGGCGTCTGCCCTATCCTGGAGGCGCCATGACAGGCCGAGCTCTGACGGCGGCGATCCTTTGTCTGGCCCTCCGGGCGGGGGGAGAAGCCTCAGCCCAGGAACCGCGGATCTTCGAGGGTCCCGGCGCCTGGAAACACCCGGAGTCTCGGAAGCCGACCGAGCAGGAGCTCCTGTTCAACGACCGCAACGCAGGGGGCTTCCAGAGCCGCTCGTTCTACTTCACCGCCTACCTCGACGACGAGGTCCACGTCGAAATCAGCCTGTTCCGCTGGAGCTACGGGCTGCTCGGGGGTTGGGGCCTCCAGGTCGTCACCGCAGAGTCCGGGGGGACGCCCTTCGTATTCGAGGAGCGCATCTCCGACCGGGAAATCACCACCGCCCAGGATCGCTTTCACATCCGATTTGGCGACAACCTGCTGCAGGGTCGGGGGGGGGACTACGACGTGTCCTTGCGACTCCGGGAGTTCGGGTGCGATCTCCGGTTCAAGGGGCAGGTGCCGCCCTGGATGCCCGGGGACGGGTACGCGTACCTGGATCCGCAGCGCAATGTCTACATTCGCTACGGGGTCCCGGCCCCCCTGGCGCGGGTGGAAGGCTTCCTGACCCTGGCGGGGCGGACCCGGGCCGTTCGCGGCTGGGGATACGCCGACCGGGGCCTGATCGCGGCCCCGATCAGCCGGATGAGCTCACCGACGTACGCTTTCCGCGCCTTCGGTGCTGCCCGGGGGGGCGAGCCGGGGTGCATCGTCAGCCTGCTGCGCTACGAGAGCCACCCGGCGTACGGTCCGGTTGTGATCCCGGTTCTGCTATACGTCGAAGGCAAACGGTGGGTCATTGCCTCGAGGGAGGTTTCGTTCACCGCCGGGGATTGGGTCGAAGACCCGGAGCTGTCGGTTCCCTATCCACGCCGACTTGCGGTGCGGGTCGTCGGAACGGCCCTGGGGACGCCGGAAGGCGGGACGGTGCGACTCGAAGGAGCCTTCGTCGGCGCTTCGGTGTACCACTACTCGGACGTCTTCGAGAAGATCCCCGGGGTGTTTCGGGCCCTGGTCGATGTGTTTTTCGATCGCCCGATCATCTTCCGCCTGCTCGGGAGCTTCCATGGGACCGTGAGCTTCCCCGACGGCACCGAGCGCGCATTGTACCTGCGGGGCCACGGGGAATACACCGTGATCGACTAGCTTTCGGGCGCTCAGCCGGCCAGGAGCTTCGCCAGGTAGAAGGCCAG
>Ga0068714_10006703_pt1 | contig 11581 bp, 5 predicted proteins | sample MTBNYHSulfiMetaG_FD_62988 | JGI IMG/M metagenome (GOLD analysis project Ga0068714, IMG submission 62988) | Enrichment culture microbial communities from rom New York Harbor, USA that are MTBE-degrading - MTBE-NYH (New York Harbor Sulfidogenic)... | ecosystem: Environmental > Aquatic > Marine >... | reverse complement strand
TGATAATGGTTCGAGAGCACGCACCAGGCCATTAACTGCTCACAATGTGCTAGGCATGTCTCGTAAAGCGTCCGCTCGAAAGCGATCATTCGTTCCGCAGTGTGACCGATGAGATGCTTGTGCTCGTAGCAGGCAGCCCCGACATGAAAAAAGACCCGCTGACTGCTGTAATGGGGCGGGCTGTGCCAGGGCAGCCCCTCTTGTCTGCGACGGGCCATCACCCGAACACGCTCCTCGGGCGTCATTTTCCGCCAGTCATACATGCATATTTCTCTCGGGTACAATCGTTCGTAGTTCCCACTTCAGTGGGGCCCTTCGTTGTTGAACGCGAAAAAGCCCACGCCATTGTACCACAATGTCCGTTCGCTTTGAAAGGAAATGTGGCTGGTGCCGTACAATCGTTCGTAGTTCCCACTTCAGTGGGGCCCTTCGTTGTTGAAAGGGAACGCGAACGCCAAAGGGAAAGGGAACGCGAAAGGGAAAGGGAAAGGGAAAGGGCCCGCGTAAACGCGGAACTACGGACAATTGTACCAGGGTGCGGGTTTGTTTGCCATGAGGGTGTCTTTCGTCGGAGCAGGGTCATCTTACTCATCTTCCGGGAAGAGGCTGAGCTGATTGCCGGGTTGGGGCTTGTCCTGCTGACTTGTCTTTTTATCAACGAGACCTTCTTTCAGCACGGTCGGGACTGCCAGGCCGGCCACGATAGTCTTGCCCAGACCGACATCGTCGCCGGACAAGGGCGTCGTATTCCGCAGGCTTCATCGGTAGCGTTGATTGGCCTAATTCACCCGAAAATTCAGTTCAATCGTCATATAATAGTGATAGTTATATTTTACATTACCATTGAGAAGATACCGAAAAGGAGAATCAAATGAAGTATGGTGTGTTGCTGATAACGATAGCGATGGTGACGGTCAGTTGCGTGCTGTGTCTGGCAATGAGTCAGCCGGGTGCGGATGGTATCGGGGGCAGGTTATCGTTTGAGCAGCGGGTAAACTATCAACGAGAGTTGGAAAAGGTCTTTTATCGGAACCGTGAGTGGCCCGAGGGAGCTGCACAGAGTAAGCCCCGGTTTGAGGAGAATGTTTCGGACGAGATCATCGCACAAAAGGTCAGGGCTGGTCTGCAAAAATCAATGGTCCTGGAGACCTTGTGGTACAGACCTTTGAGCGGCGAGCAACTCCAGGCCGAGCTGGACCGGACCGCTTCACAGACGTATGATCCGAGATTACTGGATGAACTGTTTCGTGTTTTGAACAAGGACCCGTATCTCATTGCTGAATGTCTGATAAGGCCGATATTGGGAGACAGATTGAGCCGTAAGTGGTTTGCCTATGACGAGCGTTTTCACGGTGATCTGAAAGCGGAAGTCTTGCGGGACATGGACGAGCTGACTGCGTCATCATTTGTCAATAATTTGGAAGATAAGGGTCGACTGGTCCACCTGATCAAGTCATCTGAAGTTTCTTCTGAAAGTGATAAGGGCGACGGCCCGGAACGGGTGGATGCAGCCACATTTGGGGAGATGGTTTCGCGGTTTCCGGATACCAGTGACGAATTCAGCCTGGACGAAACGGATGACTACTTTATTATCCGCATGACCATCAGTCGCTCGGACAATGAATTCCTGGGTGCTGTGCGGGCATACCCGAAAAAGTCGTTCGACGTCTGGCTCGAAGATCAGGATATTGATCCGAGGATGTCGCAGGGATTGGACCGTGACGATTATACGTTCTCGTTGCCGGCAATTCGCAGTGCGGGGGATGAATTCAAGGTTGATCGCTGGTCATTGGGCACCAACGGTATCAGCCAGCGGTACAATCACACCGCGGTCTGGACCGGGAATGAGATGATCGTTTTCGGTGGTTACAATGGTGATCGGATAAACTCGGTCGGGATCTATTATCCTTCGATCGATCACTGGGCCGGATTGAACCTTTCCATGCCGGGCCTGCCCTACAAACGTGATGGGCACACCGCGGTCTGGACCGGGAATGAGATGCTTGTCTGGGGCGGAAAATCCTCTGACACGACTTATACCAATTCTGGCTCACGGTTCAACCCTGTCAGTCTCACCTGGAACGCAATGACGAACTCCGGAGCGCCGGCTGGGCGGACTGGTCACACCGCAATCTGGACCGGGGTCGAGATGATCGTATGGGGCGGAAATGACGGCTCAAGCACATTCAACGACGGTGGACGGTATGATCCGGGACTCAATGTCTGGCAGTCACTTACGACCACCGGGGCACCGGTTGCCCGTCACCATCATACAGCAGTGTGGGCTGGCACTCATTACAAGATGATCGTGTGGGGCGGGTTCACCGGGATCAACGGGTCAAACACGGGTGGACGATACAACCCGAGCAGCGATACCTGGGAAACCACCTCATTAGTTGATGTGCCTGTTCGACGAGGCAGTCACAGCGCGGTCTGGACCGGCTATGACATGATTGTGTGGGGCGGAAATGACACGCTTAATTATCGCAATACCGGAGCGGTTTACACTCCCTCGACAGATAGCTGGGTGGCTACATCGACCATCAGTGTTCCCTCGGGAAGACGGAACCATACAGCAGTCTGGAATGGCTCAGAGATGATGATCTGGGGTGGATCAACCTCAGTTTCGGTCAACACGGGAGGTCGTTATAATCCGGCAAGTCAGACCTGGACACCGATCACAAACATGACAGCGCCGCGACCGCGGGACCGCCACACTGCAGTCTGGACCGGCACGGAGATGATTGTCTGGGGCGGGTTTACCGGAATAGTGATTTGTGGTGACGGTGGTCGTCTGAAGAAACATCCGATCATGACTACCCTTGAGGGTTGGGTGCCCATCAAATCCGGCGATGTTCCGGAATCAAATGTGCCGACAACTGTCTGGACCGGCACGGAGATGATCGTCTGGGGCGGGACGTACGAGAATTCCTTATATCTCAACAGCGGGGCCATGTATTATCCGGTCCTGAATGCCTGGAGCTCGACCTCACTGACCAGCGCACCACTCGCTCGTTCGCGGCACCGGGCAATCTGGACCGGAACGGAAATGATTGTCTGGGGCGGAATTGCCGATCCTGGGGGATTAACAAACACCGGTGGCCGTTTTAATCCTTCAACCAATAGCTGGACAGCAACACCCACACTCGATGCCCCATCAGGTCGTTCCTGGCCTACTGTGGTCTGGGCCCCGGAGCTTGACCAGATGCTTGTCTGGGGCGGACAGAGTTTATCCGGCATCATTAATACAGGCGGAAAATATCAACTGGATGGAAGCTGGACAGCCATTTCCTTGACTGGAGCGCCATCACCCCGGACATATCAGACCGGGTGCTGGACCGGAACGGAATTGCTGGTGTGGGGCGGTTCACCCAATTATGAAGATCCGTTGAACTCCGGGGGGCAGTATAATCCTGTTTCTGATGTCTGGCGGGACATATCTAATCTGAATTCACCGCTGCCCTCATACTATCAACAGGCAGTCTGGACCGGATCGGAGATGATCGTCTGGGGCGGGGCAAAACTCGTCGGCTCGACCCTGGTAGCCGTTTCCGGAGAAGGGGCCTATAACCCGACCACCCAGACATGGCGTCCACTTGACAGTAATGGACCGCCAGCCACATTCTTGCACAGTGCGGTCTGGACCGGACAGAAGATGATTGTCTGGAGTGGGTCTGCAATTAGTGAATTATTGTGTCAGACTGGTGGAATATATCATCCGGGCACTGACTCGTGGCGATACACTGACCTGTCTACAGCTTTGTCCGCCCGGGTGAAACATTCGGCGATCTGGACCGGCAGTGAAATGATCGTGTATGGCGGGATTATGAAGAAAGACTATGATCAACACTACGGTTTCTATTTTCCTAACACACTACCCTATTCCGCGCCTGACATTTTGAATGTCGATGATACCGTGACACTCGGTCTGGGTGAGACGCTGATGCTGTCACATACACTTCCGACCTGTTGGTGGTCCGATGACGTCGAGAGCGAGACGCAATGGAGCACAACCGGTCACTGGCAGGTGGCAAATGGTTATCTGCAGAACTGCTCGGGGGTCAATGACTACATTTCGGCAACACATTCATGGTATTTGGGGGACCCGGACACATGCACGTATGAGAGTATGACCGGCTGGTCCGAGCTGATGCTTGCTACTCCGGTTTCGGTCAAACCTGACCCTGAAACTGTTCCCCTGTTCACCTTTCGTTATTTTTTACAGACCGATGAGTATTTCAAAACAGATGCCGCCCTGGTCGAGGGTCGTCTGAACGGCGGCTCATGGACCACGCTCGGGACCAATAAAAGTAACTGGAGCGATGATCTGGACGGGGTGTGTCTCGAGGACCAGTGTCGTTCCTGGCAGGCAGTAATGATGCCGCTCGAGAAGAGCTTCGGTCCAATCCCGGTCGGGGCCACGCTTGAAATCCGGTTTCTTTTCTATTCCGACAGTGAAATCAAAACGGGGATGGGTTGGCTGATCGATGACATCGGCATCGGGCATCCGGCCGGTGATGGCAGCAATCCGACCTCGACGGTTCCCTATCATGACAAGTGGGACTGGGCCACGTACGAGTGGGACCTCAATGCGGACGGCATCACCGACAATCCGGACATTCTGGTCCCGACCTGGTCCATCAGTGAAGCGGACCTGGGAAATTTTAATCTGGCCCGGCCCGGCACTTATCCACTCTCGTTGCACGTGGTGGACTCTTTGGGTCTGGCGGACACAAATGCGGTAACACTCACGGTGAATGACGGTATTGCCCCGGTTGTGACGTTGATATCGCCCAATGGCGGGGAATCATGGGCCTATTCTGAAACGGAAGAGCAACGTAAATCACATTTGATCGTCTGGAATTCAGACGATAATTTCGATATCACCAGAAGTCGGGTCGACTATTCAACGGATGCCGGGACGACCTGGTCCTGCATTGTTGACTCACGCAGTTATACCTACCCGCAGACGATGTCGTATGAAATACCGGACAATGATCCGAATGGGGCCACGATACAGCGTTACGTGACTAACAGCTTTACGGTCAAGGACATCAACATCCAGATCACGATCAATCACCCGCGGGCCGCAGACCTGCAGTTGTGGTTGTCAAAACATCACGGACCGCTAATCAAACTGGCTGAAAATACCATTGTGGAAGGGGCGGACTACAATCAGACGGTCTTTGATGACGAGGCTGACGTGCCAATCGGTGAGGGGAGTCCACCTTTCACCGGATATTACAGGCCGGAAGAACCGCTGTCCACGTTTGATGGCCTCAGTAGCCTGGGATACTGGCAACTGAAAGTCATTGATTCTCAGCCCAAAAATATAGGGACCATCGAGCAGGTCAGTTTCAACTTCAGTGCCTGTGGTGACGATGTGCTCGCGGACCTGGCATTCAGCCCTGATGACCAGAACCACAACTGGAGCATGCCGACTGCCCTCGAAGCGTCACAAGCCGGGCAGGTCTTCCCCTCGGCCGAAAGCCTGGTCCGGGTCCAGGTCTGGGACCAATCCAGTAACAGTGCCACGGACATGAGCGACAACAATTTCTACATCATCCAACCGACGACCACGGCAGTCAAGACCCTCATTGTGTGGCATTCCGCTCGATCGAGCAGCAAATCAGGGGAGAGGGCCGATCTTGGTCCCAAATTGCTCGAGTTGGCCGACCACACCAAAGTCATCGGTGAAGTGCTTGATTTGAACAATGCCGGCATCGATTATTCGGTCTGGGACTCGAATCCGACCAGTGTCACGGCAGCCAATGACGTGGCTTTCCAGATCAGGAATTACATTCGTGCTCAACTCGAGACATACAGTAATGTCAAGTACTTGATCCTGATCGGGACAGATCATCAGGTCCCGTTTTTCCGGATGGCAGACGGGACCAGTATCCATTCGGAAACCCAGTATCCGGCAGAGGTGGGGTTGAATACAAGTAATCCGGTCGGGGCTGCCCTCAATGAGGGTTACTTTTTAACTGATAATTATTATGCTGAATTGGCTGATGAGAATTCCGGTCTGGCCGCACCGCATAATCTGGTGTATTTGAACGACCTGGCTTTGGGTCGTCTTGTCGAGAGCGACACGCAGATCATCCAGGTGATCAATACTTTTCTGGCCCTTGACGGTCAAGTCAATTTGATCGAAGCGTCGGACAAAGTTTTGGTGACAGGTTTTGACTTTATTTATGACTCGGCGTTCGATATCAAGGAACTGTTCAGCAATCCGCCTTATCTGAAAACGACTGACTGTCTGCTCGATGATCCTGACCGGAGCGGGACATCAAACCCGTGTGATGACATGCCTTTCGGTCCGGATGATCTGTATACGTCCCTGTATTCTTCAACGCCGCACACGATTTCGAATGTCAACACTCATGCCAACCACTACGCGTTTGCTGCTTCGACAGCGGCAACGGTGAATGACACGGACCTGTGCACGGTCCCGGCCTATGATCCAACACGCTGTTACTCGATGGGCATGGACCAGAGTGGCATTGAACTGGCTGGAACGGTCCTGTTTACGCCCGGTTGCCACTCGGGGTTGTCTGTTCCGCCATCAGATGCCAAACCACTCGATTTGCCCGAGCAAATGGCTGTCAAGAAAGTGCTGGCTTACATCGGGAATACGGGTTATGGCTGGGGACTCCGCTATGGCAAGGGCTTGTCCGAGAAATTGATGGAAACGATTGCCGCCAGAATGTTGTCCAGTTCCTCGATTTCGATAGGCACAGTGCTGGCTGAAGCCAAACGGGAATACTATCTCGAGGAAAAACGCTACGATGTTTTTGACGAAAAAGTGCTCCATGAACTCACCCTATTCGGAATTCCGAACACCATCATCATGACCAACAGCAGCAAGACACATGCTTCGGAGACGACGTTACCGGCCCCTGACGGACCGGACCGTGGCTGCGTGAATGGAATTTGTCTCGAGAAAAATGTGAATAGTGACAGGAGCAAGGCACTTCCCCCCGGAGTGACCGAGCTCGAGCTTGAGTTTTCGTTCGGCTCCGAAACATATCAGCTCATTGTTTCTCCGGATGGTTCCTATTATACTTTGAACTCGAAAGCCAGTTGTGAAGTGGGAGAATCTATCCAGCCACAATTTGTCTATGATTCTCAGCTGTCCGGAACAGTCGCCCACGGGGTCATCTTCACCCAGGGGAGCTATGAACGCGAAACGGGGTTCAACCCGGTTGTGGCAGTGCCTCGCTCGACCAATATCGACTATGGCGAGGGGCCATTACCCTTGGTCAGCACCTTCACTCCTTGTGTCCGGATCACTCAGGGCACATCTGGAGGTTCATCGACAAAGGACATCACTGAAGTCGGTTATACAAACATGGTTGTGCACACCGGATATTTTGACCAGACTGCAGACCAGCGCCAGTTTCGTTTCGATTCCATGAAGTTCGTGGTCTATTATTCAAATCTGCCGGATATGGTCGGACCGGTGATTACCGATCCTGCCCCGGATACCTTTCATGCCCTGAACGGTATGGACGCCTCGTTCTCGGTCGAAGTTCAGGACGATCTGACCGATGTGTTCAGAGTGCTGATTACTTACAACGACAGTATCACCGATCAGTGGAAATCACTCGATCTGGTCCACAATACAGGTTCGGGCCGGTGGGAAGGCGAACTCAACCTGAAAGGTAATATCATCTATTATGTCGGGGCTGTCGATCTGGCAGGCAATGTCAGTATTCTCAGCGATTCCATGCCCGACCTTGACGGCCGCCTCGTTCCTTATGGTTCAACCTGGCAAGGTCCGCGGATTTTTACGATCGATCTCGATCTGGCGGACACCGATAATGACCTGATGCCCGATATTTACGAGAACATGTATTATTGTCTCAACAAAAACGTGAACGATGCTGCTATCGATTATGACCTCGATGGGCTCACTAATTTCGAGGAATATGTCGAGAGTACCAATCCATGTAATGGTGATACGGACGGAAGTGGTGACAATGATGGATCTGAACTGAACAATGGCCGTGACCCGCTTGATGGTTCCGATGACAAGCATATCTGGATCGAATTCACCAAACAGGGAGACGATTATCTGATCGAATGGCATGACGGCATATCGTCCTCACCCTGCCCGGTAGGCGAGAACAAAGAATTCAACAACAAGATTGACGGGCCATATTTTATTTATCGCTCGACGGACAAATTCTTCGATTATGACGAATGGCTGATCAATCCGGCAACACCGTTACCTGATGGCACCAATTGTCATACCGATACCACAGCCGGCGGAACGGATTATTATTACAAGGTCTGGAACCGCAAACTCGATATGCCCGCACCGCAAATAGTCCTGATCGACCCCAATTCAGGTCCGACTGCCGGCGGGACACCGGTTTCGATCTACGGTAATTACTTTGAAACGGGAGCTGCCGTCTATTTCAAAGGCGTCCTGGCACCTTTTACCACCGTTGTCAGCCAGAACAAGATTAACTGCGTGACACCACCAAATACAGCCGGAAGCGGTCAAGTCACCGTGGTCAACCCCAATGGTCAGGAAGGAACTCTGGTGGACGGCTTTACCTACCAATGAAGGGCTATGTTGCACTGAACCACAGGCGACACCCGCTCGTAGCGGGTTTGCCCTGGGCTGGTATGTCCATATTGTCAGGGCAGAAACCTGAAAACATTGAATCTCGTTTAACAGGCTTTCATAGTTATCAACTGCTGAGCACTTTTGTGGGCTTTCGTGCTTTGGTGCTTTGGTGGCAGGTCTGTTGTTGTCTTTTTTGCACAAAAAAAAGCCGGACAGTGGTTGTTCAAGGTCCACTATCCGGCTAATAAACGCAATTAACGAGTCATGAATTATAAATTGATCCGGAATCCGAGCGAGAAAGAAACATCATCAGGTTCTTCGGCTTTTTCATGGTCTATTTCTTCCAATTCATCGACTTTCAATGTGGAATAGACAATGTACATGACGTCAAAATCAATTCCGTATTTCTTCGACTGACCGAAATTGTACTGCAGACCTGCACCGGCGGTCCAACCTGGGTAACGGCGCCATTCGCTTTTTTTCACGAAATCATCAGCCGTGTTCCACGTACCGTCACTGCCCTTGTCATACATATCGACCTCGACAATCGAATTTGTGCCCCACATAAAAGTGACACGCGGGCGGATTGATTTCTCGGGACCAAAAATGAAGTATCGCAGGCCGAGATTGTAACCGATATCTTCTGAATCAACAACTGTTCCCATACCCAGCGTCAGCGAAAGATTCTGGATGAGTTTCAAGTCTGCATTTATTCCCAGAATTGAATAGGGAAGTCCGTAACCGATACCGACGGAATTCTCAAGGGCCACACCCGAGGTGGAGGTAGTCTCTTGAGCACATAATAGAACCGGAACCAGAAGAATCATACTCGCGATGAGGCAAACTTTTTTCATAGTAATCTCCTTTCTTTGCCAACGCTCCTTCAGGTTATCTGAAAACTGTTCTTAACAGAATATCTATCACTTTTTCGGACCTGATAACAATACCCTGTTCATTATTCTGTAAAGTTATAGCATAATTCTATGACTAAAGCAAGAAATTTTAACTTTTTTTTTCACTTCACCGATTTATATCAGAGAAAACCGCTTTTCCCGCATTGATTTGATATCACCCGTCAAACACCGACAAACAGGATCAAGTTCTTTAATCAGAAAGGTATCGACCTGTGGTATCTCTATGAATGTGGTATCGAGGGTGATCCCCGCCCATGACGGCTATGGGTCACAAAAGGAGAAAAGGCCCGCATTCCTTCTCATGAAAGTGAACAATGGACCATATACACGGCGCTGGAACGGGGCCAGACCGTTTGGCTTTTGCATGAAAAGGGGCGATGTACTTGTATCAGATAAATATTTGTGCCAGTGAAATAGTATGATCAGATACACGCAGAATTGCCCGAAATGCGGGAATAAGGATATGAAGAGGGTCCGTCGGGGCTGGTGGATGAAACTGCTCGAAAGCAGTCGGGTTTTTTATTGTATCAAGTGCGATATAAAATTCCTGGTCTGGTGCGATCGGGTCCTGTTCTCGTTTGCTCAAGGCCGTGAAGAATAAAAACTCCCTTCCTTCCATGACCATGACCAATTGAACAATTACTTTGTAATTATTCCGCTTTTAACCCGGATTGTGCTGTTGGAATCGTTACGAGGCGAAGAAAACGCTTGCGAGACGCGATGTTGGAGCGATTTTGCGAGTGAGGCGCATTCATGAATACGTTGAACGAACAAAATCGTGAAACAAGTGTCGCGGCAGCGTTTTCAATGCCGCAGTAGATTCCAATGGCACAATCCGGGTTTAATAACCACGATCGATATCAGCGGATTATTTTCCACTACAGAGTTCACGGAGATCACCGAGATCATAATGACGACATAGGTTGCAAGTCTTTCTCTGTGCTCTCGGTGCCCTCGGTGGTAATTCCTGTCCTCACCGTGTCATGTGTTCATTTAATCTGGAAAACGATGACAAATGGTACGCCCAGTTCATCACAATCGCCCGAGTGGCCATGCGAGACAAGAAACAACTGCTCGAAAAGCTCGGGATTCCGGCCCGCACCACAAAGACCGCGGCCCAGAGTGCCGGCTACCGGAAAGCAGCCGAAACACTCGCTGCCAGCAGAAGCACTCAACCTATGTAGTCCATTTGCACTCTCGCCGGATTCCCTCTCCGGCGGGTTATCTTGAACCTGCAGTTAACTCATTCTCGATTTCTGACCAGATTGATCAGACTTCCCGCCAGGATCATCTTAATTTGACGGGTTGTAAGTTGGTGAGTCAATTCGTAGTTCTCATCCTTGGTGTTATTGTGAACGACGATTGGGCCTCTTTTTTGAATTCCATTTCGGATGTCTTTCATTATCAGGACATCGTTCACTTCGATCCTGTCCCAATCGTGAGCATGAATAAATGTGAGGGGAAGGATACCGAAATTTGCCAGGTTCTGCCAGTGGATACGGGCAAAACTTTTGGCCAAGATTGCTCGAAGACCTAAATAACGTGGGGCCAGGGCTGCATGTTCCCGGCTCGACCCCTGGCCATAATTAGAACCAGCCACAATAAATGATCCCTTATCCTGGTAGGGGAGTGCTCGCTCGTAATAGCTTACATCAATCCGCTTGAACACAAATTTACTGATTTCCGGAATATTGCTTCTGAAAGGTAATACTGTCGTGCCTGCGGGCATAATCTCATCGGTCGATACATCATCACCGGTTTTCAACAGGACTGGTCCTGCCAATAAATCGGGCATGGGTTGTAACACCGGCAGGGGTTTAATATTCGGTCCCTTTTCGATTTTTATGACCGCCTTGCTGTGGGTCGGTGGGACGAGCATGTCCGAAGTGATCGAGATGATCGAAGGCTCCACAAACCGGGGATAATCCACATCCAGCGTTCGTGGATCGGTGATGACTCCCGTTAAAGCTGAAGCAGCCGCAGTTTCCGGACTACACAGGTAAATCTGGTCTTCCTTTGTCCCGGATCTACCGGGAAAGTTTCTGGGAACGGTCCGTAAACTAATGCGTCCGGTAGCCGGGGCCTG
>Ga0068714_10006702_pt1 | contig 11581 bp, 7 predicted proteins | sample MTBNYHSulfiMetaG_FD_62988 | JGI IMG/M metagenome (GOLD analysis project Ga0068714, IMG submission 62988) | Enrichment culture microbial communities from rom New York Harbor, USA that are MTBE-degrading - MTBE-NYH (New York Harbor Sulfidogenic)... | ecosystem: Environmental > Aquatic > Marine >... | reverse complement strand
CGTCTCCCAATTTGGCCGGAAGCATTATGTTAAGTGCGAAGCCCGAGACATTGAGCTTGAACAACTCAAATACATCAATTCCATTGATGAATCGCAACACCAACCGCTCCAGACGCCAGACCCTGAAGACCCAGGAACAGGCGTAAACCAAAACCGAGAGAGATAACCACCAAACCGAGATTCTTGAAAGGACGTCGAGGAACTGTTCCCAACCGGTGCAGGTGATCAGCAGAACGAGAATACCGATGCCCGCCAGGTAGGAGATGAAATGGAATAATATTTTTTTGGCTCTGTTACTCATCATGCTCCCGCATTGCTGCAGATCGACGGGTCGCTGCACCATACAACAGCAGGCACAGTAACGAAAAATAGACAGTATCGAGGAAATGCTCGAAATAGTGTGCCGCCAACAAATATGAAATCCCCAGTTTGCCTCCCTGCGCGAAGGCAGGCTTCTGAGCGAGATTGCCTATCCCGTGCGTGAGCGGAATATACGACTGATATGCAAAACCTGCCACAAAAACCACAACTAAAAGGGCAAAGCAGATATTGAGTGATGTGAGCCTCTTCCAACTTGGAGCCCGGTCGGAATTGGGAGCCGCATCGATATCTTTCAGCATAAAAAAAAGAGGTACCGGATAGTATGTGAGCGGAAAGGTGATTAGCTCTCGTACACTGTGTGCAAGATACCGCGGATCCGTCCAAACTTTGCAGATCGCCGCCGGCAGCCCCGTGTTGAAGTACGCCCCGAAACTGATAAACAAGCCCAGAGAGGACAGAAGGTAAAGACCGCCCTTCAGGCTCGGTCTCATCGGCCTACGAAAAAAAGCCGTGACTGCGGCAAGGTACACCGGAATCAACAAAACCTGCATCATGGTACTCGGCATATGCAGATTCCATGAGCCTCCCTCCTCATATCTGACAACGCTCTGCTTTTTCTGAGCCAGGTAGGAAAAAGTGTCTTCGTACCCGAACATGGAGAGGCTCAAAAAAAAGGAAAAAACCAGAAAAAAAACCAAAACGACCAGGATGGGATCTATCTTTCGTCTAAGACGCGTCTCTCCATTTCCCGAGCTCAAGCTCAGAAAAACTCCGACCAAGAAGAACGCGAGAGTTGTGTGAACAGGAATGTGACCCAAGAAATGCGATGCGTAAAATGTGTCTTGAATCAGCGTAAAGGTTCCGCCTTCATGGACGATTGTATCAAAGATAAAGACCTGGCCATGATAGTAGGCCAGGTAAGAGTAAGAAAGTAGATAAACCATCAGAGGAACGGCCAGGAGAGAACATAGCGGGAGGGTCATGAGCGGCATTTACCTTCTTCAGCGTCAGACATCGTTGCCGGTGCTTCTAACTCCACATGCCTGCTACCGAGCTCATTCGGGAACAATCAGTCCATCGACGATATCTCTGCCAAGTCTCATCATGTCATGGACCCAGGAATACGCAAATAGAGCATTTCTTCCCGAAAGCCTCAAGTTCTCGAAAGAACCCAAAAAATCTGTGATTCTTTTGACTCTTTCTTCAAAGCTGGTCTCCAGGATCGGGTATGCATACTCGAGTCTTTCAACGACGGAGTCCAATATCTCCTCTTTCTCGATCCAGCCGATTCTGAATAGATATTCGGAGATCATTTCTATCAGGGACGCGTCATTTGCGCGCCAAATGCTGTCTTCAGGCTGACAGGGAATTTCGGCCACGACGGAAGTCTTACCCGCGGGCGACATGCTCGAAGACCGGTTTTTCGGCTCATAGAATCTGGTAAGGGGGAAACCGGCCTCCGGAAAATATGTCGTTGCATTGTGCGTGATGGTCTCCTTTTCCAGAAAAATTGCCACCAGGAGCAGATTCCTGAACTTCAACTTGTCTGCAAGCTGCAGAATTTCTTCAGGTGGCTTTGGCTCCATTGATTGGAGAAAACAATTCATTGGGAGGGTGCTCACTACCGTGTGCGATCCTACCGGTACAATTTCATCGCCATTAATCTCTATTCCTTGGATCTTTCGGGTGTCGTGGAATATCTTGGTAACTCTCGAGCTCGTTTGAATCTGCTCAGATCCGCATGACCGTGCAATGGCTTCGGGAATCGTCCCGATTCCTCGCCTCGGATAATAGAAAGCACTCCCCTCCAGATGGTCTGTCTTAGCTTTCTGTCCGAATATGGCTTCAACCAGAAAAGTTCTTATGTCCAACCCGCGCAAACGCTTGCCGGCAATATTCACAGAAAGATTTTTGCATGGCACGCCCCAAAGCTTCTGGGAATAATTCAAAAGAAAACTCTCGGCAATTTCTCGGCCATAAGTCCGAACGGCGAAATCCTCAAAATTCTGATCGCGTCTTCTTCCGTTCAGCCGGGAGCGTAGGACTTCCGTAACAGCGCGGGTGAATTTCAACAATCCAAAATTCTTCAGCAAATTCAACGGCGAAAGAGGAAAATCGATCAAGCACCCATTGTGATAGATTTGACTGGGTACGTTGATCTTTCGCAGGTCGGGCCCCAATAATTTCTTTATTTCATCTGTAACCGATGGATCCCTGTCATGCACTCGGTGTGCACCGGAATCATAGAGGAACTCACCTTGTTTCAGTGTGACCGTGTTTCCCCCGACTCTGCTTGCCGCTTCATAAAGAACCAGGGGTATCTGTCGATTCTTGGCGTAATAGGCAACGGCCAGCCCCGCCATCCCACCTCCCAAAATGGTCAATTGCCAGTTGTCTGCCATGGTCCTTCTTTCGCGAAATTAGACGTAGTCAAAAACTAAGCGTGCCGATCCTGTTAAAAAAAAGGGTATGGGGCACCATCCCGATCAGTTTTGCAGCCTGAAAAAACTAATGTACTTGACCTCACCTATTTTCTCCCAATCACCCGGAATAAAATCACGCAAAGCGTGTTCTTCTGTCGTTTCATAGGGAAAAAGTGCCGCAACAATGGGCGGACCGGATTTCTCCCCGCTGATTGCCTTCCACTGCTCCCATCCGCTCTTCTCAATGTGATCCCACCTGGCCAGGACAAAATTTGTATAGTAGTAGAATGAGCCGCTAACTTCCATGCAGAAAATGATGGTATCCGGTGGCAGGTTTGTGCTAGCCCAATCGGCTGCTTGAGAATAAAGTCTTTGCGTTATGTGTCTTTTATGGACGCCGCGCTTTATATCGAGCACGCAAATGTATACTAGCAGGCAAAGGACCATGAAGACATACAAAGCATCTTTCACCTTCGGGATATTTAAAGGAGTGAACCGATTCTGAAGTCGATTGGACAAGTGCTGGCCCGTCAGGCATCCGCCAATAACGATCGGGGGGAATGCGGGCAGAATGAATCGAGTGAAAAGCCAGGAATCCGTCGAATGCCGATAGAAAGCATAAAAGAGCACAAAGGAGCCGGCCCACAGATAAAGTAAAGCCGTCCTTTTGGGATGTCCCTTGTTAAGAAATGAAAGACCGAATAGAACAGGGATGGCAGGTGTCAGGCATACCGAAACCCAGTGTGCAAAATGATTCATTCCGGCAAAAAAATAGCTCCCGGAAAATAACCTGCCAAAGCCATCGTAGCCCGAAGAAAGAGGAGATCCGTAGACCATCCATTGATAGAAGCATAAGAACGCTGCCCCGGGTAAACCACCCATCACAACCAACACCCAACGACGCAGATCGCCTCTAAGCAAAAAGGCAACCGGCAATAACACCAGGACATTGGTCGGCCTGACCAATACCGCAATTGAACAGGCAGCCCCGCACAAAATAGCCAATCGATATCTTTGCTCTGAAAGCCAGGCAAGCATTACGGCTGCCAAACACCATCCGGCAGCGAGCACATCACTCATGGGAATCAAGGCATAGGAAAGAAAAAGTGGATTAAACGCCATCAACATTGCAGCGATGAAATTCCATGGGTCTGACAATCCAAACAGGCGGCCTGCAGCCATTGTCAGAAAAGAGTTAGCAAGTGAGATTATCAGCAAAACAATCAACGTGCCGTTTTCTTTACTGAGCCAGCTTCCAGCCGCCAGATGCAGAGGAAATCCTACGGGATAAAAAGGCACAAGGTAGTCTGCTCCAGGCAAGGCTTTAAATCCGAGGGGCTTGAATACCAGATTGCTTACTGCATCGGCCGGTAGAGCTGACGGAACACGCATGTCGCCTTTTATTCTTCCCTCGCACAGCAGCCGCGCGCTGTTCAAATAACCTGAAGAATCCGCCCCTCCCGCGTATGGTCCCGACAGTGTCAGCACGATGCAGCCGAGAAAAACCAGCAAGCCGCCGTAGGCAATTGACCATCGATAGTCTAATACATTTTTCACGGTTTCCGCATGTTCCCTTATCTCCGACTGTCCAATGAGAGCTTTTATATCGTACGGATTGTGCAAGATCAAAAGGAAATTGTCCAGTAGGGCAGGGACCCTGTCATTGAAATAAGAATTGCCAATCGGGTTAGTTCTGGTATCATCCCCGCCCATGAGCAGTTTAGGGGCTGAACCGAAAGGGCTTATGAGTCGCCGCATCCATGTTTGGTTGAAGGCGTTTATTCCGCTTGCCTTCTTTGCAGCAGGACTGTTTGCAACCTTCCATCCCACCCTGATGAGCGGCTTCTCAAGGCTTCAGACCGATCCCGGCGACTCCCGGTCGCTCAATTATCGTCTGGAGCATATTTATCTGTGGCTGACCAATGACCCCAATCATGCCAGCCTGTGGGACCCGCCGATTTTTTACCCATCCAAGAATGTTCTGTCCTACAGTGACACGCTCCTCACCTTGGCTCCCATATATTGGGTTTGGCGATCTTTGAGCTACCCGCCGGAGATCAGTTTCTCGCTTTGGATGTTTAGCCTGTGTTTTCTCAATTACCTGCTTGCCATGGTTTTGCTTTATCGCGGCATTGGTACGGGTTGGCTGGCGGCAGCTTTCGGCGCCTACCTCATCGCCTTTGCAAACTCCCGCATAGCCCAGCTAGGACACCAGGCGTTGCTGTCCCATGCGTTTGTGCTGCTCGCGATTTATGGACTGGTGACGATCTTCGGACCAATAAGCCCTGAAAGCCCTGCTGAAGAACCGTCCAAATTGAAGAAAAGGACCTGGATTATTGCGTTCTTCTTATTGTTTGCCGCCCAGTTTTATGCCGGCTTTTACACGGGTTACTTTCTATTTTTGGTGATTTTGATCGCCGCCGTATGGGCCGTATGCTTGAAGCGCTTTCGCCCAATTTTCCTGGGATTATTGCGCGCCGAGTGGCGGGTGGTCGCCTGTGGGTTGTTGCTCGCCATTCTATTGCTGATTCCGTTGGCTTACCATTATTTACTGACCGCGCAAGAGCTTGGCTTTTTCGGTGGGGGCAAGAGAGGTATGGCACGTTTGGCTTCCTATTTCTGGATGGGAAGAGAGAACTTCCTCTATGGTTGGACGGCCGACCTGAGCGTTTTCAATATCCGTGCGTTTGACATCCCAATGTCAAACGAGCAGAAATGGGGATTGGGCCTGGTAACGACGTGCGTTCTGATCTGGTTTTTTTGGCGATACAGAATCAGGCTGTGGGTGCAATTGATGTTGTTCATAATCATCACCTCAGTCATTGCCTTTACCTACTTTCCAGGAAAGATCTACCTGTGGAAGGTCTGGTACTACACGTTGCCGGGAATTCGAGGCATCCGGGTGATAGCAAGGATCAACATGCTGCTTTCGATTCCCGCCGGCATTGCTTTAGCCGTGTTTGTTTCACGCTATCGAGAGCATAAAGGGAAACTTGCTCTGGCGATCGCAGTTGCCCTGATTTGTTGTCTCGAACAGGTTCGTGAACCCCATTCTTATGACCGCGAGCTTTACCAGCGAAGAGTTCAGACCGTCGTTCAGCACCTGGGTGACGATTGTGAAGCCTTTTTTCTTTCAGAGCTCTATCCCGACAAGCCTCAGTGGGTATCCCAGCTGGATTCAGCATGGGCGTCACTTGTGAGCGGAGTGCCGAGCATAACCGGCTATTCCGGAAAATTCCCGCACAACGATGCCATACGAAACCCCGCCGTTCTCGAGACGTCGGACCTCGAGAAAATCGACCTGGCGATTGATGAGTGGTGTACCGAAAAAGGGGTAAACCGAGAAAAAATCTGCTGGTTAAAGCTCGAGCTCCCGAACGAATGATTCAGATTCAACGACCGAGACCGCTGACATGCTTTCTCAGTTTAGTCTCATCAAATGCCAGCAACCTGAGCGTGGTCTTATCCGCGGGAAAATCATCGGCCGAATCGGCTGGATAATAGGCGGGATCAGTTGGCCAATATTCGCCGAATCCCGGGCAGAATTCCTCTATCCTCCTATCGTACAAAATAAGAGCTATCTTGTTGCGGCGGCAGAAATCGGCTATGTCGGTCGGCGTGAACCGAAAATCCCGCGGCATGATGACGCAATCGGAACCCGCGTAATAAGCAATCCGGTAATCCGCACTCAGGATAACCGGAATTCGTCCGTTGTGATATTCTCTTAAATTAGGCAGAGTGCCATAGAACGGGTATGTTTCGCGGTTAGCCCTTATCCATTGGCCGACTCCCATCAGCATCTTGTCTTCTTTGAGCTTCCCATGGCTCTTGAAGAAATCGCACTCCTTCTGCGCCAACATTGCCAAAATAAATACGGCTACGCACGCTAAAAGCTTCATGCGAGTTTTGGTAAACACCCGATAACCACCGAGAATAGTGCCCATAGCGACCATTCCCAATGCCGCTAAGTGAAGATAGAGTGGGATTGTGCTTTGAAAGTAGCGCGAATTGCATACAGATGTGGGAAAGAAAATGGCAAAGTTCAGACCGATAAAAACGAGGGGGAAAAAGTCGGTGCGCAATAAGGTCTGACCACTTCGCCATTGATGAAAAATGCCGATACAGGCAAGCAACAGAAACGGCACATAGAGGCCTTTTAATGATTTCTCCATGTTTTTCAACCATGGAATATCTCCAGGTCGCTTCGCAACTTTCTTAGCCCGGGCATCCTCCGGGATCTGGAAATCATTCTTGCTCGTATCGACGGCTGAAGCACTGGCGTCACTGAATATGGCTCCCTTCAAATTGTCGAGCAATCTGTAAAGCCTGATTTGAGAGGTGTGAGTGACAAAATAACCCGTCCGGCTCGTTTCATATGCAACCCAAGGGAGCGTGACGACCGCTAGAACGGAGGCAGCTGCCATAAATGAGAAGATGGGCATCCTTAATGAAGAGTCTTTTCGGTGCAATTTTTTCCAGAGCGAAAATGCCACAAAAATCATTAAGGACAAAACGACGAATAAGATTCCTTCCCCTCTGGCATAGCTCAAAGCTCCGCCGATAAGTCCGACCATCACGCCCCAACGCAATCCGCCGTCACTACACCACCTGCAGGTTGCCCATGCCAGCCATGGCAAGAGTCCGAGCTTGCCGGCGTCAATGCCGCCGGATGTCGCCAGTTCGACAGTATACGGGCAAACCGCGTAGAGCAGGGCGGCAATGAAGGCGACTCCAGGTCCCCTCAGTTCTCTCGCTAACAGATAGGTTCCCGGCATACCGGTCAGAAAGAGGAGAATTGAAGCGATTTGGTTGGCCAGGAACGGTTTGTTGATGAAATAATTAATGGTTCCCCCCAGTATGGTCAGCAAAGGAGCATAGTCGGCATTGAAAGCACGACCGAAATTCCCTTGCGAAAATTCAACGGTCAGGAGGGCGTAAAGACTGGAGTCCCTGCTGGGCATGGTGAGCCAAAATAAAGAAGGTGCGCAAACAGCGATCGCTAGGAGCAAGAGAAGCAGCATTTGTTTAAGTTCTTCGGTTCGCATTATGTTTCGTAACCTGTGCAACCATGAGCTAAAAAGAGCGACCTCAGTTCAGGAAGGCAAGCAGCTGAGTTGCGCGCATGGCGTGCGTATGGTGCGCCTGGCAGCGCCTGCGGCCCGCTTGTCCGATAGCCTTCGCTGCGGCCCGGTCGCGATACAATTTTTTTGCCAGCTCATGGAATTCTTGCTCGGTGCGGAAGCTCAGCAACTCTTTGCCGGGTTCAAAAGCCTCTTCCAATTCTTCCACCCATTCAGTCAACAGGCAAGTGCCAGTAGATGGGACACAGAAGGCCTGCAAACTCAGGATCGTAGGCGGGTCGTTCAAGGGCTCCCGCAAAATGTTGACGAAAAGATCCGTTGCGGCGTAGATCTTAACGACTTCTTCACCGATGACGTCCCGAGAGGAGCGCACCAGGGTTCTCAGCCTGGGACTCGCGCACTCGCGTTTCTTGGACCAGCGACGACCCCAAAGATGCAAATCAAGCTCGCAAATACCTTCTAATAGCCTGATGCGCCTGGGTGTCGGCCGCCCCACAAAGCAAACGGGACTGCCGTAGAGCTCGTAGTCCCGCGGTTCAAGTGGAATTGGCCGATAGTAGTCGACATCCACGCCATGCGGCAGGTAGGCACAACGAATGCCTTGTTCTCGAAGCTTCCGCTGGCTGATTCGCGACACCGAACATAGCAGGTCGATGTGCTCGAGCCAGCTTAAGGATTCATAGCACTTCCAGCCCGGGCCGTCAAAATCGTAAACGACGATCAAACCACTGTAAATCTCACGAACCGCAGCAAAGTTGAAGCGCGGACGTGCAATGATAAAGATTGCGAGGTCCGGTTGAAATTCACCCAGAACCTTTTCCAGGTTGCGCTGTCGTCGGAGCTCCAGCATTGACTGCGGCAAACCGAATGGCGCCCAAGATTGCTCCATCCTCCTGTAATCGGCCAATCGAATGCTGTGCCCTATTTGTTTGAATCCTGCTGCGAACTGACGAAGATGAATCCCCATCCAGCTCGCTTCCGATCCGACTATCAAAATCTTCATACCAGAGGCCCTCGGTGCTCGTTTCCCGACCACCTGCACCATGTCCGCAGAAAGGAGTCTTCAAAAGCTTCATTCCCGTTTGTCTTTTTCAGATCTACCAGGAACCGCACTATATCTTTGCGTGCCTTTTGCGCTTTGAGCCTGACGAAGACCTTGCTGCCGTCCAGATCGCTAAGTGTGACGTGAAATCTACCATGCATCTCACTGACAAGAATGTTCGGCCATTTGAGATCTCCATGAAAGCCGCCGAACCGGTGCATATTGCCGATAGTGACAGCTATTTTGCTGAGCACCCGCTGTTTGCTTAAATCATCCAAACGCGGCCATACATCGCAAAATCGATTGCCATGTATGTATTCATAAAGAATATATGATTTTTCCAGCAGTCCAAAACGTCGCTCTTCCAGGCAAGCCAACGCTTGGGGGACAGGAACGTTCCTTACCGTAAGGCCCCAGGTGGCAAACCAGGTTCGGATCGCACGAGAACGACGAAAAGCGTTGCGAGCTCTGTACAGGTTCCCCTTGCAATTATACCGTTTCAAGAAGTAGCTTTGCCCGTTGATCTGGACTTTCGCCGCCCTAACGGTACGACCGTCCTTGAGCACCACGCCTGCATTCAAGACATCATCGGGATCTGGCAGCAGAACGTTCAATGCCTTTTCAATTTCAGGGCGCCTGACTCGATAAATGTTGAAATTTCTATATCTACTTTTGATGAATCTCGAATTGGTCCGCAGGCATCGACTCGCCTTTTTCTTCCAGACTCGGTGCGAGATTTTAAGGGCGATGCGTTTGATTTCCTCTGCTCTGCCCAATTCATTTCTTATGTGTTGTTGTCCCGAGTAGGATTTCAGAAAACGAAAGCGCTCCGAAGAGCTGCTGAGAGACCAAAAGGTGCACAGAAGAAGGGCCAGATTTTGGTTTGCCGCTTTTTCGCTGAGAGCAGCATCACTCAATATCACGCGGTCGACATCCAGAAGATAGAAGCGGGCTCGATTTTGACTTTCGACCAGAATGTTGCCCACATGAAGATCGGTGTGCTGAACTCCTTTGTTGTGAAGTGTCTTGATAAAGCCGGCGAAGTCGCGGATGAATTTCTGTTTGATAGAGACGGCCCCATTCCAGGTGATGGCGGGCATGAATTCCTGCAGCGATAAGGCTTCCCTCACCATCTCGGTCAACAGCAGGTCGCGGCGCAAAAGGCCGAACCGTTTGACAACTCCGAACGCAAGCGCTTTTGGTACATTGACTCCGCGACTGCAAAGCTCTAGATTAATGCTCCCTTCCTTGCAGGCATTTCCGTTCGCAAGGGTTTTCATCATGGAGCGTAAGCCCTTATAATAAATTTCTTTGACGAAGATCCCCTCGGGTGAACAGATTACCAGGCGTTTCCGGGAGGATTTGATAATCTCACCGGCTATCGATTGTGCGGCATGGCATGCTGGAGGGCATGAGCCATGTCGGCAGTACAGCCAGTTCACCCCATCCAACGAAACACTGGCTAGTCGCATTCGATCGTCTCGAATCGGCCGAGGGGTGTTAACGACTTGATCGTTTGCTGCATCAGGCATGAGTAACTCGGTTCTTGAGGTGCCTTCCGGCAACATCCTTGCCCGGTTTGGATTTTTCTGCAAATACTTGACGACACACTTCGAGGGTTTCCAGGGCATTCCTCGCGGGTGTGTACTCAAGAGCCGTCTCCCTTGCCGCGCGGCCCATCTCTTTGAGCCGAGTGAGATCCGAGCATAGCCGCAATAGATTTGCTAATTCACTAAAATCGTTTGGATTATTCAATACATATCCATTCTCCCCGGCGCGAATGAGCTCCGAAGCTCCGCTGGAACAGCTGGTGATCACGGCTATGCCGCATGCCATGCCTTCTATGCACACGTTGCCGAATGAATCGTATAGAGTTGGCAGAACCACCAGGTCGGCTATCCCGAAATATGGCAAAACATCGTTGGTATGCCCGACAAAATGCACCCGGTCCGACAGGCCGAGTTTTTCAGCAAGTTTAGTATAGGTTTTGGGATTTCCCCGGCCGACTACCGCCAGATTGAAACATGGCTGGTCGGACCTTATCAATCCGAGGGCGCGCAGCAGTGTGGAAAGCCCTTTGCGCTTCCAGTTGTTTGAGACGAAAAGGATGAGAGGAGTATGCTCTTCTATTCCAAGCTCCCTCCTGACTTCAGAGCTCGCTGCGGTGGCATTCCGAGGATTGAAAATCGCATGGTCAACCCCGTGATAAATGACTCTTATGCGGCTGCTTGGAACGCTCCAATATTTCTCTACGTGTTTCTTGCATAGCAGGGAATTGGCCACGATGATTTTGTTGTTTCTCTCATCGTAAAGGCGGCGTTCCAGATAAACATTTGCGAGATGAATGGGCCTTGACAGGTAAGCCGCCCAGCGCAGGGGCGCAAAAGGGTAGCGCACGCGCATCCAATGGCGGTAAACTCCTCCTCCCGTCAGATACAGGTCTTGAGGATAGACCTGCGTCAGGGCGTAAACCACATCAAAATATTCTTTTTCGATGATTCTTTTCGCGTTTTGGCAAAAAGATATCACCTTCAGCCAGGACGGTTTTGATCGCATGCTCACCGGGTGAAAGCGAAGCCCGGCTGGTCCGTCCAGTTCATGGCGGTTTGCCAGTATGTGAACTTCATGGCCTTCGTCCACTAACGCACGACTGAGATCTACGGCGTAGCGTTCCGCCCCTCCCTGGTACAGGGAGTAATGTTTGATCACCAGAG
>Ga0068714_10006700_pt1 | contig 11584 bp, 6 predicted proteins | sample MTBNYHSulfiMetaG_FD_62988 | JGI IMG/M metagenome (GOLD analysis project Ga0068714, IMG submission 62988) | Enrichment culture microbial communities from rom New York Harbor, USA that are MTBE-degrading - MTBE-NYH (New York Harbor Sulfidogenic)... | ecosystem: Environmental > Aquatic > Marine >... | reverse complement strand
AACTGCCTGAATTTAAAAGGAATGTGCTTGAAGTAATGAGACAGCCTCTTGAAGACAGGATCATTACCGTTTCAAGAGCAAAGTTCAGTGTTGAATATCCTGCAAATTTCATGCTGGTCGCCAGCATGAATCCCTGTCCATGCGGGTATTATAACCATCCTGAAAAGACCTGTACTTGTCCGCCCGGACTTGTAAAAAAATACCTTAGCAGAGTTTCAGGTCCCTTACTCGACCGTATAGATATGCATATCGAAATAGTTCCCGTACCATTCAGGCAACTTGCTGAATTAAGGGATGCGGAAAGAAGTGTCGTAATAAGGGAAAGAGTTATTAAAGCACGTGAGGTACAGAAAGAAAGATTCAATAATATAAAAGGTCTTTATTGCAATGCGCAAATGAGTAGTAAGTTACTGCGTAAGTATGCTTCTATCAATGAATCATGCCAGTTATTGTTGAAGAACGCCATGGAAAAACTGGGCCTGTCCGCCAGAGCCTATGACAGGATATTGAAGGTGTCCAGAACAATTGCAGACCTGGAACAATCAGATAATATTGAATCCCATCATCTGGCAGAGGCAATTAATTACCGGAACCTCGACAGGGAAGGATGGGCAGGGTGAATATTCCTGTTAAAAAAAGAGAAATACTATTTGTTTAAATTTTTGCCTCAGGGTTTAACAATTTTATCCGGATCATTCAGATCCTTTAATTTTTCAGCCCGGCTGGACTGATCACCTTCCATTATTTCTTTGGCAAGTTTTCCAACCTGCAATGCATGTTCACGGGGAACAACGATTACTCCATCACCATCAGCCACGATGAGGTCGCCGGGGTAAACCAGAACACCTGCACAGCTAACAGGGAAATTATAAGAATCTATAATCAGACGGCCAGGTCTTATCCCCCGGGTACTGTATCCGTTCCGGCAGTAAACGGGTATTTTCGCAGTTCTTATGATATCATCAGTATCCCGGGCTCCACCATTCGTAATGACCCCTTTTAATCCTTGTTTGGTCCAGTCAAGGGTGTTGTTGGACCCGATATTACCACACTCAAAAACATCATTTACATCCATAACTATCACATCACCTGGACGGCTGGCTTTTATCCAGCCTCCATCCCCTGCACGTCCATATTGTTGATTTTTCCATTTTTTTGCCTCATCAATGGTCTTAAATGAATTTACTCCGGTCCGGGTATCAGTCGGTACATATCTTACAGTCAAAGCGAATCCAATAACTTTATGGGTCATCTTTTCCGGATCTCTCCATAAAGGGCGTATATTATTATCCATCAGACCAATATCCTGTAAACCAATGAGGTCCATACCGTCAAGAACATCAGTGACCCGCAGATCTTTATAAAGATCAAGAATATCCTGGCGTACTTTCTCACTGTTATCAAAACTTTTATTCTTCAGAATCCTTACTCCCTGTGGTGTGTAAAGTTCCTGGGAATAGATAATGACAGACAGATGAACAGAGATCAGAACTAAGAACATTTTCAAGGAAATACTTTTTTTCAGGAGAAGATTTTTCATAATATTTTAAATTTAAGGGTGCGTAAAATTTTTATTTTGATAAATGAGAAAAGAATTTAAAATGCAAGTTAATTAAACACAAAAATTAAACCAGTAAATCAGCAAGTAAACAAAAAAATAATCCGCAAAGGGCAACCAGTGTTTCCATGGTTGTCCACGATCTGAGGGTCTGTTTTTCATCCATTCCGAAATATTTACTTACAAGCCAGAAACCACTATCATTGACGTGAGAAAGAATGGTTGCTCCGGAGGCAATTGAGATCACGATTAATGCTGTTTCCGGACGGTTAATCTCCAATAAAGGTAGAACAGGTGAGATTATTCCTGCTGCAGTTATCATGGCTACGGTTGCAGAGCCCTGAGTTATTCTTACAACAGCAGCGAGAGACCAGGCGAGCAAGACAGGAGGGAATGATGATGAAGCGATTGATTCAGCCATGATTTTCCCCATTCCGCTATCGACAAGGATCTGCTTTAATACTCCTCCTGCACCTGTAATGAGTATTATGATCCCTGCAGGGCCAAGAGCCCTGGAACTCAGATCGAGCATTTTTTGCTTTGTCATACCTCTTTTATAACCAAGCAGGTATAAGCTTAATAAGGTCACAATAATCAGTGCAATAAAAGGATGTCCGATAAAAACAACAAAACGTGTAAAACTTGATTCATAAAGGATTGACTGTTCGATTCCCAGATCAACCAGGGTGCTGGTAATGATCAGGATTAAAGGAACTAATATCAATGTGATAATCAAACCAAAAGGGGGTATTTTCTGACTGGTTTTGTTCAATTCGGGATCCTGAACATTGATTTCATCAGGAGGCCTGATATTAATTCTTTTTGAGATAAATTTTCCCCAGATCGGACCGGCAATGATCACTGTGGGGACTCCCATAATAAATCCGATCAGGATCACTAAGCCAAGGTCTGCCTGAAGGATCCTGGCTACTGCCACGGGCCCCGGGGTCGGAGGAACAAAACTGTGAGTTACAGCAAGTCCTGCCAGAAGCGGGATCCCATAATAAAGAAGGGATCTTTTTGTATCACGCGATAGTGCATAGGCAACAGGAATAAGAATGATCAATCCAACATCAAAAAAGACCGGAATGGCAACCAGAAAACCGGTTATCATCATAGCCCATGATGATCTTTCTTTCCCGAATTTATTCACCATATAATGGGCAAGGGATTGAGCCCCACCGGAACTTTCAAGTATTTGTCCGAATATTGCTCCAAGTCCGACAACCGTTGCGACAAATCCCAGAGTTCCTCCCATCCCTTTCTCAATACTTCCGGCTATTTCCGAAAGAGGCATTCCGGTCAGGATCCCGACGATTATCGAAGTAATAAGCAAGGAAATAAATGCACTTAACTTGAATTTAAGGACCATGATAAAAAGCATGGCCACTCCCGTTATTACAATGAAAATAATATATTGCGGAGTCATTTGTCAAACAATTATTTCAGCTACTGTATTACATATTTTAAGCGATTAATTCATTTGTTTAATATACGACATCAGACTTATTTTCCACTCATGTTTTGCGGCTGCACTTAATGATAATCATAGTTAATCAATGATCTGTCTTTTCTTGTGCAGCTGAAAAGATAACGGAATTACTGTAAATATAAATAAATGTTCAATGGAATTTGCATTAATCAAAATAAGCCTTGTTGTATTATGTTAATATCACAGGATTCTTGATCCTGATAATGATAAAGCAAGTGAAAAATGGCAAGATCGATCTTAGTGCATAAAAGATTAATCCGTGCATCTACGCATCCTGAGAATGTTTTTTGAATTGTTAATTATCCATATTAAATTTACTTGTTAACTAACCATTCTACATTATGAAAAAAATTACGTATATCATGATCACTCTCTTATTGACAGGCTTATTTTATTCCTGTAAAGAGAAATTAGGAGTTCCTCCGATAATCCCTCTTGAAGACTTTTTCAAGAATCCCGAAAAATCTTATTTCCAGATTTCTCCTGACGGGAAGTATCTTTCCTATATGGCTCCTTTCAAGGATATGAAGAATATTTTTATCATGGAGGAAGGGAAGGATTCTGCAATACAGTTAACCTATGAGACTGAACGTTCGGTTTATACCTATGGATGGAAAAATAATACAACGATTTTATTTGTCAAGGATGTGGGCGGAGACGAAAATATGCAGATTTTTTCTGTGGATATTGAATCACATGAAATAATGCCTGTTGTTGCAATAACGGGAGTTAGGGCTGATCTGATCGATTGGCTCAAAGAAATTCCGGATGAAATTATTGTTGGGACTAATCAGAGAAATCCTCAGGTATTTGATCCATACAGGATTAACCTTAAGACGGGTGAGATGAAGATGATATGTGAAAATCCAGGGGATATTATTGGCTGGCTAACCGATCATGAAGGGAAATTAAGAATGGCAATAGCTTCTGATGGAGCCAATCAAAAAATCCTGTACAGAGCTGCCGAAAACCAGGAATTCAGGGTGCTCCTGAATATTTCCTTTAAAGATAACTTCAATCCCCTGATATTTACTTTTGATAATAAAAATCTCTATGTGCTTTCAAATCTTGGAAGGGATAAATCAGCCCTCGTACTGTATGATCCTGAAAAAAAACAGGAAATGGAATTAATCCTTGAAAATGATGAGGTGGACATGGGAGGATTGATGTATTCCAGGAAAAGAAAAATTATAACTGCCGGATATTATATTACAGATAAGACAAACTGGGTCTTTTTTGATGAAGAAACGAAAAGCTTGTTTGAAGATATTCAAAAAGAGTTGCCTGGTTTAGAAATATCGATAGCATCTGAAAACAAGGAGGAGGACATTTTCCTGGTCAGGGCATACAGCGACAGACTCAGGGCAGCCTATTACAGATATGATCTGAAAAATCATCAACTGACATTTATTCATGATGTTTCACCCTGGTTGAAACAGGAATATATGGCTGTAATGAAGCCTGTTCAGTATATGTCACGCGATAGTCTGATCATACATGGGTATCTGACCCTTCCAGTTGGCGTAAAACCAAAAAAATTACCTGTTGTGATTAATCCGCATGGAGGGCCATGGGCCAGGGATGAGTGGGGTTTCAACCGGGAGGTACAATTTCTGGCTAACAGGGGTTATGCGGTTTTTCAAATGAATTTCAGGGGATCAGTAGGATACGGTAAAAAGTTCTATGAAGCCAGTTTTAAAGAATGGGGGAGAAAAATGCAGGATGATATCACAGACGGAGTGCAATGGTTAATTAATCAGGGAATAGCTGATCCTGAAAGAATTGCTATTTACGGTGGAAGTTATGGTGGTTATGCCACACTAGCAGGATTAACACTTACTCCGGATCTTTATTGTTGTGGGGTCGATTATGTCGGCGTCAGCAATTTATTCACATTCATGAATACCATACCACCATACTGGAAGCCCCTGCTTCAGATGTTGTATGAGATGGTCGGAGATCCGGTAAAAGACAGCCTTTCATTGGCTGAAACATCTCCGGTATTTCTCGCAGATAAGATTAAGGCACCCCTGTTTATAGCACAGGGAGCACGTGATCCAAGGGTTAATAAAGCAGAATCTGACCAGATGGTTGAAGCATTAAAATCAAGAGGAATTGAGGTGGAGTATATGGTAAAAGATAATGAGGGGCATGGATTCTACAACCAGGAGAATCAGTTTGATTTTTACCGTGCGATGATAGTTTTTCTCGATAAACATATGAAAACTGAAAAACAGTAGTGGTGATTCTCGGTTCATTTCATGTTAAAGATTGAATATCAATAGATTATAATTTGATTCTTTTTCTCAATATTAAATATCTGAAACCAGATTCTATTTTCTCAATGAAAAATTGATATAATCCTTATTTGAAAATCAAATACATTTTTCATTAACTTTACCGCTTCAAAAAAATCAAGGTATTGATCATTTTAATTTATTATTCTGGTTCTTTAGTAGTTTTATGTGAGGATATCAAAAACTACAATCTCGAAAAAGCTTGTATTATTTACTCATAATTTAAAAGCATAAAGATGAACACTGATAATTTGTTTTGGTTAGCACCAGTTGCTTCACTGACTGCGCTATTCTTTGCCTGGTATTTTTTCAGTAAAATGAAGAGAGTATCTGAAGGCACTGACAGGATGAAAGAAATCGCAAAATATGTCAGGGAGGGTGCAATGGCATACCTTTCGCGTCAGTATAAGGTTGTAACGATAGTATTTATAGTCCTTGTTATTCTTCTGACTGTAATGGCCTATCTGGGAGTGCAGAATCCTTTTGTGCCCGTTGCATTTCTGACCGGAGGTTTTTTCTCAGGGCTTTGCGGATTCCTTGGCATGAAAACAGCCACTTATGCATCTGCCAGGACCGCTCATGGAGCTTCTCAATCTCTTAACAGAGGATTGCAGATTGCATTCAGAAGCGGGGCTGTGATGGGTCTGGTGGTTGTAGGTTTTGCTGTACTTGATATTGCAGCCTGGTATTTAATTCTGACTAAACTTATTTACACACCTGAGCACATGAGCTCAGGGTTATCGTTTCTTGGATTACAATTGGTTCATCCCGGAACCACTGAACATGTAAAACTTATTGAAGTGACTGCAACCATGATAACATTTGGGATGGGAGCCTCTACCCAGGCATTATTTGCCCGTGTGGGAGGAGGGATATATACAAAAGCTGCGGATGTGGGGGCTGATCTTGTGGGTAAGGTTGAAGCAGGTATTCCCGAGGATGATCCAAGGAATCCTGCAACTATTGCAGATAATGTAGGGGATAATGTTGGTGACGTCGCCGGTATGGGGGCTGACCTTTATGAGTCTTATGCCGGTTCAATTCTTGCCACTGCGGCACTGGGAGCAGCATTGCCTGTTGTTGCTGAGGGAAGTCAGGCCAAGGCAGTTCTTGCACCAATAATCGTTGCTTCTGTTGGTATTTTTCTTTCGATTTTGGGAATATTTATGGTCAGGACAAAAGAATCAGCCACACAAAAGAATCTTTTAAGAGCACTGTTGCTTGGCACAGGTGGCAGTTCAGTATTAATCCTTATCGCCATGGCAATTATGGCTTATTTTGGCTGGATCACATGGGGAGTATTTGGTGCTGTTGTTGCAGGTTTGGCTGCAGGTGTAATAATCGGACAGGGTACTGAATATTTCACCTCAGATGAATATAGCCCTACCCGGGGTATTGCCAAACAGGCAAATTCAGGCCCGGCCACCACGATCATCGATGGATTTGCTGTTGGCATGTTTTCAACCTGGATACCCGCTGTTACCATTGTTACCGGTATCATTGCAGCTTATGGTCTGGCCGGAGGCTTTCATGATTTTGCGAAAGGAGTTTACGGGATTGGATTCGCTGCTGTAGGCATGCTTTCCACCTTGGGAGTGACCCTTGCCACTGATGCATTTGGACCTATAGCTGACAATGCAGGAGGGAATGCTGAAATGTCCCATCTTCCCAAAGAAGTCAGGGAAAGGACTGATGCACTTGATGCTCTTGGAAATACAACAGCTGCAACAGGTAAAGGATTTGCAATAGGTTCAGCTGCTTTGACAGCCCTTGCATTACTTGCTGCATACATGGAAGAGGTCAGGCTCTGGCTTGGAAAAATTGCAAGCCGTACAGATGAGATAAAGGAGATAGGCAATGTTATTTTCTATACAGCTAAAGCTAAAGTTATTCCTGTTGCTGAAGAAGGTCAGAAAGTTGTGGAGATTGCTACTGCCTCTATTAAGGATTTTACTGAAGCTTATAATCTTTCACTTTTCAATCCTCTGCTTCTTGGTGGAGTTTTTCTCGGTGCTATGATGGCCTTTGTCTTTTCAGCCATGTCAATGAAAGCAGTTGGCCGTGCAGCCGGTAAAATGGTTGATGAAGTAAGGAGACAGTTTAAGGAAATACCTGGGATCATGGAGGGTACAGCTATTCCTGAATATGCAAAATGTGTGGCTATCTCGACAAAAGGGGCTCAAAAGGAAATGATGATCCCCTCTTTGCTTGCCATTGCAGTGCCATTAGTAACAGGCGTGATCTTAGGCGTTCCCGGGGTTGTAGGTTTACTGGGTGGCGGACTGACTACCGGTTTTATCCTGGCCTGCACACTTAATAATGCAGGTGGAGCATGGGACAATGCAAAAAAATATATTGAAAAAGGGAATTACGGGGGGAAGGGCAGTAATGCACATAAAGCAAGTGTTGTGGGTGATACGGTAGGAGATCCTTTTAAGGATACATCGGGTCCTTCACTCAATATCCTTATAAAACTTATGACAATGGTTTCAATTGTCATGACCGGATTGACTGTTACTCTCAGTATTTTTTAACAATAATACTGCTAAACAGAATTTAAAGAGGCTGCCTTAAAAGTGCTTTTAAGTCAGCCTCTTTTTTATTAAAAGAAACACTTCGGATAGAATATTTTAAATCTGTAAAGTGGTGAATATATGATTAGACTCAAAACCACCTCTTTTTTCTCATAAAGCTTAGCATTGAAAGAGCTGCAATAAGAATGACGATCCAGACAAATAAATAGCCCCATCTCCATTTAAGTTCGGGCATATTAGCAAAGTTCATCCCGTATATCCCTGTAATAAAAGTGAGGGGAATAAAAATTGCGGTCACTACAGTAAGCGTTTTCATAACCTGGTTCATGCTTGCACTCATCTGTGCAAAATGAAGTTCCATCAGATCAGTAAGAATATCACGAAAATTCTCCAGTGCAGTAATATTATTAACCAGGTGATCAAGGATATCCTGGAAATAAGCAAGGGTTGGTTTCCTTATCAAACCAGGACTGGTATTCCTGATCCTTATGATTTCCTCACGTAATGGAATTGAAATACGTCTTATCTGGGTTATCTGCCTTTTAATTTCCACTATTTCATGACTGATATTACTTGTCTGCCCTTCAACAGTAAGGTCTTCCAGGTCGTCAACTTTGGCACGGATGTAATTAACAGCAGAAAGATACTGATCAACAGTTAAATCTATAATTCTGTAAAAAAGATAGTCAGCTTTCAGTGTTCTGAGATTACCAATGTATTCACGTAATCTCTTCTTTATTTCTTCAATCACCGTATTGGTCTTTCCCTCAATAAATGCAATAACTGTATTATTTTTAAGGATCAGAGAGATCTGTCGGATGTCAAAGAGATTATCATAGGTGTTGAATTCGATGTACTTTAAAACCAGAAAAAAATAATCTTCAAATATCTCAACTTTTGGAATATGGGATGTTGTGAAAATATCTTCAACAAGAAGTGGATGAATACTCAGGGAGGAACAAATTTGATTAATTAATATTTCTTCATCCAGGGTGGTAAGTATTAATTTTGTTTTCTCATCAGGGAGACTTTCCTTTATCAGTTCAGGGGTAAGACTCTCCGAAAACCGGATTTCATCTTTATTATATATTATTAGTTCTGCCAATTATTTGAACAAGAATAATTATTCTTTTTATTGAACACGAAAATATTCATATGTTTTCAGATTCAGTCATCTGTTGCAAACAATCTATTATTGAAAACTAATTTACTCGATATTCACATTGCTCTCTTTAGGATATTTAGCCGAATATGTAAGAATAATATTTTTTGTTTCGCCCGGGTTTAATTCAAGATCCCAGATCACATATCCTGTTTTAGATTCCAGTTTACCTCCGGATAGTTCGATGGCTTCGACAGTAATATCCTTATTCTGAGAAATTGGAATCTGATCCGTAATCCTGATTTTTATTTTATCAGTCTTACTGTTTCTTACAGATATTTCCCATGAAAGTGTTACGACCTTGTTGTTCCCGATCAATTTTTCACTGGTAAAATTCTTCCGTTTATCTCTCTTGACAATGATCCCCATGTCACGGCCAAGTGACAGATTCATTGAATCCATCACTGTTCCTGCATCGAGGATGGATCTCCCGACGAAAGTATTTTCAAAATAAAGGTTAGCTTCACCTTTTAATAGGTCGTATTGTTCCCATTCGTGAATTTTTGCGATAAGAAATGCTACTTTATCCAGTTTGGGTACAGATTGATACTCATAAGTGGCAGGAAGATCGAGATACATCATATCAATACTTTTAGGCTTGCCTTCGGATGGTATAGAGTATGGTACATCCACCTTAAATTCAATGGTGGTAGTATTTTCAGAGGCAACAAATCCGACCGGCACCGCTGATCTCAGTTCATCATCAGCTATCCCTTCAGGAGCAGCTGTTTCCATCTTGGCCATTGCAGGCGCGGCTTTTCTTGAATCATAACCACGAATAATAATATCTTTTATAAAATCGAGGTAATAAGGTCTTAATATTGGCAGGTTACCAGATTTATTAGGACTTGCACTGGAAAATGTAAGGCTGACATTATTCCAGTCAACCCCGGTATTCTGATATACATTAGCTTTGTAAACAAGTGAAACCGGATCATTTATTTTAGAAACCCTGATATCGTATGATGGATTCCAGCCTGCATTCCGGACGAGGTAGTTCAGTTCCAGTTTTCCCGTGGTTGCAGCGTTTGCTTTAACCATAACAGTAATTTCGCCGGAAGGCAAATTACTTCTTGATTGAAGGGCATCAAGTTGTTGTTTCAGTTTATTAAGTTCTTTTTCTGTTTCGGCAATCTTTCTCTCATATACCATGATTTCAGATCTTATCTGGATCAGGGTGGATTTATAAAAATCGAATAAAGATCTGAAGTTATCCGGATCAAGATTTTCTTGTTTCCCACTAACATTTTTATTGGCAGTAAGAAAAGATTCCTGCTCTTTAAGTATACCGACCTGCATTTTATTTTCATCATTTTTAAAGCTCAGATCCTCGATCTTTTTCCTGAGATCTTCGATCTCGGTTTTTTCTTCAATCCCGGAGATGTAATTGATCTGATTACTTACTGATAACACAATGAACTTTCCTTTTCCTTTTACCTGTATGCTCTGGTTATCGATAAATGGGGAAAGTCCTCTTATTAAAAGAGTACTTGTTCCTTGTCCGACAGAAACTTCAGATACACTGGTGATCTGTGCGCCTGCAGAAAAGACAGTAACCTGGGTGATTTTTGAGGTAAGGATCTTAGCATTGTCCTGTCCGCAGAGAACAATAGGCTGGCAGAAGAGAATTGTCAGCATCCAGAAGAATATTTTTTTCATAGGTTAATAAGTATGTTTTTAATTTTCACATAGCTTGTCCCGTGTAGCGGGAGGACCTTCAAGTTTAAGAATTATTTTCATTCTTGTTTGTCCTGTATAAGCGGGATGTGGGTCTCATAAAGTTTAATTTCATGAAAGGTTTACTTTATAAAGATGCAGTTATCCCTTATTTTCAATAAAATGATCACTATCCGAATAAAATTAAATCATTCAGTAATATGCTCAAATTATAAGTCCTGTTTTTTATTAACCGGGTAGTGCATTAGTTTAACCTCGTTGCCATCAAAGACAGCATATGTAAAATTGACAAACCAGTCGCCCAGGCAAATAACATGAGATTTTCCATTCAGTACAAAATCAAACGGGAAATGGCGATGACCGAAAATAAAATAATCGAAAAATTCTTTTTGCAGCTTTTTTTCTGCAAAAAGTATTAAAAACTCATTTTTTTCCCCGAGGAACTTTTCAGATGTTTCTTTTGATAATCGGCTGTGTTTTGACCAGCGATGTGCGAAACTTGTTGCTGCATTAGGATGAATCCTGGCATAGAGCCACTGCATTATTTTGGATTTAAAAATTACTTTCAGGAGCTTATAATCAGTTTCACCGGGTCCGAGTCCATCTCCATGAGCAATAAAGAATTTTTTATTATTTATTTTGATATTTATGAATTCCCTATAAACGGTTATGCCGATCTCGGATGGCAGATAGTCAAATATCCATACATCATGATTTCCTGTAAAAAAATGTACAGGGATACCTGAATCCGTAAGTTCAGCAATTTTCCCCAGTAATCTGACGAACCCCCGGGGTACAACCTTCCGGTATTCAAACCAGTAATCAAAAATATCTCCCAGCAGGTAGATTGAATGAGCATCTGCT
>Ga0068714_10006699_pt1 | contig 11584 bp, 7 predicted proteins | sample MTBNYHSulfiMetaG_FD_62988 | JGI IMG/M metagenome (GOLD analysis project Ga0068714, IMG submission 62988) | Enrichment culture microbial communities from rom New York Harbor, USA that are MTBE-degrading - MTBE-NYH (New York Harbor Sulfidogenic)... | ecosystem: Environmental > Aquatic > Marine >... | reverse complement strand
TCTCCCACATGGGCCGCCAGGATCATCAATTCCTCCACGATATCCGGCCCGACGACGTCACGATAATCCATAAGTTTGGCTTCGCTCATCAGGCTTTCCCTCCGTTGCTTGCATCTTCCACAGGCGCTTTTCCCAGATAATCGTCAACCACGTCTATAATCCTCTGCCTGAGTCCTTCGATCGTGTAGATGCTGATGTCGATTTTCCGGATTTGTGAAGCAAGATCGGGAAGACCGAGGGTTTCCTCGAACCATTCCGAGAAATCGTTACAGTCCAGGTTCGCTGAAAGCCGCGATTCTATAAAGTGAAAATACAGTGAATAAATGCTGATCGTCGGCAGGAGGTCACGGAACGAAGCAAGATCATAAGCGAATTTGTCGGTCAAATAGACAAACCGTTGGACGTCATGAAGGTAAAAAGGCTCGTAGCAGGATCTTTCCGAACCTTCGACCTGTTCCTTTCTGTAGGTTCGTATGATTTCCAACAACCTGTCGCGCAGTCCTTCCACGGTTCGGTATTCGGAAAAATCTACGGCTGTCAGTTTCTCCGCCAGCGCGGGCGCATGCAGATTTTCCGCCACCCATGCGGAAAAATCGCTGTTATAAGGGGCCTTCGCCTCACGCATTTTGAGGAGCGCCGAGAATGTATGGTAGAAAATCGAAGATTCCGAACAGGTTGCAATCATTTCTTCAAGTTCAGCCACATTGGAAGCTGTCCTGCCGGTCAACATTTCCAGCGAAGCGCTGGACATGAATTGGAAAACCTTGGCCATCTTCTTCTCCTTGAGCCAAAAACAGGTTCAAAAAACGATTCCTGGTGAAGCGGCACCGATGAAGCACCGGTGGTATTCACGTCCATGAAGGTGGAACCCTGAGAATCGCTCACGTATGTTTATCCGGAATTCGCCTTCGATTTGAAAAAAACCGCGGCGAGCGGCGGCACCGTCAGGGACAGCGAATGCGTTAAACCGTGGAACGGTACCGGGGCGGCTTCGACCCCGCCGATGTTTCCCTGTCCGCTTCCGCCGTAGGCTACGGCATCCCCGTTCAAGACTTCCGTCCAAAAGCCTCCGCCCGGGCATCCCACCCGGTAATTATGCCTGGGAACGGGGGTGAAATTCAACACCACCAGCAGCACCTCCCCTTTTGAGAGATCCTTCCTCATCAGGCTCATGACGCTCTGTGCGGAATCGTTGCAGTCGATCCACGAAAAACCAGACGGATCGAAGTCGCTCCCGTGCAGTGCCGATTCTTCTTTATACAGGCGGTTCAAGTCACCCACCCATCGTTTCAGTCCGCCGTGTCCGGGTTGAGCGGTCAAATCCCAGTCAAGCCCCGTTTCATGATACCATTCGCTCCACTGGCCGAATTCATCTCCCATAAACATCAGCTTTTTACCGGGCTGAGCATACATCCAGGCGAATAAAAGCCTCAAATTTGCGAACTTCCGCCAATCATCCCCCGGCATTTTTCGCAGCAGGGAACCTTTGCCGTGAACCACTTCGTCGTGGGAAAGAGAAAGCACGAAATTTTCGTGAAAGGCATAAAGCATCCTGAACGTCAGTTTATCGTGATGATACTTCCGGTGAATCGGGTCCAGCGACATATAGGACAGGGTGTCGTGCATCCAGCCCATATCCCATTTCATTCCGAAACCGAGCCCGCCTAGATAGGTGGGTTTGGATACCATGGGCCACGACGTGCTCTCCTCGGCGACCGTCTGCACTCCCGGAAAAGCGGCGTAGACTTCCCTGTTGAAACGCCTCAGGAAATCAATCGCTTCCAGGTTCTCGTTTCCTCCGAAACGGTTGGGTATCCATTCCCCATCCTTACGGGAATAGTCCAGATAAAGCATGGAAGCAACCGCATCCACCCTGAGGCCGTCGGCGTGGAATTTGTCGAGCCAGAAAAACGCGCTGCTCATCAGGAAGCTGCGCACTTCGTTACGGCCGTAGTTGAAAATGAAACTGTCCCAGTCCGGATGAATTCCCTGGCGGGGATCCGAATGTTCATAAAGATGGGTGCCGTCGAAATATCCGAGCCCGTGTCCGTCTGTCGGGAAATGAGAAGGCACCCAGTCGAGAATCACGCCGATCCCCCGCCGGTGGAGACAGTCCACCAGGTACATGAAATCCTGAGGGGTTCCATACCGGCTGGTGGGGGAAAAATATCCCAGACACTGGTAACCCCACGAACCGTAAAAGGGATGCTCCATGACAGGCAGAAATTCAACATGCGTGAAACCCGTTTCCGCCACATAATCGGGCAAAAAACCGGCAAGTTCCCGGTAGCTGAAGGGGCGCCCGTCTTCCTGGTGCCGCATCCATGAACCGGCATGCACTTCATAGATCGCTACCGCCTTACGAGGATTGAACCTGTGCTCGGCCCGGGACATCCATTCTTCGTCTTCCCAGCGGTAACTCAAATCCCACACCACAGACCCTGTAAGGGGCGGTTTTTCGCTGTAAAAAGCGAATGGATCCGCCTTGTCTGCGGTATGACCGCCATTTCGACTGCGGATGTGGTATTTATAACAATCCCCCACCGTGACCCCGGGAATGAATCCCTCCCAGATACCGGATCCGCTCTTCGGCCGCAGGGGGTTCGCATCTTTCCTCCACGCATTGAACGACCCGATCACAGAGACTTCTTCCGCGTTTGGAGCCCATACTCCGAAAAAAACCCCCGGTTCATCTCCGTGTTTCATCGGATGGGCACCAAGTTTCTCATAGGCCCTGAAATGGGATCCTTCATTGAAAAGGTAAACGTCCTGATCGCTCAACAGCGACCGCTCGTCAATCCTTACCAACGCATTGTCCCTATTTTGTCCGGTTTTTTCGTTCATCCGCAATCAATCCTTTCCGGATTCTTCAAGTATCTCAAGAATACCTCCGATCGGTATCCCGACCCATTCGGGGCGGTTGTTCAATTCATAACCCAACTCATACACGGCCTTGTCAAGAACATAAAAATCCAGAAGGTCTTTCAGACGGCCTGTGTCGGCCGGCAGGAGTTTGGTGCCTTCCGTTGCGTTCCTGTAACCGCATAGAAACGCTGCACCGGCGCATCTGCTCCAGTACCCGGCCCATCCATCGAGGTAAAGATGATCGGCCTCGGTGACGAGTCCCCGCTCCGATAAATTCAGCAGGGCTGCATGGGCCGCATAGTCGAACGAGCGCAGCATGCCCGCGACATCCCTTAGCGGCGATCGCTTGATGCGCCGCTCGGTCACCGGTCTTGCAGGTTCGCCTTCAAAATCCAGGATCACGAAATCCTTTCCCGTATAGAGCACCTGTCCCAGGTGAAAGTCTCCATGACAGCGTATCCTGACAGCGTCGATCTTGCTCCCCACGACGCGCCGGGCCACCTGGAGCAATTTCTTCTCGGCTCCGACCACCTTCTCGACCGCTTCGGAGAGAGGCGTTGAAAAAACCGCTTCGCGCTCCCTCAAAAGCTTTAAGGTCTGGACGATCAGCGTCCTCAGCGACTGGTACAGGGAGCGCTGGTAAAGGATGCTGAAAGGTTCAGGTGAAAAATCGGGCATGGTGGCATCCGATGCAAGCGTTCTGTGCAGCTCGGCGGTGCGGAAACCGATGAACTTGGCCGAGTCGACATACTCACCCACAAAGGTTTCCGCCTGAGAGGAAAAAGCCTCCGTTTCGAACGAAAGTGCCATGATGCCGGGCTTTTCAGGGCGTTCGGCCAGAATGTTTTCGTAATACCTCCCAAGATGATCCATCGCATGCTGCCACGCATCTCCGAGATTCGGCACAAACCCGTGCAGCACCGCAAGGGTCACCGGCACCTGTTTCCCTGCCCGGTACTCGACGGCACCCTTTACAGGCGGTGAATTCCGAAAGTGTTTTCCGGTCAGAAACCGGCCGATTTCAAGTTCCGGGTTCACACCATCCTCGAGTTTTCGAACAAGCTTCAACATGAACCGCTCGCCGAAGACCGCCGATGTATTGCTCTGCTCGACACCTATCAGGGAAGGTTCCGGAAGACTTTCAAGGTTTCTTTCCCCGTTGCTTATCCCTACAGGTAAGCCGCTCAAGGTTCCGGAACCACCGCGCCTTCTTCCCCGTTGAAGCACCAGTTTGAACAACCACCGGAAAAAATCGACATCAGAGGATGCTTCGTACACGATCTGCTCACCGGGGGCTTTGCCCTTCAACCGAGCGATGACAGCCGCCCTTTTATCCTCCAGGATCTCCCGGGCCTTTTCGCCTGATGCATAACCCAACGGAACCGCATAACGCTCGCTCTCTCCGGTCCTGTAAAACACATCCGCAAAAATCAGCACGCCCTGGAAATCCCTCCCGGCCATCGGGATTATCTCTGAAATCCTCGTGTACTTGATGGTGCGGGCCTTTCCGCCGAACCATCTGCACCCCGGCAGGTATCGCGCCAGGATCGCTGAAAATTTATCTCCGGTCGCCCCTTCAAACAACGTTTTCCAGGAGCCTGCCGCTTCAACCACCGGGATCTCGTCCGTTTCACCGATAACGACGGCTTCGCGGCCGGCCCTGCCGGCAAGAGAAAACCAGGAAAACGAATGAGGCCCCATCGTCAAGGCATACGGATGGGCTGTTATCTCGGGAAATTCCGTGCCTCCGAAAATCTCCACAGGCACCGAACCCTGATATTGTGAAAGATCCAGTTCCACGTGCTGCGTAAACCTTGAAAGGTTCGCTGCCACGAGAATTTTCTCATCCTCCAGGCTCCGGATGAAAGCCAGGATGTGTTTGTTTCTCGGTTCGAGATAGTGCATCCCCCCTCTTCCAAAAGCCTGGAACCGCCCCCTGAGCGCGATGATCCGCTTCATCCACCACAGAAATGAATAGCGGTTGTTGAGGCGTGATTCCACATTCACCACCTCGTAATGGTATTCCGGATCGATGATCACCGGTAGAAACAGCGTCTGGGGATTTGCCGAGGAAAATCCGGCATTCCGGTCCGGACTCCACTGCATGGGTGTACGGACGCCGTCGCGATCTCCGAGAAAAACATTGTCTCCCATGCCGATCTCATCTCCGTAGTAGATTACCGGAGTGCCGGGAAGGGAGAGAAGGAGACCATTCATCAATTCCATCCTGCGCCGATGATTTCCCAGAAGCGGGGCGAGGCGCCTCCTGATTCCCAGGTTGATGCGCATCCTCGGTTCTCTTGCATAAACCCGGTACATGTAGTCCCGCTCTTCATCGGTGACCATTTCCAGCGTCAATTCGTCGTGATTCCTGAGAAACACAGCCCACTGGCAGCTGTCCGGTATGGGGGGGGTCTGGTCAAGGATGTCGACGACCGGGAAGCGATCCTCCATGTGAAGCGCCATGAACAACCTCGGCATCAACGGGAAATGGAAGGCCATATGGCATTCGTCGCCTTCCCCGAAATACGCTGCAGCGTCTTCAGGCCATTGGTTGGCTTCCCCCAGGATCATCCTGTTTTCGAACCCGGCATCCACGTGCCGCCGTAATTTTTTTAGAAAATCATGGGTTTGTTGAAGATTTTCGCAGTTCGTATTGTCTCTCTCGAAAAGGTAGGGAACCGCATCCAGCCTCAAACCGTCGACGCCCAGGCCGAACCAGAAATCCATCACACGCAGAATCGCATCCTGCACCCGGGGGTTGTCGAAATTCAGATCCGGCTGATGAGAATAAAACCGGTGCCAGTAATAGCTTCCCGCTACAGGATCCCATGTCCAGTTGGACGGCTCGAAATCCTGAAATATGATTCGTGCATCGTTGTATCGGTCCGCTGTATCGCTCCACACGTAAAAATTGCGTTGAACCGAACCTCGCCTGGCGCGCCGTGCCCGCTGAAACCACGGGTGTTGGTCGGACGTGTGATTCACCACCAGCTCGGTTATCACCTTAAGTCCCCGCCTGTGCGCGTTCTTTAAAAAATTCTTGAACTGTGTCAGGGTGCCGTAGGATGGGTGAATACCCCGGTAGTCGGATATATCGTACCCATCATCCTTGAGCGGAGATGGACAGAAAGGAAGAAGCCAAAGAGCCGTAACCCCTAAGTCCTGAAGGTAATCAAGCTTTTCGGTCAACCCTCGAAAATCTCCGATCCCATCTCCCTCCGAATCCCTGAAAGACTTCACGTGCAGTTGATAGATAACCGCGTCTCTATACCATGTCGCGGCATCGCCTGTTTTGTTCATAGACCATTCTTCCTACATGTAGTAATCAAAATCCCGTTCGGTGCGAATCCGCCGCCGTACTCGAAAAATATGGGCCGGAACCACGCCGGGGTTCAGTTCAATGTAATTCCTTCCGCTGGTCCACAAAAATCTGCTCCCCCCTAGAAGATCGTGCACTTGAAACGGCCTCTCCCGCAACTCCGACGGCCCGGGAGGTGTAAAGTCAACCCAACCTCCGTGCGTGTGATGAGGATCCAGGTTCACCACCACCAGGATCACTTCCGAGCCGTCATTCGAGGATTTACTGAAACAAAGCAGACGATCGTTGTCTACCTCGTGGAAACGCAGATTGTGGTTTTCCTGGAGGGCGGGGCTCTGTTTCCTGATCTTGTTTATCCGCGCCACAAGATCCTTGAGGCTCCGAGGATCCTCCAGCTTCCACCGCCTGATCTGGTATTTTTCCGAATGCAGGTATTCCTCGCTTCCGATCTCCTTGGCACGGTCTTCACAAAGTTCAAAAGCCGGGCCGTAGATCCCGTAGCTGGCAGCAAGCGTCGCTGCCAGAACGAGTCTCACGATAAACGCAGGCCTTCCGCCTGTCTGGAGGTATTCCGTCAAAATATCAGGGGTATTGGGCCAAAGATTCGGGGTAAAAAAATCACAGACCGGCCTCCGGTTGAGTTCGGTGAAGTAATCCTGGATCTCCCCGCCGGTGTTCCGCCACGCAAAATAGGTATACGACTGGGTAAAGCCCAGCTTTGCGAGCCTGTACATCACCGCGGGCCGTGTGAAAGCCTCCGCAAGAAACAAGACCTCCGGGTATTCTTTCTTCACTCTGGCAATCAGATCCTCCCAGAACCGGAACGGCTTTGTGTGGGGGTTGTCCACACGGAAAATCCGAACTCCCTGCTCGATCCAGAAAAACACGACGGATGTGAGCTCTTCAGCCAGTTCGCGCCATTGCGGCGTTTCGAAATCGAAGGGATAAATGTCCTCATACGTCTTGGGAGGATTTTCCGCATACTGGACCGAGCCATCCGGCCTGTGCCGGAACCACTCCGGGTGCTCGAACACATACGGGTGATCAGGAGAACACTGGAAAGCGATATCCAGGGCGACTTCAATGTCGTAGTCGGCCGCCGCACGGATGAAACCTGCAAAATCGGAAAGGGTTCCCAGCTGCGGATGAATGCTCTTATGACCGCCCTCCGCGTGCCCTATCGCCCAGGGGCTTCCGACGTCCTCGAGACCCGCAGCGGGAGTGTTGTCGGGTCCTTTTCTATGGGTGACCCCGATAGGATGAACAGGCGGTAGGTACAACACGTCGAATCCCATATCGGCGATGTAGGGCAGCCGGGCCTCCAGATCCTTCAACGTGCCGTGAGACCCTTCGTTCCCACCGCAGGATCTGGGAAAAATTTCATACCAGGTGCTGAACCGGGCTTTCCTGCGGTCAACCCTCACAGGAAACTCTTTTCTGCAGGTGACGACCGCATCCCGGGAAGGAAGTCGTCTCATGATCGACTCGAGCTCGCCGGAAAGCGCGGCGGTTTCGCCTTTCCCGCCGCGGTTGGTACCCTCGATTTTTTGAGCATAGCCAAGGAGCAGCCTCCGATTTGAACCCTCGGCCCTTTCAGCAGCCTCCGAAACCAGCCCCGCACCGATTTTCAGCTCGACCGATAGGTCCTGCCCGGCCTCAAGGCGCCTCTGAAGATCACGACGCCATGTTTTGAACCGGTCCACCCACCCGCTCACCGTGAAGACATAGATACCCGGCTCTTCGACGATGAAAGAACCACGCCACAGATCGTTTCCGAGATATTCCATGGGTGAGGGCTGCCAATCCGGATCGTCCTTTTTCCTGGACAGCACGTCACAGCAAAGCGCGTCGTGCCCGTCCGCGAATATTTTTGCTTCAACGATCAACCGGTCTCCCGCAACCCGCTTTACAGGAAACCTTCCGCCGTCCACAACCGGCGCAACATTTTCTATGATTACTCTTTTTATCAAGTCATTCTCGTTTTTCATGACTTTACTATAACACATCCACCCTGCTTCGCCAAATCGAGGCGCCGGTCACCGCTGCGCGGTGGTGTACGTGGTGAACCACGGGTGCCCTCGGGGCGAGGGGTCACCGATGAGAGAATTCATTTACAAAGACGGTGTCGATAGAAGCGTGTGATGGGGGCGTCCTCGTCCCGATTGCGACGTTCCATGTGGGATCGAGGGTAAGGCGTCACCCGTTCCCTGGAACTGTGGGAGCGGTTTTCAACCGCGATCTGGCCCGCAACAGCGGTGCAATAACATCGCGGATACAATCCTCTCCCACAGGATGTGGAGGAGGACGACCAAATACCAAAATCCGAATTTTCAACCTGCTCGCTCCTTGTATTTTCACCGGAAATAATCAACAATACACGGCCGGGACAATCCAGAAGAAAACCGGAGAAATGCCATGAGAATCGCACTTATCACCAAGGAATATCCGCCGGACGTTTACGGAGGTGCGGGCGTCCATGTATCTCATCTCGCCGGGAGCCTTGCTGGTGTGGAAAACCACTCTCACCATATCGATGTCTTTCATTTCGGCACCGCCCAATACGAAAAGGACAACCTCCGGGTCAAAGCTGTTCCTCCCTGCCCTGCGGTTCAAACTCCCCAGCCCGGCATGCGCAGCCTGCTTGACACCCTTCACCGGGATGCGTCCCTTGCAGGACTCGTTCAACAGGCCGACATCCTTCACTGCCACACGTGGTACACCCACCTTGCCGGATGCCTTCTCACCAAACGTCTTTCCGTCCCTCTGGTGCTCACCACGCACTCCCTGGAACCCCACAGACCCTGGAAACGGGAGCAGCTCGGGGGCGGCTACGACGTTTCAAGCTGGATTGAGAAGACCGGCTACCGTGAGGCCCATGGCATCATCGCCGTTTCCGACGCCATGAAAACGGATGTGAAAAATCTTTACGGCGTTGCGCCTGCCAGGATCACCGTCATCCCGAACGGTGTGGACACCGGGTTCTACAAGCCCATGAAAAACCCCGAAGTATTGGCCGGATATCACATCGACCCGGAAATCCCCTATGTTTTAATGGTCAGTCGCATCACCCGGCAGAAGGGCATCATGCATTTCCTGAATGCCTGCAGAACGTTCCTGCCGCCGGTACAGATCGTTCTATGCGCCGGGGCACCGGATACCGAGGAGATAAAAAGAGAGGTGGAGCAGGCTGTGGCCCGGCTCGCCGGCGACTCCCCGAACCCGGTCATATGGGTGGATGAGACCGTACCGGAAAACGATCTTCCCATCCTTTATTCTCATGCGGCGGTATTCGTGTGCCCTTCGGTCTACGAGCCTTTCGGCATCATCAACCTGGAAGCCATGTCATGCGGCACCCCGGTCGTCGCCTCCCATGTCGGAGGAATCCCGGATGCGGTTCTACACGGAAAAACAGGCTTCCTGGTCTCCTTCGAACCGAAATCGAAAGTGGATCCCGAACCCGGGGATCCGGAAAAATTCGCGAAGGATCTCGCCGACTCGGTCAATCGCATTCTGAGCGATCCCCGCCTGAGGCCCTGCCTTGGCACCGCAGGCAGGAGACGCGTGGAAAAATTTTTCAGCTGGAAATCGGTGGCGGAAAGAACCCTTGCCTTTTATCGCTCGGTTTTAAAAGATGCCAGTGAACGGTGACGACATTTCCCCTCAAAAAAACTCGGCCAAGGCCGGCCCTCTTTTGATGCTCGGTTCGGCCTTTTCCTTTTCTCTTTTCGACATCCTTATAAAGCTTTTAGGGCCGGGTTTTACCGTCTGGGACATCGCCTTCTACCGCTTTGGGGCGGGTCTGCTCCTGTCGGCTCTGATCGTCGGATTCAGGAGAGACCCTCTCAGTCTGCATAACAAACGTCTCCTCATGATCCGGGGATCGTCGGCGTTTCAGCGTTCCTGTGTCTTGCAACCGCGCTTCGCACCATCCCGCTGTCGACAACCATCGTGCTCTTCTATTCGTTTCCGGCCTTTGCCGCAGCCTTTTCCTTTCTTCTTTTCAGGGAAGGCATTTCGAGGTTCGAAACCATCTGTGTCTTAATGGCCATTGCAGGGGTCGCCGTCATTTTCGACATCAAGATCGAGGGGTCTATTTTAGGCCAGATATTTGCCCTGCTTGCAGGGGTCATCGCCGGGCTCACCATCTCGATCATCAAGAAACTCCGCGAGACCAACGGATCGGTGGTTATCTTCATGTTCTTCTGCATCATGGGAACCGGCGTGAGCCTGCCCCATATGGTCACATCTCCGGGAATCCCTTCTTCACCCCTTGATGCGGCGATCCTGTTGGGAATTGCCGTTGCTTCGATTTTCGGGCAGCTCTTGATGAACCAGGGGTTTCATTACTGCAAAAGCTGGGAAGGAGGTCTTTTCCTGATGAGTGAAGTCCTGTTCACGGCCCTGTTCGGTGTCTTCTTCATGGGCGAGCGACTGACGATCCGCTTCATAGCCGGCGGGGTTTTGATCCTTGCGAGCGTGATCGCCCTGAACCGTCGCGGCGTACGCCGCATCTCCTACCGGGGGCTCCCCCCGGCCGAAGAGGGGTAAAGAGTCGAACCGAGCATTCTGTTTGCCTCTGGAACGGGCGCGTGGTAAATTCACCTCTATCAAACGGAGGCCCATATGACAGCGACGCCCACGAGCCTAGACGACACATCCTATCTTCTCAAACTGGCAAAAACGACAATGCCTTTCGGGAAATACCGCGGAAGATATCTTATTGATCTGCCCGAGGCTTACCTGGTGTGGTTTTCACAGAAAGGCTTCCCCAATGGTGACCTGGGGTCGATGCTGCAGGCGGTTTATGAAATTAAACTGAACGGCCTGGAACATCTTGTGAGAAAGATCAAGAACTTTTGATTTCAGCATCGAGGCGCTACCTTGGAAAAATTCACGATAAACGGGGATCACATAGAACTCATCAAACTCTTGAAAGCTTCAGGCCTGTGTGAAAGCGGCGGTGCCGCCAAAACCGCTGTCGAGCAAGGGCTGGTAACCGTGGATGGTCAGGTGGAATACCGAAAGAGGCTTAAGATTCGAAAAGGCCGGAAAATTGAATTTCTGAATCAGGAAATTTTCGTTGATACCCATCCGGGAATGCACGACGATGGCAGTGGACCGAACGCGCCCGGAAAGCCCAGAGGAAAACCGATGAAGCTCAAAGACCAGGAGTTCGACAGGGTCGTGGAAAAGGCCATCAGCCGCATCCCTCCGCAAATCAAAGATCAAATGGAAAACATCATCATCTCCGTCCGCAAACGGCCCTCGCGTGACCTGCTACGGCGGATGGATATACCGCCCGAAGAAATTCTTTTCGGCGTTTTCGAAGGCGTGCCTCTTTCTGACCGATCGCATTTCGATCCACCGCTTTATCCGGATACCATTTTTATATTCCAG
>Ga0068714_10006698_pt1 | contig 11587 bp, 8 predicted proteins | sample MTBNYHSulfiMetaG_FD_62988 | JGI IMG/M metagenome (GOLD analysis project Ga0068714, IMG submission 62988) | Enrichment culture microbial communities from rom New York Harbor, USA that are MTBE-degrading - MTBE-NYH (New York Harbor Sulfidogenic)... | ecosystem: Environmental > Aquatic > Marine >... | reverse complement strand
CTCTGCTGTCAATCCAGGATCAGTTAAAGCTGCCCCCACCACTCCCGGCTCACGATGGTGCAGCCCTCTCATGGCATTAAATAGATGGGTAATGTGGGTTAAACCGGCTTGAATCGCGTCCTGCATTTGCTGATAGGTAGCATTGGTATGGCCTGCCGAAGCAATGATATCCTCTTGGTAAAGCCAACGAATGAATTCCATTGCCCCGGGCATCTCCGGTGCCAGGGTCACCAGGCGAATTAAATGACCGGAGGCCTGATTTAGTTCCAAAAACTCCGTTGTAGAAAGCTGTGTAATGTCTTCTTCTTTTTGAGCTCCTTTCTTTTCCGGGTTGATATAGGGTCCTTCCAGATGGATTCCAACAATTTGAGCAGTTCCGGTACCTTTTATTTTTGCTTCTTGAATACTTTTAAGACTTTTAATCATCTTACCTTTACTCATCGTCATGGTAGTAGGAAGAAATGCCGTGGTGCCAAAATGAGATTGGGTAAGGGCAATCTGCTTTATGGATTCATATTCTCCGTCCATCACATCTGCTCCACCACCTCCATGAACGTGGAGATCAATAAACCCGGGAACCACAAATTTATCCCGGGCTTCAATGACTTCTATATTTTTCAGTGTAGACAGATTTTTATCCGGATCAGTGATGGTAACAATTTTACCTTTTTCAATCATCACCATTCTATCCTGGAGTAATTGAAAAGGCGTGATGATGGTACCATTTAGAATAACAGTCTTGTGGTTTTCGTTAATCATTTGTAATCAAGCTCCCAATAGAAAATTTGTTGAAATTGATAACCTGTTTATTTTTACAAATCTTATCAATACTACTAATCACCATTAACTAAAGGCAAGGTGGCAGCAGCTATGGATTGGCCTACTCTCCGGTTAGATTCATCGGGAAGATGCAGTGAAATTTGATTAGATAATTCCACAAATTCTTCCTGTAAAACCCGGTTTGCCATCTGTAAAATGATAGGTCCACCTTCACCGGAGGTTACCCTACCCAGTATTAATATATATTGGAGGTCATAAAAATCTGCATAATGGGCAATAGCAAAACCCAGATAAACACCGATGGTTTCAAATACCTGGACTGCTCTATGGTCTCCTCTGGCCAATAATTCTTGCATAGATTTCAACTTTTCAGCGGGGGTCTGTTTTTCATTAAAGATAATTCCAGCTTTTTTTGCCAGGCGTATAACTGCTATCTGAGATAAATATTGTACGCCACAGCCACAGTCTTTGGACCAGGGATCAACAGGTGCCTGTTCATTGTAATCAATAGGTACAAAGGCTAATTCATTTAACTGTGTCGTAATCTTTCCCTTCCTATCTACATAACCCCCTGCCTCACTGGAGCCCATGGCAATGCCCAGTACTGCATCAGCCTTTAAGGACATAGAACCGGCTAATGCGGTGACTTCTCCATCATTAATCACCTTAAACGGAACATTCCATTCTTTTTGGATATCCAAAAAGATATTTTTTATTCTCTTTTCAAAAAGACCGGGAGGAATGCACCGAAACAGGGAAGCTGCCATGACCCGATTGTTGATATAGATTCCGGCTGAACTTCCGCCGATGGCATCAACCCGGGGCAGGTGTGCCGCCGCACTTCGTAACATAGACCTGATTTCATGATAATGATAGTCCGGGTCTACCTGCTCTCCGGGATTCCACGGTACTTCCTCACTGAAGACCACCTTACCATCTATCACCGCACTGACTTTTCTATCACTTGCCCCCAGGTCGAAACCGATGCGGCATCCCTTGATGTGACCGCCTAAGGGAATAGTCTTTTCTCTGGCAGTAATATTTTCTTTATCATTAACTGCTTCTATCATAAAAGGTTTTTCGTATATCTCAAACATAAAGTTTGCATCAAAAAAACATTTACCTTTTTGAGAATAGATTTCTTCTATAAATTTCCCTATCTGATCGGGTCCGGTTATGATTAGCTTGTACCCACCCCAAATCCATAATAATGATTTGATTAAGCGTTCGATATAGAATAAGTTTGCCAAAGCCTGTTCATGTTCCGGAGGGAAAATAAGTGTCTTGAAAATTGAGACACTCTCTTCGTTCCGCTCTAAACCAATGGTAAGGGGTACCCCTTCTCCCGAAGAATGAACTGCTTCCAAAAAAGCATGGTTCCATAAGATAGCCGGAATAAAATCTTTGTCCAGTGGAAGGGTCACTTGTGGCTTTATTGAAGAAACTGAATCATAAAACATTATTGACTCCGAAATATTTATTCACTCTTTAGAAACCGATTTATAAGTTCATTATTTAGATCAAGAATTCTTGCCTATTGAACAAACTAATCAAGTTTTAATGCTCCTCTGGGTAGATATTTCACTCGTTTCGAATGGTCCAGACATCCGGCAAAATTATGGAATCCTTTTTCTTTTGCTTTCCATGATAGGCTGACCCATTGCCCCTGGAAAGTTTTAAATATACGGGTACCATAAGTATTTGTCTCACTTCCCAGTAACACTTCATGTTGAGGAATAGGTGAAAATATACCCGACAGGTCTTTTGAATGATAGTAATGAGCACCGGTCTGGGGTTGCCTGGGTTTTATTTCTTCCAGGTGTTTCTTGGAATACCATTGTTTATCGACAGAAAAAATAAGATAACAATCATCATCATGGGTATGAACATCAGGAACCTCCATCTGCATAAAATTCCCGGGTCTGGTTGCCGGACCAATGACTTCCCAGCAAAGGAGATCTTTTGATTTAGCCCGAGCGATACACCCTCTTCCTTGGGTTTCACCATAGTTCACCTTGGCACAGATAAAGGCATAATAAATCCCTTCCCGGGGATGATAGATGACATAGGGGTCCCGCCAGTGCTCTAAACCGTCTTCAGAAATCCGGCTAGTTTCATACCATTGTGGATTTGCGGTGATAATCGGATTATCTTTGTACTTTTCCCAGTGATCAAGGTCTTCGGAAATAGCCAAACCAATGCGCTGGACTCTACCTTTTTCCCGACTAAATCGAGAGGTATAAAACATGTAAAACAAGTCATCCTTTTTAATAATCGATCCAGTCCAAAGTGAAGTATCATCCCACTCACCGTCAGGTCCCTTTTCAAGAACCGTCTCCTTTTCACTCCATTGATATAAATCAGGTGAAATAGCATGCCCAATTGAGGCAAACTCATGCCGATCATCCGGAGCCGGCAGGTTTCTATCAGCCTGTAAATAAAACAGGTGATAGTGTTTTTCCGAAGAGATGATCCAAAAATCCCAGAGATATTTATTTGAAGGTGAATAATACATAGTTAATATCTTCCTTTCTTATCAAGGTAACATTGTTTTATTGCCAGATTTTTTATCCTTTAATGCCGCTGGATGCTACCGACTGCATAAACCATTTTTGGAATAATAAAAATACAATCAGTGAAGGTATGGTAATCATGGAGGCAAAGGCAAAGATATCTCCCCAGACTTTGGGATCCTGACTAAAAAATTGCTGGATTGCTACCGGTAAGGGACGGTATTCATAACCCCTGGTGACCATTAGGGGCCAGAGAAAATCACCCCAGCGCACAAGATATTGTAAAATTGCAACTGTAGCAAAAACCGGTTTCGATAAAGGAATAATAATTTTCCAGTAAATTTGAAAAGGATTTGCTCCGTCGATTCTGGCTGACTCATCGAGACTTTTTGGAATACCAATAAAAAATTGATAAAAGAGAAAAATCGAAAAAGCATCAGCAATAAAAGGGACAATCTGAACCTGGTAGCTATCCAGCCATCCGATGCGATTTACCATTAACAAGAGTGGAATCACAACAGATTCTGTGGGAATAATAATCAAGGCAATCACCAGTGACAAGATTAACTGTCTTCCCCTAAATCTTAGACGAGCAAGCGAATAAGCCAGCATACTGTTCACCAATAAACCGCCTAGAACCGTTGAACTGACAATAAAAACAGAGTTGAACATAAAACGGCCAAAGGGCATTTGTTTAAATACATCAATATAGTTCTTAATTCCAAGCTCGCCATAGGGAATAAATGCTCGAATATTACTCATATCTCGAATGATTTGGGTCTCATTGTTTTTGATGGAATTAACAAACATAAAGATAATAGGAAATAAAAAGAAAAATGCCACAAGGATAAGTACAAGATATCGACCAGAAAGATTTAATAATTTTTTAAAACGGTAGTTTAAACTATATGGAGTTTGATGTTCTTTTGTTATAGCCACATTCATATTATTTCACCGCCCTTTCTTCTTTTAAGTAAACTCTCTGGATTAATGAAACACATAGGACAATCAAGAAAAATAAGACAGCAATGGTGGAGGCATACCCGACCCGAAGAGTTTGAAATCCCTGTTCATAAAGATAGACGATTGCGGTACGAGTAGCACCCTGAGGCCCACCTCTGGTCATCACCCAGACCTGGGTAAATAATTTAAAAGCCAGGATTGTAGTGGAAATAACGACAAATATGGTGGTATTACGAAGTTGGGGAATGGTTATATAGAAGAACTGTTGCCATAAATTAGCGCCATCAACATGGCTGGCTTCATAAAGCTCTTCCGGTATACTTTGCAATCCAGCCAGATAAATAATCATCTGAAAACCCACGCCTTGCCAGATAGAAAGAATTATGATAGCCGGCATAGCTAGTCTGGTATCATTGAGCCAGCGATAAGGACCTAATTTACCGAAACTAATCACATGCAAAACCTGATTTATAAATCCTTCGCCCGGATTATATAAAAAATACCAGATGATTGCAACCACTACCATCGTGGTCACAACAGGACTAAAATAAATGGTACGGAATAAATTAATAAAACGTAATTTTTGATTGACTAATATCGCTAGCAGTAAAGCAAAAAACGTTTGCAGAGGAACTACGACTACCGCAAAGTAGAAGTTATTTTTTAGAGCCTGCAAGAAGTCGAAATCATTAATCAATCGAATATAATTTCTCAATCCGATAAATTGGGTTGGCAGATTGGGATTTGTAATGAGTCGTTGATTTGTAAAGGAAATTCCGAAAGCAACAATAAAAGGAATGAGTAAAAAAACAGCTAAGAGCAAAATGGCAGGAAAAGCAAATCCCCAGGCAATACGAATTTCTCTTTTTTCCATCTCATTTATACTAATTGGATTTTTATCTTGCTCGTTTTGGGACATTAATTACCTACCCCCCTCAAAATGCCAGGCATTTTTAAATAAGGTATGCCTATGCCTGTTAAAGGCATAGGCATTTGATAAAACGAACTTCAAGTCTATTATTTACTGAGTAACAGGGTACCCTTGATTGTCTTCGATATCCTGATCAATTTTTTGGACTGCTTTATCGAGTTCGGACTGAACATCTGCACCGTTAATAATATCCTGTACGGCTTGGGCAAAAGCATTGGTAATAGTTGGATAAGCTGGTGTCATGGGTCTGGCAACACCAACATCGCTTTGTAGCTGTTCTACGAAAATTCTTAAAGGCCCACCTTCACTGTAAAGTTCAGATTGTTCGAAGGCTGAGATGCGAGCAGGGACTGCTCCATTGGCATTGGTCATTCTTAATATCTGGTCTGGCTGCATCAGGAATTCTAAAAATTTCCAGGCAGCATCGGGATGTTCAGATTGAGAGGTAATGCCCCAGCACCAGGATCCGGTTCCGGTAACTGCTCTATCCCCTAATTGCGGTGCAGGTAGCAGGATTAAATCATCACCAAGCCCATCGTGATGGGGTTGCCACATCCAGTGACCTACCCATGATAGGGCCGTAATTTTACGCCCATAAAAATCATCATCTCCGGCTGGCTGTGGGTTGGCATATCCTTTTTCAAACAGAGTTTGGAACCAGCGTAGAGCCCCAACAGCATATTTACTGTTCAATACACCATCGGCAGACTGATAATCACTCCGGTCAATTAAATCAGCGCCCCATGACTGAATAAAAGGAGAAAATCCATAAGTATACCATTCACCTTGCCCGTAATTAAGCTTAAAGTCTATAGCATATTCCACTTCCTCTAAAGCCTGTAATTTTTCCAGAGCGATCTCGAATTCACTAAAATCCCAGGCATCCTCAATACCTTCTGGAATACGAACACCTGCCTTTTCCAAATAAGCTTTATTACCCCAGATAGAGAGACCTGAATCAAAGGTTCCTAAAGCGTAAAATTTGCCGGCGTAAGTACCTTGGTCAATGATTGAAGGTAAAAGGTCAGCCTTAAATTCCTCGGTAAAATAGCCATCCATGGGGATAATATGACCAGCCCAGGCATAATTGTAAAGATTGGGTCCGTCAAAATCCAACAAATCCGGCAGGTCACCCGCTAATGAAGCAGCACTTACTTGTTCATTATAAGATCCTTCGGGTAAGCGAACGGGTTCTACTACCACTTCATTCTGCATAGCATTAAACTCTTCTACTTGAGCATCTAGAACATCCCGCTCCTCTCCCTTGCCGGAATGAAACCAAACTTCAATCGTTACCGGGTCAGCAGCCGAGACTACTAACATAAAGCTAGCAAAAAATGATAGGGTTAACAAAGCTAAAATTAAACCTGAAAATTTTTTCATTTCTTAACTCTCCTTTAAATTAATTTATCTTGAAAACTTAGAACAACTTCATTTTCTTAATCTATCACCTCCCATTATGACTTATCTTATTTCCTGGTACGAGTGTAGTGCTTTTAAAAAACTTATTTAATTCTATGTTTATAAATTTCTCCTAATCTATGAATCAAAAAAAAATGAAAAATTGAATATCTCCTGTAAAGAAATCGTCGCGGCAGCAGTCATTCTAAAATCCTCCCCTAAAGAAGTCGGACATATTTCTAATTTATTTGTTAAAATTTCTAATGCTTGTTTAAAAACTAATTGTTTCACTCGGGAAATCAGAAAGTGGTTATTGTAAGCAATCTTCCCTCCTAAAATAATGATTTCCGGATTTAGTAAATTAACAATGTTAACAATTCCGGCTGATAGATACAAAGCAGTCTCTTCCATAATTTCCTGGGCTAATTGATCACCTTTTTTTAATGCATGACGAAAGATAGAGTGGGTAACCTGGTTTATATCTCCTTTTGTTAATTCCAGCATTATGGTATGTTTGCCTTTCGCTACAGAAGATAATATTTTGGAATGAATGCTACTCCAATTAATATAATTTTCAAGACAACCTTTATTCCCACAATCACACAATATTCCATTTATATCAATACTTGTATGACCAAACTCTCCTCCTCCACCACTAGATCCGCGAAAGATTAAACCATTTACAATAATTCCAGCCCCTACTCCATCTCCTACGATAATATAAACTAAATTATTGTACTTTTTATAATCTCCATATTGTTTCTCAGCTAGGGCAATGGCATTGGCATCATTTTCTAACCAAACATTTTTTAACTTGAATCTTCTATTTAATATTTCCTTAAGATGAATATTTTTCAGTTTCAGTTTTGTATTTTCATAAATAATCCCATCTTCTACATCAATAATTCCTGGAGAAATGATTGAAATACCTATGCATTTTTTTAAATCAGAACACTCTTCCAAAAAAAGACCAATCACTTTTACTAAATACTCAACGAGTAATTCTCCTACTAAATTACTAATCGGGAAGATTTTTTGGTGAATCACTTTTGTCTCTAAATCCATCTTAGAAATCATTATTTCATAGTTAGTAATAGCAACTCCGATAACAAAGAAATTTTCAGGAGAAAATCGAATAAGAATAGGTTTTCTTCCACCACTCGATTTTCCTATACTGTCCTCATTTACTAATCCATGTTTAAGGAATTCTTTAACTGCAAAAGATACTGTTGTGGGACTTAATCCATTCCTTTTTGCAATTTCAATTCGGGAAATAGGACCATCATGACGTATTGTCTTTAGAATAATATTTCTATTTAGATCCTGTATTAGCTTTTGATTTCCGGTTCTGTTCACTATCATTGTGCTATTTCATTTTGTAATACTTTTTCCAATGGAATAAGTAAGTTTTTTATAATATATCATACTTATATAAAAATTGTCAATGATTTGCTTGTGTTTACGTTTGCTGTTTGAAGGGAAGGGAAAAATTGTACATGGTATGTAGTATATAGTATAGTGTATCGAGTTGAATATCGAATAAAACAAATTTAAAAAAACTTATTTTGTCTATGAATTTGGCATTTGTATCTCCCTATTATTGTAATATTCCAGTAATTCATCATTCCAGAAATTTATCTAAAAAAAATGAAAACTTAACATTATTGTTATTGTTAACATTTTGCCATCTGTTTGTGACTACTGTATGTCAGGAATGAATTTAATTTTTTTTGATATTTTTGATTTTTTTACAGATAATTTTCTAACTACATTCAATAGTATTCAGTATTTAGAATATAAACAGTTTGAAAAAGCTGTTTGGTACATTCAAAGTAGTTGTATTGTGTATTTTTTGGTTGATAGGTTATTCTGCAAATAACTTACAGCATTATTTTTTGCATTGTTGTTATTTAATAGTTTACTATATTCAATAACAATTTCAAAGTATTGGAGAACTGTATCAATATAGTAGTAGATCAGGTTATCACGACCTGCTTACGCAGGCCGCAATGACAACCGTTGGTATTTGGATAAGCGATTAAAAGGATAGGTTAATGTTATTCCTTAAAAATTCAGTAGCGGAGTCCAGGTAGCGGGCAGCAACCTCGACGATTTGAGGTTCGATTTCGTAAACCTCCTGCCAGCCATTTTCAATACTGCCAGTATATTCTCTGGCAGCCCAGGGACCGGTTCCCACCTGGAAACCATTGTTCCAGAAATAAAAGGGTGGCCATTCGATATCAAAATATTCCATGTAAGCCAGTACATCTTCATGATGCCAGTCATAGATGGGTGCATAACGTACAACTTCGTATTCATCAATATCTAATCCCTCTTCACCGGGATCATTACCATCTTTTGTTCTTCTCCCCACCAGAATCATATCAATGTTTTTTTCTCTGAAGTATTTTTTCTGTCCTTCATTTTGTACCTTTTTAAACCACACCGAGGCAACCTCGGCATGTTGGGGAAATAACAGGTGATGGTTTTGCGACAGCCATTTCAGGTCCTGACCGGTATTGATGATTTCCAGATTTTCAGGAGCGTTTTGTTCAACCCAATCAATGACCAGTTGGTATTCCAAGTTGCATCTGACCCAGAATTTCTTTTCGATTTCTAATCCCCGGCATAAGTGTTCCAGTACAATGGAATCCTTACCACCGCTCCAGGAAAGAGCAACTTTCTTTCCCTTAATTTTCCTGGTAATTTTTTCTCTGGTCTTATCTCTGAGTCTTATTATTCTTTTTTCAAATTCCGTATCTTCCTGTAATCTATCACGAACCTCTTCCAATGCCTCCAGCCAGGCATCCTGCTCTATTTCTTGTTTTACACCTAAGATAGTATCAACCTCCCTTATTGCTTTATTACGATAATCTATATAGTACCATAACATTTATAGCAAATGATTTCAAGTTAAATGTAAAATAAAAATAGTTATGTGTGTCCGTGAAAGGCTTATAATATCCATTAATATTGAATTATGAATAATAACTTGTTATCAAATTGGACTAATTAGTTGATTTTTTATTGTTTAGTGTACTAATAATATAGTAAATACCTGGGGAATAAATGCATGTAAAAGGTTTTCAATTAAAATACAAAAATCTATCAAACCTACAAATCTACCTAGCGGCCAATCAAATCTTTATGCATAAGTGGATGAGATTGCTTAGCCGATTAAAATCGGCTCCATTCAGAATGAGCTTCATCCCTGGTATCACCAAACTCGGTTCCCATCTCCAATTTTTTACCTTCATCATCGATGATTGTTAAATCAACAGCTCCACCGGTTAAATAATTGGGTGAACCTGGGTTATTTTAAAGATTAAATAATTTGGGCAATGTTGTTACCAGGGGCGGGAACAGAATAATCAGGAGCAATACCGCCATAGCTACGGCGACAAAAGGCCATATCTTCCGGAACAAGGTTTCCAGTTTTACCTTCCCGACCGCAGATACGATATATACACAGGCCCCCATGGGAGGCGTGATCAGGGCAATGGTAATGTTCAAGGTCATAACAATGCCGAAGTGGAGAGGGTCAATCCCGGCAAACATGGCCACCGGTGCAAGAACCGGCGTTAGTAAGATTAAGGCAGCAATTTCTTCCATAAACATACCGATAACAAATATCATCATGCTTAGAATAATCAAAAGTACTGTATTGTTATCTGTCAAATTTACCATAATTCCAGCAAATTTCTGGGGCACCTGTTCCCACTTTAACAGCCAGCTGAATACGGCTGCACTTCCCATAATCACAAAAACGACTGTAGTATTGCGAACAGTTTCATTTACAGCAGCGATAAAACCCTTGATTGACAATTTTCTGGTAATAAAAAATCCAACAATGGTCGAATAAAAGACAGCCACTGCACCGGCCTCGGTCGGCGTGACGAATCCTGTGATGATACCGCCAATGATAATCAGAGGAGCAATGAGACCAATCATGGATTTCCAGCCTATTTTTATAATCTTTCCAATGCCCGCTTTTTCACTTGATACCGGAAAATTGTATTTTTTGGCATAATACCCGTTCATTACCATAAAAGCTCCGCCTAAAATCAAACCGGGGATAATACCAGCCACAAACAATCCGCCAATAGACTGGTTAGTCATTGAGCCGTAGATGACCATAAAGATGCTGGGAGGGATAATCGGCCCAATTAAGGAACTGCCTGCCGTTATACCGGCGGCATAAGACCGGTCATATCCTTCTTTGACCATAGCAGGAATTAATATTGATCCGATGGCAGAAGTGTCAGCAGCAGCAGACCCGTTGACCCCGGCAAAAATGATACTTGCTACAATGTTTACATGACCAAGTCCACCCTTTAAATGTCCCACCAGTGCCCGGCTGAAATCCAGCAGCTTGTCGGTAATGCCGGCCCTATTCATTAAATTACCGGTCATGATAAAAAGCGGTATGGCCAATAGGGTAAATATATTCATGCCTCCGAAAAACTGTTGAACCATAATCCGGAATAACGAATAATCACCCAAATAAAGAAAGCCCACAAAGGATGCCAGTAATAATGCAATAAAAATGGGCACACCGGTTAATAATAAAAACAGGAATGTGATGGCCATCAGAATGCTCATTTTTGCAACTCCAATTTTTTCTTATCTTTGCTATGATGATTCACACCAACGATTTCAACAAAGATATACTGCACTAAAAACAATCCCATTCCGATGGGGATTGACATGAGGGGAATGGCCTTGGGAATACCCAAGGCTAAGGTTCGAAATCGCCAGGCATTATCCACATAGTTGATACCCAGATAGGTCATATACCCGATAATTCCGATAATCATTAAATGCCGAAGGGTGATAATCACTTTGCGAATCATCACCGGTAAATGTTCCAGTAGGATTGTGATATTTACATGATCACCATAGCTGATTGCCACAACGGAGCCAAACATGACCGAATAAATCAAAGTAAAGCGGGCTACTTCTTCGGTCCATACCAATGAATCTTTTAAAAAATACCGGA
>Ga0068714_10006697_pt1 | contig 11588 bp, 8 predicted proteins | sample MTBNYHSulfiMetaG_FD_62988 | JGI IMG/M metagenome (GOLD analysis project Ga0068714, IMG submission 62988) | Enrichment culture microbial communities from rom New York Harbor, USA that are MTBE-degrading - MTBE-NYH (New York Harbor Sulfidogenic)... | ecosystem: Environmental > Aquatic > Marine >... | reverse complement strand
GGACTCATAAGCCCTTGGTCGTGAGTTCAAATCTCACCCTCGCCATTTCGTATTTAAAGATGTCGTTGCGAAACATGCATCAGCAAGTTGAAGCAATCTCTCCCAAATTTATCACTGGCAGAGAAAAGACCTTGCAACGCTCCACCGGAGCCTTGCAAGCCCTCGCCATCTTCTGTTTAACCCTCAAACCTTTCAAAGTTAAGCTCAGTGGTAGAGACTTGCAATCTGCCATAGGCAGCTCGCAAGCCCTCGCTATTTTCTTTATTAAACAGCAAAACATCGATTAGCCCGTGGCAGAGACTTTCAACTCTCCACAGGAGAATCGAAAGCCCATAAGCCCTTGGTCGTGAGTTCTAAAAAGACCTTACGGTGCTCCACCGGAGCCCCGCAAGCCCTCGCCATTTCGTATTTAAAGATGTCGTTGCGAAACATGCATCAGCAAGTTGAAGCAATCTCTCCCAGTTTTTCTCAATGGTAGCGAAAAGACCTTATGACCTTCCACAGGAGAGTCGAAAGCCCATTTATAAAAGACCTTTCGAACTTCCACCGGAAGTTCGAAAGACTTGGTCGTGAGTTTACCCCAAAACTGGGACTCCGCAAATCTTCGAAGCGATCCGCAGGAGCGGGTCGCGGAGACACCCCTAACGAGGCGGCTACGTGCCGCCATCGTGTAGGGTGCTACACCTGCCATCTTATATAAAGCTGCCTTTGTGAAACTTGCATTAGCAAGTTGAAGCAATCTCTCCCAATTTTGCACAGTAGCAGAAAAAAGACCTTGCAGCGCTCCAGCGAGATGACGCAGAGGGACTATTTTGGGTTAGGAAAGTTGACAGAAGTTGACAAAAGGTGACAGTTTTGGCATTTTCAGGGCGCGAAACTGCGCATAGCCATTATACCAGGTAAGGGAAAGTGGAATTAGAGACTCTTAATATAGGCCAATTGCCAGTTATTAATACTATAAGAGCGATGTTTTCGACTTTTGGCTTAGGATTATTAGAAAGCGTATGGAACTAACTAAAATAGCGTATCGCTGTTATTTTAGGTTAGGTATATAATATAAAATAATGCATGATTGTTATTTTATTAATACAACATAAAAATAGTAAATGAAAATCACGGATTTCAGCAAAGAGGCACCCGGAAAGATCATCAAAACCCTTGAAGGATACTATGCCTTCATCCCAGACCCGCTGCCGCAAAAACTGGTTTGGACCACGCAGCTGATCAACCGATTGGCTTCGGCGGAGAGGAGCATCGCACGGTTGGAAGAAGCGGGCAAGGATATTCCCCTCCAGCATATTGTCGTGAGGCCATTCATGCGTAAAGAAGCTGTCCTTTCTTCTCAAATTGAAGGAACAAGAACCACGTTCGAGCAGCTGTTGACCTATGAAGCCAAGCAATTAAGCCTGTTTGAGGATATTAAAGACCGGCAGGAGGTGCATAATTACATTTTAGCTCTTGATTATGGTTTAGAGCGATTAAAGACTTTGCCGATCAGCGTTCGTTTGCTGCGCGAGATTCACGGCATCTTAATGAAAGGGGTGAGGGGTGAGGCGATGACGCCCGGTGAAATCCGTAGGAGCCAGAATTGGATCGGACGTCCAGGGGCAGCCTTGGCAGAAGCCCGCTATGTGCCGCCGCCAACGGAAGCCATGCAGAATTGCCTATCTGAGCTGGAAAAATACCTCCATCGAGAATCCGAAATTCCGGCATTGATCCGAATTGGGCTGATCCACTATCAGTTTGAAGCGATCCACCCATTTTTAGATGGAAATGGAAGAATCGGCAGACTGATAAACACCTTTTTGCTAGCTGCCTGGAATCTGCTCTCGCATCCTCTGCTCTATTTGAGTTCCTTTTTTGAAAGAAACCGCACGGAATATTATGACCGGCTGCTGGCTGTTACGCAGAAAGGGAAATGGGAAGAATGGCTGATATTCTACCTGGAGGGAGTACATCAGCAGGCGGAGGATGCCATCGCACGTATCCAGGCGCTGCAGAAGCTGCGGCTGGAATATCAGGAATTGCTCAGCAAGGAGCGCAATCGCAAGAATCTCAGCGCGATGGTGGATTATTTCATCAGCACACCGATCAGTTCGATCAAACAGGCCATAGAAGCCACCCACATGGGGAGCTTTGTCACCGTGCAGGGTTATATCCAGAAATTAGAAAAGATGGGCATCATAAGGGAGGTGACAGGAAAAGCAAGGGGACGAATCTATAGTGCTGATAAGATTATGCGTATTTTAGAGGGATAATATTAAATAGTTGGAAATTTTACGGAGGAGATCATGGAATTTTATAGGGGATCTGAATGGCGACGATGGGATTTGCATATTCATACTAAAGGAACGTTAAAGGAAGATAACTTTACAAGCAAAAATTTTCAAGAATTTTGTATTACTCTTTTTAGGAGAGCTCTCGAAGATGGAATTGCTGCAATAGGCATCACCGACTATTTTTGTATTGAAAAATATAAAATGGTATGCCAATTTGTTGATGAAATTGACAAAATTGATATATTTACTGAGCAAGAAAGAAATAGAATAAGAGAAATACTGCTTATTCCAAATGTAGAATTGAGAATGTTGCCTGCAACAGACAGTGGGAGGCTGATAAATATTCATTGTCTATTTAACCCAGAATTCATAGATTCACTAGATAATCATTTTTTTGGTTCTTTGGAACATTCAGGGGGAAATGGGAAAAAATATAAGATGAATAAAAAAGGAATGATTGATTTGGGAAAATCAAACAACTCCTCTTTAAATGATGATGATGCTTTTATTAAAGGGATTTCATCCTTCGCTGTTAGTTATGGTGATTTACAGAAAATTAAGGACAGCGATAAAGATTTCAGAGAAAACGTAATTATTGCAGTGAGTAATTCAAATCAAGATGGTGCTTCTGGATTACAAAATCATTATCAATTATTTGAAGGAACCAAAATAAGTTCACTAGATGAAGTAAGAAAAGCTATTTACACCATATCTGACTGTATTTTTTCGGGGAATCCAAAAGACGCGGAATATTTCTCTGGGAGAGGGAAAGATGATCCTAAAACAATTCAACTCAAATGTGGAACACTAAAACCATGTATTCATGGATCCGATGCACATTCCGAAAGTAAATTATTCAATCCGGATCAAGATAGATACTGTTGGATAAAAGCTAATCCGACGTTTAATGGACTAAGACAGATTCTTTATGAACCACTTCCTGGTGAGAGGGTGTGTATTAGTCAAAAAAAACCAGATCAAAAGAAAGATTATCAAATAATAAAGAAGATAAAATTTTATGGTACACGAGATTTTCCACAGGAAATCATTTTCAACCCAAATTTATGTTCAATAATAGGCAGCCGGTCAGTAGGAAAATCTGCTTTATTAGCATATTTAGCTGATTCTGTAGATTCTGAACAAACTAGAGAAAAGAATAAAAATGGGCCAGGTGAGGGTTATCATTGGAGTAAAGTGGATTTTGAGTATTCAGTTGAATGGGCTAATGGTGAGATAAATAAAGATAACCCTGGGAAAGTAGTTTATATTCCTCAGAACTTTCTCTATGAAATGAGCGGAAAACCTGAGGAAATAAAAAACAAGATATTACCGGTATTAAATAACAAATTCCCTCAAATTGGGAAGATGTATGCAAAAGTCGATCGAGATTTAAAGAGAATCAATAATGATGTTAGCAAAGTAGTTGGAAAATGGTTTGACGAAAAAGAAAAGATTGGGGAAATTAACGAAACGTTGAAAAATTTAGGAACTATTAAGGCAGTTGAGACTGAAATAACAAACACAGATGCTGAAATAAAAGAAATAAAAAACAAATACAAATTAAAAGCCAGTGAGGTAAAAAAACTTCAAAATTTAACTGAGAAGGTATCTATTTATAAGAATAGAATTTCTCAAATAGATGATGAGATTGAAATTATTGGTGAGGAAGGAGAAAGAGGTGGGTTTTTTAAAGCTATAGAGATTTCGCTTTCCCCTCCAATAGAAGACTTGCCAGATACTCTTCAAGAAAAACTTCAACAAAAATTAGCTGTGATGTCAAACAATATTGTTATAAATGCAAACAAAACAGTCAACACATACTTGGGTGCGATTAAAAACGAATTAACAGAAACTAAAGATAAACTAAAAGATAGCTCTGAAGAATTGAATGTAATTATGGAGAAACAGGAAAAGAATGAGGTGCTCGAATCTCTAATTGAAAAATCTCGTGATTTAAAATCAACTAGAACTGAAATTAATAATAATTCTAAGAAACTTACTGAAACCAATCAACGATTATCAAAAACTGAAGAAGAAATTGTTGAATTACACAAACAACGTAACAAATTGATAACTGAATTAAAAAATAGCATCAATACACTTGATCAAAGCAATATCAAGGACATGAACTTTGGCATAGAAGCAGAAATAGAAAACGACGATATTGTGAGGCTAGAAAAGAAAATTAATACAAGGGATGGATCAGATTTTGTAACATCACATAATCTAGAATTCGAGAAAATAAGGGCAAATCCAACAAATTTTCTTGAGTCAATTTTCACGGGGAATCAGAAAATTAATCGAGGAATTGAAAAAAAAGAAATTGGAATTGAGGCTCTAATCCTAACCGAAAAAATTTTATTTTCAGCTTACATGGAAGGAGATAAAATTGGTGGTTTTTCAGAGCCTACAATGACACCCGGCAAAAGAGCTTTGTTTGCATTAAGATTGATTCTCGCTGAGTCTGATGATGAATGGCCATTGTTAATTGACCAGCCAGAGGACGATTTGGATAGTAGATCAATCTATGAGGATATTGTTCCATTTTTGCGAGAAAAAAAGCGAGAACGTCAAATAATTATGGTGAGTCATAATGCAAATTTGGTAATTGGAGCAGATAGTGAACAAATCATTGTTGCCAATCGACATGGTGAAGATAGAAAAAATGAAGATGAGGCGTTATTTAATTACTTGAGTGGAAGCATAGAGAATACAAAACCATGTAATCCTAAGTGCAAGGACACTTTGAAATCTCAAGGAATTCGAGAACATGCATGTCAAGTTTTAGAAGGCGGTGAAATGGCTTTTGAACAAAGAAGCAATAGATATGCGATAAAAAGAAACAAATAACAATAATAGAGAGCATTTGACTATTAGAAATTAATTCAAAAATTAGAATTATGCTACATCTTTTCTGATTATATAATTCAAACACAAGGACCTTTTTGCGAGAGGGTGATTGAAAATATTAAGAAATTTCTAAATGGAATTGCTCTTAGAATTCGTTTTCTAGTGAACATTACCATTTGTATTTCTTGAAAAAATATTGAACAATCAAAATAAGTTCTGAGTTAGCTAAATAAGAAAGGAGAATTTTTTATTCAGTGAAGAAATAATTTTTCTAACACAAGAATTTTTATACAATAAGTAATTTGGGAGTTAGCTTATTATAAGGAGAGGAAAATGGCAAATAAATATCTTTATTCGGAATTACAAACAGAAAAGGCAATTCCAGAGATTAAAGAAGCAATTCGCAAATCATTTGCAGTAGTAGGAGGAGAAATTGAAGAATTGGAAAATGGTGTAAAAATTAATAAAGGAGTAAATCAAGTAAGATACGCTTTTACAACAATGAATTTTCATGCCACAATCTCAATTAATCCAGTATCCACAAATAAATATAACCTTGAGTGTCATATGGCTTGGATTCCTCATTGGTTGAACTATCTAATGTTCTTATGGGGTTTTGTGACAATTGTTACTTGGGCCTATAATGTTTTATTTCTATTAGTTAAACCAACTGAAGTGTACAAGACCGCATTAGATCGTGTTGGTTTTTACCTCAGCTAAAAGTAGAAAAATTGATAATAAATACTCAAAATAATTAGGTGTACTCAATAATTGACTTTTTAAAACTGCGAGACTTGACCAAGAAGGCACTAAAAATTCATCTTAAAAATCATTCGACAAAGGGAGAGGAGAAATCAAATGGTACTATCTGGAAAACCTGACATATCGCAATTGGAGGAAAAGAAAGATGTGGATGGATTGATGAAGGCCCTCGAATCTGAGAATGCTGAATCAATACGGGAAAGTGCCGCAGCCGCGTTGGGCCGAATAGGCGATCCACGTGCGGTAGAAGCACTGATGGCTGCCCTGATTAATGATTTGAATGTCAATGCTATTGATGCTCTAGCCGAAATTGGTGACACCCGGGCAGTGGAGCCGCTGATTGACTTTTTGAAAAGTGGGAGATATCTCTTCAGAGTTGCTAAGGCGCTGATTAAGCTCGGTGACGCGGAGGTAAGAGATCAGGTTTTTGCTGTACTCAGAGCCAAAGGAGGAAGGATACTGACCGATGTGGCAAATGATGGGAGCGCAGAAGATGTGGAATTTCTGATCAAGGCCGGTGTGGATGTTGACACAAAGACGAGCGGCGGCTACACCCCGCTGCTTATCGCGGCAGGCAGGGGGAGGACAAGGATTGTTAAAATGCTCCTTGATGCAGGCGCTGATGTGAACGCTCGCGGCGAAAGCAACCGAAGCGCGTATGACCTTGCCTGTGATCGTGATTATGCGGAAACCGCGCAGCTTATCCGTGAGTACATTGACATGCGTGATCTGTAAATTAGTGCTGGGGTAAACTATCAACGTATTAGCAATAGAGCATAGGACTATTGGAACTTATCATATCGCTATATCTGGGTAAAAAAAACCATGGAAAACACGAAAAAGGCCTATATGGGGGTATCGATGCATTCATCAGCATAGGGATTGGAAAAACATTTCAATTAGATAAAGGAGAAAAGACCTTTCAACTTTTCACAGGAGAGTTCGAAACCCGCAAGCATTCGTTTTTTCCTTTTTCCATTTCCATTGCAAAAAAAGAAAAATAAGCCCAATCCGTCAATTTCACTATATGAAGATCTGTATAATTGCGGAAGGATTTTACCGCGAGCATCGCGGGAGCGGAATCCGAATAGCTACAATGAAACCAACCATGCGTCGGAGCGCAAGGGTCAATCTATCGAGAAGAAAGAATAAGAGAGAACAATTAATGGAATCCATCATCCAGGAGATCAGGCAAGAGTTAAAGAAGAACAGCGACGAGCATACGCGGGAAAGTGGGCAACGCTTCTTCAAAGAAGAAGTAAAACTGTACGGGGTGAAAACCGCGCAGGTCAGCCAGATCGGCAAAATCTACACACAACAAATCAAGACGATGGAGAAGGGGGAGGTGTTTGGGCTGTGCGAACAACTTTTTAAATCAGGCTATCTGGAGGAGTCCTTCATCGCCTGCCAGTGGGCGTACGCCATACGCGCCCGTTACGAGCCGCAGGATTTCAGGGTCTTTGAGAAATGGGTGCAGCAGTACGTGAGCAACTGGGCGACCTGCGACACGCTGTGCAACCACACTGTGGGCACTTTCATCGAAATGCATCCGGACTACCTGCAACACCTAAAGGCATGGGCAAAATCCCCAAAGCGCTGGGTGCGGCGGGCGGCGGCGGTGACGCTGATCGTGCCGGCGCGGCGCGGCAAGTTCCTGCAGGACATTTTCGAGATCGCCGACATTTTACTGCTGGATCAGGACGACCTGGTGCAGAAAGGCTATGGCTGGATGCTGAAAGCCGCCAGCCAAGCGCATCTGCAGGCAGTGTTCGCGTACGTGATGCAGCATAAGGCTGAAATGCCGCGCACGGCGCTGCGCTACGCGATCGAGAAGATGCCGCAGGAGTTGAAGAGCCAGGCGATGGCAAGGTAGCTGGAATCAGAGGGGGGCAGGCAAGCCTGCCTTGCGCTAATCCAAGGGCAGATCGACGCGCTCGGCGGAACGCGAGGCTGAGAGGTAGGCGGCTTCCAAGATCTCCTGGGCAGCCAGGGCGGTCTCAAAATTCAGCGGGGATGGCTTGTTTTCCTGGACGCACTGCAGGAAGTCGTAGCAGGAGGCGAGGTGGGAATCGAGGTAGAAGCCTTGCGAATACTTGGCGGGCGGCCAGAGTTCAGCGATCGGGCGCATATCAGAAGAGGTCTGGAAATCCTGCGGGCCGACGAGCCAGTGTTTGCGGTTGAGGTCATAGAACTCCACACGGTCCAGGCGGGCGAAGTCCAGGCGCAGCGTGCCGCGGCTGCCGATGACCTCGATGAGGGTGCTGTCCTGCGCGCCGCCATGCAGGCGGGTGACCTCCAACGAGCCGACTGCGCCGCTGCGCAAACCCAACTGGCACAAAGCCCAATCGTCCACATCTACACTCTCCATGCGGCTGCTGCCGGCCTGGGCTGGGCGCTGGGTAATGAAGGTGCGCGTCTGGCACTGCACCCACGCCGCGTCGCCAAGCAGAAAACGGAGCAGGTCGATCAGATGGATGCCGAGGTCGGCCAGCGCACCCCCGCCGGACACGGAACGGCGCATGCGCCAGGAGACGGGCAGCGCGGGATCGCTGAAGGTGCCGTAATGCATGTAGGCGCGGAAGTGAAAGGGCTGGCCGATGCCGCCATCCGCAATGAAAGCCTGCATGTACCTGACGGCGGGAACATAGCGGCGGTTGAAAGCGGTGTGGGTGATAAGGCGGCTGGCGCGGGCGCCGGCGGCAATGGCGCGAGCATCCGCCAGGGTGCGGCCGAGCGGTTTTTCACAGCAGACGTGCTTTTGGCGGCGGAGGGCTTCCAAAACCTGCTCGCGGTGGTAGAGGTTGGGCGAACAGATATCCACCGCATCCAGCGGCTGCGCATAGAATTCGTCAACGCTGGAAGTGACCAGGTCAACGCCGAGGGAATGGATAAAGTCCAGGTCTTGGGCGGGGTCATTGCGCAGCACGGCGCGCAGGCGGGCGCGCACGGCGGGGCGCGGAAAAGCGAAAGGGATGCTATGGTAGGCGGCGGCGTGCACCTTGCCGATCCAGCCAAAGCCGATCAGACCAATGTTGAGCACGGGCGCGGATGGAGAATTGATTTCATTTTCAGGCATTGGGCAATTATAAAACGTGTGATCTGCGATTGAAATAAAAATTGAATCATAAAAAAAATAGAAGAAGGAGTAGAAAAAGAGTGTAAAATTAATTCTTATTGAAATAAGTGAAGAGGTGGCCATGAGGATAAAACGGATCAGTCCAGTAATTTTTCTATTGGGGAGCCTTTTATGCGCAGCCTGCAGCCCTGCAGGCGGGAATGAGAGCGTTGTCAATGGAGCTAGCACGGTAGAATCCTCCAACGCTCCAAATAAAACACTCGAAAGTGTGATCCAAGTCCGCTATGTTTCCAGTTCGGATTCAGCCAACATGACAATCCGCAACCCAGAGATCATTAAAAGCTACACTACGCTGGAGTCATGGGGCGAACCAAGCCGATTAAGCGTGAGCGAGGCGGGCATTGCGATCGAACAATCGGCACAACACGCAGCGGAAGGAAATGAAGCCGGGGTACTGGTTGAATATGAAGTCGCCAGCGATGTTTCACCGGCTGAGATCGAGATCGTTCTAGAAAAAAGCGACCTGAACAAAGCCAGGATGACTATCATGGATGTCAGCGGTCCCGATCCGGTCGTTCTGGAAGATTACGAACATGAGAACACCAGCCAAGCGAACGATTTCAACCGTACGCGCCTAGCTGTTGCGGTGGGCGTTTCTGTGCCAGCGGCAGCTGCACAGGAGATACCGGCAGGTACTGGGGAAACTAGCAGCATTATCTTCTATCACGGCAGCATTCTCACCATGAATTCGAATAAGCCAATCGCTCAGGCGGTCTGGATCGAGAATGACACGATACGGGCTGTTGGTGAGCAGGATGAAGTCTTTGCGATGGCTGATGAGGATGCGATCAAGATTGATCTGGGGGGACGGACGCTCATGCCTGGTTTTATTGACAGCCACACTCATTCCTTCAATAACATTTGGCGTGACGATTTCGAAGCTGGCCAGCAATTCCTCTTGGCTCATGGAATCACCACTTCGGCGGAATTGTTCGTAAAAGATGACCTGATCCAGGATTTTTTGAGCTTTAACGATTCCGGCCAGCTGCGCATGCGCATCAGCCTTTACCCTTTGCGGGTGGACAATTGCGGCGAAGATCTTGGGGAATGGTATTGGCCGGATTATCCGGTTTCGCGTGAAGATGGGGCTTTGCTGCAGATACCCGGCATCAAAATAATAAGCGACGGAGGATCGTGCAACCGCCCAGCCCGCAGTTATCCTTATCCCGATGGCAGTTTGGGCGACCTGTATCTTGATGCGCAAACCTTGGCGGGGCTGATTGAACAAGCACAGGAGCATGGCTACCAAGTGGCAATCCACGGCTTGGGAGACCGGGCTATCACAGTAAATCTGGATGCACTAGAGATAGTGATTGCGGGCGGAGAGAACAGCTTCCATCACCGTTTGGAGCATAATACACTATTAAGCGAGGATATGTTTGCACGATACAGCGAAGTGAATCCGGTTACAGTGATCTTCGGATTCTTCCCAGCCTGCACGTTTGAAAGCGGGAAGTTCGTTGAGCAGCCTGCTCAGTATCAGCAGATGGAATGGGCTTGGCGCCCATTGATCGAAGCCAATCCCGATGTGCATTTTGCCTGGCATTCCGATTCACCCTGGGTGGGGCAACCTGAACCAATGACTCATATCTATGGTTTTGTCACACGACGAGAGATGCGGGAAGACGGCAGCTTCTGCGAGCCGCCAGCTTGGGCAACTGATGACTTGCTCAGCGTGGAAGAGGCTTTACCCATGATGACCATCGGATCTGCCTATGCATTGCGCCGCGATCATGAGATCGGCAGCATTGAGCCGGGCAAACTGGCTGATCTGATTATTCTTTCCGCCAATCCGCTGGAAGCAGAAACCGAAGACATTCTTGATATTCAGGTGCTTATGAGTATGGTGGGCGGCGAGGTGAAACACTGCCTGGATGAGAACATGGAACTTTGCCCATGATTCCTATCAATATATCCAAACGAAGGGAGTGGAAGGGTCATTAAGATCATCTTGAGGTAATAGGTAAAAATCAAGCATGTAGTCTGCGACCAATTACCTCAACTTGGATGCTTTGGACTGGAACGGCGGACGAAGAGCCAGATGAAGAGCGCTGCCAGAATCGCCAAGCCAACGCTGACGGCGGTCCAGGCGATCTCTTCAGCGGTGCTGGCATAGGTCTGCCCGAAGAGCAGCGCGCTGGAGGATATGCTGGCATGCATGCAGTAGGCGAGCAGCAGGCTGCCCTGGGTGCGTTCATAGACCCAGGTGATGATGAATGACCAAGCCGTCAGGAGGAGCGGGCCGAGCAAGAGGATCAAGAGCAGCGAGGTAAGGCCTCTGCCGCCGATCCCGAAGTAGTCGGCGTAGCCATGCCACAAACCGCCCCAAACCAGACCCAACAGCAGGGTGGCAAGCGCGGGGGAATGGCGCTCAAGCAGGCGCGGCAAGAGAAAACCGCGCCAGCCGAATTCTTCCATCAGGCCGGCGGTAAGACCCAAGCCAATAGCGGGGACGAGCAGGCTCAGCATGGCGCCAGCATCCAGCGGGTAGCCGGCTATCCAGCGCAGGAATGGCGTGAGGGCGGTCACGGCAGGGATGACCAGCAGGGCGAATCCCCAGC
>Ga0068714_10006696_pt1 | contig 11590 bp, 7 predicted proteins | sample MTBNYHSulfiMetaG_FD_62988 | JGI IMG/M metagenome (GOLD analysis project Ga0068714, IMG submission 62988) | Enrichment culture microbial communities from rom New York Harbor, USA that are MTBE-degrading - MTBE-NYH (New York Harbor Sulfidogenic)... | ecosystem: Environmental > Aquatic > Marine >... | reverse complement strand
ATAAGCATGCCGTGGCTCATGGAAGTAATCCTGCAGGATGGCCAGGATGTAATACTCACCATCCGGAACAGCGTTCAACGCCCAGGTCACCGTATCCTGCTCGCCAGAAATCACACGTCCCAATCCGCTGAAAATCGGGAAAAGTTCCGACATATCCTGGTCATCGTCATAGTAGAAACTCACATGGGCAAGTTCGCCAACGGGAGTGTTTGTCGCCTGATAGATGATGTTAAACGTGTTCCCGGTGGCTATCGCGCCTCCCTCGGCAGGCTGGAAAAATTCGATGGCAGGCGGTGCATTTTCCGGGAAAATCTCGACCAACAAGGTGTCGTTGTTGTTCGCTTCCGTGTACTCGTCCTGTTCCCCATGAAAATCGAGGTAGCAGATAATCTCCGCCATTCCGGTTTCGGTGGGGGTATAAATCGTATTGAACAGCACCTCGTAGCTCGTCCCGAAGGTCGATCCCTGCCAGGCAGTACGGACCGAATCATGCACCTCCCCATCGATTGTGAGAATGTGCGTCACTTCTTCGGAGAGATAATTGCCGTGCGCAACAAATCGTGTACGAATTTTGACCGGTGTACCGACATACATCGCCGTGTATTGAAGCATCTCGTCATCCGGATCCTCGAGGGTGACCTGTCTGCGATCGAAGTCGAACAAACCGTCATCATAACCGAACGACACATCATCCACAAAGGCGCCATAGCCGCGGTTCTGGTCAGTATCTGAGTAAAAGACAACACCCAGGTACCGATTGGTGGTCTCCCCGATCAGGCTGATCGTGTCACCTGTGCCGTGCTCCCGTACAAAGGACATGTCGTAGTGGATCATCCGCCACTCGCCGAGTGTGCCGGCATCGTTCCGAACATAAAGTGTATCCCACGTGCTCGGGGAGGTCGGCTGAGTCGTGGTAACAATCAGGAAGTTGTCGCCTGTGCCTGTGGAGTTGCTCTCAAGGTCAGCGAATAGCTGCAGAGTGCCGAAGGAGGCTACCGCATTGGAGAGGTTGAATGCCCCCCAGTAAGCGATATTTCTAAAATTAGCAGGATAAAGATCCACACCAGCCTGCAAATCGTTTGGAATGCCCGCACACCAGATGGATTGGATATAATCGGGCGCTGACGGGTAGTAAATTGCGTTCGACTCCACACCCCAATTGCGTGTGCTGGTGCTTGCGAGTTGCCACCGCTGACCAGGCACATTTCCTGCCCAGGGCCAGGAACTGATCGACCCTTCAAAATTCTCGTAAAGCAGCACATTCCACTTCGCTTCGCTGCTCCCACTCGTGACTGTCAGCAACAGGATCAGCAGCAACCCTTTACGCAACCATCTCATCAGCCTGCCATTGCTGTACATAACTCCTCCAACACGCTTCATCCCTCACAGTAACTCCAAAGGAGGAAGTCCCCTTCCCCAAGCTCAGAGCATCGAATCAAAGTACGAATAAAAAGAAGAATTGCCAATCGTCCGCAACGGATGATTTGATCAGGATTTCCGGTCAGTTACCACCAGCCGCACTGCCTCATCACACGGGCACAGCGAATGTCTGTGTCAGACACTCACCACAACTTCATCCGCCGTCACGAGCAGGAATGACCACCACGAGCGCCAAGGAATAAAGGGTTCTGCAAGACGCTGGATCGTTGCACTGTCGGGCAAGGCTCCGAGACGGTAAAAGCGTTGCACCGACTTGCGCAACATCGGGCTGTCAAGCAGCAGGTCCGGATGACCGTAGGCGTAATTTAACAGACGCAATGCAATGAATCGGTTGATCCCGGGCAGCGAAGTCAGCATGGCGACACAGCGTTCCACGTCGCTGATGGTATCGAGGTGTTCAAGAAGGTCCGGCTCCCCAACCAGCATCGCAGTGACATCCTTTATCATCCGGACTTTCATCAGGGGAATGCCTGCGATCTCCAGCAATCTGTCCGGCAGCGCAAGCATGGTAAACTTCCCGGGGAATGCAGGAATCGACGCTGCCCTGCCCGGTGGAACGACTCCACAGACCTCACGCAAGTTGTTCAGCAGCATGGAGGTCTCTCGAGATGTCAACTGGCTGCCGATCAAGGCTGTCACTACCCCCTCATAGGGAGTCGGATAGAGCAGGGGCCGAAGATTAGGCAGCAAACGATCCAGGCTCCTCAGATAGGGATTGTCCCGGACCTGCTCGAAGTAGTGGGTTGCGTCGAACCGAAGAGAGAGCATACGGGAAACCTGATCGCAGACCTGCTCGGCAGCGTCCTCGTCCACATGATCGCCGAGTACGCTAACCTCAAGGTTTGAATCGGCTTTACGTTGCACAGCGCGGACCTCGACCGCGCTGCCAGGCACTTCGAAAGCCATGTTCAACACAGCCGGATACTCGTCCTGGCTGGCGGCGGGAACATCCCTCCGGAGGACTTTCAGTGTCGTGGCAAGGCGGAAGGGGCCATGCACATGTATTTCGCGGATGATCTCCATCCAGACTCTCCTCGATTCAGAAGAAAATAATTGGGAGTTATGCCCCACGCCAATTTCTCCGAGGAGACAGAACCCGATTTTCCGGAGACAACGCACACGACTGGATGCTGGCTCTGGCCAGTAAGGTTGTCATAATCGCCTGGAGGCCACAGGTCGCCAGGGGTGCCTTGATCGCTGAATTCATGCACTAATTCGCAGGTGGAGCTCACAGGCTCGCGGAAGAAGTGATTAACCACTGATTATTCCCAACAAAAACGGACCCGGGCTGTCGTCCAATTCGATCAGACTCTCCAATAGCGAACTTCAGGCTTCGGAAGGGTGGGAGAGAGTCTTTGTCCGATCGAATGTTATCCAGCCAGCGCCGTGAGCACACGACTCGGGTCCAAATCTTGATTCAGCAACGGCTGTGCCAGAGCATAAAGTGCTGATTAATATGAACTCACCTTCGGCCATCGCGGTTAGCTGTACACAGCGTGCACACCTTAAGGCACCCCGTGCGCCGGTGTCTTTTCGGAATGGTTTCAACGTCCCCCGTTTTTCTTGCTCGCATCACGCCTGAGTGAGTATGTTTCCACCGGGAGAGGTGGGATCGGAGTTGGTGGAGTTGCGTGGCATGTTGCGCCCGGATCGGTCCCGAACGGTAAATCAGGGAGAAACCCATGGTCCCCATCAACCTGCGACGCGTCCTGACGGGTGGTTTGCTTGTCGGATTCATCTTGAACGTCAGCGAAATGGTTCTGCACAGGGCGGCGCTCCGTTCCTCCTGGGAGGCCCTGCTCGGAGTGACCTTCGGACTTGCAGAGTCGATCTGGCTGATCGTTGCGATCTTTCTCCTCGGTATCACGACCGTTTGGCTTTACGTGATCATGCGTGACCGTTTCGGCGCAGGGCCACGCACCGCATTGATGTCCGGCTTCATGATCTGGGTCTTTGTTGCGCTGATCCCGGGGATGGCCGCCGTGGGAATTGGCTATCTCCCCTGGGAAATCGTGACAACCATGTTGATCTGGCGTCTGGTGGAATTGCCAGTCGCGATTATGGCGGGAGCCGCACCGTACAAGGATTCTGTGGCCGTCTCAGCATAGGGGGAGCGGACGGGATTGTCATTCCGGGTAAAGCTGCACATCACAGCTTCACCTTCGTATCCCGGTGGAATTGATCCGTCATGTTCACCGGGTGATTCGCACAACACAGCATCAACTGACCTGGCAGCCTCTCGATCACCAACTACACATGGTAGCAGTATTCAACCTAATTCCACATCACCCAGCGCACTCCCCAGACATCGCTGCGATGCTCAAACGGAAGCCCGGGAAACAGGGTATAAGACTGATCAAAGATATTCTGGACACCGTAGTAGACCTCAAAGTTCGATATTTTCACCGTAGCAAGTCCGTTTGTAACCCATGCTGACGGTTGTTCAACATTCTGGTACTGATAATCGCCGTAATAATGCCCTGTGATCGAGAGGCGCACTCGAAGCTGCGAATGGTAAAAGAATTGATCGTAACGTAAACTCCCCCACCCCCAGGTCGCCGGGTAAGGCTCGCCCGTTGCCGCCGCGTCACTCCAGCTCCAGGACCCCGCAGTCGACAAACCAAAGAACAGGTCCAGCCAGCCGAACCCCGAGAGCTCAAGATTTGTACGCGAGGGACCGTTGCCGCGAGTCACCTGGTCCGTCCCGACAGGAACCAGACGGATGGGATCATCTGTGCGACGCACGCCGGCCATCAAACGCAAGGAGCGATCCGCACTCTGCCTGAAACGTACACCACCACCGGAATAAATGCTGGTCTCTACTCTCAGCGCCGGGTTTCCGAAGGAGTAGAGTGTCGCTATCTCAGCTGGCGGTGTGAGGTCCATCCACCTGTCGGGAGTTCGCAAAGACCAGAATCCGAATGCTTCATCGAGGGCAGGCCAGCGCCAACTCCTCGATACTTCGCCGACCAATCCAAAGCCGAGGCTGTCCCCATAATCAACATGCGCCGCGCCGCCGAGCAGAGCGACTGGGTCCAAGCTGATCGTATCCGGCAGCGCGGAACGTGTGCCAAACTCACTACGCAAAGCCAGCAGTGAATGCAGACGGTCCTTTTCCACCTGATGACGCAGGGTTAAACCACCGACGGTCCGTACTGCCGACGGATCCTGATTCAGGGGTCGCCGCACAAACCTTGCCGCAGTCCGTTCGACATCGGCACGAAGAGATACGGTTCTCTTGGAATCGGCGAGTTTGTGCCAGGTCTCAAACCTGCCGCCGGTGCGGTTTCCATCCTCGTCCCCGTAGCGATATCCCATCTGGGTACGGACATACCAGAATGCCAACTCACGATAATCCCTGTCCGCGGTCGTGCCGCCACTCAGGATCAGGTCGAGGTCGTTGCGCCGTGTGTTGGCCGTGCCACTGAGTAGCACACGGCCGTGGGTTTCGCGTGTTTCCATCCAATAAAGTTGGAGATGACCGATGTCACGGATTTGCTGACGCCCGCCGACACGTACCATGCTTGTGTTGGCAAATGTGTTGGTAAACCGGCCACGGTACTCGCCGATGTTGACCCCGATGTGATAAGCAAATTCCTCATTCACCTGTTGGGAAATCCGCCAATCCGCATGACCGAGACCGTAAAACCCTTGTCGATATACAACCCGTGTCAGAGCTGTAGTTGGATAGGCATGGGGTGGGGAAATCGTGAGAATCGGGCCGGAAGCGCCCGGCCCGCTGCCATCCCAACTTTCGGAGAGGTGCATCTGCTGCACCTCTTCTGCGGCGTAGGTGGCAAAGTTGGTAGCGTCCGTCACCGGGCTGTCATAGGGGCGGCCACGGTACATCACGGTCAATGAACGCGCCGAGTGACCCGGTGGGAACAGGTAGAAGGGTTGTGAGAAGAGCTGGCTCTGGCGTGGATAGAGGGAGGGCAGAATGCCCGCCATCTCACCAGCATCTTTGTAGGCGTGACGCGAGAAATCCGCCAGGTCGATCGAAACGGCAACCGGTGAGGCCGCTCGAGGCGCTGTGGTGTCCGGGGGGACGATAACCCAGGGGGGACGCTTCGGCTTTGCGGGTTGCGTCGATGCAACGGAAGACCCCAGGCTTTCCACGGATAACGTATCAGTCGCGAGGGAGTCAGAAATCATCCCATCCGCAGCACTTGAATCAGGGATTGCAGTTTCGAGATCTGAGAAGGTTGAATCATCCTGCACGCTGACGAGTGAGTCAGATGTGGTGGGTTCTGTCTGCTTTTCGTAGTGAGGTGCGGAGGATTTCTGCTGAGAATCCTGCGCGGTGGAGCTATGAGACGGTGTGATGACGACAATCGTCAGAAGCAGTGGGAGCCAGCCACCTCTGAAAAATCTCAATGCCGCAATGACATCTCTCCCCTGCTCCACCACACGCACCTCTTCCTCGTCAATCATCCAGCGCCGTTGCCGGGCAATATAGGCTCAGCGGTTTGAAATGGAAAATCCATCGCGTGAACTTCGCCCCGATCGATCCCGGCACTGTGGCTCAGCGACCAGACACTCAAGTACTCTCCGCGGAGCCCACTCGCGCCTGTGACAGCTTGACTCCCGGCTGGCCTCCGTATACTTTTCGCCCGTTAGCACTCGTCAACGAAGAGTGCTAACAACTTCTGCCAACATGTTATTCTTTAACCAGTTATTCCCGGGCAGATTCACCTCGATTCTGAGGAATCCTGTCGAACGGGATCAAGTGATCAGGGTCAGGCACATCTTCGGATGGGCCTCACACCAAGGAGGAACAGGATGAAAATTCGTCCAGTCGATGAGCGGGTTCTGCTTCAAGTCGCTGAGCCCGAGGAGCGGAAGGTCGGTGGAATCATCATTCCCGACACGGTCCACGAGAAGCCCCAGATCGGCAAGGTCGTCGCCCTCGGTGACGATGTGCTCAACAAGGATGTGGAGCGCCTTCCCCTCTCCAAGATTCTCAAAGTGGGCGACAAGGTTCTCTTCGCGAAGTATGGCGGCAATGAGGTGGAGGTGGATGGCGAGAAATACCTCCTCGTAAACCGCAGCGACATCCTCGCGGTACTCAACTGATTTTCTCAACGATCACGATTCACTGTAAAGAGGGAGTGAAACGATGGCTCATAAAGTGATTGCCTTCGATCTGGAAGCCCGGAACGGGCTGAAGGCTGGTGTCGACAAGTTGGCGCGTGCGGTCAAGGTCACCCTCGGCCCGCGTGGACGTAATGTTATTCTGGACAAGAAGTTCGGCGCTCCGACAGTCACCAAGGACGGTGTCAGTGTCGCCAAGGAGATCGAACTCGAGGATCCCATTGAGAACATGGGCGCGCAGATGGTGCGTGAGGTCGCGTCGAAGACCTCGGACGTGGCCGGCGATGGCACCACCACCGCAACCGTCCTCGCCCAGGCGATCCTGAACGAGGGTCTGCGCAATGTGGTCGCGGGTGCGAACCCCCTTCTGCTGAAGCGTGGGATCGACAAAGCGGTCGGCATTGTCGTGGAAGAGCTCCACAAGATGAAGGTCGAAGTGGGCGGCTCCAAGGAGCGTATCGCCCAGGTCGGCGCCATTTCGGCGAACAACGATGACGAGATCGGCAACCTCATCGCCGACGCCATGGAGAAAGTCGGCAATGACGGTGTCATCACGGTGGAAGAGGCCAAGTCGATCGAAACCACCCTGGACGTTGTCGAGGGTATGCAGTTCGACCGCGGCTACTCCAGCCCCTATTTCGTGACCGACCCCGACAACATGGAAGCGGTCCTCGAGGATCCGCTGATCCTGATCCACGACAAGAAGATCAGCGTGATGAAGGACCTGTTGCCAGTGCTCGAGAAGGTCGCTCAGCAGGGACGCAGCCTGTTGATCATCTCCGAGGATGTCGAAGGTGAAGCCCTCGCGACCCTCGTGGTGAACAAGCTGCGCGGCACCCTGAAGATCGCCGCGGTGAAGGCGCCTGGCTTCGGCGACCGCCGTAAGGCCATGCTCGAGGACATCGCGACCCTCACCGGTGGCCGTGTCATCAGCGAAGAAGCAGGCATGAAGCTCGAGAACACCCAGTTTGGCGACCTCGGCTCAGCCAAGCGTGTTGTGATCACCAAGGATGAGACCACGCTTGTTGAAGGCGCTGGCGAAACCAAGGAAATCAAGGCCCGCATCGAGCAGATCAAAAAGCAGATCGAATCGACCACCTCCGACTACGATCGTGAGAAGCTGCAGGAACGTCTCGCGAAGCTCGCCGGTGGTGTCGCAGTCCTCTACATCGGCGCCTCCACCGAGATCGAGATGAAGGAGAAGAAAGCCCGTGTCGAGGATGCGCTGCACGCCACCCGTGCTGCAGTCGAGGAAGGGATTGTCCCCGGCGGTGGTGTTGCGTTGGTCCGTTGCCAGCTTGCCCTTGAGAAGGCGAAGTTCGACGGTGTTGATCTGGATACCGGCCGGATGATCGTGCTGCGTGCCATCGAGGAGCCCCTGCGTCAGATCGCTGACAATGCCGGCTACGAAGGCGCCGTGGTGGTCCAGAAGGTGCGCGAGGGTAAGGATGCCTACGGCTTTAACGCCCTGACCGGCCAGTACGAAGACATGCTGAATGCCGGTGTCATCGACCCGACCAAGGTCACCCGCACCGCGCTCGAGAATGCCGCATCTGTCGCCAGCGTATTGGTGATGTCCGAAGCGGTCATCTTCGAGGCCAAGGAAGATGCACCTGCCGCACCGGCCATGCCCGGCGGCGGTATGGGCGGCGGGATGTACTAAGCCGTTCCTTCCTGTTTGCAGTCCATTAAACCCCTACGGAAATCTTTCCGTAGGGGTTTTCCATTAGTAGTAATTGCCAGCGTTGCCCCTTGGACGACTTGTAGCAATCTCGAAGTGTGCGAACAAGCAGCAATTCAAATCCCCTGCCGGGAAACTGGCAGGGGGGTTTCTGTCTGAAGCACTCCGTCTGTGAGGATTCGATTCCAGGCATTATCTTTCAGAAACCGATATGGGGGGATTCCGATGACTACTACTGTTCCTGTTGTTGAAGTCAGCCCTGCTGTGCTCAGATGGCTGCTCGACTCAGCGGATCCAGCCCTGCGTGCTAAGGTCTTAACTGACTTGCTCGACCGTCCGGAGGACGATCCGGAGGTTGTCGAAGCGCGGGGGAGGATTGAGGAGTCGCCCTGGGTGAGGGCGACGCTGAAGGCTTTTGAGTCGGATGAGGTGTGGGGCGAGGGGTTCTACCAGAAGTATCGGGGGCCGAGCTGGTCGTTGGCGCACCTGATGCGGATGGGGGTGCGTGGGGATCATCCGGCGATGCAGAAGGGGGCGGAGTACATCCTGAAGAAGGCGAAGCCGCTCTCGTCCCTGAAACCGGGCAGCCGTGAGGCGGAGCGGTACAGGGAGTACCACGGCCCGGTCGAGGGGTATTGCTGGCTCTATCCGCTCTCCTGTCTCTCTGCACGGATGTCGCTGATCCTTTCTCATACCGGTTATGGCAATCACGAGGTGGCGCGGGGGGCACGTGCCACGTGTGCCCATGCTTTCAAGCCCGGCCTCGGATTCGACTGTATGGCGGTTGACCTTTCGCTGATCCCCGGCTGTGTGATGGCGGTGCCGGAGGTGATGAGCGCGATGATTGCCGTGCCCGAAGCCGAGCGAACCCGGGCGGAAACCGACTTCATCCCTCACGGTGCCGATCTTCTGTTTCAGCACCACATTTACAAGTATGCTGTCGTCGCGTCAAAGGAATGGTTCGACCTGACCTGGAAGAAACCGTTCGACTGGGTGCGTGAGCAGAAAGAGGAATGGCTCGCGGCGGGGCGTGCCGATGAGCGCACGGAAAAACCAAGCTGGCTCCGTTTCCACTACCCCCACGGCTACAATCCCGATCTGATCGAAGTGCTCAACATCCTGGCCGATGCCGGGTTCGAGCGGAACCCCGAGATTGACGCTGCCCTCGAACGGGTGCTTGAGAAACGTGACAAAGAGGGACGCTGGAAGCTGACGGGCGGCCTGAATGGCAAGATGTGGGCGGACCTGGATAAAAAGGGCAAGCCGAGCCCATGGGTGACCTATCGGGCGTTGCGAGCGTTAAAAGGATTCGGCAGGCTGGAAATGGTTGATTTTAGTTCGCAACAGCCATAGACATCCCATCAGGCGGCAGGTCTCCGCTTCGCTACAGACCTTCCGTAACGTAATGTGTGGAAATCCAACATGATACCCTGTGGCAAGCTGTGTCATCCAAAGAGCTTCTTCCGGTCCACACGGTAGGTTGAGCCCCGTTTCTGACCAAACCTATGCACATACCCCGCTTCAACGAGACGTGTGATGTAGCTGCGTGCAGTGGATACCGAGACCCCCAGTTCCTCGGCGAGACGTGAGGAACGAAACCAGATATCTCCCACACCGTTCAGAAACCGAGCAAGCATCTCAGCCGAACTGTGACCCGTGAACCCAATCTCCACAAACCGTCTCTCCGCGAGCGAGAGGGGAGTATCGTTCGAGGCGCTTGCTCCCTCGACAGCCTCCCGTCCAAACTGAATATCATCCGGGCCGATTCGCCCTCCGCCTTTTGCAGCAGCTTTTGCAAGGAGAGTCTCCAACTCCCTCAGGTTACCGCTGAAAAGGTGTGATTCCAGCCTGGAAAAGGCTTCTTCGTCGAAAGTCGGAGTGACAACCTCCTGCTCCACGGCAATTTTCGCGAGAAACCAGCGCACAAGTTTTCGCAGATCCTCACGCCGTTGGCGGAGGGGTGGCAGGTCAATCTGGAAGATCGAGAGTCGGAAATAGAGGTCTTGACGGAACTCTCCAAGGGCTACCCGGCGGTCAAGGGGGATTGTGCTGGTCACGAGAAGCCGTGGCATTTCTGCAATCTTCTGGCGGTTCGGCGCGGATCGGTCGTATTGGTCCAGAAGCCTTTTGAGATAGATTTGTCCAGGCGGGGTCAGGCTGTCGAGGTTTTCCATCAGCAGAGTCCCGGGATGGCTGCACTCCCCCCCACTCTCACCACCTGCCGAGCCGAGTTTGTTGTCAGAACCTGACTCCCCGATGTCAGCACAATCGAGGACACGGAAGGGTTGACTCCCCCGTGCACCAGCGTCATGGATCGCCCTTGCGACAGTGCTTTTCCCACTGCCGGGCTCCCCGATGATCAGCGCAGTAACATCACAGTTGGCCGCGAGACGGATTGCATGCTTTGCGCTGAGCCACGCTGGCGCGGTGCCCACGAGCAGATCAATCGCATCCGGGGGAGAAGGTCGAGCGTCAGGCGGAGAGCCAGGCGTCAGGTTGAAGCGACTCTGCGTGAGGCAGGATGCGAGAATTGAGTGCCATTGCGCTTCTTCACGATCTGACAGCGGGGATGGATCATCCGCTGATTCGGGTGTATTCAGTGCTGAATCCGGCTCTCCAAGGGACAGGCGATCGATCTCGAGACTTAGATCATCCAACAGGGCGAGCCCCTGACTCAAATGAGGGGGCGGGGAAATGAGGGTTTGATCGCGTCCCATCCACCATGTGAACGCCTCACCCAGATCAGAGTACTGCCCGGCATCTTCACCCTGCAGCTTGTGAGCCAGATAACGGAGAAGTCGAACCTTCCAGCGGTTCTGCTGGTCCGGAGGAAGGCTTCGAGACGAAAGGTTACCAGGCGATCTCCACGCGGTTTCGTCCATTGTTTTTCGCCTGATAAAGCTTGTCATCGGCCATCTTTAACATCTGGGTCGCGGAGGTGAATCGCTCATCTGGATAGTGCACCACCCCAATCGAGATTGTCACCACGGGAAGCTCTTCCCCATCCTTCAGCTCACCCTGCGCGAAGGTGAACGCTTCGACAGATTCACGCAGACGATTGGCGACAAACAGAGTGCCTTCCTGGTCTGTTTCTGGCAGGATGACCACGAATTCCTCGCCACCGTACCGGGAAGCAATATCTACACGCCGGATCGTTTCGGTCACCAGCACGCCGATCTCCATGAGAACCCGGTCGCCCACAAGGTGACCGTAAACATCGTTCACCCGTTTGAAATGATCGATGTCAAACATGATACAACCGAGGTGAATCTGGTATCGTCTCGCACGTTCAAACTCCGCCGTAAAGACGTCATCGAAGTAGTGTCGGTTGTACAGGCCGGTGAGCTGATCGGTGATCGCACGTCCCCAGAGTTC
>Ga0068714_10006695_pt1 | contig 11593 bp, 6 predicted proteins | sample MTBNYHSulfiMetaG_FD_62988 | JGI IMG/M metagenome (GOLD analysis project Ga0068714, IMG submission 62988) | Enrichment culture microbial communities from rom New York Harbor, USA that are MTBE-degrading - MTBE-NYH (New York Harbor Sulfidogenic)... | ecosystem: Environmental > Aquatic > Marine >... | reverse complement strand
TTCGGACCCTGCCATGAACGGACGCCTGTCGGCCCTGGACCGGTACACACTCATTTCCAACTCCGATGCCCACTCCCCGGACAAGCTGGGCCGGGAGGCCAACCGCCTCTCCTGCGGGCTCTCCTATCCGGAGATCCGCCAGGCCCTGCACGGCGGCCGGGGCAAGGGGTTCCTGGGCACGGTGGAGTTCTTCCCGGAGCAGGGAAAGTATCACCTGGACGGACACCGCAAGTGCGCGTGCAGGATGGTTCCGTCCGAAACCCTGGAAAGGGGAGGCCTGTGCCCGGTGTGCGGGAAGAAGGTCACGGTAGGGGTGATGCACCGGGTGGAGCTGCTGGCCGACCGGCCGGAAGGGACCCGGCACGAAGGGGCCCTGCCTTACGAGAGGTTGATCTCGCTCGCCGAGGTGGTGGGCGAGGTCAAGGGTGCCGGGCCGAACACCCAGGGGGTTCGCACGCTCTGCCGGCATCTGGTGGAGCGGCTGGGCCCGGAGATGGGGATCCTCTCCCGGGTGCCGCTGGAGGATGTCCGGCGGGAGGGGGGAAGCCTGCTGGAGGAAGGGTTGAGGCGGATGCGCGCGGCTGAGGTCCTGCTGGAGGCGGGTTACGACGGCGAGTTCGGGGTGGTGCGGCTCTTCCGGGACGGCGAGCGGGACAGGGGGACGGGAGGCCAGGGGCCGCTCGTGGACCTGGCCGGTGTGGAGACCGGACCCGGCAGGCCCGCGAAAAGGGGGCAAGGAAGGAAGAAGGCCGCGGACCCGGGCCGCGGGGAGAGGCCCGGGACAACAGAGGTCCGTGGCCTCGACCCGGTCGGGACGCTCGGAGGCGGGACGATCGCGACGGGGGAGGCCCCGCCTGCCGGAGGTGGAACGGACATCCCGGAAACCCACTCGCTGCTCAAGGGCCTGAACCCGCAGCAGCTCGAGGCGGTCCTCTTTCAGGGGGCACCGCTCCTGATCGTGGCCGGGCCGGGCACCGGGAAGACGCACACGCTCACCCGCCGGATCGCGTGGGCCGTCCTGGAGCGGGGCATTCCGGCCAACCGGATCCTGGCCGTCACCTTCACCCAGCGGGCGGCCCGGGAGATGGAGGAACGCCTGGCCGCGTTGTTGGGCAGGACCGGAAGCGGTTCTGCGTCGGCTCAGGTGAAGACGTTTCACGCGCTGGGGGCGGACCTGCTCCGGGAGGCGGGCGGCCCGTGCGGCGCCCCCCCGGACTTTCACATCCTGGGGCGCGAGGATTCCCTTCGTCTGCTCCGGAACGTCCGGCCCCCCGGAGCCGGTACCGACCGAAAGGCGGCCGACCGGTTGCTGGAACGGATTTCCTTGGCCAAGAAGGACCTGCTCTACCCGGAGGACGGCCGGGAGCCGTTCCCGGACCAGGACTTTCTGGAAGCGTACGGCAGGTACCAGGAAGAGCTGATGGCGTACCGGGCCCTGGACTACGAAGACCTGGTCTCCCTGCCGGTGCGTGCCCTGGAGCGCCTGCCGGGGTGGCTGCAATCGGTGCGGGACCGTTACCAGGCGGTCTGCGTGGACGAGTATCAGGACGTGAACCACGCCCAGTACCGCTTCCTCAAGCTTGTCTGCTCGAGCCCGGAAAACCTGTGCGTCATCGGGGACCCCCACCAGGCCATCTACGGTTTCCGCGGGGCCTCGCCCTCCTATTTCCTTCAGTTCGACGAGGATTTCCCCGGGGCGCGCCAGATCCGGCTTGCGCGGAACTACCGCTCCACGGCCACGATCCTTTCGGCCTCGGTGAAGATGATCTCCAGGGGTTTGGGGACCGGGGAGGCTCCTCCCCGGCTCGTGCCGGCTGGGGGGCACGGCGGCGAGCGCGTGCGGGTGGCGGAACTGGCCACAGAGAAGTCCGAGGCGATCTTCATCGCTCAGACCGTCGAAGCGCTCCTGGGAGGGACCGACTCCCTGTCCCTGTACGCAGGCAAGGTACCGGATTCCGGGGAGACCTTGTGCAACGGCTTCGGGGACGTGGCGGTTCTCTACCGGCTCAACGCCCTGGGCCCGGGGTTGGAAGGTGCGCTGCGCTACCAGGGCATCCCCTGCCAGGGGGCGGCACAGTCGGACCGCTGGCAGGGCCGTCCGGGCCGGGCCCTGCTCGCGCTGGTGCTCTGGATGTGCGATCCCGGCGACCGGCTCTCCCTGGAGCGGATCCAGGCCGCGGTCAAGGCACCCCCGGAGAAGGTCCTCCGGGAGATGGAGCGCTACAGCCGGGAAAAGCAGGCGGCGCGGGCATCCCTCAAGGAGTGGGTCACCGGGCTGGAGAGCCTGGAGTGGATTCCGCTCCGCGAGGAGGGATGGAAGGATTCTTGGGGCGTGCTGGTGCGGGCTGCGGTTTCCTACCCGGGGGACGACGCGGCCGGCCTGGTCCGGTCCTTGTCCCTGTGGCAGGAGCCGGACCTCCTGGAGCGCAGGATACAGAAGGTGACCCTGACGACCCTGCACGCGGCCAAGGGCCTGGAGTTTCCGGTGGTGTTCATCGCGGGCTGCGAAAGGGGTTTGATCCCCTGGGAACAGGGGAGCCCCCCGCCGGACCCGGCAGAGGAGCGCAGGCTTTTCTTCGTGGGAATGACCCGGGCCTGCAGACTTCTGTTCCTCACCGGCGCGCGGTCCCGGTTCCTCCACGGGGAGCGGGGCTCCCCGGGGCCGTCCCCGTTTCTCGGGGACATTCCCCCGGACCATGTGGAAAGGGTGCTCCGGACCGGCGAGCGGAAGAAGCGCAAGCCCCGGGACGCGGAGCAACCCCTGCTGTTCAAGTCTGAGTGACGGTACCTGGAACCTTCCGTTTCCGTGTGTTTCCCCGCTTTTACACGCCATTTTCTTTCGTGTTATTCTTCTTTTTCCTTACATGTCTTTCCGGCGCCAGCGCCTACCCCGGCGAGCCGCACGGCCCCGATGCACGGAGACACGGTGGGGACCGGGGAAGGCCGCCATGCAGCCTGACCCTGTTGCCCAGGTTGAACGCAGTCAGCGAGAAGGAGACCGGTCATGAAGCAGATGAAGATCAAGAACTTGATGATTCCCCTGGATGAGTATGCCGTGGTCAAGGATGATGCAACCTTGTATCAGGCGGTGCTCGCGCTCGAAGAGGCACAGAAGAGGTTCTGCCAACAGAGTCATCCGGACCGGAGCAGGACGGATGAAGCGACGGACAGCCCTGGCGGCAAGCCGCAGAGTTATCAACACCGTGCCGTTCTGGTGGAGGACAAGGACGGGAATATCGTCGGAAAGGTCAGCCAGTTGGACCTGTTGCGGGGCCTCGAAACCGGCTACAACCACATTGGGGATTTGAGCTATGTTTCACACAGCGGCATCAACCCCAAGTTCATCCGATCCCTGATCCAGCAGTACAATCTGTGGCAGGACCCCCTGGACCAAATCTGCGGCAAGTCCACCCACATCACGGTCAAGGACATCATGTACACACCCTCGGAGGGGGAATACGTGGACGAAGAGGACACCCTGGATCAGGCCATCCACCAGCTCGTCATGGGACGGCACCAGTCCCTGCTGGTGACCCGGGAGCACACGAGGATCGTGGGTATTCTGAGGCTGGTGGACGTCTTCTCAGAGGTGTGCAGGGTGATCAAGCAATGTCGGCGCTGATCCAGCGAACAGGCAGGATTTCTCATGATGGAGAGGGCGGCCTTCCGCTTCTTGGGCCGTTCCATCCGGGGTGCCTGGATGACAAGATGGACAGCGCCTTCCACCTCTTCGTGGTGGGCAGGCACGATTCGTTGTTCGTCAAGGACGGGGGGAAGATCGCGGGCCGGATCCGCTTTTCGGATGTGTACAGGAGAATCGCGCAGACCCTGCGGGAGTGCCCCCTACCGGCATAGGCATGGGGGGGGGAGAGACGATTCTTGCCCACAGGCAGGCCCGGGCCGGATCCGGCGGTTGATACCGGTGGCGCCCCCGGATCGCGGCGATGTTTTCGCGACCAAAAAGAAACCCTCCTCGGTTGGAGACCGGGAGGGTTTCTCCGTAAGCCCTGGAGTACGATTCACTGCGTTTATTTCACTGCGCTCGCGGCGTCTTCGCCGGCCTGCTTCACATCCTCTACCGCCTGGGCGCCTTGCGTGGCCAGGCTGTCGCCTGCCGTCTTGGCCGCGTCCACCGCTTTGGCTCCCTCGGCCTGCACGGCATCCCCGGTCTTGAGAACCCCTTCCACGACCTCTTGCCCGGCCGCTTCACCCGCCTGCTTCACTTCCTCCACCACCTGGGCGCCCTCGGTGTACAGGGTGCTGCCCTGCCGCTCCACGGCATCCCCCACGCCTTCCACGGCCTTCCGTGCTTCCTGCTCGATTCCCTGTCCCGCGCCCTTCTCAAGTTCTCCGGCGACTCCCGGCTGTTTGACCTCTTTCGGCTCTTCCTTTTTCGGACAGCCCGTGAGCCAGACCGAAACCATGAGCAAGGAACAGAACAACACCACCGACTTCTTCATGCTTCTCCCTCCTTTTGTCTTTTTGTCCAGTCCTAAGAGCCCTGGATGGAGACGCATCATACACCTTCGTTCCGCGTTTGGGAAGCAGAGGTGTCCGAGACCCCTGGGGGACCCACCCGGGAGACGTCCCTTTCATGTTGATTATGGCGCGGGGCCGTTATAGCGTGAGTCATCGCAATCCCCCTGAAAACTCAACGTCTCTGAACGGGCGAGCCGTGAGAAATCGGCGCCCCCTGCCCATGAAACGGGAGATCCCCATGAAGAAGCTGGTCTGCCTGCTCAGTGCGTGCCTGCTGCTGGCGGGTTCCGCCTATGCGGGGCCGATTTCGAAGGAGGACGTCCCCGACCCCTTGAGACCCTGGGTCGGCTGGGTCCTGGACGGTCACAAGGAGGTGGACTGCCCGGGGGTCTACAACGATCTTTCCCGGACGATTTGCGGCTGGCCGTCGGAGTTGAGCCTGGACTGCGGGAAGACCCGGGCGACCTTCAGCCAGACGTGGGAGATCTACTCGGACGATGCCTGGATCGAATTGCCCGGCCATGCCCGCTTTTGGCCTCAGCACGTGGAAATGGGCGGCGCGAAGCAGCCCGTGGCCCAACGAGCCGGGGTGCCCGCCATCCGGGTCGAGAGGCCCGGTCCAACCACCGTGCGCGGCGAGTTCCTCTATGACGCCCTGCCGGAATGGATCGACATTCCCGCCAGCACCGGCATCGTGAAGCTCGTTGTGGGAGGCAAGGCCATCCCGTTCCCCCATCTGGACAGCCAGGGGAAACTCTGGCTCAGGCAAGGGCTCGCCGACGTCGGAGCATCCGGAAAGGAGGACCGGCATCAGCTCAAGGTCAGCCGCCTCATCCGGGATGAGATCCCCTTGCAGGTCGTCACACGGATCGATCTGTATGTGTCCGGGAGGCATCGGGAACTTCGCCTGGGAAAGGTCTTTTCGGATGCGTTCATCCCCATGAGCTTGAACAGCGCCGTTCCGGCGAAGATCGATGCCGACGGGTCCCTGCTGCTGCAGGTCAAACCCGGTGAATGGCAGGTGGAAATAACGGCGAGACACAAAGGGCCTGTCCGGGAGCTGGCGTTTGAGCCCGGCCAGGGGCTTGGAGTCGACGAGGAGGTCTGGGTGTTCGAGTCCCGCCATCACCTGCGCATCGTGACGGTGGAGGGGGTCGCACAGATCGACCCCCAGCAGACGACCCTCCCGAACGAGTGGAAAAAGCATGCCGTCTATCTCGTGCATCCCGGCGACACGATGCGGTTCGTGGAGCAGAAGCGAGGAGATCCGAACCCGGCGCCGGATCAGTTGAAGCTGGCCAGAACCTTGTGGCTCGACTTTGACGGCACGGGCCTGTCCATCCGGGACCGGATCGTCGGCACCATGACGTCGGGCTGGCGCCTGGCCATGAAGGCGCCCGTGGAACTGGGCAGGGTGGCGCTGAATGGGGACGAACAGCTCATCACCCGGATCGGCGGTTCGGACAATGCCGGCGTGGAGATGCGTTTCGGCCACGTCAACCTGGAAGCGGAAAGCCGGATCCGGGACCTCGGGCACATTCCGGCCACAGGCTGGGACAGGGATTTCCATTCCGTGGAGGGCCTGCTCCATCTCCCGCCCGGCTGGACGCTCCTGGACGCATCCGGAATCGACAACATCACGCAGACCTGGCTCAAACGCTGGAGCCTGATGGACCTCTTTCTGGTGTTGATCATCTCGCTGGCCATGGCCCGCATCCGTTCCTGGCCCTGGGGCGTTGTGGCGTTGGCGACCCTGATCCTGATCAGCCAGGAGACCGGGGCGCCGCGCTGGATCTGGCTTCACATCCTGGCGGCCATGGCGCTGCTGCGGGTGGTCCCCGATGGGAAGATCCGCGCCCTGATCCAGAACTACCGGATGGCGTGCGTCGTCGTGCTGGTGTTGATCAGCCTGCCGTTCATGGTGAACCAGATCAAGCGGGGCCTCTATCCGCACATGGAACGGCCGTGGCAGCCGGTCGGACTGCTCCAAAAAGGACAGCAGGCGCCCTACGCGCAGCTGGAGGACGAAGCCGCCGCGCCGAAACCGGCGGTGCCGGCCGTCATGCGTTTGGCCAGACCGTTCTCCGGCAGCGTGGAATACGGCGACGAAGCCCGGCCGCAAAAACAGATGCAGGCCCGGATTCGTCAGGTTGACCCGAACGCCAAGATTCAGACCGGTCCCGGCATCCCGACCTGGCAGTGGAACCAGGTTCCTTTTTCCTGGAACGGGCCGGTGGAAGAGGAGCAGCGCATTTCATTTATCTTCATCTCCCCGTTCCAGAACCTGCTGCTGTCCGTGGCCCGCGTGATGCTGCTGGCGGCGCTGATCTGCGGCGTGATCGGCGTGTCGTATCGGAAACGCGCCGGGTTCCATCTTCCCGGAATCCGGCGTGAACCGGCGGCCGCGGTCCTGGTCTTGCTCTTCTGCCTGCAGGCGCTCGCAGCGCATGGGTCAGACGCCTTCCCGCCCAGGGAACTGCTGGACGAACTGAAGATCAAACTGACGGAAAAGGACCCGCCGGCGTGCGCGCCGGATTGCGCTTCGAGCCCGCGCATGAGCCTTCGCATCGCCGGGAACGTTTTGAGCGCACGAATGGAGATCCATTCGTTGCATGGGGCTGTGGCGGTCCCCCTTCCCGGGGCGGTGCAGCACTGGCTCCCCCAGACGGTCACCCTGGACAACGCGCCGGTCGTGAGCCTGTACCGCGACCCCGCCTCCGGGAATCTGTGGGTGCGGGTTCCGGAAGGGATCCACACCCTGGACCTGAAAGGAGCCATGCCCCCGCGGGATGTCGTTCAACTGCCGCTGCCGTTGAAACCCTATCATGTGGATATCCAGGCGGACGGCTGGGTCGCCGAAGGGCTTTACGACAACGGCGTGGTGGACCGGCAGCTCCAGTTCACCCGGACGCGCGCAACCGGAGGAGGAGGAGGAGGAGGAGAGGGATCCACAGCGGAAACCTTTCAGCCGGGACTTCTGCCGTCCTTCCTTGAAATCACCCGCGTCGTTCATCTGGATCTGGACTGGCAGATCGAAACGACCGTGAAACGGGTGACGCCCCCGGGAAGCGCCATTGTGCTTCCCATCCCCCTGCTTGAAGGCGAATCCGTGACATCCGACATCCGGGTCGAAAACGGCAACGTGCTGTTGAACATGGCGCCGGGAGAGGACCGGTTCGGCTGGACGTCCTCGCTGGAGAAGAAGGACGAACTCACCCTGACGGCCGCCGACACCCTGGCCTGGTCCGAGGTGTGGCAGGCGGACATCGGGACCGTGTGGCATGCACAGATCAGCGGGATACCGGTCATCCACCACCAGAGCACGGAAGGCAACTGGTTGCCGGAGTGGAGGCCTTGGCCGGGGGAAAACGTCGTGATCCAGATCACGCGGCCCGAGGGAATCCAGGGGCAGACCCATACGATCGAAAACACGCACCTGTCCATGAGCCCCAGCCAGCGGATCCGGAATGTCGAACTGCTCATGAACATCCGCAGCAGCAGGGGCGGGACCCACGTGATCCGGCTTCCGGATGACGCCAGGCTTCAGTCGGTGGAGATCGATGGGACATCGCAGTCCATCCGCCAGGAAGAGGACACGGTCCCCCTCCCGCTCACGCCCGGGCTTCAAGAAATCAAACTCGTCTGGCGCGAGCTTCATCCCATGAAGACCGTCCTGAAAACGCCGCTGATCCGGCTGGGGATGAACAGCGTGGATTCCTTCCTCCGGGTGACCATGCCCAGGGACCGGTGGATCCTGTTCTGCGGAGGACCTTATGTCGGACCGGCTGTCTTGTTCTGGGGCGTCCTGTTCGTCATCCTTCTCGTGGCCCTGGCCCTCGGGCGGTTGCGCGTGACACCCCTGCGGTTCCACCACTGGGCGCTTCTGTGCCTCGGGTTGACCCAGGCCTCCTTGTTGATCGCCGTCCCCGTGGTCGCCTGGTTTCTCGTTCTCGGCTACCGGAAGAAGATCGTGGAGAAACTGCCGGATTCCACCTGTAACCTGCTGCAGGTTGTCCTGGTGGTTCTCAGCGTCTTCGCCTTCTCCTGCCTGCTGCGGGGCATTGAGCACGGCCTGTTGGGATATCCGAACATGCAGATCAGCGGAAACGGCTCCGGGGACTACACGCTCCACTGGTACCAGGACCTTTCCGGGGAGAACCTTCCCCGGGCATGGGTGCTTTCCGTGCCGCTGACCGTGTACCGGGTCACGATCCTCCTGTGGGCGCTCTGGATGTCGTTCGCGTTCATCCAGTGGCTGCGCTGGGCATGGGAGTGCTTCAGCGCCGGCGGGTTGTGGAGGAAGGTGGAGCGGAAGAGGCTCTTCGGAAAGAAGGGGCGCGTGGAGAACCCGGAGGAGAAAAAGGAGGCTTCCCCGGAAGCCTCCGGGTGATGGGACCGGGGGTCGCCCGGTCCCCCGAGAGCTGCCCCGCGGAACGACCGCTTCCCGCCTGGTTTGGAGAATCGGCACACGATGCAGCTTGTTCTTCATCTTGACACACCATTACGGTTTATGCTAATTCGCTTCTGTGGTTTCGAAGAGAGTTCCTTTCCGCTCACCGGCTGTCTCCTTCCTGTGAGAAGAACGCTCGTTGACAGGCCTTTTCTTGCGAGGGCGTTCGGGCACGTTTCCGGTCTTGTTTCGGCTTTTCGAGCACCCATTCTTCTTCGGAGGGCTATCACAATGCGCCCCACCCGTGTCCACAAGATAACGTCTTTGGGTACCGCCATTTTCCTTGCTGCGGTCATCCTTCCCATGACACCACACTTGCAGGCAGGCCCCCCCGAGGACAAGGATCATCCGATTGGCTTTGTCGTGGATCTTGCGGGGGATTGGGTTCTTGAACCTGGCGGGGGTGTCATCCAACTCGGCCAGGGGATACTGCCGAATGTGAGAATCAGAGCCTTGGACCCCGATAGCGGTAGTTCCAAGATTGTCATTGCCCTGGCTGACGCAACCCTCTGGAGGTACTCGTGCGAAGCGGAGGGGTCTTGTGGGCTTCCAATATCACTTCCCTCTTTGCCGGAAACCCCCAGGTTGTCGGAACGGTTCCAGAAGGTCGTTCAGTATATGCTGAAGAATCGAAATCGTATTGCGATCCTATGCACGAGGTCAGGGACCGGAGAGAGCGGAGGCCCCCATTTGTTGCTTACAGAAGGCCTTGTGCCCCTTCTGCCTGACGGAACATTCCCCATCGAACCCTGTATTCTCAAGATTCAAGACGGTGAATACGCTCTCAGGCTGTACGCTGTCAGGAGCGATGCGACGATCCATCCGGAGGAAGAACCTATCGAACTCACGATCCTTCACCGGGACGGCAAGACATCGATCCGGATGTCTCGTCCCTGCAGGACCGGACTCTATGAGATGGTTCCCGAGGATCAAGATCTCCCGGGTCACAAATTCTCGAACCTGGGAACACTGGTCTACGTCGCCGGCGAAGAACAGATGAAGCACCTTTCCGAGGATTTCCGATTGGCCGTTCATACCGCAGATCGGTGGAAGAAATCGCAGGAGGAAGGTCTTGCCTGTCAATACGTGAGGGCTTCTCTGTTGCTTATCGGAGATCAACGTCCGTGAATCATCCGAAGGAGGGAAACGGCCGCAACCGGAGGCTTCGTGGTTTCGGACACCTGTTGCGAAGCCTGGCGGTTGTTTGCACCATCGCCGTTGTTTCCTCTGGCCTTTCCCATCTGGGATGGTTCGAAGGCTTCGAATCCGCTACGCTCGACACCCTTCTGATCCTCAAGGCCAACCAATATGCGAATCACGTGGTGATTGTTGGGATTGATGCTCTGGACTACCAGGAATACTTCCACGGCACGAGCCCCCTGAACAAGACGCAAATTCGCGAGATCCTCAACGCCATTCGAAAGGGAAACCCCGCCATCATCGGCGTGGACGTGGAGACCCATCCCCTTCCATCGGTCGCCGATGAAGATCTTCCTCGGATTCCCATTGTCTGGGCTGCGACAACAGAGGCACGGAGCCTAGAGGCCGTTACAGGATCGCTTTATGGACTGGCCGTCATGCCCAAAGACCGGGACGGCATCGTCCGTCGGCACAAACGCTCGTTTCAGGGACAGGACGGGACCGGAAAGCCCGCTTCTTCTATGCCTTGGGCTATCGTCCGTGCTTATTGCAGCCGGCAGGACCGTCAAACCGAAGCCGTTTGCCGCAAGATACTCGAAGGAGAGCGGAACGAGGACCTCCTCATCAACTTCACCGGCCACAGATACCTTTTTCCGACCTACTCCGTGAAGAGCGTTCTGATGGCGTCCGAGGGGGGGCAATGGGGGAGCGAGATGGGCGCGTTGCGGGACAAGATCGTTCTTCTCGGCGGCATGTACCCGGAAGCCCGCGATCTGCACATAACCCCTGTGGGAGAAATGGCGGGGGTTGAACTCCTGGCGCAGGTGATCGAATCCGAACTTCGCATGAGCGGCATCCGCCCCGCCAATGAGCTTCTCATGTTCGTGACCGAAATCATCGGTGGATTGGCGATTGTCATCTTCTTCCGCCTGTTTCCTTTTCGGACGGCCTTCTGGCTGAATCTTCTGGGCATCCCGCTGGTCGCCTGCGCTTCCAGCGTCGTTTCGTTCTACACCCTTGCCCGATGGGCGAATTTCGCCCCTGTCTTGTTCGGAACCCTCATTCACCAGTTGTACGAAAGCAATTTGGCGGCCGTGGAATCCCAGTCGTCCGCTCGCCCTTGATATCCCCAAGATCCAGAACGTGGAAGGGCGCTGTACATCGCCCCCCTCACGAGAACCCTCGAAGGGGAGAGTCTCCACCCGTTCCGAGGGTTCTGCACCACATCCGCCACGCATGCCTGGTGTGCGCGTTTGCCGCTCTCCATCCATGTGCGATCAACGACCGGCAGCTCGATCCATCGCGGATCTGGATGGTCGGAAGAATCTGCGGACGGCCTGATGAGCGGGTCTGCTACGAGAAGGCCGCCTGGGGGAAAGAAGAACTCCGTGCAAGGTTGACAGGGCAAACGAGTCCGCGAGGCTGTCATCGTTGACCTTGAAGACCGGCTCCTGCAGGATACCGTACATGTTCAGGGATTGAGCCGGGACCCTCTTTGAACCATCTGTTTCCGGCCCATCAGCC
>Ga0068714_10006692_pt1 | contig 11594 bp, 9 predicted proteins | sample MTBNYHSulfiMetaG_FD_62988 | JGI IMG/M metagenome (GOLD analysis project Ga0068714, IMG submission 62988) | Enrichment culture microbial communities from rom New York Harbor, USA that are MTBE-degrading - MTBE-NYH (New York Harbor Sulfidogenic)... | ecosystem: Environmental > Aquatic > Marine >... | reverse complement strand
TCAAAAGAAAAGATCTCGTACCTTGGAGAGGCGGCTGACCATTGTGTACCTGTAGACTGAAGCGGATGGAGATGCTTCGTGGGTGGGCAGATCGGATAAAGACAGAACGGCGCATTCGCCAGTTCGTGGGTCAGATGGACCGCCCTCCCGCAAGCCAGAACAGCATCAAGAGCGCAGTCTGCACTGCAGCTCGTGTTCACGAGGTCAGGCTGGAGAGGGCAGCCCACGCGAACTCTCCATCACACTCGCATGGATGGAGGTTCCACATGCACTGTATCGGAGTCGATGTCAGCAAGCAAGAGCTCGTGACCTTCGACGGAACACGAGAACGGATCTTCCCGAACACGCCGGGGCTGCGTGAGTTCAATGGCTTCCTCCAAGCGACGCAAGATGCGCTGGTCGTGTTTGAGCCAACGAGCACGTACTCGCGCCGCCTGGAGACGCTGTGTCGAGACGAGCGCGTCTGGTGTTGTCCACTGAACCCGCGGGTGGTGCCTCATCTGCGTCAAGTGGGCAAGGGGCGCTCGAAGACCGACAGCTCGGACGCGAAGCTCCTCTACCAGTATGGCGTGGAGCGTGGACACCGCGAAGCCGTTCACCTCAGGAACGATCCCCTGGCAGAGTCGATCCAGGCGCGCCTCGCCTGCTACCGCGTGGCCCAGAAGGCGCGAGTCGCCTACCAGGGCGTGGTCGAGGCGTTGAGGCAGGATCCCGCCACCGCCAAGGACCTCCTCGCCGATCTCGAGGCGGAGATCGCCGACCTCAAGAAGAAAGAGCGAGAGCACCTTGTTGCCGCAGAAGAACTTGTGCAACAGGACGCGGACGCGGCACATCAGCTGGCAATCCTCTTGTCCAATCGCGGCGTCGGACCGATCACCGCGTTGACACTGCTCTCCCTGTTCCGCAAGTACCCTGATGCCAATCGGCAGCAGATCGTTGCCTTGGTCGGGCTAGATCCGATCCAGGTCCAGTCGGGCACCTCAGTTCACGGCAAGTCGCGAATCAGCAAGCGCGGGAGCTCGGAGGTCCGCAAACGGTTGTATGAAGCAACGCTGTCCGCCGCGCGGTACAACCCAAGTGTCCGAGCGATCTACCAGCGGCTGAAAGACGCGGGCAAACCGGAGAAGGTCGCTCGCCTCGCTGCCGCGAGGAAGCTGCTACTCATTTCCCATGCCATCTACAGTTCCGGCGAATCCTATCGAGATCCGAGCACCAAGGAGGCTTGACATTCAATACAGCATCTGACCCCTTCACACGCTGATTGAGGAACGCTCGCAGGGACTCGAGTGCACTTCTCATCACGCTCTGCCATCGGTCACGGAAGGCCGGGTGGTCTCTCTCCCCGATCACCCACAAGAGGTCCTGGAGCCGGCGCAGTGCGATGAAGGTCTGGAGGTGCGCCTCCTGCGGCGAGGAGAGTGAGCGGCGTTCACGATAGCCGGCCAGGAACGCCTCCTCGAGAGCGGTGTAGTCCGGACGGTCCTCCAGACAGTAGAGCGTCACGGCCAGATCGTAGAGCCAGTGGCCAAAACCGCAGTCATCGAAGTCGATCACGCCGATCTCTCCCCGACGGAACAGGTAGTTCCACTGATGCAGGTCGGCATGGATCAGTCCGAAGTCGGCCGGGCGGTCTCCTAGCTCTTGGAGCAGCGCCCACACCCTCTGGATCACGGCCGCGACGACCGCGCCGTCTTCCGGTGTGCCCACACGTGCGATGGCTCGGACCACCCGTGCCGCGGCGGCTGCATCGAACCCTTCCTCTCGCTCCTGGTGCAGGGGATCGAGCGCCTCGACGCGGGGACGGACGAAGCCGGCCGGCCGTTCCCAGCTCGCGGCGTGATCGTGCAGATGCGCCGTGAACGCTCCGACGCGACGCAGGTGTGCCGGACACAAGCTTCGAGACGCGAAGCGTCCGGGGATCCAGCGAAACAGCGCGCACAAGACCGGCTGTGGGGACGCAGCGTCCGAAAGGACGGTGACGTACTCCCCCTCCTTGTTCCGCAGGGGATCAGGCACACGCAAACCGTCTTCGTGAGACAGCGCGGCGAGCCAGAGGAGTTCCGACCGTACGACGTCTGCGCGGGCCCGTCGCGGATGGCTGATCCGCAACACGTACCATTCGCTGGTCTCCCCCACGACGCGAAACGTCATGTTGTACACGTGCTTGAGCGGCACGACCCTCGCGATCGGCACCGCGTACGCTTCGAGCGCCCGACGCGCCAGACCAGCCCGACTCATCCGCCCTCCTCGAGGAGAGGACGAGCAGAGATCTGCCACAGGGCGGGAGGCGCTCCACTGCGAAGCTGAGACGTGTGGAACGGCATCTCGATGTCTGTGCGGCAGATGTGTTCGAGCGTTACGGCCCGACGACGGGCGATCCTGACTGACCAGCACGCCCGTTCCGACCGCCGTCTCATCGTACGGGCTGCGGCGATACCGGCTGATCCATGCCGGCTGCGATCTGCTCGGAAGAGAAGCCGGACACCAGATGGCAGGCGACTCGATGCCCCTCTTCCACGTCCACCAGATCTGCGGGGATCGTCTCGCAGCCCCTCATGGCGAAGGGACACCGCTGCCAGAACCGGCAGCCCGCGGGCGGATCGATGGGGCTCGGGATGTCTCCCTTGAGGATGATCCGGTCGCGGGTCCCGTGCACGTCGATGTCCAGGATCGCCGAAAGCAGCGCCTTCGTGTAGGGATGCAGGGGGGCGGCGAAAACGGCATCGGACTGTCCCGCCTCCATGACCTTGCCCAGGTACATGACGAGCAGGCTCTGACACACGTTCTTGACCACCGCCAGGTTGTGAGAGATGAAGACGTAGGTCAGGTTGCGGCTCTTCTGGATATCCATCAGCAGATTGAGAATCTGGGCATGGACCGATACGTCCAGGCCGCTGACCGGCTCGTCGCACACGAGGAACGTCGGGTTCAGGATGATCGCACGGGCGATCCCGATCCGCTGGCGCTGCCCGCCGGAGAAATCCGAAGGGTAGCGGTTGAGATCCTCCTCATCCAACCCGACGAGCTTCAGGAGCTCCAGGACCTTGCTTCTCATCGCGGCATCGCTCACCCCGCCCCTGATGTAGAGGGGTTCCCGGATGATGTCATACACACTGAATCGGGGATTGAGAGAGGAAAACGGATCCTGAAAGATCATCTGCATGTTGCGCCGGGCCGCCTTGAACGCCGAGCGCTTCAACGCGTACAGGTCGTCGCCTTGGAAGCGCACAGATCCGGCAGTGGGCCGGACCATCCCGATCATGGCATTGGCCAGGGTGCTCTTCCCACACCCTGACTCGCCGACGATGCCGAAGGTCTCTCCCTCCGCGATCCGGAGGCCGACATCCGTGACCGCCTGAATGAAACGCCGCTTGCTGAACGGGGTCGTGCGCTTGACCGGGAAATGCACCGAAACACGGTCCAGCTCCAGCAGGGGATCGGAGGGTGACCTGTTGATTCTCACGATGGCGTCTCACGCTCCTGACGGAGAGGGTCGAAGCAGCGAACCTGCCGGCCGTCTTCCAAGCCGTTCAGCCGGGGCATGCGTTGCCGGCACGGATCGCCCGCGCGGAAGCAGCGGGGATGGAAGTAGCAGCCGCTGGGTTTGTGCAGCGGATGCGGGACGGTGTCGGGAATCTGGACGAACGCCTGCTTGCGGTCCGAGAGCCTGGGGACGGAAGCCAGGAGCCCTTGCGTATAGGGGTGCAGCGGCTCCGCGAACAGCTCCTTCAACGCGGCCCGTTCGACGATCTTGCCGGAGTACATGACGTAGACCGTGTTCGCCATGTTGGCGACGACACTCAGATCGTGCGTGATGAGCAGGGCCGACACGTCGTGCTCCCGTTGCATCGACTTCAGCACATCGAGCACCTGCGCCTGGATCGTGACATCGAGTGACGTGGTCGGCTCGTCTGCAATGATCAGTTTCGGCATGCAGGCGAACGCTAGGGCAATCAGCACCCGCTGTCGCATGCCGCCAGACAGCTCGTGCGGGTAGCTGTTGGCGCGGGAACGGGCCTCGGGAACCCCCACCAGCTTGAGCGCGCTGACGGTTCGCTTTCTGGCTTCCTTCTTGGTGAGCCTCAGGTGGCGTCGGTAGACCTCATCGATCTGCTTGCCGACCGTCATCACAGGATTCAACGCGGTCATCGCGTCCTGGAAGATGATCGCCATGTCCTTGCCCCGGATCCGTTCCATCTCCCGGTCCGTCAGGCGGGTCAGGTCGCGACCGTCGAGCCGGTGCGTGTCGATCCGACTGACAGCGGGAGGCGTCCTGAGGAGCTTCATGACCGACAACGCTGTCACGCTCTTTCCGCAACCGGACTCCCCCACCAGAGCGACGCACTCGCCCTTCTCCGTCACCAGGTCGATCCCCTCCACGGCTCGGATGACCCCACCGGCGGAGGGAAAGGCCACCTTGAGATTGCGCACCTCGAGCACGGTGTCAGTCATGGCCGCTTCCCGCAGCGAACGGATTGACACGAACCGGCTGTTCCGCGGGTTCGGCCGCCTCGTCGTCTTCCATCGAGCGGAACACCTCGTCCAGGTAGGTGTTGTTGAGATGCTTGAAGAGCTTGTGGATGCTGCTCGATGTCTTCATCCTTGGATTGAAGATCTCCTCCATAACCAGGCCGATGCGCATGAACGAAAACACGGCGAGGAAGATGCCGGCGCCCGGCGCAAGGATCCACCACCACGCGCCGAACAACAGGGCGCCTCCGCCTTGGGCCTCGGCCAGCATCTTCCCCCAGCTGATCGCGGTGGGATCGCCAAGACCGAGGAAGCTCAACCCGGCTTCCGCAACCATGATGCCAGCGCAGGTCAGGGTGGTGTTCATGATGATCAGGTGCGAGGTCCCCGGCAGGATGTGCTTGGTCATGACGTACCACCGGCTCGCCCCGGCGAGCTCGGCAGCCTTGACGTAGTTGCTGTTCTTGAGCACGAGGACCAGCGAGCGGATCACCCGAGCGAGACCGGTCCATCCGAAGGCCACGAACACCAACACGATCACGACGTAGCTTCTGCCCAGTAGATTGGTGAGGACGATGATGAGAGGCAGCGTGGGGATAACCAGCAAGACGTCAACGATCCGCATAATCAGGTTGTCGGCGAACCCGCCGATGTACCCGGCCATGACCCCCATCAGGGCGCCGAGAAAGGCCAACGCCAACCCGGCGCTGAGGCCGATCGCCAGGGAAACCCGCGACCCGTAGATGAGCATGCTCAAGATGTCCTGGCCGGTCGTAATCGTCGTCCCCAACGGATGCTGCCAACTCGGGCGCAGCCCCTTCGCCGCCCGCTGGGTCACGTCATAGGGATCGTACGGCGCCAGGACCGGGGCCAGGACCGCCACGAGCACGAGGAAGCCGGCAATGATCAACCCCACTCGCCCCTTGGGATGCTGCCAGACCTTCTTGAACAGGGTCAGGATCGACCCACCTCGCCTGGCGACCTGAAGCAACACGCGGCGTTTGCTCATCGCCTATCACCGACCGTGACCCGCGGATCCAGAATCGCGTAGAACAGCTCGGTGATCAGATTCGCCAGAATCGCGAAGGTGGAAAGAAACAGCATGATGCCCATCATCAGCGGGTAGTCGTTGGTGCTGTTCGCCTCGAGGAAGAGGGTCCCCATGCCCTGCCAATTGAAGACCCGCTCGATGATGATCGCGCCACCGATCAGGCCGCTGATGCTCATGCCGATCGAGGTGGCCAGAGGAAGCAAAGCGTTTCGCAACACATGCTTGTACAGGATCGTCGTGTGACTCAGCCCCTTGGCTCGCGCGGTGATGACGAAATCCTCGTTGGTCACGGCGATCACGCTGTTCCGGGTGCTCTGCGAGTAGCCGACGATGCCACCGAGCGCCATGCTCATGATGGGAAGGGCCGCGTTGTTCAGCACCACCTGCATGGCCTTCCAGCTCCAGTCGAACTGCGCGACCATGTTGGGGTTGGTGTAGGCCGGAAACAGCTCCAGTTTGAAGCCGAGGTAGAACGACAGCATCAGCGCGATGAAGAAACTGGGCAACGCGATACTGATGGTAGAAGCATTCAGGAGCATCGTATCCTGCCACCGACCCCGCCTCCAAGCGGCCAGGGTCCCAAAGAGCAGACCGATGATCAGACTGATGATGAGCGTGGTCACCGACAGGACGAGGGTCCACGGCAAGCGCTGACCGATCAGGTCGACCACCTTGGGGGATCCGGGCCGAAGCGAGGTCCCGAGGTCCAGATGCGCCAGGCCTTGGAGATATCGGATGTACTGCTGGAAGGTCGATACGTCAAAACCGTACTGCTCGCGCGTGTATTGCTTGATGATCTTGTACTCGATATCCGACATCCCGCCCTGGGGCGGGTAGTAGCGCTCGGCCGGATCGCGAACCCCCAGTCGAGGGATGAAGAAGTTGAGCGTCAGCACGACGAAGAAGATGAACACCGCATACAGAATTCGCTTGATGACGTAACTTCTCTTCATCGCCTCACTCCTTTCTCGCCGCGGCGACGGTCGCCCCCGAGTCGAGGCGCCGTATCTGCTGCAGGTTGGTCGTGTTGAACACCGTGGCCCCGGCAACGACCTGATAGCCGGTGTACCGGTCCGTCCGAGCGATGGAGACGATCTGCGGACTGTAGAGCGGCACCTTGTAGTAGAGCTTCGCGATCTCGGGCTGCAGGTTGTAGAGCAGTTCATACTTGCGATGCAGATTCAGTGTAGTTCGCATTTCTTCGATGTCCGCCGCCAGATCCGGATCAACCAGCCTGCCGTAGTTGGAGGTGCGCCCGAGGGCCACGAAATGGGCGTTCAACATGATGTCCACATTGGCCAGGGAGAAGATCACCCCGTGGATCGTCATGTCGAAACGGCTCGCCCACAAGTAGGTCGTCTCCGGGGAACTGCCCTTGGCCTGATAGCGGACCTCGATGCCGATCTTCTGCAGCTGAATCTCGAGGAATGAGATGAGCTCAATCTCACCGGGGTGTCCCAAGATGCTGAACGACACCCGTTTGCCGTCCAGGAGACGGTACCCCTGCTCGTCCTTCTGCGGAAGGATCTGATCCAAGAGGGTGTTTGCCTTCTTCAGCTTCCCTTCTTGGTCGCCACTCAGGATATCGGCGTTGGGATTGTAGAAATCGGTCAAGCTCTTCTGGATCAGACCGGCACTCATCGGTGCGGCCGCGTCGTTCGCCACGAGCCGGATGAGCATCTCCGTATCGATGGCGAGAGCAATCGCCTGACGCACCGTCTTGTCCGCCAGCAGGCTGCGCATGGACGTCTGCTCGCTGGCCACCGGATTCACGTCGAAGACCAAGGTCTGGGTGTAGGTCCCCTCGGCAATCGATACGAAGAGGTCATCCCGGCCGTCGAACAGGCGGACGTAGTTCGGACTCAAGCCGGCGTCGAGCATGTCGATGTGGCCCTGCATCACCGCATAGATGGCCACGTTGAGCTCCTGGTACAGAACCAGGTGGATCGTCTCCACGGTGTACAAGGGACTGGAATCGTCGTTCACCAGGTGATAGAGGTCATTGCGCCTGAGGACGATCAGGGAAGGGCCCGACGCGTCCGCGTCCAGGACATAGGGGCCGCTTCCCACGGGATGCTGATAGAGATAGTGCACCTGCTCATCGGGGTTCCGGCTGTTCAACTGACTCTCTCGGCTCACGACCGGCTTCCACAGGTGTTCAGGCAGGATAAGGACTGTCGTGAACAGACTGGTCACCGCACCCAACACGCTGCGGACGTGGAGGTAGACCACCTGATCCCGTTCCTTCTCATCGATCCGGTAGCCCGCTTCGGTCGCGCCGTGGGCATAGGTGAAGATGCCTTGCAGCTGGAGCTTTCCCGAGTTGGAGTACAGGTGGAGCAGATCGGCAGTCCAAGCGAGGGCCCCGGCGTGGTTCGACAGGTAGTTGTTCCTGGCGATGTCGAGGGTGTAGTACACGTCATCGGCGGTGACCGGCCGCCCGTCGCTCCACCGGGCGCGGGGGTCGAGCTCGATTCGGACGGTTAGATAGCGCTCGGTCTTCCCGCTCTGTGGGTTCGTCAGGGTCTTCACGCCATCGGTTTCCAGGCGTTCATAGTCGATGCTTCCAGAGTCTGCGACGATCGGATCCCCGTCTGCGTCAACGTAGTACCACTGTCGCGCGAGGGCCGGCAGGAACTCGCCGGTGTCGTCATCGTAGGTGAAGAGCGTGCTGTAGAGCATACTCGCGATGGTGGGAGCGATGCCATCCCGGGATAGCCAGGGCATGAAGGCGGATGGGAAGGACGCCTGGACCACCCCGACGTACAGCGTGTTCGTCCCATCGGTCCGGCGGGGATACTGGATCCTCTGGCAGCCCGCCAGGAGCAGGGCCACACCAACCGCCACCACCAAGGAGATCACCAGCACCCGTCGCCCTGGGGGCATTGTCCTCCCTGTCCTAATCACTTGAGCCCACCCGGAAGCGAGCCCCGCCAGGTTCAGGCCATGCTGGCGCCTGGCGGGGCCTGCCAAGCCAGTTGACGAGTTGCAGCCCTACTGTTTCTTCAGACTGAAGCCCAGCCCGCCCATACCGGACGTCGCGGCCGTCCCAGGCAAATTGACGCTGAAGTTCAATCCGCTCTTGCTGACCGTACACATCGGAGCCGGATCCATGTCCGACAGGACCACCATCAGGGTCATGCCCCGTCGCAGCTCGAAGGTTCCCGCACTCTCGATGACCGCCTGCCCGGCATTATCGGAGACCAGGAGCTCATAGCTGCCGTCCGGATTGAGGGTGAGGACCGCCGTGTATTCGACGTCCTCCTCCGTCGCTTGGCCGGAGAAGGTTCCCAGAACCGCGTCACTGTACAGGACCATTGCGGTCCCCGGCATGTTCCCGATGACTCGGAACTTGCCCGTCACCGTGAGGTTCTGGAGCGTCCCGCTGTATGTGGTTCCCCCATCCGGCTCAAACGTGACCTCAGTCCCGGAAACATCGTAGGATCCGGACTCCTCATAGGCCTCGGGCATCCCGACATCCGCGGTGTAGTGGTAGGATCCGAACATGTCCAGGCCCAGGGTCGCCTTGGCTGAATACATCGGGGTGACCTTTTCCGCGTGGTAGGTCCCGGCGACATCCGCGTGCGTCGCGAGGCGGAGTAGGCTCTCTGTCCTGGAGCGGGCCATCTCCGAGGGGCGGATCCCGATCGTGATCTCGCCCGCGGCGGTGATGGTCCCCTCGACCGGCGGCTCGCCGGCTGGCTCGAGCGTGAACACGTCCCCATCGACGTTCCAGCTGCCGGTCTCACGGTACGTGTAGACCGTCCCGTCCAGGGTGAATTCGCTCACAAACTCGTAGCGAAGCCCGGCTCCCAGGGTCAGGGTGTACGTGTACTCGATCGTGCCGCCCATAGCCTGCACGGAATGAGAACCAGCGTAGGTCCCGTAGTACTCGGACGAGGCCAACGTGTCCGCGGTGAGGGTATAGACGATCTCCGGATTGTCCGGATCTTCCGCAGAGTTGATGATGTTGCTCGACCCGTACGGCAGCGTGGACTGGAAAACCAGGTTCGGTCCGTCCAGGACGAAAGTGGCCGTCTTGGGATTGTCGGGAGTGTGCTCCTTGTAGATCATCATGTAGACGCCCTCGCTCCCCGCAATCACGCCTTCGCCGCGGCTTTCTGCGGGATCGAACTTCATGTTGGGAGAAAGCATGAAGGCGCCATCGACGTCGATTCGCAAGTAGAACACCAACGGCATTCCAAGTTGAGTGATATCAATCTGGTACACACCGGCGAGCGCCTCGTAACGGTCAGCGGCCGATGCCGCCATACTGAGCCCCAGGAGCATCGTCAACAAGAAGACGATCCCTACTGTGAACTTCCTTTGCACCCTATCCTCCTTCTTCGGCCTCGAACCACGAGACCGACCCCGCTCGAACAAGCCCACACCCCACAGGGGTCCAACGTCTTCCGCCCAACATACATCCAGCATTCCATCATGTCAATAGTTGTCTCTGGAACTGGCTGACAGCCGTTTCCGGGACGGCTGGCTTGATCGCCTTAGAAGCCCCACAAGAAGCAGTGTCCGAAACAGATGCCTCCTATTTGCTTTTGACGGAAGCCCGCGACGAGGCTAGTATCGCAGGACGATACCACGTGAGAGGGAGTCCGCTATGAAGTCAGCCGAGGCGTTCTTCAACTGGGCCTTTCGATCAAGGGCGCAGACGGTGATCAAGCTCCATGAGGGAGAAGACATGTCCAGGGAGAAGGTCTTCTTGAGCTTCTGCTCCCACAATCCCGCGTTCATCTCCCACGGCCCGGATGGCCTCAACGGGAGCATCAAGGGGGTGGGCTTCCTGCCCAAGCCGGAGTACCTGGAGGAGACCCTCGATGTCTACATGCAGCACATCCGAAGCTACAATGGGGACGACCAGGCCTACAGCCAGCGCGGCCTTGCCGTGCTGGTCGAGCAGTTCTACCGCCCGGAGAGGCATCATCGCATCGATCTCACCCGGCTGGGCACCCTGGAAATGGCCAAGAAGCACAGCTGGAACAACTACCGGGCCAATCCCGAAGCGACGCTCATCTACTACCAACCCCCGATGGTCTCCTACGAACTGCGGGGGGCCGTCGAGATCCATGACGAGGCGGACTCCGGCAAGCGTGAGATCTACCAGCAGTTCATCAATGCCCAGCACGATGTGTACCACCGGCCGGACACTAGTCGCTGGCTGAAGCGCCCCGCCTATGTCTTCACCATCCAGGAAGTCTGGGACAACTGCGCCAGCAAGGAGGGGTTCGGTACCCAGATGCAGTATCCGTACTGATCCCGGCGCAATGCGCGAGGAGCGCGCTGCCTGGATTCGTGGGCAGCAGAGGCAGACACGATGGCCTCGATCGATGGACTGCCAGTCCGAACGTGGGGTTGGCGCTCGAGCCCTCCTCTGACGCGTAGCTTCGGATCCGTTTCCGACGTGACGTTGAAATCGACAGAGGACCGGAACCGGAAGAGAACGACGGGACCGGCCCCTCGCGTCCCGACTGGTTCCCCCGCGGGCCGGCGTCGTGCTACGCTCCGGGCAACATGGACGATCTGAGTCGTGCGGGTGCGACAAGCCCCGACCCAAGCGTAGATCTGAGAAATGCAACCCGAACCCTGGCGCTTGGCCTCGCGCTGGTCCTGGCGGTGGCCCTCCTGACCGTCGGCTGCGGCGTTGTGACGCGAGACGCCGAGCCCGTAGCTGAGCTGTTCGGCGCCAAGACGTTGACTGCATTCGGGGAAGAGATGGAATCCCTACGTGAAGCGCTACGGATCCCCGCCATCTCGGTTGCGATCGTCCACCAAGGGGAGTTGGTCTGGTCGGAGGGATTCGGCACGGCCAACGTCGAGGCAGGGATCGAGGCCTCGGCAGACACGCCCTACGGTCTGGCGTCGGTGACCAAGCCGTTCGCCGCCTTCCTGCTGATGAAGTGCGTCGAGGACGGCCGGCTGGACTTGGATGCGCCCATCGCGGATTTCGGACTCGATCTCGGCAACCCATCGATCACGGTGCGTCATCTCCTGTCGCACACCTCGGAAGGCACGCCGGGCAGCCACTACGCGTACAGCGGCGATCGCTACTCGCGGCTAA
>Ga0068714_10006684_pt1 | contig 11604 bp, 13 predicted proteins | sample MTBNYHSulfiMetaG_FD_62988 | JGI IMG/M metagenome (GOLD analysis project Ga0068714, IMG submission 62988) | Enrichment culture microbial communities from rom New York Harbor, USA that are MTBE-degrading - MTBE-NYH (New York Harbor Sulfidogenic)... | ecosystem: Environmental > Aquatic > Marine >... | reverse complement strand
AATGGGGAGACAATGGCCGATGGCAAACAGGAGGATAAACAGGATCCCGGTGAACACTTTCTCCTGAACCGTGACAATGGCCAGGATCGGGGCGATAAAGCCGAAGGTGCATGATCCTGAAAGGACCCCGTAAGCCAGTCCCAGGGCCAGGGCCCCGCCCACACCGTGCAGCTTGAGCTTGTAGAGAAGGCTTCCCGACATGGAGCATTTTTCAACCCCCAACATGCCGAGGGCCACCCAGACCAGCACCAGTCCCACCAAGACCTGCCAGTAGCTCCCTACGTCTCCCAGCATCCGTCCCAGAAGGGCGCAGATAATGCCGATCAGGGCGATGGTGATAAAGAGCCCCACGGTGAAGGCGATGGAATAGTGGGCCGCCTGTCTCGGTTTGAGGAGGGTCTCCTGGCCCCCCACGTAGGCCACGATCAACGGAATGGATGCCAGATGAAGGCTGATGGCGTGAAAATCGTCCCTGCGGCGCTACGTCGTTGCAGCTTCCGGGCATCTCAGAAGACTCCAGCTCGTTTGGCATGGCAAAGGGGGAATAAACCCAAAATCAGTGATGGCTCTCGCTGTGTTCAATGGCATTCCCAATCCACTTCATCACCCCTTCGATGGCATAGGTCACACCGTCGTCCTTTGTCAATGCGTAAAATCCCGCCTCCGCGGCCTTCACCTGTTTCAGGAGGGTGGGATCTTCGGCCCCGCCGAATCGCCCGAGCCCTCGAACGGTCACCCGCAGGAGCTGGATGAGCCCTTTCAAGACCCGGCCGCTTCTGGCAAGATGATACATCTCGGAGTCCGGGGTGCCATACTCCCTGACCGCTCCGGCCATGATGCGGTGACTGAGGGATCCTCCCACCAGAGAAAAAAAGAGATAGCATTCCCTTTCGAGAGAGAGAAGATAACGGATCGGCATGGAAGACCCGTTGTCAATTCCGTTCAGCATTTTTTTTGTCTTGAGGTGAATGGCCTGAATCTTTCTGAAAACCGGCTCCCGTCTCTCATCCAGAAATCGAGCGACCGATCGGATCGACTCGGCGTCGAGCCCATCCCTTACGCGCAGGATTTCCTCCGGCGTGATCTCTATGTCCATTCGAAGTTCCTTGTTGTATTTTCGAATGAGCAGGTTTGCCAGGATGAGTGCATTCCGATCCGAGAAAGAGACGCTTACGCCAGTTGAAGACCCCAAAAAATCCTCCAGAATGGTTTTTAAAGCGCCTTCTCGATGTTTCATCTGATCAATCAGCGCCTGAATCGAATTGAGGAACGCCACCCGGTCTTCCCGCCTCCGAATCTCTTTGAGATAGCGCCAGAGGAAATCAAAGACCTTCTTTTCGTACCGAACAAAGCCAGGGATGTTTCTTTCAAATGCAGGCCTCAGAAAATGCCCCTTTTCATCGAAGCAGCTCTTGAGAAGATCTACAAGGGTCTTCGCATCTTCGGCCGTAATGCCAAAATCCTCGGCAATGGTTTCATAGTCGCTGGCATCGAAGTCCACCGAATGGTGCATCATCTGACTCATCTTTCGACGGGTCCCGAACCGGTGTTTAAAGAAGGAAACCATCCCCCGGAGTTTCTTGTGGAGCCTCCGCCCCCTTGAATCCTCTTTGCCGGGCTGACCCTTGTCCGTGGAATCTTCAATGCTCAGATCCGCAAAGACCTCATCTGGGACCTGGTCCAGCCGTTCGCGCATACTCCCCAGGACCTCTTTCTCGACCCCTGGGTCCTCGCCATCAGATTCGATTTCATCAAGAAAATCGGTTACCCGTTCCAATCGGGCATCGAGGGCATCGGCATCCAGCTCGGGGAAGTCCGCCCCATAGATGCTCTGTATGAGCAAGGCTGCCTTTGTGGGCGAGTCACTGAACTTCTCCATCACCAGCCGCCCGACGGCCGCCTTTTCGCGGCTGACGACCTCATCGTCTCTTTCCGCAATGATCCACCGGACGTTGTTGATCTCGATGGGGGGCCTTACCAGCCTTTCCCGCAGGTTCTTGAAGGCAAACATGGCCTCATAGGCGCCGGCATACTGATTCAAGGGCGACGCGTCGTCGGCCTTGCACAGCATCTCGGAGACCTTGTCTGCCAGACCCTGGACGATCTCGGTGGTCAACCGGTTGACGCCGGCAAGCATAGTCAGGTTGGGATCCGGTCTTTGGTGAGAGTCGAGGACCACCGTAGATGCGGCTCCGGGTCCCGACGGTGGACGCTTCAAGAGGCCGGGGGCCCGTGATGCGCCTATAAAATAGTGACCCAATGCCTGAAAGCAGAGACGCAGTTGTTCCCTTGTTTCTTCTGCCAATGCCTTGAGGGAAATGTGACAGGTCGTTATTTCCATCAGACTGAACAGATCAAAGGCGCTGGCCAGCCTTCCGGGGAGGTGAGAGGCGCCCACTCCGCGCCGATTGACAATGGCCTTGACGATGGGAATGTCTATGGTCACAGGACCATAACTGAGGACATAATCAGATTCCCGGCCCCCCTTTCTCGCGATGCCGGGGAGCATTCCTCGAAAACGGAGCAGCATTCGTCCCCCCCGGTCCGGCATGAGGAGCAACTGAGACAGATAGTCGAATAACTCATCCACCTCGGCTGCCCGCTGGGCGGTCATCCCTGTCAGCCTCAGGCCCCTGAGATGCCCGGCCAATCGAGAGACGAACTCAACCAGAAGGATGCGCCATTCATCGAGGCGCGTCTCTTCCGCACCCATTACAGAGGCAAGGTCCCCCCCGTCGGGACCGCTGGCGATGACACGGGCCGATGTATCGATGCCGCCCAGGGCCTTGAAGAGATTCTGGGCCGCCTCGTCGAGTACGATCTCCTTTTTCATGATGTGGACGGCAACCCCTCAGATGCGTGTTTTTGGCAGGTTCAGCAGGTGTCTCATTTTGTTTTGGTATCATACTCGATTTTTAACGTATTCTCAATTCTGGCATGGGAGCCGGGTCGGAAATTCTGACGATAGCCCACGCTGTGACCCAACCCCGGTTCTTATCCGACAACCGGATCAGGGACCATCCATCCTCTGATCGCTCATGGTTGACCATCGTTCCCTCATAGAGCTTGAAAAGGACGGTATCGGCTGTGTCGCGGCCGGCCAGGATATGGACCTCTTTCTGCAGCACGACTGCCCGGTCGTCGCTGGTGATCCGATAATATTTCAGCCCGAAAGAGAGCCCTGCGGCAACCCATAGCGAGATGGTCAAAAGGAGAAGATAAAAGAGCCATTCCGCCCGGTTGAAAAGCCGAATGAGGAGGAATGACCAGAAGAGCAGGTTCAGAACGGCAATGCCCTCGAACGGCTCGCCGAGGCTGAAGGACCTCAGCCAGAAAAATACCGTCTCAATGGACCCCTGCGTGATAAGAACTCGCTTTTTTGAGGAATAGAGATAGCGCAAACGGGCTTGGGTGTCAAAAAAAATCTGGCCGCAGCAGGATATTGTGGTAGGGACAAGGGGGCGCAATAGGTGCGTCTGAGTTCAGGGCGGCCGCACATTTGGTGGGCGTGTCATGTACTCCTGTGACGCCGAGAAAATCGGAAATGGTGGAAATCTGGGTATAGAAACCCGTTGAACCCGATTTTTTTCAAAAATCAGGCAGAGTGTGTCTCTGGCCTCCGGCTCGTAGAGTCTACGCCTCGGAGAGATACTGGGGGTCGATATATAGCCATTATCGAACCCGGGGAGTTGAGATGCGGAATAATCGATGCGGTATTCGGGGGGCTTCGGCGGCCTGGTTTCCTTTGGCGGCGGCCTTTGTTTGATTTCCCATAGACACAGGTGCTTGAGAATCTTTTTGATGACCTCGTTATCCTCGATAAAAGCAATTACCCTCATCCGGCCCTGGCACTTGGGATACGTCAATGGGTTAACTTCATATATCTTCTGAATCAACCGGGCCATGAAACCCTCAGTGAATTCCTATTCATCATTTGGGTACGTGGCTCATATGTCATGCTGGCTATTTCCTGTGATATCAATAAGTAAAATCACGTCTACAGTTCGAAAAACAAGCATCGTTGTCATGACATCTTGGGCCTCAGTTTGCCTTTCCGAGACATGATATCCCAACCATTGGTCTGCGAAAAATTGCTTGGGATATCCATTTTGGTTAGGAAAGCGTCCTTGACCTGAGAAGGAGATCAGATGCTCTTGGGCCGCCTGTGGGTGCGTGGCTGAATCTGCACTTCTGGAAGTTGTGACATATCTTTTTCGTATCCCAGCAGATCTTGACGCGAAGGAAACTCCATATTTTCGTTTAACGTGGCAGGAGAATCAGCATATTCAATAAGGTTGGAGGGCGGGTGGCAACCGGCAAGACCAAGCCGCCACGACGCTTGATTTGCCCAACTGCAGGTCAATCCTGCAGCAGGCTTATGTTAGGCCTTCGTTAAGGCATCTTTGCTCTTGCCTTCCTTTCTCTTCGCAACACTTTATGAATTTGATGCCTGTTTGAAATTGAACGCTACGCCCTTAACCTCATACAAAGAGCAGTTGATCAATTCGGCACTATCGAGGTCAAACAAGACGACGTTGTACCCGGGTTCGCAATCATGATCCAAGTGAGTCCTCCACAAAGCCTTATCTTTAGGAATCGTGTGCTTTCGATTGGCGCTTGTAATGATTAGCACCGAGAGAAAACCCTCCCCTTCCTTATGGAAAATGTGGGGATTGGAACGTGTTACAATCCGAACGAAAGCATGATAACTGTGAACTGGCTTGAATTCAGCCATTTTGATCGAGCCGTATCATTCTGCAGGCCACCCTTGTATGCCTTCAGAGACGTTCACTAATTTGTGCGTCGACCTACAACTGTGAACAATTCAACTTTCTTCCCATTGAAAGGTTGTGAATGGTAGGTTACACATGTGTCTTCGAATCCCAGCACCTTGATCACGTGAACCACAAATTCGGGGCTTAAATACCATCACGTCTCTTTAGGTTCTAATGTCTCCGAATCAGGCATAAATGTTAAGTATGGCTTTTTGGACTCAAAAGCCTGACCCCTCATTACGTCTGTCACCACCACGGCCTCCGACACAAGCCTTGTTCCGCTTTGCAATGCCAAAAATGGATCACGCAGATGAAGGAGAATTGATCCGTATATAGCTATATCGACCTGTCCGATTTGTTCTGGAATATTGTAAACGTTGCCGTAAACGACTTTTGCATTCGAGTTAAGGCAACGATGGCAGAACCAGTACGCATTGTTTAGGCTGTCAATCTGCTTTTGGCGTTCATCCATGGCTTGCCCATAACCTTCCCATTTTGCATAAGGAACCAGATCCCATAAGTAGTCTTTTGAAAGATCAAAGGCCGTCACTTCACCCCCCTGCTTTTCAGCTTCAAAACACAGCACCCCATTGGCAGTACCAACATCAAGTACCCTTTTTGAGCTGAAACTAACCCTGCCCAAATACTCTTTTATTCCATTGCGAAGATCCCAGTCTCCCTCAATTGTCCCGTGACCCGGAAGATCAATCGTGTGATAAAAATAGCATTGCTCTATATCCTCAACAACTCTCGGTATTGCATATATCCCTCTATCTTCAACAAGCGGTTCTTTGGATTTGGAAAAAGATTCTTCCTCTTCTTTAAAATACTTTATGGGATCTAAGATCCTCCGTATGTCGTTCGCGATCGTTTTCCAGTCAACTCCCAACTCTTCGCCGATAGCCTTGGCCTCCGCAAATGGAGCATTCATAAACCAATCAATGACCTCTTGAGCGCTATATTGGCGGCTTCTGTATATATAACGTTTCTTAATATTCTCCCAATAATGTAAGGCATGATCACGATTATGCCTCAGGTCAGACTTGACTTCTTCAAACAATCTTACATCGTGATCATTTTGCGCTGCTCCAAGATCTTTCATCACGCCCTCCTGCCTTTGGCGGTGGCCTTTATAGGATTTCCCATAGACCTTGGTTGAGAATCTTTTTGACCTCCCCGCCAATGCCGACTCAATAGGTCGGCTCATCACCTGATTACACCCAATTGTTCACAAATGCCATTCAATAGTAAGGGGGGTGGGCGACCTCATCATCCTCTCGAATAAAGGCGATCGATGGTTGTGATCCGGCCGTGGCATCTGGGACACGTTAACGGGTCCATTCATGTATCCTATTGAAACCTCATGGTTTTTAACGCATCAAAACCGTGACATATGCCTTACTTAGTCCCACCCTACGAACTCAGACCACCTCTTTGAAACATTCAATATGTTGGGGCGACGGGATTCTTATCTTTCCTTAAAAATCGTGAAAATCCTACCACATCAGTTTCGGAAATACAACTCTCAGCCTCCTTTTCAACCCCTTCCTCAACCATTCTCCTTTCCCTGCCTCGCATGGTCTTCCTCCGGGCGTGGATGGCAAAATCAGTCACCCACTGGATGCTGTCCATAATGGAATGGGACGCATTTCAAGATGCTCGAATCATTTGTGATGTCACATAGCTCAAAATACACCTGCTGCCAAGTTATTTGAATATTTACGGTCGTCCCATCATGGTCCAAAGTTATTTGAATATTTACGGTCGTCCCATCATGGTCCACGTTCCGGCCGGATCGTCCCATCATGGTCCACGACCAGGGGCCGCTCCGGAGGTCCGAACAGGTGGACCCGTTCCGGCCGGATCTCTGCAAACTTCTCTACAAAGCCGGTCATCGTTACTATTCTAAAACCAACGAAATTAACCTCACATAAAAAATCCCTACTTCTCAAAACCATAGAGGCAATCCCTATTTTCAACTTTCTCTTACTGTAGGAAAAACCAGTCACAATTCCTCCTCTAAACGTGCCCCGATATCACATTGTTATATATATATCAATGAGTTGGACATTCAATGGAGCTTCGGCACATTCCTTGAATAGGAGATTCTCAGAATGCACTGTCGGGTAGATGTGTTCCCCTGAACAATGGGGACACCCATATTGCAGCATTGAGTGAAGAGGGATCCGGTATGATGAGGGTATTGATTGTCGATGATAACGAAGAATTGACCACGCTCAAGAAGGAGATGCTGGAGAAAGAAGGCATGACCCATGTTGAAACCGCTGAGAACGGTGACGCCGGGTATCTGGCCTTTCTCCGCTTCAAGCCCGATATCATCACCACCGATATTGACATGCCGGTCAAGAAGGTGATGCAATCGGTGAAAGAGAAACGGGTTCACAATCCCGGCATAAAAGCCATCTATATGAGCGGCGAGATGAACAGCTATCGAGTGCTCCTTCAAAAGAAAGAACCCGAATACAAGGCAAACCTTCTTCCAAAGCCTTCTTCGCTACCAAAGATGATTAGTCATGTTCCATGAATGCTGTAAAGAATAGAGCATGTGAAGGCGGGCAACAACCCTCAGATATATTGTCAATGGGATGTATCCTGTGTGCCACCCTGTGTTTCGCGCCTATGGCATTTTCGCCTCCGCCGGTGGGGCTTTAAACCCCACCTTTGGTCAAAGGGGAACACATCCCCTTTGAAAACCTTATGGTGTCAGCGGGAGGGAATTTTTTTTCGAGGAGAAAACAGTTGAGTTTCTGAAGGTTGGATAGGGACTCATCTACAGAGACGGGGCCGAAAGCAGGCTGGTTGGGGCCAAAGCCGGTTATCGATTAATCTCTTGGAAACGGGAAGACACACTTCCCGTACAGAGTATAAGGAAAGGAGGAGTTTGACATGAAAGCAATTTATAGAAACTTAGTAGGGTTAGCTGTTGTTGCCATGGGGTTGGCCTTTCTCGCGGCTTCGTGTGGGGGAAGTGGCGGATCCTCGGCAACGGGCACTTCAGGGGATGTGACGGTGAGCATCACCGACGCCGCAACGGATAAGTACAACGCCGTGTACGTCACCATCAAAGCCGTCGAAGTTCATATGCCCGATGATACCTGGGATGTGATTCTGAGCCCTCACGAAACGTTTAACCTGCTTGAGCTTGTCAACGGGGTCCGTGAGGAAATCGGGATCGCCACGCTGCCGGCAGGCAGCTACACTCAGATGCGCCTCATTATCGGGGAGACGCCGGATCAGGGGATTAACATACTGAGCGAGGCTCACCCCTATGCAAATTATGTCATAGATTCAAACAATGCGTATCATGAATTGAAAGTCCCAAGCGGATACCAGACCGGCGTTAAAATTGTTCATGGGTTCGAGATCAACGCCAATCAGACCACTGAACTGATTCTGGATTTTGATGCGTCTAGATCGGTTGTCCAGGCGGGCAGCAGCGGAAACTGGCTCTTGAAGCCAACCATCAAGGTCCTGGATGCCGATTTATACGCCATTGTGACCGGCACGGTGAAAGAGAATGGGGGTATCCCGCTGGACAGGGCGCTGGTGAGCGCCCAAACATATGATCCCGGCGCGGCTGACAACAAGGATGCGGTTGTTGTGCAAACATCCACCATCTCGAACCAGGATGGGTTGTATAAGCTGTTTCTGAAACCTGGCGCGTATCGTTTTGTGGCCTATGACAATGGATTCGATCCTAAATGCGCCAAACTCGATGCATTGCCCAACACAACCCATGAACTCAATTTTAGCATGGACACCGCTTCAACGGGCGTCATTTCAGGGGATGTGGTGATACAGGGAGGCACTGATGAACAATACGCCACCCTCAGCTTCAGACAAACCGCTGCCTGCAGCGGGGAAGACAATGAAAATATTGAAGCGGCATCCATACATGTGGCCAATGATGCACCCTACGAGATGATACTGCCCGACGGCGATTATGAGGTGGTGGCGTCAACATACAATCAAACCACGCAGGCACATCACGTTCATGTAACGGTCAATGCGGAGACAACACTCAACATTGTCTTCTAAAAAAGGATTTTTTTAAATCAGAAGGAGGTCAAATTATGCAATCTTTACTGCAAGGCAAACGGATTGTGTCCATGATGCTTCTCATAAACTTTACAATTATGTGCATATGCGTTTCTCCTGCGCAGGCCGGGCTCATTCCGACAGCGCAATTTCTAAAGAAAGATGTGTCGGCTGCACAGCGGACACGGCTAAATGCTTTTCTCGACAGAGAGGAAGTCCAGAAACAGCTGGAGGCCTGGGGCCTGGAGAGAGACATGGCCAGAACCAGGGTGAACAGCCTCACGGATGGGGAGGTCGATCAATTGGTCCAGAAATTGGACCAGCTTCCTGCCGGGGGCGACGGGGTGGTTGCCGTGTTTGTTATACTGGCACTGGTTTTTGTCATATTACTCGCCACTGACATCGCGGGTTATACGGACATATTTCCGTTTGTTACCAAACATCCCTAAGCATACTATGAATATACTTCAATGTTCATGCAGCCGAATGGGATTTCTTGTCCTGCTCATTTTAGTCGCGGCCGCGGGCTGTGCCCATAGGGATTGCCGTATTCGTGAGGCACAGTTCGACGGCCTTTCGCGACGCACAGAGATTGCCGGGGTCCCTTTCTATCCGCAGAAATCTCATCAGTGCGGACCCGCTGCCCTGGCGATGGTACTGAAATGGTCGAACAGCCGGATCAGCATGGGGGAGATTAGAGATGAGATTTACACTCCCGGCAGACAAGGGAGTCTGCAACCCATGCTGGTCAGCGCCACCCGCTCTCACAATCGTCTGCCCTATGTCATCGATGATTTTACCTCTCTGGTCCATGAGATCGCTGCGGGTCATCCGGTAATTGTCTTGCAGAATCTCGGCTTGAGCTGGTACCCCCAGTGGCACTATGCGGTCGTGATCGGATATGACATCGAAAAGCAGATTGTCATCCTTCATTCAGGAAAGACCTTCAGAATGGAAAGAGGATGGCCTCTCTTCTGTCTGACATGGGAACGCGCAGGGCATTGGGGCCTTCTTGCCCTCCCCCCTGATGAGTTGCCGGCAAGCGCGGATGAGACATCTTTCCTGGAGGCAGTATCAGCCTTGGAAGCGGTAGGAAATCATGAAGCAGCGTTGACAGGCTACAAGGCTGCTCTTAAGAGATGGCCAAAGAGCCTGGGGGCCACCGTGGGGCTCGGCAACAGTCTTTATGCCATCGGAGACTTTCAGGGAGCAGAGAAATGTTTTCGTAGCGCCCTCTCGTTTTGCCAAGCCTGCGGTGATGTCTACAACAACCTGGCACACGTGCTGGCAGAGCAGGGCCGCTACTCTGAGGCACTGGATGCGGCACATCAGGCCATTTCTGTCGGCGGTCCCAATGAATCTATATACGATCAGACTCTTATTGAAATTACCCGATTAAAGGAAAAGCGCGGATGAAGTCGCGGACCCTCAGCCGGATTATGCAAAGGTGTACGGAATTTTCTTCGCGTAAAAACCTTTTCCATTCAAATAGTTGCCTCTATTTCTGTCGAATCCCGAGCACGCTTACCGTAGGAAAAATCCTTCAGAATCCCCATGTTTCAGACGCTTCTATCCGACTTTACGTTTTAATATCGACAAGTTAAGCTATTCAGCCCTAAACGGCATATGAGTTGCTTAGAAAAAAAGAGTGAAGCTGTTTCCGGTAGAAATGGATGAGCCCGCACAGAATATATACATCAACTTTTTGATATAAAGCAGGGAGGAAATGAGATGAGAACATCAGAAAAATATAGAGGAACCTTCTTCAACATTTGCTTATTGGCAACCATGGGTATCCTTACGCTATCAGGCTGCACGACCAATAAATATGTAGGAGAGCAGATCAGACCGGTTGCCGACCGTGTATCGAAGACGGAAGCCAGCCTCTCTGATCTGGACGGTAGGGTAACCGCAAACGAAGATAAGATCTCTAAAATCACCGTTGATCTGCAAGTGGTAGATCAGAAAGCAGAACAGGCCCTTGCGGGCTTTGGCAATCTGAAACTGGAACGCCGCCTACTCGTTGGCATGAGAGAAGGCGTTCACTTCGCATTTGACTCAGCGGTATTGCCGGACGAGGCAAAGCAGTCGATCGATGGATTTATCAGCACGCTCGATGACACAGGGAATGCCGTATTCCTGATCGCAGGGCACACTGATAGTGCCGGCCCTCAGGACATCAATTATGAGTTAGGCAAACGGAGGGCCGATGCTGTCAATAGATACCTGATCGTCCAAAAGAAAATAGACCCGTTGCGAGTTGTAACCGTTTCCCATGGAGAAACGTCGCCCATCGCAGCAAATGATACACAAGAGGGTCGCGCAAAAAACAGGAGGGTAGAAGTCCTGGTTTACAGTGAGAGAATTACCAAATAGGAACACATTGGCAAAAACGAACGTCTTGGTGTGACAGCTCCTGCACTCCGTTCTCATACATAATGCATGTTCATCATATCCTGAAGCAGCCTCAAGCGTGTCCTGATAGTGTGGCCTATAACTGCCAGATTGCCAACCGATACCCGATTAAAGGTCACCACGGCGATCGCTATCCCGGAAATGAGACAGGCCTCGATGGCGATGATGCCGGTTGCCATGTGCGAAGAAAAGCCGTCGGTCAAAAATGCCGCAAGGATGATGCCTTAAAGGAGGCCCATCAGGGGAACCCCCAACAGCGCGACTGCATGCTTTTAGATGCCTCCTTTCTGATGCTTCATGTTTCTCTATTGCCTCAAGCCCATCGGCCCTACGGCTGGCATTTGACGTAACAGAC
>Ga0068714_10006683_pt1 | contig 11604 bp, 8 predicted proteins | sample MTBNYHSulfiMetaG_FD_62988 | JGI IMG/M metagenome (GOLD analysis project Ga0068714, IMG submission 62988) | Enrichment culture microbial communities from rom New York Harbor, USA that are MTBE-degrading - MTBE-NYH (New York Harbor Sulfidogenic)... | ecosystem: Environmental > Aquatic > Marine >... | reverse complement strand
CGGCTTGGCGTCCGGCGTGGAGGCCTCTTGCGCCCATCCGGTCGGCGGCATCCACACCAGCGCGGCGAGAATCGAAACGACAATTCGCCGACTCATCATCGGCCACGTCCAGCAGGTGTGCACCCTTGCCTCCATGATTCGGTCTCCCATGATTCTTGGCTTGTGATTTCTCATGCCGACATAGTGTCGCGCGTTGGCGGCCAAGTCAAGAATCTCCCCATCCGTGATTGGTGTCTGTGCAGGTCTTGGGGCAAGGCCCATTGCACGTGCAGAGAACTCTGTCTGGCAGCCTCAAGGCCTGTCCTGAGCGCAGCCGAATGGGCTCGAAGAGCCTGGGGATGGTTCTGCGCAGTGGATACCTTCTGGTGTCCGCGAGCAGCGAAAGTCACCATCCCCAAACGCTGCGCGTTTGAGGATGCCACCCACTACGTGTCATGCGGAGCGGAGCGCAGTCGAAGCATCTGGGCAGAGATCGCGTGCGCTTCTCAATGGCGCCCAGGCTCCCCGATTTCGATGCACATCGCGCCTCGGAGTGGCAGAGCCGTCACTGTCTTTCGCGAGAACGGTCAAACGCGGCAATCACCGGCTTGAGTGCGACGAGCAGATCAGGCTTCTTCATGGCTTCTGTCTTTCAGGTACTCGCGGAAGCGATCGGCCAGTTCGGCTCCGTACAGATGGTGGACCAGCAGCGCTTGCAGTTCTGCCTCCCGAAGGTGCCCGTTTCTGCGCGCAATCGCCCTTCGTGACAGGCTCAGCGTCACCTCCGACAGGGACCGGACCTGCGCGAACTTCCGCGCCGGCGTCGCCGCTCGAAGCAGCGCGATCCACGCCGCCTCAGACTTGCTGTCGGTATCGGTCGATTGGGTTCTCATGGCAAGTTTCCCATTGGCAGTGCCCGGTATAGAGCCAGGACAGCCAAATGTAAAGCACCAAGGGGACGATTTCCTTTCCCCTGGGCTCTCTCCGCTCCGCCCCAAGACAAGTCCCGGATCGCTCGCAACGGCTGTCCTCTGCCGAGCAGGGACACTCGTCGCGTTGGATTCCTCCCCTGTCGTCAGAACGGTCAACCGCCGAGAGCGTCTTTCAGGGTGGGGATCTGTTCGGCGCCGGTCGGGACGGTGATGCTGGAGCCTTTGAAGTCGGTGCCGATGGGCTCGGACCGCCCGCCCAGATGTTCGGCGAGGAACAGGTCCGCCACGGCGCAGAAGGACAGGTTGTTCTCTGGCCTGGCAAATCCATGTCCCTCATCCGGATACAGAACGTACGTCACGGGAATGTTCTTCTCCTGCATCGCTTTGACGATCTGGTCCGCTTCGCTCTGTTTGACGCGTGGATCGTTGGCGCCCTGGCCGATGAGCAGGGGTTTCTTGATCCGGTCCACGTACGTTAGCGGCGAGCGTGCCGCGAGGAACTGGCGGCCTTCTTCGGTGCGGTGGTCGCCCACGCGAGACGTGAAGACCGTAAGCATGGGCGCCCAGTATGGCGGAATGGTCTCCAGCAGGGTCTGAAGGTTGGACGGTCCCACGAGGTCGACGCCGCAGGCGAACACGTCTGGCGTGAATGTCAGGCCGACCAGGGTCGCATAGCCGCCGTAACTGCCGCCGCTGATCGCGACTTTGTTCTTGTCTGCGATCTTGTGCTCGACGGCCCAGCGGACCGCGTCGATCAGATCGCTATGCATCTTGCTCGCCCACTCGAGGTTGCCGGCGTTGGTGAAACGCTTGCCGAAGCCCGTCGAGCCGCGATAGTTCACGCTCAGCACCGCGTAGCCCCGATTCGCGAGCCACTGGTGGAACGGATCGTAGCCCCAGGAGTCGCGCGCCCAGGGGCCGCCGTGGACCCAGAGGACCAGCGGCAGAGGCTCGGCCGGACGACCATCGTCGTCAGTGTCCGTCCAGTAGGGAAGTGTCAGGTAGCAGATCAGGTTCAGCCCATCACGCGCATCAACCGAGACGGGGTGCATCTTCGACAACGTCAGCTCTTCCAACCTCTTGCGGTTGGTGAACAGAAACCGGGCGTTCTTCGCGGTGCGGTCGTAGAGGTAATACCGCACCGGGCCGTTGTCCATGACGAACTGGACCGCCCAGGTCTTGTCGTCGAGCGAGCGGCCGATCACGTCCATGTCGCCATCGGCCACGGTCTTCAGGTAGCTGATGTCGGGCTGGACCGAGGGGTCGAGGATCTTCCACTCGATCCGCATGTACTCGCTGGCGACCGCTTCGATGGTCTTCTCGGTCGGGTGCATCATGATGCCGCTCACGTCGGCGCGCGGGTCTTCGAAGAGCGTTTTCTTCTCGGCCGTTTGCAGGTCGATGGAGGTCAGGGCCGCGGTATCGCGACCCCGGCTGTCGATCATGTAGAGGACCTGCCCCGTCTTGTCGAAGCCCACGGGCCCCGTCGTCATCATGTCCTCCATCGGGATTTTGTCGAACGGCTTCCACCCGTCGCCCTCAGGTACGAAGAGTTCGTTGCCGCCATCAGGGGTCATCTTCATCGCGTAGCGGACGCGATAGTCGTCATCGGTCTGGAAGCCCGCGAACTCGTCGTTGCGCTGAAGCAGCTTTATCTCACCGGTCAGCAGGTTGAGCCGGTGGATGTCGTGATACTGCGGATCGCGATTGTTCAGGCCGATGAGGATTTCGTCGCGGAATTTGTGACTGACCTCCTGAATCTGGGCCTGCGGCTTGAGCTTCTTGCCATCCGGTCCGGTCAGAGGCTGGCCGTTGGGGTCGAGGATCTCTTCGAAAGGTGTGAGGTTGCGGTCCTCCTTGGTGGCGACGTGGACCGCGTGCACCTGCCAGTTCTCGTCGCCGCCCACATCCTGGAGGTAGACGATGTGCTCGCTGGTGTAGGCCCAGAAGTAGATGCGGATGCCGCGCAGGCGGTCATCGGTGACGCAGACGGCCGCGGACGGGTCGTCGGCCGGCGCGACCCAGACGTTCATCACGCCATCGCGTGGCGCCCGATAGCTGATCTTGGCGCCGTCGGGACTGACCCGCAGCGAGACCTTGTCGGGGTTGCCGAACAGGACCTCCCGCGCGATGATGGGCCCGGGCTCCGCGCCCTGCGCCCGGACGGAAACCACACTCCACACCACACTCACGACCGCTGCAATGAAAACCGTTCGTCTCATGGTCCTATCCTCCCAAGCCGCGTGCCAACGCACTGGATAGCCCAGACGGCGAGGTGATCCGTCGTCTGCACGATGCCACCAGCGTACCGGCGTCGCCGTGCGCTTGTCAATTGCGGCCGGGGCGCGCGGCCGGTGCAGACGGTGCCAAAATGACAGCGGCCCGAGCGGCGAACTGCCGCGAAAACCCGCGTTTTCGGCCGGAAAACGGCCTCCGACCGCCGCCGCGCCGTCTGGCACGCGGTTTGCATAAAGGCATAGTAGACAAGCAATGTGCTGGAAAACCGAAAACAAAATGAGTCGTGGTCAAGAGATTGAAAAAGGAGGAATGACTATGGCACTGCTATCGTTCAACAAGCGAAACCGAGGCGAACTGGCCAGACTGCATCACGAGATGGACGACCTGTTCGACGGCTTCTTCCGCGGCCTGGACCGGCCGTTCGGCGGCTACAACGCCTGGCCGGCCATCGACGTGGCCGAGCAGGATGACGCGGTCCTGGTACGGGCGGAAGTGCCCGGCTGCAAGGCCGACGACATCGACATCAGCGTCTGCAACAACACGCTGACCATCTCCGGCGAGAAGAAGGAGACCCGCGAGGAGAAGGACAAGGGGTACTACTACGCCGAGAGCAGCTATGGCTCGTTCCGCCGGGACGTGAATCTGCCCGCCGAGGTCGACGCGAACAAGGTCGAGGCGACCTGCAAGGACGGCGTGCTCAACATCACGCTGCCCAAGGCCGCCAGGAGCAAGGCCGTCAAGGTCCAGATCAAAGACTAAGCATCCGTTCGCCTAACACGCCGCAAGTAGCCGGGCCGCCATCCAAAGGCCCGGCTACCGTCGTTTTGCGCCGCATCTTTTTTTTCGCTTTTCCAAAGAATTTTGTTGCAGATTCACCGAATATGTGGTAGTTTGTAAGTGCTTCGCAGCAGCGAGGCGTTTCTCGCCCAGCAGGGCAAGGTGGCGCCGTGGGCGGCCCGGGTGGTCGCCCCAAACCAACTTTGGGTCTGCGCGCCGTTATGCGCACGCCGTAGGAGCGAATCATGATTCGCCCCTGATCCACGTGCACACCCGGCCGCACACGAGAAACGCGAGGAAGCCCCCTATGCGAAGCTGCCGCAACTGTGCCTATGCCCACTGGAATCACAACCGCTGTATGATCGCCCCGTTCGGCACCTGGACGCCCAGCCTGATCTGCGCCAACTGTGCCGAGTGCCCGGGCCACCTGCGCGAGGTGACGATTTCCAAGCCCTGCGCGAACTACCGCCGCCGGCGGGAGGAGCCGGTCTGGACGAAGGTGCCCGATCCGGCCGGCGACGAGGTCCGCTACATCCCGCTGACCAAGGGCCTGTTCGCGGTCGTCGACGCCGCCGACTACGATTGGCTCAGCCGGTACAAATGGACCGCCCAGCTCTCCGGCGGCAAGGTCTACGCCGTCCGCAACGACCGGGGCCGGGCGATCCTGATGCACCGCGAGATCATGCAGCCGCCGGACGGCATGGTCGTCGATCACATCGACGGCAACGGCATCCACAACTGCCGCCGCAACATGCGCGTCTGCACCCGCCAGCAGAACCTCTGCAACACCCGCCCTCGGGGTGGGCGCTCGCAGTACAAGGGCGTCCGTTGGGAGAAGCGACGGAACAAGTGGGTCGCCGAGATCACCTGCAAGGGAAGGAAGTACCACCTCGGCTCCTTCGACGACGAGATCGAAGCCGCCAAAGCCTACGACCGAAAGGCCCGCGAACTCTTCGGCCCCTTCGCCCGCCTCAACTTCCCGGATGCCCCGGCACCAGCCGGACCGTAGAAGCGTAGATGGGTAGAAGTGTAAATGGGTGAATGCGCTGGACAGGCCGAGCGCTCCATTCGATCCCGATCCACCGTAGGGGCGAATCATCATTCGCCCCTACCCCGAAGCGGGGACAGCCCTTAGTTCGACACCAGCAGGCAGGCGTACTGCATCCGCGACCACGCGGCCTCGAACCGGTGCCAGGGCACGGCGGCGAAGCCGTGCACCGGGTCCATGATCAGGACCTTTCCCGGTTTCAGCCCGGCCACAACGACGAAGTGGTCCCTGCGTGGACTCAGCGCCCCCGCCAGGGCGCGACAGGCGGCGCCGAGGATCGGCACGCCGTCCAGGAGGTACAGGCCACTGGGTGGCCGCACGGCGCAGATCAGAGGTCTGCCTTTCGAGATCTGCTGTTCGACCTCGCGGCGGGGTTCCGTGTCCATGGAGATGACATAGGCCTTGAGTCCCTCGGCTTCGGCGATGGTTTGCAGTTCCACAAGCAAGTACCGGCGCGGCTGCTGAGTCGGATACTTCTGAAGGATTTGACTTTCCGCGACGGGGACGTCCCAATACGCCAGGACGCTCGACAGGCACGCCGGCCCGCACGTGTAATTCCCGCTCTGCCTGACGACTTCCACGGCGCAGTAGGTGAAGTCCCCATATCGACGCTGGAATGAGGGCTCGTCAGTCTTCGTCGGCAGCGAGGCGCATCCCTGCACGAGAACGAACGCCGTCGGCGCCAACAGCAGGGATAGCCGCCGCAGGGCGATGGTCGCCTCGCGTGCGCAGGCAGAAGTCAGCACCAAGGACCTCCCCATGGACGTCTCGCGGTGCCCGCGCAAAGCGCAGGACGCTAATGGATTTCGCCCGCAAGGTACAGCACGATGAATACGATCCCTACAACGGCGAGGACAAGGATCAGCCCGTCACCGCCGGCGACGGTAGCCAGTTGATCTGCATCCTGTGCCTGTTCGGCCGCGAGATCGTCGCTTTCGGCCGCGGTCAATGGCTCTCTGGACACACGCCCGGCGAAAGCCGGCGCCGCGATGGACCAGATCGTGCAGGCCAGCAGAAGATAGGGGATCATCTTCGACATCTCTTTACTCCTTTACGGCTGTTGCGTGCAACCTGCCGTCGGCCTGTCCTTGAGGCCGCGGACTCTTCGAGTAGCACCATAGTACAGTGCCGCGGGGCTTTCAAGTCCGGATTCCCGTATGCCGTGCCATTCCTCGCCGGACGAGACACAAGGTCGGATCCCACGCGTAGCCTCGCCGGACCGTAGATGCGTGGGAGCGTATAAGCGCGAATGTCTCCCGCAGGACGAGCGTCCCCGCGCGCCAGACTCCGGCACGACCAGAGCCAAGTCATGTGCGCGGAAGGCTCACGAACGAGGGGCTGACAGCGAACAGACTGTCAGCCCCATAGCAATAGGGTGGGCGCGTTTGTCTACGGGCCCACCGGTCGGTTGTAGATGCGAACGTCGTCGATCAGGCCGGTGAAGAAAGTGCCGGGGGTCATGTCCTTATCGCAGCCGATGTTCAGGCCGCCGTCACAGCCCGGGAGACCACCAACCTGGGTGTCTTCGGCTGCCAAGGTCTCGTCGACGTAGAGGCAGCGACCTTCGCCATCGCAGACAAGAGCAACCCGATGCCAATTTCCGTCGGCGACCATTGCGTTGGAACACAGCGTGCGACCGTCCCGACCGGCGCCCTTCAGTTCCGTCGTCAGACAGCCGTTCGCTGGGTCGGTACAGAGCCAATTGGCGCCATCGACTTGCGACAGGATCGCTTGTCCCGGCGCGCCACCTTTGACCCACGCCAGTACGCTGAACGGGCCCTCCGATGGGCTCAGAACATGATCTGCTGCCACGAAGGTATTGCCGTCCAGTTCGAGCGCACCATCGATCCTGCCGGCATCCGGACGCCAGATTGGTGTACCTGCCACGGTACCATGGTGGTCACCCGCACTGTCCCGCGCGACAATACCTTCCGTCTCGTCCAGGGCCCAGTGTGCGATGAGCGTTGGGTCTCCCGGTTCCAAATGCTCGGCGAGAGCGAGCAGATCCTTGACGTCAACATAGCCATCACCCACAGGTAGCGGGGCAATGTCACAAAGCGTGCGATGCGTGTGCCAGTGTTCGGCCATGATGAGCATGTCGGCCGCATCGACGACTTCATCGCCGTCAAAGTCAACGACCGGAGTGAACGTCACCTGCCAGAAGTCGTTCTTTCCGTATCCACCCCAAGCATTCACGGCCTGGAAGTACAGGGTGGAGTTGTCCGGTGACAGCGACGGGCTGAAGAAGTTGCCCGACCGGGTACGAAAGGTGATGTGCACGGAGGGTTCCCACTCGTCATCTATGGATTTGCGTGTCGTTGCTCGAATCATTGAGAGTCCGCTGCTGAAGACGAGTGTCAGGCCATCGGTGGAGATACTTGGGGCCCACTCGCTACCGCTACTGTTCACATTGGGCCCAAGATTGACCGGTTCTGTCCAGGGATCATTGGTCGTGGCTCGCGTCGCCACCCATATGTCGCCGCTGCCATACCCCCCAACTCGGGTGGAGGCAAAGTACAGCCAAAGACCATCGGCCGAAATGTCTGGGCCCCAAGCGTCGTTTGAGCCAATCTCCATAGCAGGCTCAATCGAGCCAACCGGCGGGCCAATCTTCACCGGGCTGCCCCACGGCGCACCTCTGGATGGGCGCGTGCACACACGCAGAATGTAGTCAGCCCAGGATCCAAGATAAAGCTCCAGGCCGTCGGACGAGATGCTTGGTTCAAGCTCGCCTGCGGGACTGTTGACGTTGGGACCCAGATTGACCGGCTCTTGCCAAGGGCTGTCGGGCGTTTCTCGCCTGGCCACCCATATGTCGTTGCCACCATACCCTCCGGGTCGAGCGCTGGAAAAGTACAGTTCAAGCCCATCATGCGAGAAGTCCGACTCTTGTACATCTGCAGCGTCATTAATCACCGGCCCGAGGTTGACCGGTTCGCTCACAATGATCTCGGCTCTCCCCCGACCCGCAGTCGCGGTCATGATAGCGGCCGCAATTGCCAGACAAACCATTTTCATTCTGTAATTGTGTTGCGCCTTCATTGTTCTGCCCTTTCCAAGAGGTTTCCGTTGTCTCCCACCAACAAGCTCAACGAAAACTCACGATCTTGCGCGCGATCTTAGCGTTCGCGCATTTTCTTTGAGGAATTGTGCGCACTGGATTATGCTGGCGGATGTCGTGCGGTCGAAACGATGGGCGTTGCAGGTCTTGTTGGTCGGAAACCTCCGAGGTACCAGGACCGGGTCGATTTCCGACATGGCATTCGTGGGGAGAGACACGATGAGCCGCGATGACTACACCGACATGGGAGGCACGGGGGAGGCCTTTCTGACCACCCATTGGTCCCTCGTCGAAGGCGTTGGTTCGGCAGATGAAGACCGCAGCCGGACCTTGATTGCCGTGCTGTTGGATCGGTATTGGAAGCCGGTCTACTGCTACCTCCGTCGTAAAGGGCATAGCAACGAGGAGGCCAAAGACCTGACCCAGGGTTTCTTCCACGAAGTGGTGCTCCAGCGGCATCTCGTGGAGAAGGCTGACCCGGCGAAGGGCCGCTTCCGTTCGTTCCTATTGATGGCCCTAAACCGTTATCTGGTCAACTTGCAAAAACATGAAGGGCGTCAGCGGCGCACACCCCAAGGTAAGTTGATTCCGCTGGAGATGGTTGAGCCTCCCGAATTGTCGCAACTGGCAGCGCAGTCGGAGCCGCAAGACTGCTTCAACTACGCCTGGATCTCGGCCCTGCTGGAACGGGTCGTGGAGGATCTCGAAGCCAATTGCCACCGAGATGGCAAGACCGTCCACTGGCACCTCTTCCACGATCGTGTGCTGGCCCCGATCATGGACAGAACCGGCCCCGTATCGCTGGCAGAGCTCTGCGCCCGATATGGGATTGAGGATCAGACCAAAGCCTCCAACATGATTGTCACAGTGAAACGACGCTTCCAGCAGCTTCTGACGGAGCACTTGCGCAAGTCCGTTGTGTCCGATGCGCTGCTTGCCGAGGAATTGGAGGAAATCAAGCGGTTCTTCCCGAAAATCGCGCAAGAGAACGGCTGAGCGTTGAATTTACTGACAGAGCAGTATGAATGCTCCCTGCGAAAGGTTTGGTACAGATCATGCGCAGAAAGCCGATATTCAGCCTGGACCCCGATCAACTGGAACGACTGCTGTCCATCGGGACGGGCGGGGCGGACCCTCAGGAAGGACACGAGCATCACGCGGACGCCGGCGCAGGTACAGCGTCTGGCAAGCCGAATCCGCCGAGCCAGGAGAGCCAATCGACCAATGTCACCGCCTCTCTTGTTGGTCTGGAACAACCGGGCGGACGAATCGGCCGGTACAAGCTGCTTCGCATCCTGGGCGAAGGTGGCATGGGTATGGTCTATCTGGCCGAGCAGGAGGGCCAGATTAGACGCAAAGTAGCCCTGAAGGTGATCAAGCCCGGCATGGACTCGCACCGGGTGATTGCCCGTTTCGAAGCAGAACGTCAGGCCCTCGCGCTGCTGGATCATCCGAGCATTGCACAGGTCTATGATGCCGGCACAACGGACGCCGGGCGGCCCTATTTCGTGATGGAGCATGTCAAGGGATCGCCCATCACGGACTACTGCGACCGTCACAAGCTCAGCATCGAAGACAGGCTGCGCCTCTTCCAACAGGTCTGTCTCGCCGTCCATCACGCCCACCAGAAGGGGATCATCCACCGTGACCTCAAACCCTCGAACATCCTGGTCTCGGCAGAGAATGACCAGCCCACGCCAAAGATCATCGATTTTGGTGTGGCCAAAGCGATGAGCCAGCCCCTGACCGAGAGGACGCTCTTTACAGAGGACAACCACCTTCTGGGCACGCCCGAGTACATGAGTCCGGAACAGGCCGAGATGGTCAACGAAGACATCGATATCCGCTCGGACATTTACTCGCTCGGAGTTCTCCTCTACGTGCTGCTGGCCGGCATTCTGCCCTACGACTCCGAGACATTGCGTCAGGGTGGGATCGAGCATATCCGCAAGACCATCCGTGAGACCAATCCTAAGACACCCAGTACCCGCCTGGCGAAGCTCGGCGAGGAGGCTGGCAAGCTCGCAGAGAGCCGCCGCACCGAAGTCGCCACATTGGCCAGGCGCCTCCATCAAGAGCTGGAATGGATTCCTCTCAAGGCCATGCGTAAGGACCGCGCGGAACGTTATCGTTCGGCCGTCGAATTGGCGGACGATATCGGACACTACTTAGGGGGCGAGCCTTTGATCGCCGGCCCGCCTGGTACAATGTATCGACTCACGAAATTTGTGCAGCGTAACCGCGCGCTGGTGACCGGCGTCGTGGCGGCAGTGGTGGCCCTGACGGCGGGTCTCATCGTCAGCACAGTGTTCTACCTTCAGGCCGAACAGGCCAGCGCCGAAGCCCAGGCGACCGCGGACTTTCTCACACGTGACGTTCTCGACGCGGCGCGTCGGATCAGGGGGCGAGACGCTACCGTGCTTGACGCGCTCGATGCCGCGTCGCAGAACGTCGAATACAGATTTGTTGATGAACCCATGGTGGAGGCCTCGATTCGCGAGACGTTAGGGAGGATATACTGGGATCTTGGCGACTACAGGGGATCCGTCCCACAGCGTGAGCGCGCATACCGTATCTACCTGGCGCAACTCGGCGAGAAACATGCGGATACAGAGCGTGCCATGAACTGGCTTGCGGTATCGTACAACTTCACGGGGCAGGCCAAAGAGGCGGAGATGTTATGGGACAGGCTCCTACGACAGCACGGCAGCACAAGGCCTGGTTTCAAATGTAATCTTGCCGTAGCATATGCCAGACAGGGACGCTACGAACAGGCAGAGCAACTCTTCCGCAAGACGTTCGAGACCGCTGGATGGGGTCCCGATCACTATCTAACCCTGTTGTACTCATGGGACCTGGCCAAGGTGTATAGAGAGCAAGGTCGCTACGCGGAGGCGGAGGAGTTGTTTGTCAGGACTTTGAAGGGCCAACGCCAGAAGTACGGGAAGAAGGCAGAAGGAGATACACTCAACTGGATGACGATCCGCTGCATGAACGAACTGGCCCGGCTCTACGTCATCCAGGGCCACTACGATCAGGCCGAGGCCCTCTTCACCGAAGGGATAGAGATCGGAGAAAGCCAATTGCCGGGCAAAGACCACCCCTTCATGTTACGGCATGTCAACGGGCTGGGCGCGTTGCGCACCAGACAGCATCGTTATGACGACGCAGAAGCTCTGTTCAACCGGGCCTTGGAGGGTAGGAAGCGCAAGTTAGGCGAAGACCATCCCGAAACGCTGGAAACCATCACCGATCTCGGCGTTCTCCGCCGCGAGCAGGAGCAGTATGAGGAGGCAGGATCCCTGCTACGCCAGGCCTTGGAGGGCAGGCAGCGCAAGCTGGGCAATGACCATCCCGCCTGCTTCGAATCCATGCACGAACTGGGCGTGCTGTATCTCCAACAGGCCCGGTACGCGGACGCCGAGCCCCTGCTTCTGGACGCCTTCCACGGCCGCGAAGCCAAGCTCGGCCTTGAACATCCCCGCACGCTCGCGTCGCTGGGCAAGTTGGTGCACCTCTACGAATCCTGGCCCAAACCCGACGAAGCCGCAAAGTGCCGCGCGCGACTG
>Ga0068714_10006682_pt1 | contig 11606 bp, 6 predicted proteins | sample MTBNYHSulfiMetaG_FD_62988 | JGI IMG/M metagenome (GOLD analysis project Ga0068714, IMG submission 62988) | Enrichment culture microbial communities from rom New York Harbor, USA that are MTBE-degrading - MTBE-NYH (New York Harbor Sulfidogenic)... | ecosystem: Environmental > Aquatic > Marine >... | reverse complement strand
CCGGTGGCCAGCGAGTAAATGATCATGATGTTGCTGGGAGGAATAAGCAATCCCGTCGTAGCCGCCGTCATGGTGACCGAGGCGTTGAAGTCCCGATGGTAGCCCATTTTGGTCATGATCGGGATCATGAAGCCCCCGACGGACGAGATAGCCGCGGCCGAGGAGCCTGAAATGGCGCCGAAGAACATACAGGTCAGTACATTGACGTAACCCAAGCCGCCCGGAAACCTTCCCACCAAGGCGTTCGCGAAGTCGATCAATCGCCGGGCGATTCCACCCTGGCCCATCAGTAGTCCGGAAAGAATGAAGAACGGGATGGCCAGCAGGGCGAAGCTATCAATGCCGGTGGCCATCGTCTGCGCCACGGTGACCAGGGCGGGGATTCCGCCGATGGCGAGAATGGCCAACAGGGTCGAGATTCCCAATCCAAAGGCGATGGGTACATTCAGCATGAGAAGGATGACAAAACTGACGATGAGAACGACGAGTGGATTCATCACAGTCTTTCAGCAGCCGGATTCAGGCGACTGGCATCTTTCCGTGCTCCCCGGCGAATCTTTCATGGCCCACTCTGCGGCATGTCGCAGGAGACACAACTGTTTAAGAGGCTCCGGGCACGTTGCGCTTTAGCGCCAGCAACGCTTTCAGGGAGCCGACCGCAAACTCAACACTGTAAAGCACCAGGAAGAAACCACTGATGGGCAAAGCCAGATACACATAGCCCATTTTCAGTTGAAGCGCGGGAGAGATTTGCTCCCGCATGAGAGTTACCGAAACGAGTTTTCCCCCTCCAAGAATCAGGACGAAGAAGGAAAACAGGGCGACACAGACGAAGACGGCGATCTCCGCATAACAGCGCCTCACAGGAGACAGTTTACCGACAAAGTAGTCCACCCCCAAGTGGGCCTTTCGGTTCAGCGCCACGCTGGCCCCCAGCAGGCCGACCCAGATCATGAGAAAAGTGGCCAGTTCTTCCGTCCAGGAGCTGGGGGCCTTTAACACGAACCGGGTAAAGACCTGCCAAGCCACGTCTACGACGAGGATCGCCATCGTCAAGGCGACGACCCATTCCAGCGAGCGGTCCAGGCCGCGTTTGATCTTCCCCAGCGCCAAGGTCATTCGACCTCCTGGATTCTACGAGCCAGGCGGCCGATTTCGGTATTGTCAAACTCCTGCCAAAGAGACTGCACCGATTCCCGAAAAGGCTGCTTGTCCGGGTGAAGGATGGTCACACCGGCCTCCTTGGCCTTGGTCAAGGAGCTTTGCTCGACTTCGTTCCAGAGTTCGCGCTGGTATTCGACGGCTTCCTTGGCTGCCTCCGAGAGAATCTGCTGTTCTTCCGGGGGCAGCTTGTTCCAGACCGCGGTGCTGATCAACAGAACATCAGGCAGACGGACATGCTCGTCGAGGGAATAATACTTACAGATTTCGTAGTGCCGGGCGGTGACGAAGCTGGGCGGGTTGTTCTCGGCTCCGTCAACCACGCCTTGCTGCAGCGAGGTGTACAGCTCGCCCCAGTCGATAGGTGTCGGTGAGCCTCCCATGGATTGAATCATCCGAAGACACATCTCACTTTTCATGACCCGGATTTTCATTCCCTGAAGATCTTCGGGGGTCTGGATCGCTTTGCGGACGGTGTAAAAACTTCGCGCCCCGGCGTCGAAGTAGCACAAGCCCTTCAGCCCCTTGCTCTCACCGGCCTGGAGCAGCTCTCTGCCGATTTCGCCTTTGAGGACTTTCCACATATGCTCGGAGTCGCGAAACAGGTAGGGCAGGCCGAAGACCTTCATGGCAGGAACGAAGCTCTCCATCGGCCCCGAGGAGGTCTTGGTCATCGCCAGGCTGCCCAGCTGGAGCTGTTCCAGATTCTCCCGCTCGGAGCCGAGTTGCTCGTTTGGATAAATCTCGATGCTCAGCCGACCTGCCGAGTTCTCCTTGACCCGCTCCGCCATAAAAACCATCGCCTTATGCACGGGGTGGGTGACATCCAGGCCATGGCTCAGCTTGAGGGTCCTCTCTCGGCTACCCTGCTGACCACCGCAGCCTGAGGCCAGAAATAAGGTGGCACAAGAAAAAAGTAAAACCATCATAATAGCGTTCCGAATCATAGTTAACTCCTTAAAATAGAATAGAATACAATCACAAGTCTTGTAAAACAACTTTTCGTGATCCTTGGACATTATTGTAAAACTGCATATTGTATTATCGCTTTTATTGTGGTAGATTTGCGGCGTATTTTAACGCATGATACCCACAAGTCAACCCCGGAATGGGATGCTCAGAGAGATTCAATGCGTTGGCATGGCGAAAAAGGGTATTCTTCCAACGAAGCGGCGCAATATACCAATGCCCTGTCCGTCCCCGGCGTGTTAAAGACAAGATCGCGGATTCGCCATTGGGGCAAGATGTCACCTTCCAAGGGAAGCGGCCTAACGCGTCTCTCCCTTTCCCGAGAATATTCCCTCGGCCACTTGCTTTGCACCCCTGTGGACAGCCTTCCCGGTTCCAACGATCTCAGGGACGGCAGGAGCCGGTTTATCGGATTCAGCCGGGCACAGGCCTTGCGCGACGGTCTCGACGAGACACTTGAAGGAGGGTGAAACGATGCGTTCGGTATCCGGGTGGACAAAAGCTATTCTCTGTCTCGCTTGGGTGGGAGCGACTTTCGGGGGCTACGCCGAGGTCGCAATCAAAAAGGTGCTCCCTTTCGCGAGCGATGAAGAGGTAGCGATTGAAGTGACGCTCCGCTGTGACGAGAGACAGGAAGGAGCAGTCCTGCTCGGACATATTGTCCCAGTGCACGGCGGCGAGACACTTTGGGAAGGGACCCTGGCGAAGTGCAACCTCGAAAGCGGAACAACGACGCTTCCCAGGTACGCTGTGAAAGGGCTGAGGCCGAAGCTGTGGAGTCCGGGCTCCCCCTTTCTCTATCAATTGACGGTCACGCTCCAGCAGCGTGGCCGCCCATTGGCGGATGCCGCTGTTCGATTCGGATTCCGCTCGGTGGAAAGCCGGCAGGGGCAGGTGCTTCTCAACGGCAAGCCGCTCTTTCTTCGCGGAGTGGCGATCAACCCGCCGGGACGGGATATCCCGAACGAGCTGGGGAAGTCGCGAGCGTTTGCCGAAGACTACGTCCGCTTCATGAAGGACCACAACGTCAACATTATTCGCCTGATGAGGGATTCGCAGGTCTGGTTCGACGTCTGCGACGAGCTCGGGATGCTGGTCTACCAGGGCAGGTATGGCAAGCCGCCCGGGGGAACGAACAGCGAGCCTCCCGAGGATTTCGAGACGACTATTGCCGAATACAAATCGCAACACTTTGTGCATTACGTTCATCACCCCTCGATCATCATCTACGTTCTGGCGAACGAAATCCCCTACCGGGGGGACGCCCGCTTGCCCTATGTCCACTTCATGCAGCGTATCCACAATGCGATGCGGCAGTGGGATCCGACCCGTGTCTACATCGGCAACGCGGGCTATGGCGACGGCCGCTCGGGGGACATCTATGACTTTCATCGGTACTGGGGATGGTATTACAACTCTTTTTTGACCTTCTACGGTCTGCGGGATTTCGAGGACTACAACCTCCTGCGCGCCCACCCGGATGAGAATCCGCAGCCGATCACGATGACCGAGTGCGTCGGCTCCTACACGATGCCCGATGGCCGTTTCAACCGAATTCGTAAGCAAGGGGTCTCCGCTATGCGATGGACGGGCTACGCCGAGGACCAGGCCGGGGCCTCGCTTGACTATCAAGCTTTTCTCATCCAGCAGGCGGCCGAGAGTTTCCGGCGGCTTCGAGCGATCAACCCGCGGCTGGCGGGGATCATGCCCTTCACGATCCTGTTCTTCCACTGGTCGGACATCGCTTGCTTCGACGATATGAAGCCGAAACCGGCCATGCTCCGGCTCGAGCAGGCGTATCAGCCGGTGCTGCTGAGCTGGGAGCTGTGGACTCCCCAAGTCTATGCCGGCAGCTCCATCCAGCCTATCGCGCACGTCGTCAATGACTCCGAGGACGGCGAGGGGATCGCCGGGGCGCGGCTGCAATACCGGCTGACAGGCCCCGGAGATGCGCCGGTGCTTGCGGGCGAGGTTGCGCTGCCCGATATTCCGTACTATGAGGTGCGGCGGGTTCCGCTTTCCCTGGTCCTGCCGAAGCGGCTGCAAACGGGAGACTATGTCCTTTTCGGGGAAGTGGTTCAGGGTGGCCGGACAATTTCGCAGAACAGCGTTTCCGTTTTTATCGCGGCTGCTGATTCGAGGCCTCGGTGGAAGGATGAGACCCGCCTGGTCTTGCTTTACGATCCGCCCGGCGACATGGCCGCGGCTTTGGAGCACTTGGGCTTTCCATTTCGGCGAATCAATGATCTCCGAGATGCAGGTTCCGCTTCGGTCATAGTCATCGGCGAGGCGAGCTGGGACGAAGTTCTCTCCGTGTCTGTAAAGCAACTGGCGCAATTCGTTCAGGCTGGAGGCCGCATTCTGGTGATGCGCCAGCCGGCGGGGCGCTTCGATTGGAGCTGGCTCCCGGTGAGGATCAGCCCGCTGAGCGGAAGCCCCTTGCCCACGCAATATCCCCCTCCGGAGAGGTACCACCCGGAAGGAGGTTTCATTAATCCCCTGCGCCGCGGACACCCGGTGTTTGAAGGCCTGCCTCGCGAGCGTCTTGCTCTCTGGTCGGACTACACCGGGTGGGATCAGACTCAGCCGGGCTACCCAAGCCTGTTTCCGGTTACGGGTGGTTTCAGCATCTATGACCCCGAGAGTCTGGGGCATATTGCGATCCTGGCCAACTACGGGCAGGCGCTCGAAGCGGTGGCCTTGTGCGAGGTGTTCGACGGGCAAGGCTCGGTGGTCTTATCGGGGTTCGATCTCGTCCGCCGGATCGGTCGGGACCCGGCGGCCGATCGGATGTTATCGAACTTGCTCGCCTACGTTGCCTCGAAGGAAGAACACGAAGTCCACCCGCGAATTGACTCCCCCATCGTGTGGGGGGATTTTCCTTCCGAGCGTGGACTCATCACGGGAAGACACAACGGCCTCATCGAGAACGTCGCGCTCGTCGATCCCGATACGGGCCGGCTGTTAAAAAGCAATCAGAACAATGCTGCCGGCTGGAACAGCAACCCTGGCCGACAGTACACGGTCTGGGGACGACGGCCCCTGGGGCCTTACACCTACAGTAGCTCGGGGGCAGTGCAAGAAAGCCGGCCCGCGGCAACAACAGGCTGGGGCCGGTTCTGGGTGCGTATTCCTGGGGGTTCCATAAGCCTTGTGACGACGGTTGAGAACCCAACCGACGCGGAGGCCTACTTTCAGGCGGCCGTGAATCAAGAGCCGGGCGACGAGTGGCTGGTGGTGCCCTCCAGCGGCAAAGTCATCGTGCGAACTTCGCTTCCACCCGGAGCCGAAGAGGTCGAAGTGCATTACGAGGGAAGCAAGGAATTGGCGATTGTGAAGACAGCCTTTGAGTGAGATGGCTCGGGGAGCCGTGCATTCGAGCTGACGGGGCCATGACAGATTTGGAACCACTCTTCTCTTTCAGTCCAGGGCGGCAAATGGCGCTTCCGGTTTTGTTTCTTTGCGCCTTTTGTTGTCTCCTGTCTGGCTACGGGACCGGGGCTGCGCCCGATTCCACTTTCTGCAACCCGCTGAATCTCGACTACCGCTTTACGACGGATGAACCGACCTATCGAACGGCGGCCGACCCCGTCATCGTGCTCTATCAGGATGATTACTATCTGTTCGCCACCAACGCCGGCGGCTACTGGTATTCTCATGACTTTCTCAGCTGGATCCGAGTGGAGTCGAAGGGGTTGCCCGTGGACGATGCGGCCCCGGCGGCCTTGGTCATCGGGGACACGCTCTACTTCACGGCTTTCAATTCGGCGAAGCTGTATGCGACGAAGGATCCCAAGGCCGATGCCTGGCAAGAAGTGGCTGATATCGCCAAATACCGGGACCCGGCTCTTTTCCTGGACTCCAACGGCCGGGTATATATGTGCTACGGGTGCTCCCCGCAAGGCCCGATCTGGGTCGTCGAACTTGACCCTCACAACCAATTCCAAGAGGTTGGGCAACCTGCCCTTTGTTTCAAATCGGACATCCGGTGTCGGGGCTGGGAACGGCGAGGGGACGACACGCTGGGTTTCTGGAAGGCCGACGGCACGTTCGACATCCAGCCTTGGGTGGAAGGCTCGTGGATGAGCGAACACGAAGGCCGCTACTATTTGCAGTATGCCGCCCCGGGCACTTGCTACACTTCCTATGCCGACGGCGTGTTCACTTCGGATAGCCCGACCGCGCCTTTCACGTATGAGCCGTATAGCCCCTTCTCGCATAAGCCCTCCGGCTTTATCACGGGCGCCGGGCATGGCAACACTTTCCAGGATCAGTACGGGAACTATTGGCGATCGGTAACCATGATCGTCTCGGTTGTTCACAAGTTTGAGCGCCGAGTCGGGGTGTTTCCGGCCGGCTTCGACGAGGACGGGCAGATGTACACTCGCACCTACCTCGGCGATTATCCGCAGTTCCGACCGGATACGCAACAGGACCCTTCTCGCAACGGCCTCGCCGGATGGATGCTTCTGTCTTATGGCAAGAAGGCCGAGGCGAATTCCTCCCTGGAGCAGTGTCCCGTCGAGTATGCGTTCGATGAGGATGTGAAGACCTTCTGGAGTGCTGAGACGGGTGAAGAAGGCGAGTGGCTGAGAGTTGATCTCGGCAGGCCCTGCCGGATCGCCGCCCTTCAGGTAAACTTTGCCGAATCAGGTCTGGAAACCCTTCCCCAAGCGGGCTTGCTTTACCAGCGGTACAAAGTCGAAGCCTCAATCGGCGGCTTGCATTGGACGATGCTCCTCGACAGGAGCAACAATGATCGGGACATGCCGCACGACTATGTCCAGCTCGACCGAGCCTGCAAAGCGCGCTACGTGAAGATCACCAATCTTTACTGTCCGGCGGGCGGAAAGTTCTCGATCCGGGATCTGCGCCTTTTTGGCGATAGCTCGGGGCGGCCGCCGAGGGGCGTTAGCGAATTCTCGGTGGTGCGCAATCCGCTCGACGAGCGCCAGGTCGCCGTGACGTGGGATGAAGTCGCCGGCGTCGTCGGGTACGTGATTCGCTACGGTCTTCATCCGGACAAGCTGTATCATCATTATCAGGTTTGGGACGGTGAGAGCATCATGATCAACAGCCTGAACGCCGGAGTGGATTACTATTTCACGGTTGACACCTTCAACGAGAACGGCGTTACGCCCGGCACTCGCGTGGTTAAGGCAATGGCCGCTCATCAGAGGAGCTACTGAGAGGCAAAGGATACAAGGAGACTTACAGGAGGGGAGAAAATGCCAAAGGCCAAAAGAATGCGTGGCGCAACTATTGGGATAGTACTGATCGGAGTCTTCCTGGGAGGGGGGGGAATCGCTCAGGGTGCCCCCGGGGAGACGGGGCGAATCTGTTATACGATCAATGATCTCTGGCGTTTCCTGCCCGAGGGACGCTCCTATGTGCATGTCCTCGGCCACGATGATTCTCGATGGGAGGAGGTTAACCTCCCTCACACCTGGAATGCGTTGGATCCTTTTGATGAGGAGCCGGGCTATCGCCGGGGCAAGTCCTGGTATCGCAAAGAGCTATTCCTGCCCGACGCGCTGAGGGGCAAGCAGATATTTCTTTATTTTGAAGGGGTGCACCAGGTGGCCGACGTGTATGTCAACGGCAAGCCGGCCGGTCGGCACAAGGGCGGCTACACCGCCTTTGCGTTCGACATCACTGACCTGGTGCAATTCGATCGTGAAAGGAATGCCAATCTGATCGCGGTGCGCGTGGACAACAGCCATGACCCGGAGATTCCCCCGCTCGATATCGGCTACGCCCACTACGGCGGCATCTACCGGGACGTATGGCTGATGGCCACGGACCCGGTTCATCTGGACGTGTTGGATCACGCCTCGCCGGGGATCTACGTGGATACCCCGGAAGTGTCTGGCGAGAGAGCAACCGTCCGGGTGCGAGGGACGGTCGTCAACGACCGTGAAGCAGATTGCGAGCTTCAGATAGTAAGCACCGTTTGGGATGCCGAAGGTATGGCCGTGGCGAGGCTGGAGTCGTCCCTGCACGTGCCGGCCAGGCAGTCCAAGGCGTTTACTCACGAGGGGGCGCTGGCCGGTAGGCCGCAGCTGTGGTCGCCCGAGCATCCCTACCTTTACCGCGTGAGCAGCGTGGTGCAGGAGGCGGGGCGCTCCCTGGACGAGGTGTGCGTGCGGCTGGGGGTGCGCTGGTTCGAGTTCGATCCCGACCGGGGGTTTTTCCTTAACGGCGAGCACCTTGCCCTAAGAGGCACGAACCGGCACCAGGACTACTGGGGCTTGGGGAGCGCAGTGCCCAATTGGGTTCACCGCAGGGACGTGGAATGGGTCAAGGGAATGGGGGTGAATTTTCTTCGCTTGGCCCACTATCCCCAGGACCCGGTCGTTCTCGACACGGCTGACGAGCTGGGCTTGATCCTTTGGGAAGAGATCCCGGTGGTCAATTACATCACCGTGTCGGAAGCCTTCACCGAAAACTGCAAGACGATGCTGCGGGAGATGATCCGGCAACATTACAATCATCCTTCGGTGGTTCTCTGGGGCATCATGAATGAAGTGTTTCTCCACAGCCGGCAGGGGGAGCGGACCTACAGCTTCGAGGGGGAAGAGGAGTATCTCGCGGCCGTCGCCGAGTTTTCCCGCCAGTTGGATCAAGTCGTTCGCCGGGAAGATCCGGCGCGGGTTTCGGCGATGGCCTTGCACGGCGGCGACATTTACAACCAGTCTGGCGTCGCCGACATTACGCAGGTCGTGGGCTGGAACCTTTATCACGGATGGTATTTCGGCTCGTTCGACGGCTTCGGGCCGTTTCTCGACAAACAGCATGAGCTCTACCCGAAGCGTTGTCAGATCGTCAGCGAGTACGGCGGAGGCAGCGACAGCCGCCTGCATTCCCTGCAACCGGATCGCTTTGATTTTACCGCCGAGTGGCAGCGGCTGTACCATGAAAGCCACCTGCGGCAGATCGAGGCGAGGCCCTATCTGGCGGCCACGGCGATCTGGAATCAGTTCGACTTCTCCCAACCCCGGGTCGGCGAGTCGATCCCTCATGTCAATCAAAAGGGGATGCTGACCTTTGACCGCAAGCCGAAGGATGTTTACTCCCTTTATCAGGCCAACCTGAGCCGGGAGCCGGTGTTGCATATCGCCTCTCGTGAGTGGTCGCACCGCACAGGGACGAATCCCGACGCCCCCGCCGGGGCGGGAAGGCAGCCCGTTGAACAGCCGGTCCAGGTTTACAGTAACCTCGACGAAGTGGAACTGTTCCTGGCAGGCCGATCGCTTGGCGTGAAGAAGCCGGACGAGGTCTGCAGCGCAATTTGGCAGGTTCCTTTTCGAGATGGGTGGAATATTCTGGAAGCCCGGGGACAAAGAGGCGAGGAGCGGCTTTCAGATCGGGTGGAGGTCCATTTTACCTACCGAGCTCCGACTTTGGCCGACCCGAGTGTGCCCTTTGCTGAGCTGGCGGTGAATGTAGGTTCCAACGCCCAGTTCATCGACGCGGGACACTTGGTCTGGGAAGCGGATCAGGCTTATTTGCCGGGCGGCTGGGGCTACGTCGGCGGGCACACGCGCCAATACGACGGCTCCAACCGGAAAAGCCTGGAAATCTTCGGCACCGATGAGGACCCCCTCTATCAGACGTATCGAGAGGGGCTGGAGGCCTACCGTTTCGATGTTCCAGCGGGGTACTACGAAGTCGAATTGCGCCTGGCCGACTATCCGCTGGAAAAGCCGGGGCAGCGAGTCTTTCACATAGACGTGGGAGCTCAACGGCTGCTCGAGAACCTCGATCTCGTTCGCGACTACGGGCCTCGCCACGCGGCGGTTCGCACTGTCAGGACGAGGGCACATGGCAATGAAGGGGTTGTTATACGCTTCGAGCGGGTGTCGGGTGAGCCTATCCTGAGCGCGATTCGAGTTCGCAAGCTCCAGTAGCTGATCGACCGAGAGAGGAGAAGCGACGATGAAAACGCTCTTGACTGTCCCGGCTTTCATTCCGTTGTTAGCGGGACTGACGCTGGCGGGGATGGACGGGCACTTTGGTTGGAGCGCTGAGCGACGCGGGGAACATGCTCACGAAATCCGCTTGCACAACCACTATCCCTTTCCCGTTCACGAGGTTCTCTGCTTTCCAGCCCCTCCAGGTTGGTTGAAAGAGAACACTGTCGGGTGCGTCGTTCGACCGGAAGGTCCCGCGAGCGCACGGCCGGAATCCGTCCCGACGCTGCAGCTGGGAGAGGCCGAGGAGGGGACGAGGGCCTGTTGGATGGAGGTGGAGTTGAGCGCAGGTGAATCGAGGCGTTACCGGTTGCGACCTCTCGACGAGCCCCTTCCTCCGGTGGAAGGAACGCAGGCGACCGTTGTGGACGCTTTCGCCAGCGGATTGCCGGCCACTCTTCAACTGGCGAGCGGGATGCGGATTGCTCTGTTTGACCTGATCCTCATCGAGGCAAGCGAGAACCTCGAGGCTCTGGAATCGGAAGACCAGTCGGAGCAACGGCGTCTCTTGGACTCCGCTCTCGTCCGACACAGTGCAACCGGCCCTCGGAAACCCATCTTTACTCTGACATCCGAAAACAGCCACCCTCTGATGTATGTGCGAACCTTCACCGGCACGATGGAGGAGAAGAACCGTTACCGGCTGGAGGTTGTTTACACAACCTACGCCTGGGGAGTGACCGACGTTGAAATCCGGCTCACGAATATTGAGTGTCGAACAAAGGAAGGATATCTGGCATTGGCCAAGTTTGTCCCGGCCACCGAGAGTGAGAGAGCGACCATCCGGTGGAAGGGCGAGAGGCTTCCTGTGGAGTGGAAGGGGATGTCTCCGGCCCGCTCGGCCCGCAGTCACCATTTCAGCCGGGACGTAAGCTGGTTAGCGCTTACCGATGCAAAGGGCCGACGAGGCCGGGCGCTATTGGCCGATTTCGTCCCCGGGATGACCCGCCTGATCAATGAGACTTATGTGCCGGTCAACGATTTTCTGATCAATGAGAGGGTCATCGGTAGTGATACGGGGTGGTGCATGCTTTCCGAGATCGCTCGCAAGAATGACATTACAAGGTACGTTCCTGGGGCCTATGTGTTGCCAGCTTCTGGAGAGACGATGGTGCTGCGGTTCCGGAGCCTGACGCTGGATGAGAATCCGGTAGAGCAAACCGATCACACGTTCATCGCCTGGGCCGGGTACCGTCGAGCGGTGCAGGAGAAAGAACACACGCAAGTGGACTTCGGGGTTTCGGGGGTGAGCTTCGGGACAAGTTATTTTCCCCATTCGACCTTGGGGGAGAATTTCGAGTATTGGAAGACGGCCGGTCTTCAGGGGGAACGCTGGTGGCCGGTGCTGCAAACCGGATGGCGCATGGCGAAGGAGGATCTCCGCCGGGACATGAGGATCGCCAACGCGCTCGGCCTGGAGTGGATTCGCATTCACCATTTCGACGCGCCCGAAGGTCAGGCCGGTTACTTGGCGTCGCCCGAGGGGCGATGGTTGTGGGAATA
>Ga0068714_10006681_pt1 | contig 11610 bp, 7 predicted proteins | sample MTBNYHSulfiMetaG_FD_62988 | JGI IMG/M metagenome (GOLD analysis project Ga0068714, IMG submission 62988) | Enrichment culture microbial communities from rom New York Harbor, USA that are MTBE-degrading - MTBE-NYH (New York Harbor Sulfidogenic)... | ecosystem: Environmental > Aquatic > Marine >... | reverse complement strand
GGCCCTGGCGCTCATCAACCAGACCCTGGACGAGGTCCTGGCCGAGCAGGAAGGCGATTTCGACGCCGACAGCCGCTGGTGCCTGGCCTGGTTCGAGCAGTTCGGTTTCGGCGAGGGTGATTTCGGCACCGCCGAGGTGCTCTCCAAGGCCAAGAACACCAGCCTGGACGCCTTGGCCCAGGGCGGCTTCGTCTTCTCCAAGGCTGGCAGGGTGCGCCTGCTCCGGCCGGAGGAGCTGCCCGCCGACTGGGACCCGGCCAAAGACCCCCGACTCACGGCCTGGGAGATGGTGCACCACCTGATCCGGGTGCTCGATGCCGGCGGAGAGAGCGCGGCGGCGGAAATGGCGGCCAAGCTGGGCACCAAGGCCGAGACCGCCCGCGACCTCTGCTATCGCCTTTATACCCTGTGCGAGCGCAAGAAGCGCGCCGCCGAGGCCCTGGCCTATAACAGCCTGGTCCAGAGCTGGCCGGAGATTACCCGCTTGGCCCGTGAGGGCGGCAGGCCGCAAGCCGCCCAGCCCGGGCTGTATGACCAGGACGAGGGGGAATAACCCATGGCCGTGACCAACCACGAGCGCGTGGGCAAAGCGCTGGACCTGCTCAAGGCTGGCTTACAGCCGTTCGTTGAACGCGAGATGAGGTCCCAGCATCAGCAATCTTGGTTCGAGCAGGCCAAGGACTCGGTCAGCCATCAGCAAGCCAGCCTGTTCGGGACCGAGGATGAGCCGCGCTGGGATATCGCCATAATCCTCGCCGTGATGTGGAAGCAGTGGAACCTGACTTTCTCCAGGACCCTGGGCCAGGCTGAGCGAAGCTTGGTCAATGAGCTGCGGGGGGTGCGCAATCGTTGGGCCCACCAGGAGCCCTTCTCTGGCGACGATGCAGACCGGGCTCTGGACTCGGCCGAAAGACTTCTGACTGCTGTCTCGGCTCCCCAGGCCGAGGTGGTCCGCAAGATGAAGCTGGAGCTTCGGCGTTTGATCCTGGACGAGCAGGTCAGGGCCGAAAAGCGTAAAAGCTCGGGCACGGCCATCGAGAGCGCGGTCACGGGCAGCCTCAAGCCTTGGCGAGAGGTGATAACCCCGCACCAGGACGTGGCCAGCGGCCGTTACCAGCAGGCGGAGTTCGCCGCCGACCTGTGGCAGGTTCATCTGGGAGAGGGGGCGGCCGAATACAAGGACCCGGTTGAGTTCTTCCGTCGCACCTACCTGACCGAGAGCCTCAATAGCATGCTGGTGGGGGCCATCCAACGCCTCTCCGGCCAGGGCGGTGATCCGGTGGTCCAGCTTCAGACCAACTTCGGTGGCGGCAAGACCCACTCCATGCTGGCCCTCTACCATCTGTTCTCGGGCATCTCCCCCATGGAGCTGACCGGCATCGAGCCGGTGATGAAGGCGGCCGGAACGACCAGCCTTCCCTCCGCCCGCCGCGTGGTCCTGGTGGGTAACAAGATCTCGCCCGGCAACCCGGTCACCAAGCCGGATGGTACCGTGGTGCGTACCCTGTGGGGCGAGTTGGCCTACCAGCTTGGCGGTAGGCCGGCCTATGACCGCCTGGCCGCCGATGACGAGCGGGCCACCAGCCCCGGCGATGTCCTCCGCGAGTTGTTCAACGAGTACGGCCCGTGCCTGGTGCTGGTGGACGAGTGGGTGGCCTACGCCCGCCAGCTCCACGATCAGGGCGACATGCCGGCCGGCGGTTTCGAGACGCAGTTTACTTTCGCCCAGGTCCTGACCGAGTCGGCCAAGCTGGCCCAGAACTGCCTGCTGGTGGTGAGCCTGCCGGCCTCGGACACCCAGGGTTCGCCGCATTCCCAGGCCAATGACGTGGAGGTGGGCGGAGAGCGCGGGCGTCAGGCCTTGGATCGCCTCCGTAACGTCGTGGGGCGCTTGGAGTCTTCTTGGCGGCCGGCCAGCGCCGAGGAGGGTTTCGAGATCGTGCGGCGCAGGCTGTTCCAACCGCTGGATGACCCGGCCCGCTTCAAGGACCGCGACGTGGTGGCCCGCGCCTTTGCCGATTTCTACCGGGCGCAGCACCAGGAGTTCCCGCCCGAGTGCCGCGACGCCGAGTACGAGAAGCGGATCAAGGCGGCCTATCCCATCCATCCGGAGGTCTTTGACCGGCTCTACACCGACTGGTCCACGTTGATCAAATTCCAGCGCACCAGGGGGGTTCTGCGCCTGATGGCGGCGGTAATCCATAGCCTGTGGGAGAAAGGCGACCGCAACCCGCTCATCATGCCTTGCAACGTCTCCATTGACGACCAGCGGGTGCAGTCGGAGCTGATGCGCTACCTCTCGGACAACTGGGTGCCGGTTATCGAGAAGGACGTGGACGGCCCGAGCTCCTTGCCCCTGCGCATGGACAGCGAAGTTCCCAACCTGGGCAAGTTCGCGGCCTGCCGGCGGGTGGCGCGCACCATCTACCTGGGTTCCGCGCCCACGGTCACCGCCGCCCATAGGGGCCTGGAGGATCGGCGGGTCAAGCTGGGCTGCGTGATGCCGGGCGAATCTACTGCGATCTTCGGCGACGCCCTGCGACGGTTGGCCGGGGCAGCCACCTATCTCTACCAGGACGGCACCCGCTACTGGTACTCGACCCAGCCCACGGTGACCAAGTTGGCCGAGGACCGGGCCGAGCAGCTCTTGCGCTCCCCGGACAAGGTCGTCCAGGATTTGGATCGGCGCCTCCGCGAAGACCTGCGCAAGACGGGCGACTTCAGCCGCATTCATCCCCTGCCGCACTCGGGGCAGGACGTGCCTGACGACCTGGACGCGCGGTTGGTGGTGCTGGGAGTGGATCACCCCTACACCAAGGGGCCTGGCAACCCGGCTGAGACCGCGGCCAAGGCGATCCTTGAATCACGCGGCAACACCCCACGACTCTATCGCAACACCCTGGTCTTCCTTGCGGCAGACAAAACCCGCTTGCAAGACCTCGCCGAGGCGGTGCGCAAGTACTTGGCCTGGGAGTCAATCCTGGACGAGAAGGTGCAGCTGGACCTATCGCCGTTCCAGGTCAAGCAGGCCGAGGCTCAAAAGACCGCTGCCGACAGCGCCGTCACGGCCCGCCTGCCGGAGACCTACCAGTGGCTGCTGGTGCCCGGGCAGGCTTCTTCGCCGCAAGCTCTGGTTACCTGGGAGGTTCTAAGAATTCCGGGAGGCATTGATCCGCTGGCGGTGCGGGCCAGCAAGAAGCTCCGAAACGATGAACTCCTGGTGACCAGCTTTGCCGCCTCTAGGCTGCGCATGGAGTTGGACCGAATCCCTTTGTGGCGTGGGAACCACGTGGCCATAAGCCAACTCCTTGAGGACTTCGGCCGATACAACTATCTCCCGCGCCTCCGGGAACCTGGGGTGCTGATTGAGGCGATCCGTAGTGGGGCGGCCTTGCTCACTTGGGAGCAAGACGCCTTCGCCTATGCGGAAAGTTACGATGAATCCGCCAGCCGCTATCGCGGCCTTCGTGGAGGCGAGAATATATCGTTGGACCAGGGCGACACAGGCCTACTGGTCAGGCCTGAGGTAGCTCGGCAGCAGATCAACGCTGAAACTTCGACTGCGCCACCCCCTAGCGCGGGTGAGCAAGCCACAGTAACTTCGCCGGGTCTAGATACCACACAAACGCTTGAGCCTCCCAAGCCACCCGGACCACCCAAACCACGGCGATTTTACGGAATGGTTAGGCTTGAACCGGAGCGAGTGGGACGAGACGCCAGCAGAATCGCTGATGAGGTAATCACCCACTTGGTGAGCCTGGTTGGGTCTTCGGTGACGGTCACCCTGGAAATAGATGCTGAAATCCCTGACGGTGCTCCAGACAATGTGGTGCGCACGGTCACGGAAAACAGCCGTACGCTAAAGTTCACCAAACAAGGCTTTGAGTCTGAGTAGCTTGGTCCTGGACCTTCGGCGAGTTGTTCTTTCCTACAGGATTAGGCTTAAGAAGCACAACCCTGAGTTCTCGGGAAAACTTTTAGGGTAGATATCAACCGACGCCGGCGCAAAAAGGGACGTCTTTCCCATGATTCATCCCCACCTACTCCAGCTCTAGTAGCTCGTTCTCAGCCAGAGCCACGCGGCGGCAAGAGAGAGGGTGATGAGAGTTACCGGGATTCCGACACGCGCATGGTCCCTCCAGGAGATATGAACACCCAGGTCCCGGGCTTGTTCCAGGACGATCATATTGGCGATGCTGCCCACCACCAGAAGATTTCCGGCCAGGGTGCTGGCCAGGGCCAGAATGGGGCCGGCCATGGGATGCGTGGTCGCGGACAGCAGCAACATGGTCGCCGGAACGTTGGACACCAGGTTCGAGAGCACTACCGTAACCAGGAACAGCGATTGGGGCTCGTGGATGTTGATTCCCGCGGACCGGACGGCGGTCATGATTCTGTTCAGATCTCCGGAAACGGCCAGGGCATGGTTCACAATGAACAGCCCCGAGAAAAGGACCAGCAGCTGCCAGTCCACAAGGCCGAGGATCTTCCTTGAGGACATGCGGCGACTGGACAGCAGCCATCCGGCCGCCGCCAGCGCCAGAACCTCACGCGGAAGCTTCGTGAAGAGAAAGAAAGAAACAAGAGCTGTCAAGACGACGATTCCCTTTCCGGTCTGCCAAGCGATGAACGGAGGCGACTCGACCGTGGGCAACGAAATTTCCCTGGTCCATCTCCCTCTTGTTTGCCTGTTCACTACGGCCCATATGGCCGCGAGACCCAGGACGGTGGGCGCTCCCGCATCAGCGAGATAACCCTGGAAGGAAAGTTTGAGCGTTTGACCGATGAGCATGTTTTGAGGATTACCGATCAGGGTCGCCGCCGAACCGACGTTGGCGGCGCAAGCCAGGGCCAGAAGGAACGGGACGGGGTCGAGACGCCGCCTGGCGCAAACCTCCACCAGCACCGGCGTCATTGCCAGGCAGACGATGTCGTTTGCCAGCAGCGCGGAAAGCAATCCCGCGCATCCGATGAGAAGCCCCAAAAAGGCGCCTGGCGAAACATCCATTGATCCAAGTCGGTGGGTGAGGCGGGCGTAGAATCCTCCCAGCCGAAATTGAGCTGACAGGACCATGAGGCCGAGGAGGAGGGCGATGGTGGGCACGTCTATGGATCTCCACGCCTCCCCAGGCTGGATCTCTCCGGTCGCAAGAAGGAAGATGGCCCCGAGAAGGGCGATCCCCGTTCGGTCCAGGGCCAATCCGGGGATTTTCCCGAGAATCATTCCGAAGTATACGAACACGAAGACAATTGCTGGTAAAGTGGCACCCATTCCGTCGCTGCTCCCAAGAGGTTCGACGCTCGCTTGTGGGAAAAGCGGTCAAACGATTTCCAAGGTGCCGGGGAGAATAACCGATTTGGATTCTGAATCAATTTCTTAATGAGTGAAAAATGCTCCGCCACGGTGTCCCTGACGTCCTCGAACGTCGTTGGGCGGAATACGGCCTCGAAGACCACTCGCCCGGGGTTCGAAAGCCCGTGATGATCAATCTGTTCATCAATTTTATCGGCACCCTGCCGACCATAAGTAAATCCTGGTCTCACCCTGAGTCTGAAAGGAAGGTTGCCTGGAGTCTGTTTTCCCTGGGAACCATGTGTGTTGCGGGCTGGAACTGGTTCCCAAAGGTTCAATCGGGTCTGAGATCAAGGAAGGCGTAGGAGCGTAACCGGAGGAATATATGGCAATGTTTCAAGAATTGCGCGGCAAGTCTGAGACAGGGATCAGGCAGAAAAGGAGGTTTGGTAACCGGTTTTAGTCAGTCCCCATTTTCCCCACCAAAAACCGCTCCAGGGTTCTTCCAGCTTCGACGATGTGCGAAGAGGTGATTGAAACCGCCAGATCAACGTTGCGCTGGTAGCACGCCTCAACCAGGTCCCGATGTTCTTTTGAAGACCGGGTGATGTAATCAAACTTAGTCAGGGTGAAGCGAAGATATCGCTCCGCAATATCGTGAAGACCGGAAATGTGGGCCAGGAGCCGCGGGCGCTCGCAAGGCTCATAGAGAGCAAGGTGGAATTCCTTATTCAAAGAGCCGAATTGCTCAAGGTCGCAGGAATCAATCTGGTCCTGAACTGCCGCAGCCTTGTCGATTTGGACATTTGAAAGCCGGGGAACTGCCAACTTGATGGCCAATCCCTCCGCAACTTCCCGCATTTCGTAATTCTCGCGCAACTCCAGCGGATCAATCGACGCGACCGCTGCGCCGCGATTCGGGTGAAAATGGACCAGCCCCTCCGCGTTCAGGGTTCTTAAGGCCTCCCGAACCGGCATCCGGCTTGAGGCGTAGGTTTTAGCCAGCTCCTCCTGGCGAAGACGACTTCCCGGCTCGAGCCTTCCGGAGATAATTTCAGCGCGAATGGCTTTGACCAGGGCTGCGGCCCGATCTCCCTTCCGATGACGGCCTTCTTCCATGACCTCCCGCCTTCCTTCAGTAAATTCCATACCACCCCCGCCATTGACAAACAAGTTAAGGTTATGCACACTAAAATCTAAATTGGATCCAAAAAGGAGAATAGTATGACAGTTTCGAGGCTTGCCAACATACCGGGCATCGGTGTGGATAAGATGGGTAATGCCGCCGACGCCCTCGATAGCCCTGAAATGCTGCGTCTTGAAAACCTGGATACCGACATTCGGCCGCCTCAAGCGGCCATCGAGGCAACCTTGGCCGCGGTGCAGCGGGATGAGGCCAACAGCTATCTTCCGTTTCTGGGCCTCAAGGATCTGCGTGCTGCGGCTGCCGCCCGGGTCTCGACGACGACCGGAATTAATTATGACCCAGAGGCTCAATGCATTATTTCGGCCGGAGGCTTATCGGGCGTCCTGAATACATTTTTGGCGATCCTGGAGCCGGGGGACGAGGTCATCATAACCGATCCGGCTTATGCCGGGCTTATCAACCGAATCCGGTTGGCCGGAGGGGTTCCCAGGTTCGTTCCTCTTATGGTGGCTGATGGCCGTTGGCGATTGGACCTTGAAGCCCTTGGCCGGGCCGCCGGCAACAAAACCAGGGCCATCTTGACCATGAGCCCCTCGATGCCCAGCGGCCTTGTCCATAACCCGGAGGAATGGGCCGCAATCTCCGCTGTTGTCGACCAAACCGGGGCCTGGGTCGTCCACAATGCAGCCATGGAGCGGATCCTGTTTACAGACGAGCCGGTCCAGCATCCGGCGGCCATCGATGGTCTTGAGGATAAGACCATCACCATCGGTTCCGTGTCCAAGGAATACAGGATGATCGGGTGGCGCGTCGGTTGGATCGTGGGGCCGCGTTCGATTATGAATGACCTCGGCCTGGTAAGCCTCACCAACGTGGTCTGCCAGGTCGGGATTGCCATGCCCGGTGCCGCCGCGGCCCTGACCGCCTCCAACGATGGCGTTGCCGAGGCCACGGCCGTGTGGAAAGCTCGCCGTGATTTGATAGTCTCGGAGCTGTCCGATTTACCGGTGGTCTCACCCGATGGCGGCTGGTCGCTCCTGATCGATACCGTTTCCATCGGCCTGGCGCCTGATCTGGCCTCAAAAAAGCTGTTCGAAAAAGGGGCCGTGGCCGCAACCCCGATGTTGGGTTGGGGGACCGAAAATAGAGCTGGGCGATATCTCCGTTTTGTTTTTTCAAATGAGCCGGTCTCAAGGTTGGAAGGTCTACGGGACCGAATCCGCAAGGCTTGGTCGCTGTAAAGGGTCCAAGGTCTTGGCCCGACATTATGAAGGAGACTGATCCGGTAGTCGGCGAGAAGCTCACCGCCCGCCTCATTGCTCCTGCCGGGGCCCCGGCCAGGCCGGGGAGGCCCGAGCCTGGTGGGCAAATCCGGTTTTTCCTGCTATGAATAATGGGCAAGGGCCGTTCCCCGATTCCGGCGGAGGGACCGCCTCCACCAAGCCGGGGAGGTTCGCCGGTGGACAAGACCAGCCGATCGCCCGACCAGGTCCAGGAAAGCCTGATCCAGGCCATGGTCGGGCGCAAGGTTCGCGAGCTGAGGCTCGCCCAGGGCATCAGCTCGACCGAGCTGGCCGCCCGGAGCGGCATCTCCCAGGGCCAGCTCTCCAAGGTCGAGACCGGCAAGGCGACCATCTCCCTGAGGGTTCTCGACCAGCTTTCCCGGGCCCTGGGCCGGTCGGTGGCCTACTTTTTCCGGGGCGAGGCGGAGATACCCCGCGTCCTCGGCACCCTGGCCACGGTCGACGGGCCGGAGAGCCGGGGGTTCGGCCATCTGGCCGAGGAGGTCAAGCGCCGGACCGGCGGGCGCATCTCGCTGATCACCTTGAGCCCCTCCCAGCTCGGTCACGCCGGGGCCCAGGTCGAGCTGCTCAGCCAGGGCGTCATCGACCTGTTTATCGACGAGCTGCTCTACTACCACCGCTTCGTGCCCGCCTTCAACATCTTCGCCGTACCCTACGCCTTTCGCGACCAGGACCACCAGCAGGCCTTTCTGGCCGGCCGGTACTTCCGGGAGGAGATGCAGGACCGCCTCCTGGCCCAGGGCATCCGCTTCCTCAACAGCCGCTGGAACTGGCTGCGAGGGGTGGAGTGGGTTCTGGTGTCCAAGGAACCGGTCCGCGGCCCCGGGGACATCAAGGGGCGGCGGGTGCGGATCTTCGACTCGGAGATCCTGCGCCACTACTGGTCGGCCATGGGCGCCCGGCCGGTGGTGGTCCGGTGGAGCAATGTCCGCAACGCCCTCAGGGACGGCCAGGTGGACCTCGTCCCGACCCACAAGTCCCATGTCTATCCGCTCCACTTCTGCCGTTACGCCAAGTGGGTGACCCGGCTGGGCGATGTCGCCCCGGTGCTCGGCCTGGCGGTGAACGAGACCATCTACCAGGCCCTGCCGCCGGCCGTCCAGACCGGCCTCCAGGAGGCCTGTGATTCCGCTGGTGAATATTTCTCGGGGCTGATCTCCAAGGCCGAGCGGGAAAACGAGCAGCTCAACATCCGCCGCTTCCAGGCGACCTACCTGACCGTCGATCTTTTGCCCTGGCGGACCGCGGCCCAGCGGATATTCCAACAATTGGACGATGAAAAGGTCCTTTCCCGCCGGCTGTGGCGGGCCGTCGGCGCCTGCCTCCCGGAGGCGCCGGGAGTCCCCGGCCCACGGGGGGCCTAACCCGGATATTTCACCGGTCGAGCTGCCCGCGGATGCCAGGCCCGGGACACGAAGCCCTGGTCAGCCCATGGCGAGTGTCACTTGGGCGCGGCAGATGCGGCCTGCGGCTCGGTCTGTTTACTTCCTGGGGGGTCAAGGCCGCCATGGCTTTCTCACCTGGCATGGGGCCCGAACAGTCACCATCTAAGATCGTCCCATACTCAACGTAACTACTTTAATTACCAGCTTATGCCTTCACCTTTTGGCGGTCTTCATGAAATATCGGGGTTAACCCGCCGCCTTCGGATCGGTGATCGGCCCATCCAACCGGAAGTGATCCTTCTCTGTCCCGGCAGGCATCTTTTAAGCTCAAAAATATTCTTGACAGGAAATTTTGTGTTTTGTAGAGTTCCTTGAATAGGGCTTTGATTTTCTTCTCCAAACATTTCCGTTTTCCCGGGTGAGCCGGTCCAACCCCTCGCGGCCGGCAGTTTCCCGGAATCGGCGGAATAACTGAAGCAGCGGTTGGCCGTCCGGCACCTCTCGGCGATGTTCCGAAAATACGCGGTCAACTCCACGGCGGAATGGTCCCGGGGAGCGGGTCGCCGGCCACCGGCGCCGGCCCTCATCGCCGGAAAGGCAGGGAGTTAATTTTCGTTTACCCGAACGGAACAAGGAGAGAGCCATGAACATTAAAAGGGTATTGACGGTAATCCTGGCCTGCGTCGTTGTCTTTCTCGGCTTCTCCCAGGCCATGGCTGCGCCCAAGGAGATCAGCGTGGCCACCAAGATGGGACCTCAGAGCCCGGAGTACAAGGCTCTGACCCGCTTCACCGAGCTGGTCAAGGAAAAGAGCAACGGCGAGCTGAAGATCTCGATCTTCGGCTCGTCGGTCCTGGGGAGCGATGAAACGGTCTTCAAGGGCCTGAACATGGGCGCCGTGGACGTCTTTGTCGGCAGCATCAACATCGCCACCAAGATGTACGTCCCCGAGCTGGACTACTTCACCCCCCCCTTCGTCTACGACAACTACGACCACTTCATCCGCTTCTGCAAGAGCGATTTCGCCAAGGCGCGCTGGGAAAAGCTGCGCCAGAAAGCCAACGTGGTCATGCTCAACACCGACTGGACCTGGCGGCGGGGCCCGTTCAGGGTGCTGTGCACCAAGAAGCCCATCCAGTCCATCGACGATCTCCAGGGGCTCAAGCTCCGCTTCTACCCCAGCAACCTGGAGCTGAACGTCTGGAAATCCCTGGGGACCAACCCCACCGTCATCCCCTGGTCGGAAACCTACCTGGCCCTCCAGCAGGGCATGGTCGAGGCGGTCACCTCGCCGGTGACCCTGATCCTCGACACCAAGTTCGTCGAGGTCTGCCCCTATGTCACCCGGGAGGATGAGTTCCCGCAGACCATCTGCTTTTTTATGAATCAGACCAAGTACAACGGCCTGACCGATTCCCAGAAGAAGGCCCTCGTCGACGCCTGCAACCAGGCCGGCCAGGAGTTCACGGCCAGCCTGGACGGCCTGGCCGACAAGATCCTGGCCGAGGCCAAGGCCAAGTACGACGCCAAGTTCTCGGTTATCGACATGGGGCCGTTCATCGCCAAGGCCCACGGGTACTATGAGAAGGCGCGGGCCGAGAAAACCATGCCCCAGGAGTTTTGGGAGGTTCTGGACGCCATCGACGCCTCCCGCTGAGAGCCGCCGCGGGGCGGCCCGGCCGGTGGGGCCGCCCCCCTGATCAATCACCCCCGGAGGGAGGGGTGGAGCATGCTCGGAATCGGCATCCTGCTTCTGTTCCTGTTTCTGATGATCCTCCGAACCCCGGTGGCCACCGCCCTGGGGATCAGCGCCTTCACCGGCGTGTTCCTGGCGAACTTCCCCAGCCAGATGATCCCGATGATCATCCAGGACACGGTGGAGAACAGGAACTACCTGGCCATCGTTCTGTTCATCCTGGTCGGCAATATCGCCAACGCCACCAAAATGAGCGAGCGGATCTTCGATTTCGCCATCACCCTCGTCGGCCGGATGAAGGGCGGCCTGGCCCAGGCCAACGTCCTGGCCAGCATGATCTTCGCCGGCATGTCCGGTTCGGGCATCGCCGACTGCGCTGGGTTGGGCATCGTCGAAGTCAAGAAGATGACCGACTACGGTTACGAAAAGGATTTCAGCGCCGCCGTGACCGCCGCCTCCTCGGTCGTCGGGCCCATCATCCCGCCCAGCATCTCGCTGATCATCTACGCCATCCTGGCCAACGCTTCGGTGGCCCAGGTCCTCATCGCCGGCCTGCTCCCGGGCCTCTTCATCGGCCTGGCGATGATGGTCCTGGTCTACCTCCTGACCGCCTCCGGCCGGGTTGTCAGCCCGGCCATGCCGCGAACGAGCCTGCGGGAGAAGGGCCTCTCCCTGCGGAACAACTTCTCGGCCCTGCTGGCCCCGGCCATCCTCCTGAGCGGCTTCGCCTTCGGCATGGTCAGCCCCAGCGAGTCGGGGGCGCTGGCCATCTTCTACGTCATCCT
>Ga0068714_10006680_pt1 | contig 11614 bp, 13 predicted proteins | sample MTBNYHSulfiMetaG_FD_62988 | JGI IMG/M metagenome (GOLD analysis project Ga0068714, IMG submission 62988) | Enrichment culture microbial communities from rom New York Harbor, USA that are MTBE-degrading - MTBE-NYH (New York Harbor Sulfidogenic)... | ecosystem: Environmental > Aquatic > Marine >... | reverse complement strand
TTTTTTGGAAGGCATATTTTGGGCCTTAGGGCACAGATATTCCTTGTCTCTGGAGTGATGAAAATGTCTGCAATAAAATTTCTTTTTGCGGATGCGATCTCGGCATTATTTACAATCGGTTTATGGGGAGGGGTAGGTTATCTGGGTGGGAACAGCGTCCAAGTGTTGAAAAAAGATATAACGAGAGTTGAGCACATTGCAATTGTAATTTTAGTAATAATGATTGCCAGTGGAATTATTTTCTGGTATTTAAAAAATGTTAAGAAATTTAGAAAAACATAGAGGGCAAGAGGCGTCCTTTCTCAACCTCAGACAGAAATTTAATAATTTTATCTGATGACCTACTGAAGGTTGAATCATCCACCATTGAGGATAAATGAGCAACTATTAATTATTTAAATTTGCCATTTTGTATAGATGGCGATGGAGAGGAGAGAATAAAATGGCAAGGAGGCAACAAGATACTGTTTTATGCCAAATCTGCAAAAAGCAGAAGAAACGGAGCGAGATTATACCTTCGGAATTGATCCGAGAGCCTATCGTCGAGACAATTCGGAAGACATATCCCGATTGGTCCTCCAGCGGTTTTATTTGTATCTCTGATCTCAATCAGTTCAGGGCAAACTATGTCAAGAATGTCCTTGAAAAGGAGAAAGGCGAAATCTCAACAATAGAAGAACAGGTCATAAGAAGCGTAAAGGAAAATGAGCTTTTGTCCAGGAACATTAATACCGAATTCGAACAAAAGCTAACATTTGGGGAACGCCTGGCGGATAAAATTGCGGACTTTGGGGGAAGCTGGAACTTTATAGTTATTTTTGGGGGTGTCCTCTTTTTGTGGGTTGCCGTAAATTCCATGATTCTTATTTGGAGACCGTTCGACCCATATCCATTTATCCTTCTCAACCTGGTTCTTTCATGTCTTGCTGCTGTCCAAGCTCCCGTCATTCTGATGAGTCAAAACCGCCAAGAGTCAAGGGATCGTTTGCGATCCGAGCATGATTATTTGATAAATCTTAAGGCAGAATTGGAGATTCGTCATTTACATGAGAAAATCGATCACCTCCTTATGAACCAGTGGCAGAGGCTTTTGGAAATCCAGGAGATCCAAATGGAGTTGATGGAAGAAATTGCTCAGAAAGTACCGAAAGGGTGTCCTGATTAAAGACCAGAGTGTCGTTTGTTAAACCTTCCAAAGGTCTTCCCATTTCACAAAAATCCAAGTTCTTAAACTCGATTTCAAACCCGAAATCAACAGAATGGGTCATAGGGTAATGCTGAGCTTTTGTGCAGTCGGTAACACATAGACCATTGGGGGGTATGTCTTAGGTTATTCAAGTACAGATCCCCTATCATAAAATACGCCTTCGATCAATCCTTGATTGCTTATATCTATCCCGAATCACTTTGGATAGCGTTGAGAGACGTTTTCCTAATAAATGCTTTATCTTAGGAAGAGGCTGTAGGTCAGGACGCAGAAGACAAAGCCTGTAAAGAGAGTATATTTCCAGTTGTGTTCTTTGAGAACAAAGTAGAACACGGAAGCCAGCACTCGTACAAAAGGAGTTAACATTAAAATACCGATTCCCATATTGAGGATAAAACGAGGGCGGATGTCATGAGAAGACACCTGACGAAGGGTAGATAATATGAATTCAAAGAAATTCATTCCAACGATCGAATGCTCAAATCGCAGGTTCTGCCATCTCGCCCAATGCCAAATCAGGCCAATAGCAAGTAACGCTGAACTTATCAGGACACCTGTCAACAGGATATACCCGATCAGGATCTCCATGTCGAAATGTTCAACTTTTTTGTCTTTCTTCATGCGATGATCCATTAGGTTCCCCAAATACCGCGAAGAATCATCTCGATTCCTAATATTAACAATACCAGTAGAAAGAAGTGGCGCACCATTTGATTGGTTAGCCGGACGAGAAGGCGTGTTCCCACAGAAGCCCCCAGAATAACACCAAGGATTATCGGAGCGGCCAGTCCAGGATCGATCATTCCCGCTGCTAGGTAGACGCTGGCCCCGGCCAGAGCGGTCACACCGATGATCAGATTACTGGTGGTGGTTGATACTTTAGGTGGAAGTCCCATCACCAAGTCATGGATTAGCACCTTAAGCGCTCCTGCACCGATGCCTAAAAGTCCGGCAACCATGCCAGCTCCGAACATAAGAGGACCACCCAGATAAGCTCGGGAGCCACGATACTCCATCATTTTCCTAACCGACTGGTCATAATATTTTCCTTCCAATTCCAACCAGTGTGAGAAGGAATCTTGATGAACTGCTTGTCGCCAACTCTCATGTCTCTGCCGAAACAATGCGACCCAGGAAGACAGCAAAACAATACCGAATAGGATGAAAAGGAACTTTCTCCCTGAAATGAGTGTAATGGCCGCTCCTGCCAGAGCCCCCACAATCGTGAACATTTCCAAAAACATACCGACTTTGAGATTGGTTATACGATCCCTCACATAGGCAGAAGCTGAACCACTCGATGTTGCAATGACTGAAACGATACTTACAGCGATCGCATGTTTGATATCCATTCCAAAGAATGTGAGTGCTGGAATCAGAATAATACCACCCCCCATTCCGCTCATGGCGCCCACAAATCCGGCAACGATAGAGATCAAGAATAACAAATGAAAAGACATTCGACTCCCCTTATGGAGCTCGCCATGATCATGGTTAATGACCTGGCTCTTTATATCTTAGGAGGAGAATATACCTTAACGTTGCAAAAAAAAGGGAGGCAAGTATGCTTCCAAACCTTTACAATTGCGAATTATATTATAGGCTGTGGGCAACATGCGATATCCCCTGAGGTGGCCTTTGGATTTTGTTTGGAAACGGAGTAACCAAAAGTTTACAGGTGCTGCCGTAAAGGTTTTCCAGAACCCCCGTCTCCCTTTTTATATAATTTTTATGCAACTGCGAGGCATATTCTTCTCAATGAAAGCACCTTATTCAATCTTAATTCAATCTTAATTCAATTTTAACCCATTTTAAACCGTTTTAAAAAGTTTAGTCCCGATCATATTGCCGACCAAGATCCCCTTCTTGACTGAATGTCCTCAAAATGGGATTATCTATTTAATTTATATGTATGGGTCATTTCGTAAACTTTTAGGAATTAGGGAGATATCGTAAAATTTTAGATGATCATAAACGACTTCTATATTAACCTTAAGCCAAAAGGTATTCTTGATGCGAATCTTACTGGTTGAAGATGACCTAAAAATTGCTTCTTTTATTATTAAAGGGTTAAAAGCTGCGGGTTATGCAGTTGATCATGCCACAGATGGAGAAGAAGGCCTCCATCTGGCTTTGACCCAATCTTATGACACCGCCATTATCGACATCATGTTGCCCAAACTGGATGGTTTGGCGCTTATTGAAAGAATACGTAAAGAAAAAGTCAATATTCCCGTCATCATCCTGAGTGCGAAAGATTCGATCAACGACCGGGTCAAAGGGCTCCAGACGGGAGGAGATGATTATCTCACAAAACCATTTGCCTTTTCTGAACTTTTGGCCCGTGTACAAGCCTTAATCCGGAGGGCAAGCGGTCTTACTGAGCCAACCCGCCTGACCATAGGGGATTTATCGATGAACCTCCTCACACGGGAGGTGGCAAGAGGGGGGAGAAAGATTGAACTCAAGCCGAGCGAGTTTTCCTTGCTGGAATATCTTATTCGAAGTGCGGGAAGGGTCGTTTCAAAAACCATGATTATGGAACATGTATGGGATTACAATTTTGATCCCCAGACCAATGTGGTGGAGGCAAGAATCTGTAGGCTGCGTGACAAAATCGATAGGGATTTCGGTAAGAAACTGATCCATACGATCCGGGGAGTAGGATATGTCCTTAAGGAAAAAGATTAATCTTCGAAACACCCTCGCCTTTCGATTGACCCTTTGGTATGCCGGGATCTTCACCGTTTCGTCTTGTGTCGCCTTTCTCTTGTTTTACATCCTGATCACCTCGTTTATCCAGGAACGCACCGATCAGGAACTCTTAAGCCAGGTCAATCGGTTCTCAACGCTCCTTGTTGCAGAAGGGTTTGAGGCGGTTAAAAACGATGCCGTGATTGAAGCCCAGGCAGCCGGAATAAAAAAGGTGTTCTTTCGGCTCCTTTCCCTGAAAGGACAGGTCTTTTCCTCATCCAACATATCTTATTGGAAGGACATCAATATTAATGAAACAGCAATAATGGAGTTGCTTCAAGGTAGCAGCCATGTTTTTGAAACAACTACCATCCCAGACCACAAGGATAAAGTCCGTATACTTTATGCCTTCCTCAGCCCCAGTATCATCTTGCAGGTTGGCCAAACCATGGAGAGTTATTCCCGATTTCTTGATGCCTTTAAGGAAATCTTCATCATTACGATGACTTGCCTAATCATATTAGCAGCAGGAGTCGGTTGGTTTATGGCCCGGCGTGCAGTTTCTGGTGTGGAAGCAATCACCCAAACGGCACAAAGTGTCTCCGGAGGGACCCTGGGGAAACGGGTTCCTGTGAAAGGGAGAGGCGATGAAATCGATCAACTCGCAATGACCTTTAATCAAATGCTCGATCGCATTCAAACCCTGGTGACCGAGATCAAAGAGATGAGTGATAATATCGCCCATGACCTGAGGAGTCCGATTACCCGCATCCGAGGGATCGCAGAAGTGACCCTCACCGACGGGAAATTTATAGGTGAGTACGAAAACATGGCGGCCAGTACCATAGAGGAATGCGACCGCCTTCTGGACATGATTAACACAATGCTGATGATTTCAAAAACGGAGTCGGGCGTGGATAAACTTTCGCTTGAGGAGATCGATCTCGCAGGTCTTGTCTGGCAGGCATGCGAACTCTTTGAACCCACCGCTGAAGATAAGAGGGTAACCCTGAGCTGTGATGTGCCCGACAAAAGCCATCTTGTTGGAGATAATCGGATGATTCAACGAATGCTCTCCAATCTTCTTGACAATGCCATCAAATATACTCCATCGGGGGGAAAGGTGAGTGTTTCGGTTTCAGAGAATAGTGAAAGATACGTCGTCATCACTGTCAAAGATACTGGCATTGGCATATCTCCAAATGATCTTCCCCGCATTTTTGATCGATTTTACCGATGTGATCAGAGTCGATCTACCTCGGGCATCGGTTTGGGACTCAGTCTGGCGAGGGCCATCGCCCGAGCCCACGGCGGGGACATCACCGTTACGAGTCTCCTTAACCAAGGGAGCATTTTTACCATCACCCTTCCAATTCTCAAATCTTAAAAGATAAGAGGCGTAGCGTAAGCTTAACTCTAAAGGTATTCCAAGTCCCCCCCTCTGCCTGTTCAAATAGAAATAAAACCTTCCTCCCAACATTACCAACTTGTAATCTTCCGATCATCTTCCCGTTATTTTCTATTCTTAAAATTGAATATAGAAGAAAGGCTGGGCCCAGCCTAAAACTAAAAAAGGAGGTTAACCCATGGACCAGAAAAAGCATTTCAGAAAAATCATTATTTCCCTCTTAATGGTAGGTGCCTTGGTTGGATTTGGGTATGGAGTGTCAACAGCAGTCAAGGGCAACACCGCACCGAATTCAACAGTCGCAACGAATTCGGATAGTCCGATGGTTCCATCAAACTTCAATGAACTTGCGGAGAAGGTTCGCCCCGGAGTCGTCAATATCCAGGTGGTAAAGAAAATAAAGAACATTGACTTTGGATTCCGCCATTTCTCTGGAATCCCGTTTGGCGAGAAGAATCCTTTTGGAGACTTCTTCGGCCCCTTTTCCGAAGAGAATCCGCCCAGAGGTTACGAACAACGGGGTGTTGGGTCAGGGTTTGTAATGAATCGAGATGGATATATTCTCACGAATAACCATGTGGTCGAAGATGCAGACCAGATCAAGGTGAAACTCACAAATGGCAGAGAGTATGATGGGAAAATCGTTGGCCGGGATCCCAAGACCGATCTTGCTCTCATCAAGATTAAAGGCTCTTCAGATCTGCAGCCTCTTAATCTGGGCAATTCGGATGATCTGAAAGTTGGCAGTTGGGTAGTAGCCGTTGGCAGTCCATTTGGATTGGAACAGACCGTAACTGCTGGAATTGTCAGCGCAAAAGGAAGGGTAATTGGTTCTGGGCCTTATGACAATTTCATTCAAACCGATGCCTCGATCAACCCAGGAAACAGTGGTGGGCCGCTTATCAACATGAAAGGGGAGGTGGTGGGCATTAACACGGCCATCATCGCTTCAGGCCAGGGGATAGGATTTGCAATTCCGATCAACATGGCCAAAGAGATTGCTCCTCAACTCCAGGAAAAGGGACATGTCACCCGGGGGTGGTTGGGGGTTAGCATTCAAGAGGTTACCCCGGGACTCGCAAAGTCATTTAATTTGAAAGAGAAGAAAGGGGCTCTTGTTGCCCAGGTGATCTCAGGCAGCCCAGCAGAGAAAGCAGGAATCGAGCAGGGAGATATCATCGTAGAGTTTGACGGTAAAGAAGTTAATGACTCCAAAGACCTTCCCCGGATGGTTGCTTCGACTCCCGTAGGGAAAGCCGTAACCATCAAGTTAATAAGGAACGGAAAATTCCTTGACCGGCAAATGAAGGTCGGGGAGATGGAGGAGAAAGTTGTAGTTGCTAAAGCACCTTCTCATAAACCCTTGGGGATTACGGTGCAGAATCTCACCCCTGAAATTGCGAGGGGTCTTGGTTTAAAGAAGGACACGGGTGTGGTGGTGACTCGGGTAGAACCGGGGAGTCCCGCCGCCGATGCGGGAATCCAGACCGGGGATGTAGTCCACGAGGTTAACCGGAAACCGGTCAAAAATGTGGAGGATTTTGTTCAGAAGGTTGATCAGGCCAAGGGACAGGATAATATCCTTCTTTTAATTCAGAGAGGGCAGAACAACCTGTTTGCTGCCCTGACCCTGAAGTAAACTGATGAGTGCCCGGTCGGAGACCTGGGTGAAACTTACGTTCTCTTGCCCTCTTCGGAGAAGCAAGAATCACGTCGATCGGGTACTTTTTATCTTAGGGATAACCATGAAGAGCTCAAAACGGAAGCGAGGGAAAAATGAATCGAAAAATCATCATCAAATCAGATGACTTCAATAGAGAAATTTCTTCTTTTCTCAATGAGATAGGGGCAGATATGCCATTGGACTGGAACATCGGAGTCTTAGGACGGATCAAGCATGCTGTTATTGAAACCTTTGAAAAAATGGGAGTCAAGCTTGAGATTGACGACCGTTTTCAATCCATCTCTCCCTATTTAACCAAGGAAGAGGGTGGCATTGGAATGCACCAGTAATAGATTCAGTCGAGGTAAAGGTGGAGATGCAATCGTCCTTCGCACACATAGACGAGGATGCAATCTGACAAACCCATGTCCGATTTTAAGGACAAAGACAGGATCAGAAATGGTCTTGCTTTTTTATTCCACATTTTTATCAACAATCATCAAATCTTAGATCACCCTCCTATTGTTCGGAAATATTATGCGCACCCCCTTTCTAAGGGCTTCTTTCTAAAAGGTTGATTTAAGATTTTTTAACCCGCCATGCTATCTTTCAAACCTGAGTCATTAAGTTCATATGACTCAATGTACCCCCCCTTTTTTTAATTCTGCGAGATGATATTTTATTTGCAATTTGCGGCCGTCTTAGATATTATAAACGAATAATTATTCATGTATCTTAATGCGTGATTTGGAGAGAAGGAAATAAGGTGAAGGCAATTTTAATTATAGTATTATTGCTTACGGTTGGGTGCGCCGTATTACCAAGGGATCCACATCCTGAGTTGAACCGCATATTTAGGGTAGGGATAGACACTCCAGGAGAATATCCTTACTGAAGAAATTTTAATGAAGAGTATGCGGTGCATATTCAATCTTTTGGGCAATAGTCGACAATAAAAGTAATATATCAATTTACTAATCCAAGTAAAGAATCCCGTCCACAGGACGGGATTTTCAGGTACGGTCTTAATAAAAATAATTATTTCTCATCTGCCCTCCCATTTAAGGCAGGGCCATAAGGGCCCTGCCCTTTTTTTGCTTATTTCCTTCGTTAATCATCCACTCCAGAATGAACTTTCCACTGTAGATAAGTAGGCATCATTCGCACTCCTTGCAGTCGTGGCGGTGGAAGTCTTCCTTTTTCTCTGCCGTATGTTCACTCTCGTTTTTGGCAGCTTCGAATAATTCTCTCAGATACTCACAGAGATGTAGTTTCTGGAAGACCTGGCCTTCGGGCTTATAAATGGTCAGCTCTATAGGGTTTTCGTCATTAGCTATTGATTGATCGTCTTCCTTCATAATAAAAATTGCTTACCTTTTAACCTCCTTTTTCCCAATACAATAACTTTTTGATCCTCTCAATCAACACTGGCCGGATATCCGGATTCTTAATTTTGGTTACTTCTTTCCACTCTCTCCAATCTCCCAAGAGACCATAATAGAGATTCGTGCAGGCCCTTTGGTAAAAAACGTTAGCATCGGGATTTACTTTTTGAACGCAGGCTTGAACCTCTTTTAAAATACGATCTCTCTCATCTTCATCTTCAATATGAAACATAAGAACCTGGGTGGGCTTTGTGGGTAGGCTCGAACCAAATTTTCCCTTCACATAGTGATTCCCAAGAAAATTTTCTTCGTACTCTCTTAAAACCTCCAAGCATTCTTCTTTATCCTTTAGGACAGCCACTACTTTCCAGCAGTGATAAGCCTCCTTCAACTCAATCTCTTCTTTTCCTGCCTTCAATTGATGATAGAGGTTGGTAATACAGGGAACGCATCGCCCGTAGATGTTTTGCTTTGTGACCTTCAGTTTTGGATCGCTTTCAAAACTAACCCAGTTATCTCTGGAGTTTCTCCAGACCCTCTTATCAAGAAAAATCCTTTTCATCTTTAACCTTTTCCCTTGATCCTATTTTCAAATTATCATACCATAACTCCAAACAGAACCCAATGGAGGGATGAAATTGGTTCAAAAAACGATCGTGCTTGTTTCAACCTTGGATACGAAAGGCTCCGAAGCTACTTTTTTGAAAGATCTCATTCAAGAGAGAGGTCACCGGGTTATCCTTATAGATACCAACACAGGGGGTGAACCTTCCATCCCTGCGGATATCTCATCCAAAGAAATAGCAGAGGCTGGGGGAGGGAACATTGAAGAAGTAAGGAAAATGAAAGATACATCAAAGATCTCCTCGATCATGATTGAGGGAGCCATCAAAAAAGTCAAACGTCTCTTGGAGAAAGGAGAACTGGATGGAATCGTTTCTTTTGGAGGAGCAAGTAATACGGCAATTGCCACAGCCATCATGAAGGTCCTCCCCTTTGGCATCCCCAAAGTCATGCTCTCCAGCACGGCTGCCATGTCTGCTTATGCGGGAGGATATTTTGGCACCAAAGATATCGCCATGATCCACTCAGTGGTGGACATCGCAGGATTGAACCCGCTGGTAGAGGATCTGTTGAGGAGGGCTGCCGGGGCGATCTGTGGAATGGTGGAGATGAAGGAAATTCCTGAATCCCTGACCAGGTCATCTCAAGAAAAAAAGTTGATCGCTTTAACGGAGTTCAAATTTTCAGAAGAATGTTGTTCCCATATTAGGCGTCTTTTAGGGGAGAGAGGGTTTGAAGTCATTCCTTTCCATGCCCAAGGAATAGGTGACAGGGCCATGGAGGAATTGATTAAAGAAGGCCTCTTTCAAGGGATTCTGGACATTGTCCCCGCAGGAGTAGGAGAAGAACTCTTAGGAGGAAATCGGGCAGCAGGTCCGAATCGCCTGGAGAACGCCGGCCAAATGGGCATTCCTCAAATCATCACGCCTTGCGGATTCGACATGCTTAGCTGTGGACCCATGGAGAGAGGCGATCGGGGGGATCCTCTGTGGGTTTCGAAAGATATTAAAAATCGAAAGCTTTTCATCCCTGACGTCTTTCGGGTTCAAGCTCGTACGACTTCTCAAGAATTGAGAGAGATTGCGAGGGAAATGGCGAAGAGATTAAATCAATCAAAAGGACCCGTTGCCATCCTTATTCCTTTAAAGGGATGGTCTTCTCTCGACAGGGAGGGAATGCCTCTCTATGATCCAGAGGCGGATCAAGCGTTTCTTGATGAATTAAGAATCCATCTGACCCAAAAGATCTCTCTCGTTGAGCTCGACCTTCATCTTAACACCCTTGAATTTGCAGAGGAGGCCGTGAATCAATTTATGAAGCTTTACAGATCGAAGAAATCTTTATGAAGGTGCCTTGGCGCTTGGCAGGGCCAATGCTCCTTTTAACTCACTCACCATCTTTAGAAAGGCCTGGCTAGGAGGGGAAAGAGATTTTTCGCTATGGTAAATGATATCGGTAAAGAAAACAATGTTACCTTCTTCAATGGTAATGACTTTTAAGGTCCCCTTCTCCAGTTCCTCCTTGATATCCGGTTCAAACATGAAGGACACCCCTTTGTTCTGTTTCACATAACCCACGATAAAGTCTAAACTACTTGCCTCAATAATCACCGATGGCCAAATCCCGTATTCCTGAAATTTTCTCAGAATGGCCGTTCTTGAACCAGATCCCTTCTCCCTCAAAATCACCGGTTCACCATTCAATTCTCTCAGGGAGATGCTCTTTCGTTGCGAAAACCTGTGTTCGGGCGAAACAACCAGGACAAACTCTACCGTCGAGAAAAAGATGGATTTGATTTTTCGGTCGAGGTTTAGCTGGGAGATAAGGGCGAGTTCATTTTTTTTCTCAAGGACACTTTTCGCCATATCCTCAGAGTTCCCTTCATCCAAAATCACTTTGATACGCGGGAATCTCCTTTGAAACTCCGAGAGCAAGGAGGGCATGATGTAGCGAGCATAATTTTTCGTTGTTCCAATTTGAAGTGTCCCTCTCATCAATTTTTTGAAGTCCCTCATCTTCTCATTGGCATCAGACACAAGATCGAAAATCTTTTCTGCATATTGGTAGAGGATTTCTCCCGCCTCGGTCAGCTGCATTCTTTTCCCTACTTGTTGAATGAGTTTCAAATTCAACGACTTTTCCAGGGATTTGACCTGAATCGTCACAGCAGGTTGGGTTACATTCAATCCCTCTGCCGCCCGCGTAAAACTCTTTTTCTTTATAACTAAATAAAATGCCTCCAATTGTCTTAGATTCAAAACATTCTCCTTGCATTAATAAGAGGCACACACTCTTCTATCTTTTCATTGTGAGCCCGAAGGATGTGCATGCGCCCAAACGTGACAATCTCACAAGTTCACTCGCTTTGCTCGGGACAAGACTCCATCGCATTGCCCCCCGTAATTACAATTTAATTATTATGTTGCATCACCATTCTTGTGCCCAAGATTCACAAATTAGATTGGTCCAAATCATTTGAAATATAAGTGCTTTCTAACTTATCATAAGTTATTTTTATGATATTATAAGAATAATTATATTGACTTGTCAATAAATAAAATTATAGTCTTATTGTGCCCTACCTTTTTAACTATGCAAAATCACCATTAGGAAAGGAGAAAAATTATGCCCCAATATGATGGCATTATTATTGGTGGTGGGCCAAATGGCCTCACTTTAGGTTGCTACCTGGC
>Ga0068714_10006679_pt1 | contig 11615 bp, 6 predicted proteins | sample MTBNYHSulfiMetaG_FD_62988 | JGI IMG/M metagenome (GOLD analysis project Ga0068714, IMG submission 62988) | Enrichment culture microbial communities from rom New York Harbor, USA that are MTBE-degrading - MTBE-NYH (New York Harbor Sulfidogenic)... | ecosystem: Environmental > Aquatic > Marine >... | reverse complement strand
CGAGGGGATCGACAGCCTGGAAGTGTACAAAGCCGCCCGTTTCTCCGGCGACACCGACATCTATTTGGTCGCGAGTTTTCATGGGCTGGGAAGGACCGCGGATGACGGCGCCACCTGGGAATGGATCGACGACGCCGACAGCAACGTCACCGCCGTGACCGTCGAGGGCGCGAACGCCTACTGCTGGGGCGCCCGGGGCTTCCGGGTCAGCGGTGACTACGGGGCTTCCTTCTCCGTTGAGACCTTCGATCTTCCCGAGAACACCGGCGTGTCTTCCTTCTATTACGATGACGGCACCGGCGATTTGTACGCTTCCGTCAGCCGGCTGGAGGTCGATCCCCAGCAGGGCGGGATTTATGTCCGCTCGGGGACGTCCTGGAGCCAAGTCAGCTTCTCCGACCTGCCGGTTAACATCGTGACCAGGATCGGGGACACTTTCTACGCCGGGGCCGGGAACCGCGACGGCGACCTGCCCGGGGGCATCTACACCAGTCCCGACGGGTCGGCCTGGACCCAGGTTCCCGCCTTGGCCGCCGAGGCCGTCTGGGACATTGACGGTTTCGGGGCCGACATCTACGCCGGGGCTGGGAACGACCTCGACGCCCCCTCGGTCTGGTTCAGCCACGATACCGGCGCCTCCTGGAGCGAGGTCACCCTGACCGGGGACAGCTTCGGCGAGGTCAAAGCCGTGATGGCGGATTGGGACGATTCGGCCACGGTTTACGCCGCCCTGGAGCACGTGATTTACAAGAGTTCCGACGGCGGCGTCAGTTGGACAACGCTCTACACCGGCGAAAATGGGGAGCAGATCAACGCCTTCCTGCCTCCCGCCGGCGTAAGGGCCGCCCCGGCCGGGGTCAAGAAGGCGGGGGGAGAATCCATCCTTTTCTTTGGAGCGCGGACCGGTTTCTACAGGCTGGAGTCCGACCCCTCTCCCTCGCCCACACCCGAGGGGTATCGTACTCCAACCCCGCCCCCATCCCCCTCACCTACTCCGGAAAAGGTTACCAGTCCCACCCCGACGGGTCCGTCGACGACAACAACGGGTACGACCACTCTCGCCACCACGACCATCGCCACCACCACCACCACGACCACCACCACCGCCGCCACCATCGAGCACTACTTGATCGCCGCCGACGACTATGACGGCGACGGCTTCACCGACATCGCCGTCTTCGACAGCGGCTACTTCTACATCCGCGACATCGGCACTATTCCCCTGGGCGCCGACGGCGACATCCCCGTCTCCGGCGACTACGACGGCGACGGAGTCGCCGACGCCGCCGTCTTCAGCGGCGGCAACTGGATTATTGACGGCCAAGCCGGGTTTGCCTTCGGCGCCGCCGGCCAGATCCCGGTCCCGGGCGACTACGACGGCGACGGCACCACCGACGCCGCCACCTACAGCCCGACCAACGGCATCTGGTACATCCGGGGGGTCACCACCGTTCTCTACGGCGGTCGCGAAGGCGACATCCCCATCCCGGGCGACTACAACGGCGACGGGACCTGCGACCGGGCCCTCTACCGTTGGGACACCAGCGGCAAGTGGTTCATTGACGGCCAGGACCAGATCGCCTGGGGCGGTTCGCCCAACGACATTCCGGTCCCGCTGGACTACGACGGCGACGGGGTTACCGATGCCGTCATCGTCCGGCCCTTCGCTACCGCTTTACGCTGGCAGATCGAAGGCGGCGCTGTCTTTTATTGGGGCGTTCCCGGCGACAGCGTTCTGACGGGAACCATCCTGGGCACCGGCGGCCAGGATTGCATAACTTGGAGGCCTTGGCGCCAGCGCTGGTTTGTCAACGACGGGGCCGGTTCCACCACCAGGATCACCTTCGGCGGAACTTCCGGCATCCCGGCCATCGGGGTTAGCTATTAAAACTTAAATTTATATCACTTCTCGGCATCAGAGGTAGCCGAGGCTTTTCAGGCGGGCTTCGATTTCGCACTGTTCCTCGCCGGTAAATGCCGCGGGGGATAGCGGGGAGACGTGCAGGGGGGCAGAGTAAAGGACCGGGTTCTCCCGCAGAAATTCCTGGTTGAGCCGTTCCTCGAGGACCCGGCCGTCCAGCCCGCCGGGAACTTTCATCCCCATTAGGCACAAGGCGGTGGGGGCTACATCCACCACCCGTGCCCTGAAGGAAGGCGCCCGGGATTCCGAATGCACCCCGGGTCCGGAAAGGAGCAAAATCCCGTCCGGGTGGTGCCAGGGCTTTTTACCCAGCCTGTTCCAGGGGCCTTTCCTGCGCTTCATGGAGATCATGGTGCTGTCGCCCCGGAAGCGCAGCAGGATGTCGGGGACCCGGTCCAGGTAGGGTCCGGAGTAGAGCTCCTCCCGGCCGGCGACCAGGGAACAGGCCGGTTTTCCGGTGAAAGGGTTCTCCATCGCCTTGAGGCGGGCTATGATCTCCCGCTTGACCTCCGCGGCCTCCGTCCCCGGTTCCAGGATGCCCCCGGGCTCCCGGTTCTTGACGGAAAGACGGATCCCGTAGCCGCAGGGGAAAGCCCGGCTTTGTTCCCAACAAACCGTCGAACGGGAAGGGTGAAACAGGCGGCCTCCCCGCCGGACGATCCGGCTAAGCATGCCTTTCTTGCCAAAGTCGGGTTCGCCTATGTCCGGCTTGAAAACCATAAAGCCCTCTTTTTTTAGCCAGTGGGCGATGACGAATTCGTACCGCATAGCGGCGAAGCCGTGATCGGAAACAACCAGCAGATGATCTTCGGGGTCGAGCCGGTCCAAGGCCCAGCCCAGGTAGCCGTCGAGTTCTGCGAAATAACCTCTGAGCAGGTCGTCCCGGCGCCCCTTCAGGAGGTGTTGCAGAGCGTCCCCCCCCTGAAAAACCACCCACAGCAACTTCCAGTTCGGGACCGCTTCGGCCAGGAAATCGACGGTATCGAACTTGGAGCGTTCCACCCTCCTGATTTCGCGCTGGATTCCCGCCGCGGACGTCCGCCCGCTGAATTTCCAGGTTTGCCAGGGGGCTCCCCCCAACCGTTCGGCCAGGGGAGCCCGCAGCCGCTCCGGATAGATGCAGGCGGCTTCGGCGGAAGGCGTGAACATCCCGGTGACCATGGCTCCCCGCAGGGCGCGGGCGGGGTAGGTGCCTGGAACATTGACCACCACGGAACTGCCTCCGGCCGCGCCCACCAGATCCCAGAGGGCGGGCCGCCCCAGATCCCCGGAACCTGTTTGGGAAAACCGCCGCTTCTTGTCCCCGGGGGCAAAGGCGTCGAAAGAGCAGTTGCCGTGTCCTCCCGGCAGCAGGCCGGTGGCCATTGAGGGCCAGGCCGGGAGGGTCACGGGGGGGATGGTGCTTTCCAAATATCCGCCGGTTCCTTGGGCCAGGAGCCGGGCCAGGTGCGGCAGCCTTTTCTCTTTCAGCCAAGGGGAGAACGTGTTGAAGGCCCCCCCGTCGATTCCGAAAATAATCAAGCGGCGCAAGACGTTCTCCTGCCGGAGAGGTTAATCATGTTTGGGCACGAAGCGGTAAACCTCGTAGGTCTCGTGTTGGCCTTCAATGCCGTCGTTCAGAGTGTACACCTCCCGGCCCTCCAAGTCGTACTGGGACTCCATCTCCGAAAACCACTTTCGCCAGAGACCCTCGTCCCGTTGCGCGAACGGGAACAAGCTCTCCGGAATGCTGAAGACAACGCAGCGCAGCGGGTGAGAAGAAGAGACCGCCCCCCAATCTGGTTCGTGCCGGCCGGCTCGGTGAAGCGGGGAGAACATCCGCTGGTGGCAGAGGTACCGGGCCGAATGGCCCCACTCGAAGAGGCGGGGGAAAAATTCCTGGCCCAGGTCGGTCCATACGCAGGCTACTTCGTCGTTCCGGCTCTGGCTGCTCCAGAAGCGGCGGGCAAACTCGCGGCTGCGCAGATCCTCTTCGTTCTTGTAGGGATGGCCCAGGTCGATGGCCAGCATTCCCGCTCCGGCCAGGGCCAGCGCCGCGATGACCGCCGTAAAGATACCCGACCGGATTTTTGGAGGCCGCAGGAATCCCAGCAGGCGGGCTGCCCCCGTGCCGGCCAGGATGCAGATGGCCGGGGCCAGGTAGAGGTTAAAGCGCACATGAGCCCCGTAGGGATAGCGATGCATGGCGGCGGCTGTGAAGGCCAGGGCGAAGGGAGCGAGAAAAATCCCGAGCACATCCCGGCGCCCCTGCCGGAAGAAAAAGAACGCGCCGACGACGAATAAGACAAAGGTGGCGGTGCTTCCTCCGTGCGAACCCCCGTTGGGGTAAGCGAAGCTCGGCCCGGTATGGGCTTCGACCAGCCACCCGGCCAGTTTTCCGAAGTCTTGCAGTGGGGGGAAGGCCTTGGCCCAGGCCCCCTCCTGGTACGAATGGATGAAACTGTCGGACCCGGAAGCGGGAGAGCTGAGCCAGTCTTCTGTCTTAAGCTGGGGTCCGGTTGAAATCCGGTAGAGCGCCCCAAAAGCCAGGGCCAGGACCAGGTTGAATCCGAGGTAGGCCAGGACGACCGGCCGGGAGCGGACCCTCCAGACGGTCGCCAGCAGGCCGAGGCTGATCCCGCCGGCGACAAATACAGCGGGAAAGGACAATCCGACTGCAATCACGGCCGCCGCTGCCAGGTGCCAGAGCCGTCGGCTCCGGGCCGGGTCGCGCAACCATTCCACCGCCAGCACCAGCAAACCCAGCGAAACCGCCAGGTCGGTGGAGTATGGTTTTACCTCGGCGCCGTGCCGGACGGGATAATAGGAAACGGCGAAAATGGCCACCGCCAGCAGCAGCGGCGCCCCCCGCAGAAGGCGCCGGGCCAGGTGCAGGAAGAGGAAAAGGCTCCCGATTCCGCAGAGAAAGGGGAAAAGCCGGAGAGCGTATTCGTTGAACCCGAAGCTCGCCGTCGCGATCAACTCTGCCCAAAGGAAAAACAACGGGGCCACCTGATGATAATCAAGGTTGCCGAGCATTCCCCCCCAGGTCCCATCGATCAAGCCGGCGGCGAGGAACGACTCGTCCGGCCAGAGGGGAAAGCGCAGGAGATATCGCCCGCAACGGATGGCCAGCCCCAGCATGACGAATCCCCCCACCCCCCAAGCCAGCCGGCGACTAACCGGGCCGCTCTCGTCGAAGAGTTTTATATTGAGGGGAGATAAGCCCATGGCAAAATAATATCATGGCCGGAAAGGACTGGTAAGCGCGCCTCCTCGGCCCCTACCCGGAGGGAAAAATAAAAACGCCATGCGCCTCGGGTTGTAAGTATTATTGGCTGTCTTCCATTCCATGTGGGTTGGCGCCTAACTTCTGTCCACAGATTTCACGGATTTACCTCCATGCTCTTTATGAGCTTCATGGTAAGAAAAACACCTTGCCGGCCAAAAGGAAGCCTCGCTCAGGGGGAAAAGAAAAATCCCCTGTGCGCTTTGTGGTGAAATGGCGGAAAATTCTCCGGCACTACCCGCACAAAGTGGGAGAGAGCCGCATTATTAAATGACGTTCCCGGAAAATTCCGGAGGCCCCTCGTGGCTAAGGTCAGCGGAATAGTCACCTGCTTTGACAACATGCCTCATATTGAGGCTTGTCTGGAAAGCATGCGCTGGGTGGACGAGCTGATCGTGGTCGATTCCTTCAGTACCGATGGGACCGCCGAGTTGGCCCGGAAAATCGCCGACAGGGTTTTCCAGAGGGAATACACCTCGGAATCCGGCCAGCGCAACTGGGCGGTCGAGCGGGCGTCCCATCCCTGGATCGTGCTCATCGATTCCGATGAGGTCATTCCCACTCCGCTTCGGGAAGAAATCCGAGCCACCCTGCGGAATCCCCGGTACAATCGCTACAAGGTCTTCCGGCGGGGAATTTTTCTGGGTCGGGAGATGAAGCACGGCGGCTGGAACCGGGATAAGAACAATCTCCTCTTTCGCCAAGATCGCTACCGCTTCGACGGTGCCGAGGTCCACTCCCGCCTGCTTCCGGAAGACAAATACGGGCTTTTCCAGAACCGCCTCGACCACTATACTCATCGTTCGATCGATGAATTCGTCGTCAAGTCGAATCGTTACGCCACCCTGGTGGCGCGCCGCTACTACCAGCGGGGCAAGCGGGGGACGGCCGCCAAGATTTTTTCCCACTGTGCTTTCAACTTCATCCGTAACTACTTTTTCCGCCTTGGTTTTCTCGACGGGGCCCGGGGCCTGGTCAGCGCCGTGCTTTCCAGCGGCTACGTGGCCGAGAAATACGCCAAACTCTGGGAGCTGGAAAAGGGGAAGCCGGATCCGGGTTCCGGCAGAGAGCATAGAGCGGAAGGTTTAGAGTAAGGGCTTTCTGGCGAGGTCGTAGCATAACCCGGCGTGTTGACGCTGGCAGGCAGGGGGATGAGAATTTCCTGGAACTTCATTTCGGCCCCGGTTTTGATTTTTAACCGGGCGAAAAGCTGGGCCGGAGAGATTCCGCACAAGAGAATCCGTGGCTACGTCAACCATGCGTCTTTGTCCGATAAATTTTTTTGCGGGGCGGTCATTGATAATCCCTGAGGTTGAAGCCGCAGTCCCTCACCCAGCAGAGCCCCCGCTCCTGCTGGGAGATGCAGTTCAGGTCGAACCTGGTGTCCGCCCCCGCCCGGATCGCCCCGTAGTAAAGCTCGGTCCAGAAGTAGGCCAGTTTCTCGGCGCTCAGGTAGCCCCACCGTTTCATGGACCGGTACTTGAGATAGATCAGGTACGCGATGTCCTTGGGGTGCCATCCCTTTTTCGCCAGGACCCTGACGATTCCCTGAAGAAATACCGGCTGGAGCAGGAGGTCGTTGGGATTCTGCAGGGCGCGGCTGAGGCAGGGGGGCAGCTCGCGGATGACGGCGTCAAAGTCGAAGTCCGGCCCCTTCCGGGAAGTGTAGAAGACCCGGTCATACTCGCGGTGGAATTGGAAGAGATCGGAAGCGCTATAGGCCCTCAGCGCTTCCTGCCAGCCTTCCACCTTCCGCGGAAGCCGGCTGGATACTTTTTGGGCGTATTCCGCGGTCAGGTCGAAATGGCGCCCGTCGTCCCTTCGCCTGATCCGCAGCAGTTCTTCCCACGGGGTTTCCCGCTTCGCCCCCGGCCACCAGCGGCAGATGCAGGTGGAGATGGGAATCCGGCTGGCCAGCTCCTCTCCCACCTTCCAGCGCATGACCTTGTGTTTCTGGTAGGTGGAAAAAGGAATCCGGATGCTGCGGGCATATACCGGGTCGGAATAGAGGGTGAGATCCAGGGAGACGGCCTCTTGTCCCTCCCCGTAGATTCCCTTCCCGACCGGGCCGATCGCGATGTCGGAGTAGACCACCGGCACTATCTTTTCCCCCGCCGCCCGCCGCCGGTCGCATTCGGCGATGACCTGGTGGCTGAGGTATTGCATCAGGCGGGAGGCGCCGCTGAATGCCTTTCCGATGTGCAGCGGGGTTTCGCCCCCCACCTTGAACTTCCGGTAACGGTGCTTTTTTATGGTGTTGTCTTCCAGCGTCCCGATTTCCTCCAGGAGGCGGTGCTCCTGCTCAAAGGGCCAGAGGGCGGTGAAGTGGTAGCCCTGGCCGGTCATGGTGATGAGCATTTCCAGCCGATAACGCGCCAGGATGTCCCGGATGACCCGGTAGACCGGCTCGATCTTGGCGAAGGTCCGCTCCGGGCAGGCGTGGGCTTCGCCGGGATAGGTGAGATTGAAATATTCGATGTCCAGGGCCAGGACGGTCCCGTCGTCCCGCCAGAGGGAGGCGAAAACGTCCAGGCCTTTCTCCCGGGTCATCTCGAAGATCTGCTCGCGGGCGCTGCTGGACCAGTAGGCCTTTTCGTTGCCTTTCCACAGCTCCGACTCCCCGAAACCGATGCAGTAACGGCTCCCGGGGACCGGCCGGCCTTCGCGCCAGCCGCCGTAGAACTCCAGGATTCTTTCCAGCACCACCGGGTCCCGGTAGTACTCGACGTTGTTTTTCAGCCTAATGTCGGTCATCTTTCCCCTTTTCTCGGGCTGTTGGGGCGCGAGTTTCCTCGGACCGGCGCCGCTTGAGCTGGTTTTGCCGCCGGACCGGATGATGTTAAGCCAGGCGGCGGGCAGGAATCAAGGAGCCGATGGCGGGGCGCGCTACCTGGGCGATCCCGGCCGGGGCGGCCGCCAGGATTCCGGGACGGGAGAGAAGCAGATTTCCAGGGGGCCGCTCCCGGAAACTTTCTGGCGGATTTCACCAGGGCCGCAGACGCGGCCCGGGAAGAGCAGCGAATCTGTGATCCGGACGGTTTGGGGCGCGAAGGGGGGGCGGCTTTTCTGGTTCAGCAGGTAAAAAACCCCGATGCTGTTATCGCGGGTCAGGCGCGCATCGATCGCTCCCGGGTAGATTTTTTCCGCCGCCAGCTTCTCGGCGACGGCGGCCTGGCAACGGTAGGCGACACCGTAGTCACCGGCCGTGCCCCCGGATCGGTTGATGTAGGAAATAAAGAAGATCCAGAGTACGCCGCCGCCGAGCACGACGGCGATCCCTCCGAGATTGGGCAGATACAGGCAAAGCCGGCTTGCCCTTCCCCCAGCTCCCCACCCCCGGCGGCATTTTTCCACGCCCAGCCCGGCGAGCATAAGCAGCGCCGGCAGGCCGACGATGAAATAATGCGGCGGGACCGCTCTTCCCCTGGCCAGATAAAGGAATATCGGGGAAACGGCGAAAAGAGCCAGCCAGGCTTCCAGGGAGGGGCGGAGTGCCGTTTTCTCCTCCTTCCTGGGTCGGATGATCGCGCCGGCCGCCGCCAGCGCCAGGACCAGGGCCGTGCCCGCGACCGCCACGGGTTGTAGCCACGGCCGCGAAACCCCCAACGGTGTCAGGGCCAACGAAACCGGGCGGAAAGAAAAGGGATACCCGAAATTCCCGGCAAAAGAGGTTCCCGCCCAAACTTTCACGATATCCAGGATCGGACAACCGGGTTCGCCGCCGATTTCCCGGACCGAACGGCGAAAATCCAGAAATCCCGTTTGCAGGGAATGGGACAGATAGGGGGCGAGGAGGAGAATCCCGGCCAGAAAGCCGGCTATGGCCCAGCGCCGGTTGATATGTTTCCGGGCCGCTTCGACCAGGAACCAGGCGCTGAAAACCAGAGCCACGCTGTAGGCCGAGTAGTGTATCTGCCAGGTCAGGGCGATCAGCGGGCCCGTCCAGAAGACGGCCCGGCTGCGGTTTTTCCGCGCGCAGCGGGCGACGGCCAGCAGCAGGAGCAGCACGAAGAACGGGAGGAGGCTCTGGGCCCAGATTTTCCGGGAATAGAGAATGAGCCAGGGATGGACCGCCAGGAAGGCCCCGGCCCACAGACCCGCTCCGGGCGAACCGATCTCCACCCCGAGCCGATGGATCAGGAAAATCGCCGCCAGGCCGAACGCGGCGACATAAAGGCCGACCGCGAGGGGAGACGAGGTAAAAAGCAGAACCGGGAGCAGGATGAAGATAAAACCGGGAGGATTCAGGATGCCCGCGCCGCTCATCAACCCGAACTGGGGAATGCCCCTTCCCAGCCAGTATTTCGCGAGTAGGATCGCCTCCACCTCGTCGGCCTTGAACTCCATCGAGTTGAAATAGAAAACCCGCAGGAAGAGCCCCGCCCCGATCAGTAAAAATACGCGGTTAAGCTTCATGCCTCGTTTCCAACCCCGGAATCCGTCCGCTTGAATATGAATATTGATTCTTCCGGGGGGAACAGCTTCCGCTCCCCGAACTGGCGGAGGAGGATCTCGGGCCGGATCGCTTCTCCCAGGTAATAAACATCGAGAGTCTCGAAAAGCTCGAACTCCATTCCCAGCAACGTATAATAAGCAAGGAGCTCCTGGGTCAGCGGGCGCATTCTGAAGCTCACGATCCAATCGGGCCGGCATTCCTCCGCCAGCAAATCGGGGTTGAGCTCCCGCACGCGTTTCAGCGGCAGCCGGGTGTTCCGGTCGAGCCTGCCCCCGAAAATGACCCGATCCCCGGCGTAAAACTGCAATGAATCGGCCATATTCGGGGAGATGACGACCAAAACGTCGTCCTGTTCGCACTTTTCGTTTATGAAGTCGACGACCGCTTCGTAGGCGGTCCGGTAATCCCGGTGGATTTCCCGGACATAATTGATCAGATCGAAGCGGAGCGGGAGGCGGGAGAAGGGGGTCCAGGCGAAAAGGTTGCTGAAAATCAGCAGCAGAAGGACCGCGCCTCCGGCCGTCCGACTCTTTCTCCCCAGGAAGAATACGATCACCCCCAGGAGCGAGGCGCAGAAGGGGAGCAGGGGCAGCAAGTACCGGATATCCGCGCTTCCTTGCGGGTATGCCGTCTGAGGGGAAAACAGGCTCATCCCGGCCGCGAACACGACGATCATAAACAGCCATTCCCCAACTTGGCGGCGAAGATTTCGATCGAATTTCTTGTCCGCCAACAACCAGGCCAGAGGGAAAAGCATCATCCAGGGGAAGAAAGCATAGCTGTTGATTTCCCGGAAGTTCCTGCCCGCCAGGGCCAGGCGGTCGAGCAACCACGCCGATTTCAGCGCCGGCAGGGTGTTGGGGAGTATGACGCTGAAACCGAAAAAATATCCCGTGGTTATGGCCAGAAAAATAAAAGCGGCGATAAGGAAAGGAGGCAGTTTCCGCGCCCGGAAGTTGAAGACGGCGTGAGCGAGCACGAGGGCGATGGCGAAAACGAGGCAGATGAGATAATGGCTGAAAAACAACCCTAAGAATCCGATGGTGACGGCGGTCAGATGGACAAGCCTGCCCGTCAGCAAATAACGCCGGTAATGGAAATAAATGAAGACCGGGAAGAAGATCGCCAGGGAGAAATAGCGGCACTGCCGGATAAAGAGCAGAAAAGAAGGCGAAAGCGCCAGGAGAAGCAGGCCGCCGAGGGCGCAGGCCCGGTTCCTTCCCGACTCTCCCCACAGCAACAGAAAAAAGAACCAGAGCGAGGCGAGCCCGATCAGGACAAACGGGAGCCGGGCGGCAACCGTCGAAAAGCCCCAAAGCTTGAAGGCCATGGCGGCCAAAAGAAACTGCAGGGGCGGGAAATAACGGTTGATGAAATAATCGTCGAGTTCGCTTCCATTCCCGTAGGCCAGCAGGTTGCGGCCGTCCCAGGCGGTGAGTTTTCCGGAAGCCAGCAGATTCCGGGCGTAAATCGCGGTGCCGGCTTCATCGTCCCAGAAATAGTTGTGGCCCAGGCCGGCGACGGCAAAATAGGAGCTTGCCGCGATTATGAGGAGAGCCAGAAGACAGGTTCCCGAAACGCTTTTCCGGTTCTTGTCCGTCCCGGAAGAATAAATTATGGGGTTTTCTTCCATTCCGCGCGGGCAATGCCCAAGATCTTGTTGAGCCATTTCACCACAGAGATGACTTCCCCCGCTATGCAGAACATGAAGGTTGTGGCCGGTCCCCGTCCCGGCCGAGGCAGGCACGAGTAAGGCTCCGGCCGGACCAGATGCTTGGGCAGGCTATTTCCCTTTGACCGATTCCGACGTCGGCGCATAACATGAACTGCCGCCGGCGCCCTTCATCCCGAGGCCGGCGGCGAACATAGACCGGGGAAACGCAATTCGGCAAGCCTGACCCGGCGGGGCGGGAAAGCTTCCGCCCGGTTTTTTTCGAGGGGAAAATTCACGTGGATATCAATCAAACCGG
>Ga0068714_10006678_pt1 | contig 11617 bp, 10 predicted proteins | sample MTBNYHSulfiMetaG_FD_62988 | JGI IMG/M metagenome (GOLD analysis project Ga0068714, IMG submission 62988) | Enrichment culture microbial communities from rom New York Harbor, USA that are MTBE-degrading - MTBE-NYH (New York Harbor Sulfidogenic)... | ecosystem: Environmental > Aquatic > Marine >... | reverse complement strand
TCGCCCTTCTCAGGGTGGCCGACGGCAGTCTCATTTGGAAAGGGAGGTTTGATAAAACCCAGGCCTCCCTTGCCGAGAACCTGCTGGACCTGAAAACCTTTCTCAGGGGTAAAGGGCGATGGATGAACGTTGAGGATCTTGCAGGAATAGGGCTTTCGGAACTGGTGGAGCAACTTCCTGTTGGGGAAAAGGACTAGAGAATGCTGGTTATACCGGCCATTGATCTCAAAGGCGGCAAGTGTGTCAGGCTGAAACAGGGTCGCATGTCCGAGGAAACGCTATACTCTGAATCACCGGGCGCAACAGCGCTGGCCTGGTATGAGCAGGGGGCCGAACGACTCCACCTGGTTGACCTGGACGGCGCTGTTGGAGGAAAACCCGCAAACCGCCGGGCTATCCGGGAGATCCTTGAATCCGTCCCGATTCCGGTCGAACTGGGAGGAGGGATCAGGAACATGGCCACTCTGGACGCTTACTTCGATCTGGGTGTGACCTGGGCCATCCTGGGTACGGTCGCCATCAAAGACCCTTCTTTTGTGGAAAAAGCTTGTGCCGCCTTCCCGGGCCGGATCATGCTTGCCATCGATGCCGTAAACAATCTTGTGGCTGTTGAGGGTTGGACCGAATCCACGGGGCTGAGCGCTACGGCTTTGGCGCGATCCTTTCAAGAAATGGGGCTTTCGGCCATCGTCTACACGGACATTGAGCGGGACGGGATGAGCACGGGACCGAATCTCAACGCAACAGAGGAATTTGCAAGAAATGTTCAGGCCCCTGTCATCGCATCCGGGGGCATTTCCGGGATTGAGGATGTGAGAAGGGTTGCAGCCCTTTCAAAGGCGGGGGTCATGGGAATGATCACCGGGAGGGCCCTTTACGAGGGAAAGCTGGACTTGAGGGAGGCTCTTAAGGTCGCCGGAGAGAAAGATTAGTTCTCAGGGTATTGTAGAATTAGGAGAGATCGGAAAATACCTATTGACATAGAGCATTGATTTTGTAATATGAATGTTTAACCTTTTACAGATTATTAAAACGGTCTGCCCCATGTCTCTCGTGGAAAAAATTGTACAGGACCTGAAGGACGCCATGAAAGCCAGGGATGAGTTCCGAACCTCCTGTCTGAGAATGGCTAAAGCCGCCCTCAAGAACGAGCAGGTGGCCAGGGGCCATGAACTGGAAGACGAACAAGTGCAGGCCGTTCTGCAGGGTTTGATCCGAAAGGGGCGGGACGCGGCCAAGGAGTTTCGGGCCGGAAACCGGGAGAGCATGGCGCTAAAAGAGGAAAGGGAGGTGGAATTTTTTCATGAATACCTTCCCAAACAGCTCAGCCCGGACGAGATCGAGGGCGTGCTGAAAGAAGTGATCGCCGAGGTTTCCGCTCAAGGGCCAAAGGATCTTGGAAAGGTGATGAAAGCGGCCATGCCGCGCATAGCCGGAAGGGCACAGGGCAAAGAGGTCAACGAAATAGCCAGGAGACTGCTGAATTAGCTGGTGCGAAGCTTTTGATTTTTACCGTTTCCGATCCCTAAAGCAGGTTTTTGATCCGCTCATCGTACCAATCCGTTAGGGGAAAATCATTGCACCTTTCTCAGGCTTCCAGTTCAGCGAAAAAAGATGGAAAAAACAAACAGGGGACGAAACTCCAAGATGAAAAGCCTTCATCCGATGAAGGGGTTTTTTCTTCGCCCTTTACCGGAAGCTGAAGCAGGCGCTGCGCTTGCAGCCAAGGAGCGGGTTTAGGTTCCATGGACCTTTACCAATCCGCTAAAGAAGAAATCAAGAGGGCGGTTGATATCGTTGAACTCATCGGCCAGTTTGTGCAACTCAAGCGAGCCGGGCTGAATTACATCGGTCTGTGCCCTTTTCATTCCGAGAAGGCCCCCTCCTTTTCCGTAAGCCCTTCAAAGCAGATGTTTCACTGCTTCGGCTGCAAAAAAGGAGGAGACCTTTTTGCCTTCTGGATGGCCTATCATCAGGTATCTTTTCCTCAAGCGATGAAGGACCTGGCTGAAAAGTATCATATCTCTCTTCCCGACACCCAACCCGGTCGTTCCGGGTCGGGCGAAGCGGCGCGGCGGGAAGCTCTGTTGAAGCTCAACGAGACGGCCGCTCAGTTCTATCATCAGCTTTTGACCCGGTCCGACAAGGGAAAGGCCGGCAGGGATTATTTTGTGAGGCGGGGCATTCCGGATGACATCATCGCTTCATTCAGGCTGGGATTTGCTTCGGACGACTGGGAAGGATTGAGCGCATTTCTCAAGGAGAAAAAAGCCGACCAGGAGAAGGCCGTTGAGGCGGGGCTTATCATCCCTCGAAAGGGCGGGGGTTTTTACGATCGGTTTCGGGGCAGGGTCCTGTTTCCCATTATCAATATGAGGCAACAGGTTGTGGGGTTCGGCGGCCGCGTGCTGGATCACTCTTTGCCCAAGTACCTCAATACCCCCGAAACCCCCGTGTTCCAGAAGGGCGAACTCCTCTACGGCCTGCATGACGCTCACGGCCCGATCAGGGAAAAGGGTCGCGCCGTGATCGTGGAGGGATATACGGATGTGCTGGCTCTTAGAAAACACGGTTTTCACGAGGCGGTTGCAACCCTGGGAACAGCCCTGACCAGGGATCACATCCGCAGGCTCAAGGGGTATGCTAAAGAAACGGTGGTCGTTTTCGACGCCGATGCGGCAGGGAAAGCCGCAGCTTTGAGAAGCCTTTCCGTTTTTCTGAATGAGGGCATGTCCGCCCGAGTCATGGTCCTTCCGGAAGACGAAGATCCGGACAGCTTTGTGAACAAGCACGGATTGCAGGTTTTCCTGGACCTTTTGGATCGCGCGGCCCCTATGTTCGATTTTTACCTGGATCTCAAGATGACGGGCGCCGGGGGCCGAATTGAGGGGCAGGTCGAGGCATTGCAGGACATGATCCCTCTCCTGCTGGAGCTGAGGAACCCTGTGCAAAGAGCCCTCTACGTGAGGCGTTTGAGTGAAAAGCTGGGCATAGCGGAATCATGGGTTTTAGCCGAAATCTCCAAGGCGGCAAGGCTTCCGTCAAGGGAAAGAACCCTTGATCGCCTTGGGCAAGGGTTTTCGGAGCCCCCGTCAAGAAAGGCCGACGATCGGCTCTTGCTTCATCTTTTCGTCCACCATCCGAAGGTCATCGAGCAGTTCGTTCAGAGGAACCTGAGGCCTCTGCTCTCCGACGCCACGGTCCTTCGGATTTTTGACGTCATGCTCGAGATCGCGCATAAGGACGGGGACTTGGCGCCTGAGCGCCTTCTGGAGAGGCTGAGCGGAGAGCCGGCCGCTGATCTTTTGCGGGAGGCCATGGTGAGCCCCTCGATTTATCGGCAGGATGAGGTTGACCAGGCCTTGAGGGAATTCGAAGACAAGGTGCATCGACTGAGGATATCCAAATCAAAACAAAAGGCCCTTGGAAATATTGAAGAGGCCAGTAAAATCCCTAAGCTTATCAAAAAAAGATGGGGTTGATAGGAGCACAACCGATGGTCTCAGGAGGAAATAGAATGGTGAACAATTCCGACACAACAAACCTGAAAAGGCTGATCGACATCGGCAAAGACAAGGGATATATCACCTACGAAGAGCTCAATGACGACCTGCCTGATGATGTGGTCTCCTCCGATTACATCGACGACCTCATGATGATGTTCGAAGAACTGGACATCATGGTGATTGACGAAGCATCGAAAGAGAGAATCGAGAAATCGAGAAAACTCAAGAAAAAGCAGGACAAAGCGGTTGAAAAAGACAACTTCCGCGCCGAGATCTCGGATGTGGGTGCCCGGGTTTCCGATCCGGTCAAGATGTACCTCAAGGAAATGGGCTGCATCTCTCTTCTCACGAGGGAGGGCGAGGTAGAGATCGCCAAGAGAATTGAAGCCGGAGAAAGCGAGGCCATGGATGCCCTGCTCCGATGCGCCGTGGGGATCGAATATATCATTGAGCTGGGAAAGGAACTCAAGAGGGGGGACATCAAGCTGAAGGATGTCATCAACGACCTGGATGACGAGGACAGCCACACGCAAGTCGGAGAAAGAAAAGAGACCATGATCCATATCATTGACCAGATTGAGACCCTTCGGGCGGAATGCGCAGAGATGAAAAAGGCTCTCTCCAAGAAGGGTTTGTCTGCGCAGAAAAAGAAGAAGTTGACCGCCAAAATTGATGAGCACAACAGCAAGGTGGTGGAGCTCATCGGGTCTTTCAAACTTGAGAAGAGCCAGCTCGACCATATGGTGGAAAGGCTCAGGGCCATCGTCTCGGAGATGGAGTGCGGCGAAAAGAAACTGGAAGAATGCATGCTCGCAGCCGGAGGCAAGCCTATCGCCCACATTCGGAAATTTGCGGGCCAGATCCCAAAGACCGCCAAGGACAACCAGGTCGTGACGGCCCTTAAACTTAAGAAATGCGACCTTTTGGAACTCAAAGCCAAGGTTGATGAAGCCGAGGAAATCATCCATGAGATTAGGGTCCGGACCGGCATGGGCAAAAGAGAGCTTAAAGATGCCCTTGAAATCGTCGAAGACAGGCTCCTCAAGGCCAAGAGGGCCAAGAGCGAGCTCATAGAAGCCAACCTGAGGCTCGTGGTCAGCATCGCCAAAAAGTACACCAACCGGGGCCTTCAGTTTCTCGACCTGATCCAGGAGGGGAACATAGGGTTGATGAAGGCTGTCGATAAATTCGAATACCAGAGAGGGTATAAATTCAGCACCTACGCCACGTGGTGGATAAGGCAGGCCATCACCCGGGCCATTGCCGACCAGGCCAGAACCATTCGTATTCCCGTCCACATGATCGAGACCATCAACAAGCTCATCCGGACATCGAGATACCTGGTTCAGGAACACGGGCGCGAACCCACGCCCGAGGAAATCGCCGAGAAAATGGAGTTCCCCCTTGAAAAGGTGCGCAAGGTGCTGAAAATTGCCAAGGAACCCATTTCCCTCGAGACGCCTATCGGCGAAGAAGAAGACAGTCACCTGGGAGATTTCATCGAAGACAAAAAGATTATCTCCCCCGGAGAAGCGGTGATCAACTTTAATCTCGGAGAGCAAACCAGAAAGATTCTCACGACCCTCACCCCAAGAGAAGAGAAGGTCCTGCGCATGAGGTTCGGCATCGGAGAGAAGTCGGATCATACCCTCGAGGAGGTGGGACGGGACTTTAACGTGACCAGGGAAAGAATCCGGCAGATCGAAGCAAAGGCCCTTAGGAAGCTGAGACATCCAAGCAGGAGTAAGAAGCTGCGAAGCTTCCTGGAGCAATGAGATCCTGTTTCAAATGCAGAAGGAGTTCATTTCCCTTGACAAAATTCTCTTTACCCTGCATGGTAGGGAGTGTTTTTTTGATCGGTTGCATTGGGCCTATAGCTCAGTTGGTAGAGCCACCGGCTCATAACCGGTTGGTCCCTGGTTCGAATCCAGGTGGGCCCATCATGAATTCACGGACAAGAATATTTAGAGTTAAGAATTGCAAGAAATTCGGCATAACGTCCACAGGCCTGACATGAGGGAAAGGCGCACTTTCAACAAGTGCGCCTTTTCCTTTTTCGAGCAGATGCAGGGCCGTTTGGTAGGGTTATGAATCCCACGGTGGAAGACATCCTTTTTTCCCTGGAAAGGATTGCTCCCGCTGCGACAGCGGAAGATTGGGACAATCCGGGTCTCCAGGTCGGGAACCCATCTCTGGAAGTGCGAAAAATACTCACCTCCCTCGATCCTGCTCTTGCAGCCGTGAAAGAGGCCGCCAGGCGCGAAGCGCAGTTGCTCCTGACCCATCACCCCCTGATTTTCCCTTCCCTTTCGTCCATAAACCGGAAAATCCACCCTGGTGACGTGATCTTCGAAGCGTGCGAAGCCCAAATCGCCATTGCCGCCGCTCACACGAATTTGGATAGGGCTCAAGGGGGAATCAACGACATGCTTGCCTCCCTTTTGCACCTTAAAAACATTGAAGTTCTGCAAGAAACTTCCATGCCTTCCCATGGGAGTTTGGGCCGGATAGGCGACCTTCCTGAGCCCGAACATCTCCTCTCTTTCGCCCAAAAAATTAAACACCTATTGGGATTGGAAATACTCGGGCTGAGCGGCCGCGGAGAAACACCGCTCAAGCGCGTGGCCGTTGTGGGGGGGGCCGGGGGAAGTCTTGTCCCACTGGCATCCTCCATGGGCGCCGACGTCCTTGTTACAGGGGATGTAAGCCATCATGAGGCGTTGCGGGCAATGACCCTGGGCCTGGCTCTTATCGATGCAGGCCATTTTGAAACGGAAAAAAAAGCGTTCGCCCTTTTTGCAGCCCGATTCAAAGAGCTTCTCGGCCGGGAGGGGTGGGACGTTGTGATTGAAACGTTCGAAGAAGAAAAGAACCCGATGCAATGGGTCCGATGAAAACCTTAAACCCCTGCACTCTTGAACCCTGTCGAGGTTGTGGGAACACCAAGGAGAGGGAGCGACATTGAAAGAGAAAATCTGTTTGCTTATTCAGCTTCAACATTGTGACAATCGCATGAGAGAGATCAGAAAACACAAAGAAGAAGGGCCTCTGAAAATAAAAAAGTCCGAAGATGATTTAAGAAATTCGGAAAGAGAGATCGAGGAAGAGCGAAACAAGCTCGATACCCTGAAAAAGGAAAGGCGCCGGATCGAGCAGGAGGTTCAAGAGCTGGATCAAAAGATCGAAAAAAGCACGATCAAGCTCTCCCACATCAAGTCCAACAAGGAGTACACCGCAGCGCTCAAAGAGATCGACGATCTAAAAAAGGCAAAATTCATCACAGAGGACAAAATCATCGAAGTGATGGAAAAGATTGACGGCCTGGAACAGGGGACCGCTGAACAGGATCGCAGGCTCGAGGAACTCCGTGCCGAGGCGGAGAAAAGCAAAACGCAGATTCTTCAGGAAATCGCACTTCTTGATCAAGAGTTGGCGACTCTGGAAGAGAAAAGGGGGTCCTTCATCAAGGGTGTGGAACCCGATATTCTCAGGAGATATCTTTTCCTCCATGAACGGAAAAACGGGTTGGCCGTCAGCGCCGTGGTCACAGGCGTCTGCCAGACCTGCCATTTGGGAATCCCCCCTCAAAAATTCAACGAACTCATCCGTGGAAATGCACTCATGACCTGCCCCCACTGCAATCGAATCATGTATTGGGGCGATGATGAGGATTTCCAGAAAGTAAAAGCTATGCTATAGTGATCAGAGCATGTCAGAGTAGGACAAATGACCGCTGCTTTGCCTGGTGCAAAGGGGAGGAAAGTCCGGGCTCCACAGGACAGGGTGCTGGGTAACGCCCAGTCCTGGCGACAGGAAGGAAAGTGCCACAGAAAGCAAACCGCCTCGGCGGGCACTCCGCCGGGGTAAGGGTGAAACGGTGAGGTAAGAGCTCACCAGTCCCGCCGGTGACGGCGGGAGCTAGGCAAACCCCACCCGGAGCAAGACCAAATAGGGGAGCGCCAAGGGTGGTCCGCCCGAGCTCCCGGGTCGGTCGCTTGATCCCGGTGGCAACACCGGGACTAGATGAATGGTCATTGTCTCCCGCTCTATGCGGGGGAAACAGAACCCGGCTTACGGCCTGCTCTGACATGCACTCACAAACCGGCCCTCGGCACAAGGCAGACGGCCTGAGGACGAGCGGTGACAAGAAACGGGAGTGGAAGGCTTTGCGTGTCTAGGGGATGCGAAGCGGCCCATGGCTCGTAACTGAAACAAAAAACCTGTTACCCTGCGATGAAATGTGCTGACGTGCGTGAAGCCCACCATAAGCGATATCAATCGCCCGGCCCCTTTACCGGGAATGAGGTGTTCATTATCGGTGCGGGGCACTTCGGCCAAAGAGCGGTGGATGCGCTTGGCGCCCGACAAAACGCCCCTTTATGGGTGGTGGAAAAAGATGAGGAGGCGCTCCGGGCTATCGCCGGCGCTCCCGTTGAGCGCATTCTTGACGAAGGCGCCCCTTTCTTGGTCAATTCCTTTCATCTCCTCCATGCGCGGAACGTGATTGTACCGGCCGTCCCCATTCATCTTGCCGTCGAATGGTTGCACCTGTGTTTGAAAGACAAACTCAGTGTTTTGCGCCTTAAGGTGCCCGAGAGCATGAAGCCCCTTCTTCCTCACACATGGGAGGGAAGCGAAGGGTCCCTGCTTGTAAGCTACGCGGACTTTCGGTGTCCCGATGATTGCCCGGAGCCTGCCGATCACTGCACGGTTACGGGAAAAAAGCGAGGGACGCCCTTGCACGCACTCCTGGAGGGCATGACTCCGCCCGAGTATCGTATTCACGTACTCAGAAGCCGTCAATTGGCGCCGGGCGTCGGCGGTTATAGGGTGGGAGACCTGCAGGAACTCTTAGGGCGGGTGAAATTAGGAGGGGAGGGAAAATGGCTCGTGGCCACGGCCTGCAAATGCCACGGCGTGGTCTCAGCCTTGGAGGTTAAGAGTAAAAAATCCGAATATCGAAATCCGAAATCCGAAACAATACCAAAATCCCAATGTTCAAAACTCAAAACGAAATAGGGAGCCTGCGGTTGTTCGACTTTTGGATTTCCTTTTCTCTTGTTTTGGATTTGTGATTTTGGACTTTGACATTCCTTTGACATTTGGGTTTTGTCATTAGGATTTGAGTGTTGTATTTTAGCGTGCCACCTTATAAGGCATCTTGCCAAAATACCTATAGGCCTTATCACCAAGACCACAGGAAGAGGGGATTATGTTTATCATTTCCAATTTTGTTATTGCAGTCGCCAAGATTCTCAATGTCGGATTGACGATTTACATGTGGATCATCATCGCAAGGGCCGTCATTTCTTGGGTGAATCCCGATCCCTACAATCCCATCGTGCGGTTCCTCAATAACGTGACGGAACCTGTTCTCTACCGGATCAGGCGATTTATTCCCTTCTCCTTCGGAGGCATAGATTTTTCGCCCCTTGTTGTCCTCCTGGCGATCATTTTCTTACAGGCATTCCTGGTTCAGAGTTTGTATCAGATGGCGGCCCGCCTCGGGTAAGGTACGAAGCTGCACACGGACATCAAAATCAAACTTACCCCGCGATCGGGGAAAAACCACATCCTTGGCCCGGAAGGAGAGCACTACCGGGTGAAGGTGACGGCACCTCCGGTGGAAGGCCTGGCAAACAAGGCCTTGGTCGCCTTGCTCTCCGAAAAACTGGGGATAGCGAAAAGGGACATTGAGATCACGTCGGGTAAGAGCTCCCGGTACAAGACCCTGAGAGTCCACGGGTTGACGGAAGCAGAGATTGCGGAGGCGCTTAAAGCAGGGAGCAGGGAGCGAAGAGCAGAGAGCAGAGAGCAGAGAGATTAAGAGAGTGTTCGGTGTTCAGTGTTCAGGTCTCATAAGAATTGTTTTGACGGAAGTCATCGAATCACAGAGGACTTTCCAGTTCAGCCTCGTTCGCTCGTCCTCTTGTTTTTCCTGAACCCTGAACCTCTGAACGCTGAATACTGCGCCTCCGGCGCTAGGCTCTGAACTGAATATCGTGGAGTTGCCGGAAACGGCCGTTCAGGGTCATTAAAGATTCCCTGCTTCCTGATTCCAGAATTCTACCGTTCTCCAGCACATAAATCCGGTCCGCTTTTCGGATGGTGCTCAGCCGATGGGCCGAGACCAGGATAGTCCGGCCGCCTCTCAGTTTTTCTATAGCCTCCTGCACCAGGGTTTCGCTTTCAGCATCCAGGGCTGAAGCCGCCTCATCCAAAATCAGGATGGATGGATCGGCGAGCACAGCCCTTGCAATGGCAATACGCTGTCTCTGCCCTCCGGAGAGCAACGTGCCTCGATCCCCCACCACGGAATCGTAACCGGCTGGCTGCGTCATGATGAAGTCGTGGGCATGAGCGGCCTTTGCCGCCTCGATCACCTGCTCCAGGCCCTTTTCAGGATGGCCGTAACGGATATTGTCGGCAATGGTGTTGTGAAAGAGCAAGACCTCCTGGCTTACGGTAGAGATCTGCCTTCTCAGGGAACCCAGGGTAGCCTCACGGATGTCGATGCCGTCAATTCTGATGCTTCCCCCCGTGACATCATAAAAGCGGGGGATAAGGTCCAGGAGCGTGCTCTTTCCCGCTCCCGTGGACCCCACGAAGGCGATCATTTCTCCTGCCCGGATTGTCAGGGAAATATCCTGAAGTACGGGAATTCCCGGCTCATAGGCAAAGCTGACATCCTTGAACTCGATGGATTCTCGATGTCTCGGGAGTTCCAACGCACCGGAACAGTCCTGGATCTCCGGAATCGTTTTCATGATCCCGAAGACCCGTTCCGTGGCCCCCTGAAGCGTGCGAAGCTCGTTGTTCACTCTGGCCAGGCTCTTGACCGGCCCGTAGACCCGCGAATAGGCATAAATCAAGGAAATCAGTTCCCCCAGGCTGTGCTCGAAATAGAGCTTCCCCACGATCAGGACCCCCGGCAGGATAAGGAATCCCGTGGAATCCATGAGGGGACCCAGGCCGAGGGACCAGCGATTCCACTTCATGACGTTCCTGTAAAGATCATCCGTCAGCCTGCGAAATCGCTCGGACTCGATACGATCCGAACAGAACCCCTGGACGACCTTGAGACAAAGGAGAGTTTCCTGGTAGGCGGCCGTCACCTGGGCCATGGCATCCTGGACCCGTGTGGAATGCTTCTTCACTTTTCTCCCGAACAGGCGAACGGACCCGACGATGACGGGTGCGGCAAAAAACACCAGAAGCGTGAGCTTGAAGTTGACCAGGAGCACATAGCTCAGGAAGGCAAGGGCTGTGAGGGGGTGCTCCACAAGGCCGATAAGAATGTTCGCGATTCTCTCCTGCATCACCGTGAGATCTGCGGTAGATCGGGAAATGAGTTCCCCGGCCTTTTGTTTGTGATAGAAGCCCAGGGGAAGGGCGATGAATTTCTCGAAAAGCTCAATCCTCATGGAACGGATGGCCCGGTTCGAAAAGGCTGCGGCAGCCAATTGGCTCAAATACAGGGCCATGGATTTGAAGAGAATGGCCAGGAAGGCGACCAGCGACAGGAGAACCAGGAGGACGTTCGGAGAGACATTCCGGATCAGAATGATCTCCGTCTTTTTCACTGAAAAGCCGTCCTCAAATCCAAAGGCGAGCCAGGGGACCTTCCATGTGGCGGGATCGGCCCCGCTTTTCATGCCTTCGTCGATAAAAGGCTGAAGGAGATAAGCGGGAATGACCACGAAAAGCGCGGAACAGGCCGTGAGCACCATGGAACAGATGATGAGGCTGCGGTGGGCCCTGACATAGCGGGCAAGGTCTTTGCCGAGGATGTAATTTAACATGTTGAACTTAGCTTCGCTCTCGCTATACCGTTAGAGGATCGCCGCGCTTCAGGCTGGAAGTGCGCTCATCTCGTTCGCTCGAGGTTAGAGGCCCTAGGCAAAAGCAGTCGCCTCTATGCTCCAATCTCCGCCCTCCAACCGCTTTCATCCCCGAACACTGAACGCTGAACCCCTGAACACTCTCTTACGGCCGTGAGCCTTGAGCCGTTTTTCATGCCGCCCCTATGAGCCTCGAAATCACAAGCCGCTGGATCTCCGAGGTCCCTTCCCCGATTTCCAGGAGCTTCTGGTCTCTGTAAAACCTCTCCA
>Ga0068714_10006677_pt1 | contig 11619 bp, 11 predicted proteins | sample MTBNYHSulfiMetaG_FD_62988 | JGI IMG/M metagenome (GOLD analysis project Ga0068714, IMG submission 62988) | Enrichment culture microbial communities from rom New York Harbor, USA that are MTBE-degrading - MTBE-NYH (New York Harbor Sulfidogenic)... | ecosystem: Environmental > Aquatic > Marine >... | reverse complement strand
ATCCCCCTCATTCTCGGCCAGGATGGAAAGCTGGATGCTGTCCTCGAAGAGATGAAACGTGTAGGCGAGGTAGGCCATTTTGAGACCAGGGGGCAGATTGGCCATCGCCAATTTTTGGTAGACTTCTTTGAGTTTACTTGTAAAAACCCTCAAGGAAATAGCATATCTCTTCATATTTTTTGTGTCTTTTGGAAGCGGGTAGAATATCGGCTTGATCAGGTGGATGGCCCATATTCCCGTCACATGCTCGATTATGCTCAGATCCTCGGCGATGAAATCTCCCAGAAAATCGGGACTAACCGTATGGATGAAAAGGCTCACGTCTTCATGCCTGGCTCTCTTTGTCAGGTAGAGCAGCTGTCCTCTGTCTTTGATGCCTTCCTGCAATTCATCCAGGTGAGCCATCACAAAATCACAGATACTTCCCTTTCTTTCCTGCGATTGCAGCCGGATGATCGAAATCATAAGGAGCCTCCTTTTTGCCTGGCTATAAAAGCTTTTCTTTGAATAAGCATTCCCAGAATCTCCTGGCCCGGAGCAGGCATGCCTAAATACTCCCAAAGATAAACTATAATGTCAATAAGAATTATAAAATTTATAATATTTATAGATATAGTAGACAATGGCGCCCGTTTATCAGAGGGCTGTCCAGAGAAGGCCTGGGAATTCGCTTTACTGGGCGAGGCTTTTTATTATAATAATAGCGGGAGGAGAAATCTTCTTGAGGATTGAAAACAGTCCCTCCAGAGAATTCTTGGAGAATCTCTTGAACAGCCTGGAAGGGGGAGTTCTGGCTGTCGATCGGAATATGAGAATTATCGCCTTCAACCGGGCGGCGGAAGAGATCACGGGCCTGAAGCGGGGGGAAGTGCTGAACAAGGAGTGTGATCAAGTTCTCAAGGGCGATCTTTGTAAAGATGAATGTCCTGTGAAAAAGGCGATGGAAACGGGGGAGCCGGTTTATTGTTACGAGGTCATGATCGTAAATAAAGCGGGAAAGAAAGTCCCGGTGAACGTGTCGACTTCAGCCCTGAGGTCCGAGAGCAACGAGATCATCGGGGCGGTCGAAAATTTCAGGGATTTAACCAAGCATAAGGGGTTGTGGGCGAAACTGCGTGAGGAAAGGAATAGAGCCCAGCAATACCTCAATATTGCCGGAGTTATCATCATCGCCATTGATGAAAATGGTTTGATCACTCTGATCAACAAAAAAGGGTGTGAAGTCCTGGGTTATAAGGAAGAGGAGATCATCGGGAAGAACTGGTTTGATTTAGGCGTCCCGGCAAGTGTCAGGGGAAAGAGAAAGGACACCTTCAGGAAGGTGATGGCGGGAGAAGAGAAGGAAGTCGAGGACTACGAGAATACGATTGTCACAAAATCCGGCGAGGAAAGAATCATCGCTTGGCACAATGCGACACTCCATGACGAGAAAGGGCTGATCATCGGGACTCTCAGTTCAGGCGAGGATATCACCAAGCGCAAGGAAACAGAGGTGGAATTGATCCGGGCGGAAAAGCTGACCTCGTTGGGACAGTTGGCTGCCAGTGTCGCTCACGAAGTGAACAATCCTTTGGCCGGCATTCTTGTCTATACCACGCTCCTCCTCAAGAAGTATCGAGATAAGAAGCTGCAGACCGAAGAGACGGAAAATCAGCTTTTGAAGATGAAAAAAGAACTGGAAAGGACATCCAGGATCATCAGAAACCTTCTCGATTTCTCTCGGCAGTCCGACGCTGATATGAGGCCGGTTGAAGTCAACAAGGTAGTCGAAGCGGCGCTGTTATTGGTCAAACATCAGATCAGCCTTGAACACATAAAACTGGAACTGCAATTGGGACAAGAGCTTCCTCTTGTCCTTGCGGGTTTTGACCAGATTCAGCAGGTCCTGGTCAATCTCCTCCTGAATGCCATTCAAGCGATGCCTGAAGGCGGCCTATTGTCGATCGCCACATCTGTTGCCCAAAATATCAGAATCGGAGAAACCATCAAAAAGACCGTTCGAATAGACGTCACAGATACGGGGGTAGGCATTCCCAAGGAAAACTTGGGCAAGCTGTTCACGCCGTTCTTCACGACCAAAGAAAAGGGCAAAGGCGTCGGACTCGGGCTGCCGGTGGTTCATGGGATCATCGAGAGGCATAAAGGAAAGATTGAAGTCGTCAGCGAGGTGAACAAGGGAACGACGTTCACGATCTATCTGGAGGCCATGGATGGGAAAGAAGGCGATCATCCTCGTCGTTGATGACGAGAGGATAGTCAGAGAGTCACTCCGGGACTGGCTGGTCAATGTCGGATACAGAGTGGAGGTGGCCGAATCCGGAGAAGAGGCCCTTGAAATCGTCAGGCGGAAAAAGATCACGGTCATGCTCGCAGACCTCGTTATGCCCGGCATAGACGGGATCGAGCTGATGAAAGAAGCCAGCCGGATAAACCCAAGGATCATCACGGTCATAATCACGGCGTACGGTTCGATTCAGACGGCCATTTCCGCCATCCGGGAGGGCGCTTATGATTACATCGAAAAGCCTTTTTGTCCCGAAAAAGTCGAGCTTCTCATAAAGCATTTGGTGGCCCATCAAGACCTGGTTGACGAAAACATATCCCTTCGGCAGAAGATTGAAGACCGCTACCTCTTTGAAGGAATCATCGCCAAGAGCTCGGGGATGTTAAGGATATTCGAGCTCATAAAAACCGTGGCTCCGACGACCGCTACGGTCATGATCATCGGGAAAACCGGCACGGGGAAGGAGATGGTGGCCAGGGCCATCCATCTTCAGAGTCCACGTCGGGATAGGCCCTTCATTGCCGTCAGCTGTGCCTCCCTTCCGGAGAGCCTCTTGGAGAGTGAATTGTTCGGTCATGAAAAAGGCTCTTTTACAGGAGCGGCTGACAGGAAAAAAGGCAAATTTGAGGCGGCCGACCAGGGGACTCTATTCCTCGACGAAATCGGCGAAATCAACGCCAATACCCAGATCCATCTTTTGAGAGCGCTTGAAGAGAAGAAGATTACAAGAGTGGGGGGGAACGAAGAGATTGGGGCCGATGTCCGGGTGATTGCCGCCACCAATAAGGATTTGAGAGCCCTGGTGAAGCAGGGGACTTTTAGGGAGGACCTCTTTTACCGTTTGAATGTGGTCAGCATCCAGCTCCCGCCGCTCAAGGACAGAAGAGAGGATATCCTTCCCCTGGCCGAGCATTTCCTGCGAAAGTATTCAAAGGACAATGATAAGGCGGTGAGATGTTTTTCTCCTGAAGTCATCGAGTTCATCATGAATTACTCCTGGCCGGGCAATGTGAGGGAGCTCGAAAACATGATCGAACACGGCGTGATCCTGGCGAAAAATAAGGAGATCAGGATGGCCGATCTCCCCCAGGAATTTTGTCAGCCGTCTCCTCCGGAAGGAAAAACCATCGAGGATGTCATGAGAAGCCACATTTTTCAGGTGCTCGAGGAGACAAGAGGCAATATTTCAGAGGCGGCCAAGATCCTCGGGATCCAGCGGATGACGCTTTATAACAAGTTGAAGAAATATGACTATACTGTCAATAAAATAGACGCCTAGTGTCTAATTAATAGGCACTGCCCTCACCACTGCCAATGTTGTTGCCTTTTTAGTGAATCATTTATTCTATTTAATATCTGTAGGTTATGTAAGTATCTGGGGTTCTTGTTGGGGCCGGGCTGACATTGGCACGCAGCTTGCTATAGTGTCGGTGTAATGAAAATGTTGCTTCCCCGAACGGAATTTTGGCCGGCGCAGCCTTCGGGTTGGAAACCGGTCAAGAAGCGGGGATAGGAGGTCAATAATGGAAAAGCAAAGAATGTTGGTGGTCGAGGACGAGGACATCATGCGGGAGGCATTGTCTGATTATTTTTCCGATGCCGGCCACACGGTGGATACGGCCAGCGATGGTGAAAAGGCATTGGAGAAAGTTAATTTTGAAGACTACAATGTCATGATCGTCGACCTGAAACTGCCCGGCCGGGATGGAATTTCGGTATTGAGAGAGGCGAAAAAGAGAAACCCCCAGGCGAAAGTGATCATCATCACGGCGTACCCCTCGGTGGAAACCGAAGAGAAGGCCATGCAGGACGGGGCTCTCAATTACCTGCCGAAGCCCTTTGAGCTCGACTATCTCGAGACTCTGATCAGGCAATCATACGAAATAGAAATCATCCCGACTCCGCCCGTCGAAGAGCCCGTTGTTGAAGAGGAAATCGTCACTCCCTGCATCTGGATGCAGGCTGGCATCGTCAAGAAAAGGATGTGTACCTACGGCTATAATTGCACGAGAATATGTGATTTTCATGTCCAGATGATGGGCAAAGAGCGATTCAGGAATGATCCGAGGATCAAGCCGTTCATCGTTAAGTTGTACGCTCAACTCGGAAAGAAACAGTGCCGGTACGTTATGAGCGGCCAAATCTCTCACCGGTCCTGCTCGCAGCTTTTTGACTGCCCGAACTGCGAATTCGACCAGGCTTGGCAGGATGAAGTCAGCCGCCAGCTCGAAGTCAAGGCCAGACGGGTCGAGCGGATGAGGACAAAAACTTCCGGCTTCGTGACCGTGAAGCGCAAGCCGGCCAGGACAGATCACTGAGGCAGGCAGGGGCTCCGGCGCGGCCCGACGGGACTAAAGATCAGCGCAGGAAGAGGCTCTTCCCGCGCCTATTTCGGGTCCCCTCTGAGTTCTTCCTTGATGATTCTCATCCCATCAAGAGAATTGATGGGAATATCCTTGAGCTGAGATCTTATTTTCCTCGTGTCGAAAACATATCTCAGACCATCCTTCTTATGAACATAGAAGAAGTCGATAGCGGGGTTTCCGATCACCAGGGTGAGGATGGTCTGGCTGATATTGCCGAGCGGCCTCCGGTCGATGTGACTGTACTGGAAAACAGCCTTTATCCGGGTTCCCTTCCCTTTCTTGGAGTTCATAGATAGCCGGCCATTTGCGGCTTTGGCTGATTCAGATAAAAGAGACAATCCCAAGCCGAACCGGCGCACCTTTTTCGTAGTGAAAAATGGATCCAGGGCTCTTTTCTGGGTTTCCTCATCCATGCCGATTCCGTTGTCGATCACTTCGACAGACAACAGGTCCTTCTTCTTATCTTCGGATATTCGAATTTCTATCCGGCTCGCCTGAGCAGCCACTGAATTTTCAACGATGTCAAGGATGTGCAAAGACAGGTCTTCCATCAGAACTTCAACTCGCCCGATTATTCGCCTGAATCAGCTTTCTCCCATCCTCATTCTTCAGGGCCTTTTTTAGTTCAGCCAAGGAGGGTTCTTCAAGCAGAAAAGTCGTAGAGCCTTTTCCGATATCGTCAGGGCAGTGGGCGTCCGAGGAGCAGGTCATCGGATAGTCATAAGCATAGGTTTTCATCGCCTCTTCGATGGGAATACGGGGAGAGATTTCCAGGGCGTCTAAGGCTAGATTGGGGGGGATGAAGCCCAACTGACCGATGAGGCTGAAGGCCTCCCTGTCTATATGCGAGGCGATGGCGAGGCCGCCCCAGGAATGAATCAGCCGGATGACCTCTTCGAGGGGAATCGTTGTGGCACCGATCAAAAGTTTATTGCTGAAGCCCTCCACTTCTTCCTTATCGTTGACGATGACCTGCCTGCCGAAGGCCTCTTCGTCATTCTCTCCGGGAAGGTTCGCGTAGACATGCTCCTGGACTCTCAGGGCGTCTTCCAGATTGTCGAAAAGCGCCAGAACATGGACTTCTTCCCGGGACGTCACTTCCAGGCCGGGGAGGACTTTGATGGGCATTCTTTTGGCCGCATTCATCACACCCGGGGAGTTTTCCGACGAGTTGTGATCACAGATGCCGATGATGTCCAGCCCTTTCTTCTTTGCGGCGGTCAGGATGCTCTCTGGAGACATGTCCAGTTCGGTGCAGGGTGAAAGACATGTGTGGATGTGCAAATCCGCTTTGAAGGGCCGGAGCATGAATTCTCCGGGCCAGACCTAAAAGCCGATCAGGCCGTAGAGTTTTCCGGTGATGTTGAAAGCGGACTCCCCGCTGACGAGGATGGTGACTTGCTCGTCTTTTGCTCTTTGAAGGGCCGCCTCGTCCGGCTGACGGTTATTGATGATGATGATCGCGGCCAGATCCCGCAGTTTAGCTACGGCGACGATGTTTTCGTGCGTTTGGAGGGTGATCCAGAGGTTTCTCGCTTTGCTGTTGGCCATCACATCACTGAGCAGGTCGCTCGTATATCCGCCTGTGACCTCCGTGTCCAACCGATCCCGACCCACCAAGACTTGGAGTTGCAGTTTTTCAATAATTTCATTGAGTTTCATGCTCATTCGTCCTTCTTATTATGTGGATTATCGATCCTGGGCTTATGGGAATGGACAACCACGGACTTGTTCAACAATTCCGACAGTTCCCCGGAGAGTTCGGCGAACTTCTGCGGGAGGTTGAAGATACAGTCGCCGATCTCGGCGTCGCCTTTGACGACGTCCTCGGCGAAAGTGATACACGTGGGGGCTCCGCAGACGCCGCAGTCAATCTTGGGCAAAGACTCATATATTTGCTCTTTTTCCTTTCTTTTTTTGATGGCTTTGGTCAAATCTCTATCGAGAGGTTTGAGAGGACGGGGCTCCAATTTTCCTTCAAATGAAAAATAGTCTTCTTTGTAAAGCTTTCGGACTTCTCTGATGTCGGGACAGGCCTTGATCTGTTCGAATTCCAGAGTCTCGATGAGCTTCAGGATCTTGTTGTAGGAGATGTAGAGATTTTCCACGGTCAAAGAGCCGCCGACGCATCCCTGGTGGCAGGAATAGGCTTCGATGAAGTCGATGTTCTTCAGCTTCCCTCTTTCCATATCGTCGAAGACCTTTAATACTTCGCCCAGCCCCGAGACCGCCAGGGCGTTTTTCAGGCGGAGGGTTCGACAGATGCCACCGACCATCGCCCAGCCGATACCCAGAATGCAGATGCTCTTCAGGGCCTCCCGATAGCTCGTTTTCTCGATGTCTTCCATGGCGGAAAGGAGGGGGCCGTAAAAGTCGGAAATCGCGATGGCGCCGTCGATATGGGATTTCCCCTTCTCAGCGGGCTGTTTTATGGAGATCATTTTGACGGGGCAGGGAGTGAGATAAAAAATGCCGATGTCCTCCTCTCTCAGGCCGAGAGACTTTGATTTTTCCTTCTTGATCTCCCGTGCGGCCAGCTCGCGCGGGGTCTGAATGGGGATGACCTGGTCGATGAGGGCCGGATATTTGACCTGGATCAAGCGGACGATGGTCGGACAGACATTGGAAATAAGAGGCTTGGGCCCTTTGTATTCACGGAGATATTCCTGGACGGCAAAGCTGACTTCCCCACAGGTGAAGGCCAGGTCATAAGCGTCGTCGAACCCCAGTTTTTTTATCCCCGAGAGAATTTTCTCCGGCAAAATTTCTCTTCCGAACTGGGCATAGAGGGCCGGAGAGGGCATGACGACGGTATGGCGGAATCGAGAGGCTTCTCCGAACGGATCCGTCAGCGGGATGATCGCATTATGAGGGCAGACGGTTATGCATTCTCCACAATCGATGCATTTCTCTTCGATGATCACGGCTTTTCCGTCTCTGATCCTGATCGCCTGGGTGGGACACATCCGCAGACATTTCATCCGCCCGTTGCACTTTTCAGGATCGACTCGGATCGAATGGAAATATTGGCTCATTTCATCCCGTGCTGTTCAAATAGATTACGATGTCGAGGGAGGTGCCTTTGCCAGGTTCAGAGAGTATCTTGAAATCATCGGCGTTCCTTTTGATATTGGGAAGCCCCATGCCGGCGCCGAATCCCATCTCCCTCATCTTTTCGGTGGCGGTCGAAAATCCTTCCTTCATGGCCATTTCCACATTCTCGATTCCGGGGCCTTCGTCCTCGAGCCTCAAAAGGAGTCTTTCCGGAGTGATATTCAGCGTGAGAGCACCCCTTTGAGCATACATCACCACGTTCATTTCCGCCTCGTAGGAGGCGATGGACGCCCGGATGATGATCGAGGGATCGATGCCGATCTCCTGGAGGATTTCCTTGATGCTGGTGGACGTCTTTCCGGCATTGCTGAAGTCGCCGCCCCTGATTTCAAAACGTTGAGAGAATATGTTTTCATCACTCATGGCGGTCCCGCACAGGAGGAGAGCTGATCCCCCGAAGGCCCTGACTGAAAAGCAGGCCACAGGCCGCGTACATCAAGAATTTTGTCGAAAGGAGTGGTATATTTTTTCCCTTGGCCAGTTCTATTCCTTCCTGGTCCGGTCTCTTGCCTCGCACATAAACAATGGCCTTGGCGTCGATGATGTTCGCCGTCCTGACCGATTGAGAATTGGACAAACCGGTGAGGAGGAGGATGCCGGGTTTGCCGAAGGCGAGGACATCGCTCATCAGGTCGGATGCTCCCGCGGCCGTGATGTCTTGATCGAGCCGATCGTGCCCCGTAATGACCTCAGCCTCAAGGAGTTCTTTTATGTCTTTTAATATCATTCTCGTCGTGACCGATATCTTACTCAGCGCGGCCCCGAAACTTCCTGGGCCCGGCCTGCAAAGAGACCCTATGGTAAACATTCAGCCGCCCAAAAGTCAACTGCGAAAGAACTCGTCGGCAATCCTCCGGGCCAGCAGCGGGACCGCCTTCTTGAGTGGCTCGGACAGCCCCGCTTGCATGCTTTCCGGAATGCCCGTTATCTGGCAGGCCAGGACTCTCACTTTGACCGCGCACAAATCCTGCAGTTCCTTCAACAGGTTCGAGGACGGAACCTGGTGCATCGAAAAGTCATCAATTTTCTCAAGGGGGATCTCAGCGAGCGTGATCTCAAAGATTTCACCCGGTTTTCTCCCCTTGTCCACGGCATCGATAATCACGATAACCTTGGGCCGGGGCTCGCTCAATGAGATCGTAAATAATATCTTTCGGATCCCCGTTCCGACGTCCATAAGGCAGACGTTATCCGGGACGTTGAAGTGGTCAAGCAGATAGTCGATGACTTCTGGCCCGAATCCATCATCGCCAAAAAGTCTATTTCCGCAGCCGGCTATAAGGATTTCTTTCTGACAATAGACAGGGAGTTTTTCCATTTCTCAGTTGACAACCCTATCCGCTCTCCGTCTCCGGCCGGCGATCAGGACAACGTCTGGCCTGTAAGATTCGCCGGCACAGATATCCGCTTCCCTGGATAGGCCATCACCCCGGAAGCAGCGCGACCGCCCGCAAACGCAGAGGACGATCGAACCTGATTTCAGACGTTGGCAAACGTCGCCAGGATATTTCCCTCAGGGCCGAGAATTTGAACCTTCACGCCGATCTTTCCGTCCAAGGTGTGCGTGGCGCAGGACAGGCAGGGATCATGGGCCCGGATCATCATTTCGACCGTATTCAGGATCCCCTGGTCGTATTTGCCGTCCTTGATCAGGTCTTTGGCCGCACTCTTGACGGACATGTTGATGGGAGCGTTATTGTGGGTGGTGCCGACGATCAAGTTGACATTGGTGATCAGTCCGTTTTCGTCCGTTTCGTAGTCGTGGATCAGAGTTCCCCTGGGGGCTTCGACACAGCCGATCCCCCTCGCCGCCCTGGGCTCGACCTTTACCCTGGTTTCGGGGCTGGTGATTTCAGGGTCCTCGAGGAGTCGGACTGTGTTCTCCGCATTGTAGAGCAACTCGATCAACCTGGCCCAATGATAGAGCAAAGTCTGTTGGGCCGGGCGGCCGAATTTTTCTCTGAACTCTTCAAATTCAGCTTGGGCGAGGGGCGTGTCGATCTTGTCGATCACATTCATCCTGGCCAGCGTGTTGGTCCGGTAGATGCCGTTTGGCTTGTCCAGGTCCATGGAGAACGCACCCGCTTTCTTCATGTAGGGGAACTTCAGGTAGGACCAGGGTTCAACATGCTCGCCGATATAATCGGTATAGTTCTTGACATCGAAATCTTCATAAGAGCCGTCGGCCTGCATCATCCTCAATTTTCCGTCATACAGGTCCATCGACCCATCGTCTTTTACGGTCCCCAAGAATCCCGTTTTTATGACCCCTAGGGATTTGACGACATCCAGGTATTTCGGGAAGAGGCTCTCTTTGGCGAAGGAGATGGAGAATTTGGCGAATTCGAGCAATTCATCGGCCATCTTTTTCAGTTCTTTCCGTTCTTCCTCTTGGAGAGGACGGCTGAATCCGCCGGGAACTGCGGCCGCGGGGTGGATGGCCTTGCCGGCGATCTCCTCCAGCATCTTGGCCGCCATATGTCGGCAGCGGACCACCTTCCTGGCGATATCCGGGGCGGCCCCGATAATTCCGATGACGTTCCTGGTTCCATAGTCTGCATCCGGTCCGAGGACGAAATCTGCCCCCGCCAGAAAGAAGAAATGGAGGATGTGCTCTTCCATGTAGGCAATGGAGTTGCACAGTTCCCTCAATTTTTTACCGGCGGGAGCCGGGACGACGCCGAAGACCGCATCGGTCGCCTTGGCGGAGGCATTGTGATGAGACCAGGGACAGACCCCGCAAATCCGGGTGGTGATCCTGGGCATCTCCTCGACGGGCTTGCCGACGCAGAATTTCTCAAAGCCCCGTAATTCAAGAACATTGACTTGCGTATCACTGACGTTTCCAGAATCATCGAGCTGGATGGTGATCCTGGCGTGTCCCTCGATCCGTGTGACTGGCTGAATAGTGAGTGTTTTTCCCATGATTTAGCTCCTTTTCGGTAAGGGCCGGAGGCGGCCGGCTCCGGAAAACCTGTTGAAGGTGGCGGCCCGGTCCGGAATCTGTTTGACATCAAGACCGATTGTGGACAGGGCGCCCATCATGTCCACCATAGGATTGGCGGCGTCCGAGAGAGGGCCGAAACATCCTCGGCAAGGCATATAGGCTTTGATGCAGCGGGGCGTTTTCGCCGCTCCGCCGCAGCCGGATCTAGTCGCGGGGCCGTTGCACAGGAAGCCCTGTTCCATAAAACAGCGGACCGTATCAAGGGGCTTTCCGTACTCGAAAGTCACCGGTTCAAGGGGCCTCTTGAGATTGGCCACCGCCTTCTTTTCGCGGATGGTCGGGCAGTCATCGCAGACGCTTTTGGAGGGAAGGTTGACCGGCCTTCCCTCGAGAAGGGCGGTCAGCGCCTCGGCGACCATTTCCGGCGTTGTCGGACAACCGGGCAGCTTGAGATCGACTTTTATCACTTCATGAAGAGCATAAACCCTGTCGGTGAACGGTGATACTCCTTTCGGAGTCTCGGCTGAATCAGTGGAAACGCAACCCCGAAAAACCTTGTCATAGATCTCATCCACCGTGAACTGATTAGCCAGGGCCGGGAGGCCGCCATAGCATGCACAGGATCCCAAAGCGATGAGCGTCTTGCACTTTTTCCTCATCTCTTCAGCGATTTCCTTGTTCTCTTCCGTTCGGATTCCGCCGGAGATGATTCCCACATCAGCTTCAGGAATTTCCGGGCCCGGCTGGTCCCCTGTCTGTCCCCACATCTTATGATCCATGAGGACCGGCATGTGCACAATGTCGAGCTTGGGCAAAAGGTCGAGGAGCGGCTCTCCTATGTCAAGGATGGTAACTTCACACCCTGCACAGATGGTGAACCACTCTTCTGCTAGTTTGACCGCCATCTT
>Ga0068714_10006676_pt1 | contig 11620 bp, 13 predicted proteins | sample MTBNYHSulfiMetaG_FD_62988 | JGI IMG/M metagenome (GOLD analysis project Ga0068714, IMG submission 62988) | Enrichment culture microbial communities from rom New York Harbor, USA that are MTBE-degrading - MTBE-NYH (New York Harbor Sulfidogenic)... | ecosystem: Environmental > Aquatic > Marine >... | reverse complement strand
CTTCCTTTCAAATTTCCGCCTACTGCCGTATCGCGGATTTTGATCGCTATCGGACGATGACACAGCGCGGGTTCCTTAATCGTCTGAAACGTGAGGTGAGAGGTGGTTGACACCGATCTTCTGCTGCTTAAAGCAGGCAATGTTCGCAAGCATCTGAAGCGAGCGCGCGAAAAATGCGACCCTGGTCTCGCCGAGTTTTTGAGCAATCCGGATCATCAGGATATTGTGTGCTTCAACCTGCAGATGGCCATCCAAAATTGCATCGACATGGCCGCTCATGTTATGAGTGCTGAGGGATCGTCGGTACCGGGCGGTGTTAACGAGATGTTCTACTTTCTTGAAGAAAACGGCCTCCTGCCCACCGATTTGGTTGAAACAATGGTCAAGGCCGTGGGTTTTCGAAACCTGCTCGTGCACGAATACGGAAAACCGGATCTCAAGGAGGTTTTTGAAATCACTCATCATCATTCCAATGACCTGGAACACTTCATCTTATCACTGTTTGAGAGGCTCGGCATAGCAGTGTAGAGGAACTGGTAACCAACAACCAACAACAAGGAACATAGAACGAAATTCCGTGCAGCCTTCTCAAAAGTTTGAGCGAAGAGCCGCACCATTCCCAGCGCGCCCTTGCTGAAAAGATGAACATTAGTCTGGTAAAAGTCAATTTCCGCCTCGCTGAGCTGACCGCCAAAGGATGGATCAAAGTCAACCGCTTTAAGAACAGTCAGTACAAAGTCGGCTACGATTACCTGTTAACTCCCGGCGGCCTTCAAGAAAAGGCTAGACTGATCATCCATCTCAGAGGCAATTTAAGACGGCTCCACGGAGGCGGCCAAAATGGCAGGATGGTGGACTGATCGGCGGAATCTGACTTGTATAGATGTGGATTTCGGGGGTGAGCGGATGGTTTTTGGGTCGCATACGCGGCCGAGAGGGGCGGTCGGCAAGTTATGGGGAAAAGCTACCCGTTCATCTCACTTAAGAGATGTCCTGAGGGCTGCAATTAGAGATCATGTCAGATGCTATTCCCGCTGGATGAGGTTCCAGATGAACTTGGGCACCTTTGGACCTGGAAGATAAATTCCTTGCTGAGGCATTTCTGCATGCTGGCGTTTCTTTCTAAGGGCCAAGGTGATCTTGACAATGAAGGCAGCAATTCTCTTGAGCATGACCGCCATTACCGCCAGAAAGGCAAGGATACCGGCGTTGCCCAAGCCTCTGATTTTGGGTTTGGTGAGAATGTTGAGGCCATCTTTGGCGGTCGAATTGATCCGCTCAGAAGCGGGGCGCAGGGCTTTTAGCTCTTTGTGCCTCGGAGTGCCACGAATAACTTCTGTAATGAGTCACGGGAATTGCTTGATGGACATATGAGTACTGAAACCCTGGTAATTGATCCATTGGGGACAATGCTCGGCAAATTTCTTGATGTCTGGATTGGAGGTTTCCAAGCACTGCCGGCGACAGCTGAAGTTGGCTCTTTGGGAGGCAAAGTCGAAACCGTTGGGCCGGGCGAGAACGCCACATGGGGCATACGGCCAGCCATTTTGATCATAGCCCCTTTGTTTTAATGCCGCGGCGGTAATCTTCTCATTTCTGACGTTGTAGTCGATTACGGGAATCGCTCCATGGGCTCTGGAAAATTCGTAATTGTGTAGTTCATCATACTTGGCGTCGGCCAAATCAATTTTTGATGTTCTGCCTTGATACTTGGCAATCTGTTCCTTCAGGGGGATGTACTGGTTTCCCTCCCGGGGGTTTCCGGCGATGGTGATACAGGCAACGGGCAGTTCAATGCCGAGGGTGAGTTCCACCGAAGTTGCAATGACAGCATTGAAGCCAAAGATTTTTTCTTTGCGGTTGGGATTTTTAGGGTCTCTTCTTACTCCGATGCGGGCTTCCGTATCCGTTGGTAGTTTTGGACAGGTAAAGGCAAAGGAGTCAACTTCATCGGCCAGGTTTATGGTGTGGAGCAGCCCTCTTTTGGCAACCAGGTCGAGCTTGGCCTCGGCGAGCTCTTCCTTGAGACCGAAGAGTTGGCTTCCGGCTCGTAGAGCCTACAGCTCGGAGAGTTGAGAATACTGGGCTGCTCCCAGTTAGCCTGCACCAGCGTCAAAACCAGGAGCTCTACCTTGGGACGGGCCACATCTTCAGGGAATTTGGTAGAGGGGCATTCCACCTTGATGCGGATCTCTTTTCCGAGAACAATCTTTTCTGGATCCCTCAAACGGTAAAGGATTCTTTTGCGAACATTTTCTATCAGCCCATGAAACTCGATGCAACGGCATACGGACGAAAAGTAGGTGCAGCCTTTGTACCTGGCATTGGTTGGCTTCCGGCTCTTAGAGCCTACAGCTCGGAGAGGAAAAGCGTACCGTCAATGGCAATAACCTTATAGGAGAGGAATCCCAAAAGATCCGAGATCTCGACAAGTACCTGGAAAATCTGTTCGTAGCGCTCTTTTCCCAGCCGCTCTTTGAAGTTTGTAAAGGTTGCTTCGCAAGGGATATTGGAGTAGCGAAGCCCTGAGTAGAGCCGGTAGTGCTTTCCTTTTTCCTTATCGTGCACTGTTTCGAGAAAGGTTTTAAGATCTGGATACTTTTCCAGGTAACAAAACAACTGGAGGAGGAAAAGACTTACCGGATCATAGGCAATGCCCACAATGCCGTACCTGTCGGCAACCAAGGAGCGGACAAAGGAGAAATCGATCATTGAGCAAACCAACCGGGAAAGTCCCCCTTGAATGCGGCCGGAACCGCCGATTCTGATATATCGGTGTTGGTAGGAGTAGCTTGAGAGCCAGAAGATCTCCGGTTTGGGCCTCCGGCTCGTAGAGGCGAGCCTACGCCTCGGAGAGGAATGGGCGGTGATGTTTTTGACAGGTACGGACACGGATGCGATTGAGTTTGCTCAAGACACTTCCCAAGCTGAAAGGAGCAAGATTTCTCAATCCTGTCGTGCACCTGCCGTTAATGGTTTGTGGTTATGTCACTTCCTTATCCAAAAGGGTAAAGGTATTGGGAGCAACTCTTTGGAACATGCGACCGCTTTTAACTTTTTTGGTCAGGGCGGAGACGATGGTCTCGCGATCCAGCAGCACACCGAAGTCTTTTTCTGCAATGGCGATGATCTCGGTAACGTGGAGGGGCTTTCCGGCCGCTTGGAGTACATCATGGACAACGTCCATTTGAGACCTACCCGTTTTTTTGCGAGCCGGTTGCTCCGTTCCACGCAAGAATTGGCGAATAACTTTAAGCTGTGATTTCAAGAGAGATTCCTGCAATTGTGCCCATTCTTTGAGGTCCATGAAGTGCTCCTGTAGTGTGATGAAAGGCTACCATCTTGACAGTATGTATGTCAATAATAAAAATGTCCTACTCTAATAAAATTTCATTCAACCTTGGGCTGGATTATAAGGTAGGTAACGGGTGTTAGGAAGTGTGCAAATCCCCCAAAACTGGGTTGATCGCATTAAGGCAGGTGCCGCCGGTCGCGGATATGCACCAGTTCAGGCGTCTTAAATTGGCTCATACACCCACACTCAGCATGAAATGTAAATGTTATTCTGTGACAGATACTAAGGATGGAGGCCATTATAAGGATGGAGGCCATTAAATGAAGTCTTTTTTCAATGGAAAGCGAGTACTGCTTACCGGGGCTTGCGGAACGGTAGGCAATGAGCTTGTTCGTCAACTCCTTAATCAATTCCAAGTGGGGGAGCTCATCGGTCTCGACAACAATGAAAGCGAAGTTTTTTTCCTTGAACAGCGTTTTGCCAAACACCGCAATGCTCGATTTTTTCTTGGTGACGTTCGTGACCGCGACAAGCTCGTGCGCAAGATGCAAAACATCGATGTGGTATTCCACACAGCAGCTTTTAAACACGTTATCCTGTGTGAGCGCTCCCCATTCGAAGCGGTGCAGACCAATATCCTCGGCGTTCAAAACATCATCTATGCCGCCTGCGAGAACAATGTGGAACGAGTCATATTCACCAGTTCTGACAAGGCGGTGAATCCCACAAATGTCATGGGCACATCAAAGCTCATGGGTGAGCGGCTTATGACTGCTGCGAATAGCAACCTCCGCGATGGCGGACCCATCTTTGCCTCAACCCGTTTTGGTAATGTTCTGGGTTCCAGGGGTTCGGTTATTCCGATTTTTCGCGAACAGATTCGCCGAGGCGGCCCCCTGACCGTCACCGACCCTCAAATGAGTCGGTTTATTATGAGCATCGAGGAGGCAGTCCGACTAGTGATCGAATCCGTTTTTCGGGCGCGAGGCGGCGAAGTGTTCATCACCAAAATGCCGGTTATCCGCATCCAGGATCTGGCTGAAGTTATGATCCGCGAATTGGCTCCGCATTACGGCCGTGAGCCCCGTGACGTAAATATTGAATACATTGGAGCCAAAGCCGGAGAAAAAATGTACGAAGAATTGATGAGTGACGAGGAAACCCGTCGAGCCTGGGAACTGGAACGCTACTTCGCAGTTCTTCCGGCATTTACATCTCTTTACCGAAGCATACAGTATGATTATCGAAACATTCTTTCTAGAGAGGTGACGTCAGCCTATAACTCGAGTAACGAGCAACCACTCAATCAGCTTGAGCTGCTGCACTTTCTCAGACAAAACGGTCTCTTGCATGAGCAGGCCACGCACCATCCCGCTGAACGCTATTGGCCGGAGAGCGTAAATGGACATGCCCCAAAGAAAGCATCAACAGGGATTGGTGTATAAGGAGTCTATGGAAATGTCTCATATTTTGATCCTCGGCGGTGATGGCTATCTTGGTTGGCCAACCGCCATGCATTTCTCTAATCTCGGATACGATGTGACTGTAGTGGACAACTATTTCCGACGCCATGCCTGTACCGAGCTGGATGTCGGAATGCTCTATCCAGTGCCGAGCCTCATTGAACGGGCCAAGCTTTGGCACTCCCTAACCGGCAAACAGATCAAAGTCGTCATAGGCGATCTGACCGATGCGCATGTCATGCGTTCTTTGTTTGATAGTAGAATACAGTATTCATGGGCTCAGAACAAGAGATTCACGGGTCTGCCGGAGACCGTCGTCCACTATGCCGAACAGCCTTCAGCACCCTACTCACTTATAAACTACAAATACGCCAACATCACGCTGACGAATAATCTGCAGGTGACTAATAACCTAATCTTTGCAGTTCGCGATTTTTCGCCTGACACTCACATCATCAAACTGGGCACTATGGGGGAATACGGTACCCCGAATATCGACATCGAAGAAGGCTGGATCGAAATCGAGCATAATGGTAGAAAAGACAATTTCCTTTTTCCCCGTCAGGCGAGCTCGCTGTATCATACGACAAAAATCATGGACACAGACCTTATGTGGTTCGGTGTGCGCATGTGGAATCTCCGGGTTACCGACCTCATGCAGGGACCGGTATATGGGATCGACACCGAAGCGACAGCCATAAATGAAAAACTGAGGACTATTTTCAATTATGATGAGATCCTTGGTACGATTCTGAATCGGTTCATTGTCCAGGCCGTGGTAGATTATCCCCTTACAGTCTATGGCAAAGGTGGACAGACCAGGGGCTATCTTAACATCAATGACACCCTGCAGTGCGTGCATATGTCGGAGCTGAAGCCTGCGCGTCAAGGGGAACTGCGCATTTTCAACCAGATTACGGAAACCTTCTCAGCCAACGAACTGGCCGAAAAGGTGCAAAAGGTCGGCAGATCTATGGGGTACAGTGTGCAGATAGATCATCTCAAGAATCCGCGCAAAGAAGCGGAAGAGCACTACTACAATCCCAAGTACCAGGGACTCGTCGATATCGGCGTTAAGCCCCATTATCTGACTGATGGAGTGATTGAGGGCATGTTTCGAGTCGTTGGGTGTTTCAAAAAGAATATACGCCGTGACGTAATTTTCAGGGGGATCAATTGGTAGGAAGCTGGCTGATCACCGGGGGCTGCGGATTTATAGGAAGAGCTTTGATCCACTCGATCCTCGCCGACCGCCCCAACACCTGCATTCGAGTTCTCGACGATCTATCCGTCGGCACAAGGGAAGATTTAAAGCAGGTATGTTCTTTCGTTGAAAAAAACGTCAATGAAATGTCCAATCTTAAAAGTGTAGAGCTAGTGGTCGGTGATATCAAGAATTTCGAAACGATTAAAGGTTGCGCGGTGGGCATCGATTGCGTCGTCCATCTGGCCGCCAGTACAGGAGTCACACCGTCAGTAAAAGACCCCCGCTTGGACATGATGAATAATGTTGTCGGTACCTTTAATCTTTTAGAGGAATCCCGCCATAGCCGTGTACGACGGTTTATCTTCGCCTCTTCGGGCGCTCCGTTAGGGGAGGTCGAGCCTCCGATCCATGAAGAAATGGCTCCGCATCCGGTTTCTCCTTACGGGGCAAGCAAATTGGCTGGGGAGGCTTACTGTTCTGCCTACTATCGAACATTTGGTCTCGAAACGGTATGCCTCCGCTTCGGAAACGTTTACGGTCCGTTTTCCAACCATAAAGAAAGTGTAGTGACGAAGTTCATCAAGCGCGCAATAGAGGGCAAGCCCCTTGAGATCTATGGCAATGGTCATCAAACGAGAGATTTTATCTACATAGAAGACCTTGTGAGCGCCATCCGACGTGCGTCTCAGTACACTGCCATCGGCGGGGAGACGTTCCAGATTGCAACTAACTGTGAAACGAGAATAGAAGAGTTAGTGCAGGTATTGACCAACGTCTTGAGAGGACATGGCTACACTGATGTCAAAGTCACCAACTCTGAGCCTCGAATGGGAGATGTTCGAAGGAGCTATTCCGACACATCAAAGGCTTACCGAATACTCGGGTGGCAATGTCGGACGGGATTGCAGAACGGCTTGGAGAAAACGACTCAATGGTTGATTTCCTCCAAATAGCGTATAGCCATATATACCCAAATCATGTAAGCAATTCGTCTGCTCGTGTGAATTCCAAACCCGAACCGGCAACGAAAAGATTGATGTACAATCAGCACAAAGAATCATCATTATTTAAAACCGTGGTGGGTGGGTCAGGTATCGGCTTCGCGGGAATATTCTTTGGGTATGGTCTTAATTTGGTTTTCAGGATGATAACCGCCAGAGCCTACGGTACACATGGCTATGGAATATTTGCCATTGCACTGGCTATTCTATTGGTAGTTTCAAAAATTTGCATGCTTGGCCTGGATGAAGCAGCCGCAAGATTTATCCCATATTGGAGATCAAATGAGCAGAGTGAGAAAATACGTGCCATGTTCGGGCTTTCTATTTTCACTCTGGGTCTTACCGGTATTGCTTCTGGTGTTCTTTTATATTGCTCATCTCAATGGCTCTCTCGTTTTATGGCAGGTGGCGATGACCTATGTATAATGCTCAGGGTTTTTGCCGTTGGACTGCCTTTTGTTCTTTTCTACACATTTGGCATCGCCGTGTTCAGAGGCTTAAAAGATATGCGTGGTATGATAATTGCCGAAGATCTCATATTATGGCTCTTAAACATCCTCCTGGTTGCCCTGTCTGTTTTCTTCCATCTTCCTTTGAATGTGGTAGCTATAATATATATTATTTCAACTTGTTTATCAACGCTTTATATTTTCCTTCGTTTTCAATGTAATCATGATATCAAATTAAAACTGTATGACATGAAACCCGGTAAACAGCACACACACGAGTATAAAGAACTATTACATTTCAGCCTGCCAATGCTGACCGCCTCTGTGACTGATATTTTACGACAGAGAAGTCACGTAATAGTGGTTGGCTATTACCTGGGTGCTATGGATGTTGGTATATATAGTGCCGCTCTGTCTGTTGGAATACTAGTGCAGGTCTTTCTTAAAGCACTCAACAGAATTATTCTTCCGGTTGCCAGTCACCTGTTTGGGCGAGGAGAGCAGCTTAGTCTCTCCCACCTTTACAAAAGTAGTACTAAGTGGATTCTTGTACTGACGCTACCAATTATGTTCTGGATGTTGTCTTTTCCGGAACTAATATTAGATAACACATTTGGGCCAGAATTTGGCCACCAAGGCGCCAACATATTAAGGATATTCTCACTGGGATATTTCGTCAACACTATCACTGGTCCCTTCGGTGAGTACCTGAGGGCATTCGGTAAAAGCCCCTCGATATTCTGGCTGTCAATCATTGGAGGAGTACTAAATTTAGTTCTTCTCATTATCTTAATACCAACTTTTGGGTTGCCGGGGGCGGCGTTTGCGGTGTCGGGAGCTCTTGTGTTGGTGTCCTTTTTAGGTATGTTTATATTATATAGATTAACTCAACTTCACCCTTTTAGCTGGAGATATATTTGCTTATTCCTCGTTGGCATTATTTGTTTATGTTTTCTCTACGTCATAGTGAAGAAAGTAGATTTTCTGAATTCAATTCATGGAATCGTATTGCTAACATTCATTTTCTTACCCTTATATTTTGTAGTTATTTACGTCTTAGCCATGAATGCAAATGAGCGCAAAAGCATTTCTTTGGCAAAATCCAAACTCTTACAGATTCTTAGGCAACGGTACGCTTGACTGCTCTTTTTTGCTTATATTGCTTATGATCTTGATTCTTATCAGACTCCATGGAGAAGAAAAATGGTTCAACACTTGAAATATAATGAGAGTGAATATGATCCAACAGATTACCACGATGCAATAGTAGGGCTACTCCACAAGGCCTCGAATGAACTGACGAGGGATGAACAATCTCTGTCAATTTTAGACATAGGGAGCGGGCATGGAACGCTTATGAAGCGATTGAAGAGAGATGGGTTTGAGAACACTTACGGAATAGACTGTGACGAAATGTGTGTTCAAATGTCAAGCCGATATGGCATTTGCCACCATGCTGACATAGAAACACTATGTAAGTCAAAGGAGATAAAGCTTTTTGACGATATAGATGTTGCTATACTTGCTCATGTCCTTGAGCATTTGCAGGATCCGCGAGAAACTTTAGATTGGCTGCGAAAAATTGCTAAATTTATAATAATTGTTGTCCCCAATCCAAGCCGCATTAAAGTACTCTTTAAACATAATCTACTCTCCAGAAACTATTCAAATAGGGGGCACTATTATTCTTGGGATCGGTCGCACTTTGAGAATTTCCTGATTACCCATTGTAACTTAATGATTATGGAATGGGTCGTGGACCGCGTCCATTTTATTCCCTTTCGTCGCATGCGAGACATCTACAGAAGGTTAGGACTATTAGACAGAATAGAAAGACTAGTTCTCCCCAGAGTTTTTCCGTATTTTTCAAATTCACTGATTGTATTATGCAAGGAAGATACAGCTGAGTCATAGGTATTAGCGCCGGTTTGACTCTCGCCAGCTGATATTGCCCACCGAATGTACGAATGCGCAGAGAATTGGTTAAACACCGATTTTCGCGAGACGTTTGTCGGTAACATGATTCAGTTGATACTTCCGAGGATGAATTCAAGCAATGAGTATGATTAATGAGTATGATTAAGGTTTCGAGTTCTTGAACTCAATGGACATCCCCACTTGTTGTTATCAAATATGACGTTTAGAGCGATGCATTCCTATCAGTTAAAATACAGCAGACGCCACGATCTGTGGTGCGTTTTTGGTTCCTTAACATATGGAAACCACTATTATTGTTATGTGGTCGCTATCCACTTCAGCATCATTGCCGGTGGCCCTGCGCATCCTATTTTATGTTTTTATATTGACAAATATAATCGCCACTATATTATAACACTGATGCGAGACGCCACCTTTTTCACACATCCTGTTTCTACTTGGCAGCGTCGCTATGAAGCACTTCGTGCCTTCTTTGTAGATCGCCTGCCGACTCGACTCGTGGCTGAGCGATTCGGTTTCACGCCAGGTTACGTGCGCCTGCTCTGTCATCAGTTCAGACACGAAAAGATCGACCTGTTGGAAATCCCACAACAGGGTCAGGCCGCTCGTCGCAAGGTCAGCTCAGAGGCACGCGGCAAAATCATTCTTTCGCGCAAACAGCGGCTTTCCGCTGGAGAGATCAGTGAGATCCTCAGTGAAGAGGGGGTGGAGATTTCCGTGCGCACGGTGGAACGTGTGCTTGCGGAAGAGGGATTCCCAAAACTTCCACGCCGGACTCGGCTTAAGCTTGGCTTTACCGTTCGAGGTGCACATGTGCCGGAACGCTCCGAATCCCTTGCCTCCTTAGAGAAGCTCCAAGGGCAGCGTCTTGAAAGTACCGGGGCCGGCATCTTCATGTTTGCTCCCTTGATCGCTCAACTCGGCCTCCACGAAGTAGTCCAGACCGCGGGTTTGCCAGGGACCAAGGTCATTGGGGCCATCCATTACTTCCTCTCCTTTCTTGCCCTGAAGCTCCTGGGTAGCGAACGCTATGCTCATGTCGGGGAACATGCTTTTGATCCTGCCCTCGGGCTTTTCGCCGGACTCAATGTCCTTCCCAAGTGCACGGCCCTCTCCACATACTCTTATTCCCTCGACGAGATACACCTCACCCGGTTGCAGCAAGCATTTGTTCAGCGATGCTCCCGGATGGGCCTCTACGACGGAACAGTCATCAACTTGGACTTTCACACGATTCCCCACTATGGTGATGCGTCGGTCCTTGAGGAGCACTGGGCCGGCGCCAGGGGAAAGGTGATGAAAGGAGCACTCACTCTCTTCGCCCAAGATGCCGAGACCAAGCTGTTGCTCTATACTGCCGCAGACATCCAGAGGGAGGAAGCCGACGACCAGGTGCTCTCTTTTCTTTCCTTCTGGAAACGTGTGCGACGGGGCGTAAAGCCCACCCTCATTTTCGACTCAAAGTTTACCACCTATCAGAACCTCTCAAAGCTCAACCAGCAAAGGATCAAGTTCATCACTCTTCGCCGCCGTGGACAGAAGCTCATTGAAGGCGTAAAGAAGATCAACGAATGGAAGCGCATCACCATCCCGCACGAAAAACGTAAATACCCAAATCCACTTGTCCACGAATCAAGCATTTCCCTACACGGATACGACGGAATGATTCGCCAGATCATCGTGCGCGGAAATGGTCACGAAAAGCCGGCGTTCATCATTACCAACGATCAGGAGACCCCGGTGGAGCTCATCGTTGGGAACTACTCCCGTCGTTGGAGAGTGGAGAACGGCATTGCGGAGGCGGTGAAATTCTTCCATCTCAATGCGCTTTCTTCTCCCATCCTCATCAAAGTCCATTTTGATATCGTAATGACAATGATCGCCGACACTCTCTACTGTCGGCCGGCTCAGAACCTTCGAGGCTTTGAGGCCGGTGACGCTCCAAAGCTCTATCGAGATTTCATAAAAGGAAAGGGTGAAGTAGAAGTCAAGGAAGGATCAATATCCGTGACCTATCCTCGACGCGCACACAATCCGGTTCTGCGTGCCGTCCCGTGGCAGCGACTACCCCAAAAGATCCCCTGGCTCGATGATGCTTCGATCTCTTTTGAATTTCGCTGACAAGACCCATCGAATGTTATATTGATGTGACGGTTATCCGTGGCGCGAAAATCGGTGCTCAACTAAGAGCGTGTCTGAAAATTCCAGAGCTCGGCCTTCAGTTTAGGCTGGACTAAGTCGAGCCAATGAGGCAGGTTAGGCTGTCA
>Ga0068714_10006674_pt1 | contig 11623 bp, 8 predicted proteins | sample MTBNYHSulfiMetaG_FD_62988 | JGI IMG/M metagenome (GOLD analysis project Ga0068714, IMG submission 62988) | Enrichment culture microbial communities from rom New York Harbor, USA that are MTBE-degrading - MTBE-NYH (New York Harbor Sulfidogenic)... | ecosystem: Environmental > Aquatic > Marine >... | reverse complement strand
CGCGGCTCTGGCTGAACACGCGAACCTGGTCACCCTCAATCTGAACCTTCACTTTGTACTTCTCATCCCGGATATCCTTGTTAATGCGCCGGGCGATCTCAACGTCAATGCCGTTGACGACCTTGCCGGTGGTGCGCATGGAGCCGCCCGACCCAGTCTCGTTCTTTCCCCAGCTCACGGCCTTGAGGTCGATACCGCGGCGCACGAGCTTGGTGGCGAGCACGTCTTTGACCTGACCGAGCACGAAGTCGCTCGGGGCATGAATCGACAGCGTTGAAGCCGAGCGGTCGAACGCGATCGTGGACCCGGTATCTTTCAGGTCGTAGCGCTGAAGCAGTTCTTTGCTCGCCTGCTGCATCGCGTTGTCGATCTCCTGCATGTCCACCTGTGACACCACGTCGAAGCTCTGGTCCTTTGCCATATGATGGCCTCCTTGCTCACGTACGATCGCTTGCTGTCAGATGTGCGCACTCCCGGTGCGTCGTGTTACTGGTTGTCAGTGCCGTCGCCTGCAGTCAGCGTGACCTCTGCGATGCCGGTGCCGACGGGTACTGTGACGCTCTCTCCGTCGCGCGAAACTGCCACGACGCTCGGATTGCCGATGCGGACAACGGCCTCGTTAGTGACTGTCCACTGCTTGGACGTTCCGCTCGCAAGCGTGTCTTCGAAGACGATGTCTCCGTCCACGGTGACTCTGAGCCACGACGACTCGCCTTCGGCGGCCGTGACGACGAGCGTGAAGGCGCCGGCCTGGGTCGTCGATGTGCCGGTGGCGTCTACGCTTGCGCCAGGACCCACTGAGGTTGATGCTGATGACGACGTTGCCGTGCTCTCAACGGTGCCGCTCGTCGTGGGGGCAATCGGGGTCACGGTGTCCTCCGGACCCGCGAGTGTCGAGATGACCCAGATGGCCAGTAAGACCACGATCACGGCGACGACGGTGCCGATCCACGCCTTTGACGAGATCGAGTGCATGTCAAAACGGTGAGGCACCACCGTCCTGGCGGGAATGCGCTCCAGTGCGGGGGTTCGCTCGACCTGGGCCGGAGTGCTCGAGATGTCTTGCTCGTACTCGCGCAGCAGGGGTGTCGCATCCACACCGACGGCTTTGGCGTACCCCTGGATGTAGCCCTTCACGTAGGGGACTGCCGGCAGGTGCGCCCAGTCCTCCTCCTCAATGGCTTCAATGAACCGGCCCCTGATCCGTGTGGTGCGTTCGATGTCGGCGATCGACAACCCGTGCTTGCGTCTTTCGGCGCTGAGCTTCTTACCAACGGGCATGCCGGGCGCTCCCCTCTTGATGTCGTCTACTGCTAGTAGTCACTGCCACGCTCCTCGCGCTCAAAGAGCTTGAGACTCTCGAGTTCCTCAACGTCAACGAGGACTTCCCGCGGCTTGCTGCCATCGGGCTGGCCGACAACGCCCCGTGATTCGAGCATGTCCATGATGCGGCCCGCGCGAGCATAGCCTACCTTCAGGCGCCGTTGCAGAAGTGATGTCGAACCGATGCCGCTCGTAACGACGATGTCGGCGGCCTCCCACAGAAGCGGGTCATCGTCGTCGTCGGCGCCCATGCCGCCGGCTGCCTGAGTGACCTTCATGTGGAGGATCTCTTCGTGATAATCGGGCTCAGCCTGCGACTTGACGTGCTCGACGACCGCATTGATTTCATCCTCAGAGACGTACGCGCCCTGGATGCGATGCGGCTTTGGCCAGGCAGGGATCGAGAACAGCATGTCGCCAAGGCCGATTAGCTTCTCGGCGCCCGGCTGGTCGAGGATGACGCGGCTGTCGATGCCCGAGGAGACCGCGAATGCGATGCGGTTGGTGATGTTCGCCTTGATGAGACCCGTAATGATGTCGGTCGAGGGCCGCTGCGTCGCGACGATCAAGTGCAGCCCGGCCGCCCGCGCAAGCTGCGCCAGGCGCACGATGGAGTCTTCCACCTCTTTGGCGGCGATCATCATAAGGTCTGCCAGCTCGTCGATGATGATGACGAGGTACGGGAGCTCTTCGGCGCCTTCAGGACCTTTGCCGTCACGAACGATCGTGTTGTACTGCGCGATGTTGCGCGCGCCCGCCTTCTGAAGCTTCTTGAGGCGCGACTCCATCTCACCCACGGCCCAGTGCAGAGCCGATGCCGCCTCCTTGGCCTCCGTCACGACCGGAACGTAGAGATGCGGGACACCGTTGTAGAGGTTCAGCTCAATGCGCTTCGGGTCGATCAGGATCAGACGCACCTCGGCGGGCGTGGCGCGCATGAGGAGCGACATGATGAGCGAGTTGATGCACACGGACTTGCCCGTGCCGGTCGAGCCGGCAATGAGGAGGTGAGGCATGGTCGCAAGGTCCGCGACAACCTGCTCGCCTGCGACGTCCTTGCCAATGGCGAGTATGAGCGGACGCGGATCGGCAACCAGTCCGCTGTGGAGCACGTCGCCGAGCGTGACGGTTGAGCGGCCGGCGTTGGGGACTTCGATGCCGATGTAGCTCTTCCCAGGGATTGGCGCAAGGATACGGATCGTCTGTGCGGCGAGGGCGAGGGCGATGTCGTCCGAGAGGGCGGTCACCCGGTTCACTTTGATACCTTTGGCGATCTCGACCTCAAACATCGTGACCGTGGGGCCGGGCACCCAGCCAACACAGCGCGACGGGATATCGAACTGCGCAAATGTCTGCTCGATGAGCTCGGCGGTGGAGCGCAGTTCCTTCTCGGAGGCCCTGTGTGAGGCGGCCGACTCGGGGGTGCGCTTGAGGGTGGCCACTGGCGGAAGCTCGAAGCCTTCGAGCGCGCGGGGCGCGAGCGAAGCGTGCGTGGGAACGGTGGGCTTGAGCGCATCGGCAGCGGACGCATGGCGGGCTGTCGCCTTCTCGGCTGCGCGCTTGCCGCGGAGCGGGATGGTGACGCCGGGCTCGGTTTCTGGCTCGAAGTCCTCGAATGGTATCGTGCGGGCGGCCCGGCGGCGCTCAGTTGTCGTAGGGCGCTCGGGCGGCAGATCGCGTTCGGGTCTGCGGAAGAACGCAGCGACATTGTCCACCACACCGGTAATCGAAAGTCCTGCCCACACGAGTCCTACAAGGATGAGCGCTGCCGAGACGATGTAGGCGATGACAAGACCGAAGAGGCTCCGGAATGCCCACGCGACCGCGCCGCCAACGTAGCCCCCCGTGGCGTCCAGGACGGAGAGGTCCCACTGGGTGGCGACGTCGTTACCCACCGCAAGAATCGTGATGAACGACAGAAGCACAAGCCCGAGGCCGAGGCCCACGCGCACCTCGTTGATCTGGATCGCACTCACGAAGAACGTCACGGCCCAGAGCAGCACGAGCACCGGCACGACGTAGGCGCCCAGTCCAAAACCGAGTCTGAGCGCCTGCGCGATGATGAACGGCACAACGGCTGTCGTGTTAGAGAGCAGCGTGACGAACAGGACAATCGCCAACGCGCCGAGGATTATCCCGACGATCTCGTGACGGCTGTCCTGGTCGAGCATGCGCGAACGCTCCGGCCTGGAGGCCGCTCGTTTTGCGCTCGACTTTGCGGGTCCTGCGGACTTGCGGGAGGAGTTTGATGTGCGGCCTTTGGCCATGCCTTTGCTCCCTGGATGCGGCGGCGTACTCAGAACAGGAACGTGCTGGTGAGTATGGCTGTTCCTACGATAGCGGTGTAGATGCCAAACGCAACCAGTGAGTGCTTGCGAACGTAGGGTAGCAGCAACGCGATTGCGGCGTACCCGACGAGCGCGGTCGTCACGAGGCCAACCACGAGCGGCACGAGCGGCGGCAGGGCCTCACCGCCAACGATCACGTCGAGCAGAACCTTCTTGGATGTTGCGGCAAAGACGATGGGCAGTGAAAGCAGGAACGAGAAGCGGGCGGCCTCATCTCGTTTGATCCCAAGCGCAACTCCCGCCGCGATCGTCGTGCCGGAGCGCGACAGACCCGGTGCAACGGCGAATCCCTGGGCGAAGCCTATCGCGAGCGCCTTGAGGAGCGGAACGTCCTCGGCAGTGCCAACCGACACCGATGAGCGCTGCGCATACCACTCCGCACCGAGGAGACAGAAGGCCGTTACGAGCAAGAAGCCGGCGGTGATAGCGACCTGTGCTGTCATCGGCAGTAGCGCAACCTTCTCGACGCTGCCCTCGAGCGCGAGCGCAACGATCACGCTCGGGACCGTTGCGGCCGCGATGAACCACGCAAGACGCCGGTCGCGTGCACGCTCCTCCCCTCGCGAGAAGACGGCGCGGATCAGATTCCAGACGTCCCTGCGGAAGTACGCGATGGTGGCGAGGAGTGTTGCGGCGTGAAGGACAACGTCGAAACCAAGCCCGAACCGATCCCAGCCGAAAAGCGCCGGAATGAGAATCAGATGGCCGTCACTGGATATCGGAAGAAACTCGGTAACGCCCTGCGTGATGCCGAGTACGAGTGCTTGAAGAACCGTCACCTAGACCTCCATGACAACTGGCACGATCATCGGACGTCTGCGCGCCGTCTCCCAGATGTACTGCGAAAGCGAGTCCCTCACTGCCTTCTTGACGACAGCGCTGTCTGTGACTCCCTCTTTGGCCGTGCGCTTCAGCACGCGATCGATCCGGACGCGTGCGCCCTCGAGGGCGTCGGTTGTTGACGCGCCAAGAACGAGGCCGCGGGTGATGATCTCGGGCGTCCCGACAACCGCGCCCGAGGAGATGTCAATCGCTACAACGACAATCGCGAGACCGTCGCTGGAGAGCGCCTGACGATCGCGGAGCACCATGTGACCGAGATCGCCGATCGCCATGCCGTCCACGTAGGTCACCCCCGCTTGGACCGAGGCTCCGCGCCGTACGCCATCCTGATCGACGAGCAGACAGCTGCCGTTCTCGCCAATGAAGATGTTCTCGGCCGGGATTCCGACCGACTCGGCAAGCTGTGCGTGGGCATGGAGGTGCCGGGTCTCGCCATGGATCGGCATGAAGTACTCGGGTCGTGTCAGGTTCAACATGAGCTTGAGCTCTTCTGATGCTGCGTGGCCAGAAACGTGTACCTGAGCAACGCCCTTGTGGATGACCGTGGCTCCACGCTTGATGAGCCGATTCATGACGCGGCTGACGGCCTTCTCATTGCCAGGCACCGGAGTCGCCGAAACGACAACCGTGTCCCCCGCCTCGATCTTGATGGTCGGGTGGTCCCCACTAGCGATCCGGGCCAGAGCCGAGAGCGGCTCGCCCTGGCTCCCCGTGCAGAGAACTACGACCTTGTCCGAGGGCAGGTTGCCCATCGCGTAGGCGTCCAGCAGATCGGCGTCCGCGATGTGCAAGTAGTCGAGTTCACGAGCGATCCGCGTCGTGTTGATCATGGAACGGCCGGTCACAACGACCTTGCGCCCGCATGCCACCGCGGCGTCGCAGACCTGCTGCACGCGGTGTATGTGCGAGGCGAAGGAAGCCACGATGATCCGCTGGTCAGCCTGCATGAAGATCTCGCGCAGCGAACGTCCGACGACCGCTTCCGAAGCGGTTTGGCCCTGCGTTTCCGCGTTCGTAGAGTCCGAGAGCAGCAGGGTGACTCCTTGTTGTGCAGCCTTGGAGAACGCAGCGTAGTCAGCAAAGCGTCCGTCGATGGGCGTCTGGTCAAACTTGAAGTCGCCGGTGTGAAGCACGCTGCCAGCGGGTGTGCGCGCAAACACGGCCACGCCATCGGGGATGGAGTGGTTCACCGCAAAGAAGTCCAGTCCGAACGCGCCCATGCTCACGTGTCCGCCGGGCCGCACCTCGCGCAGCTTGACCTTCTTGAGACTGTGCTCTTCGAGCTTGCCCTTGATAAGGCCGAGCGTCAGCCGTGTTCCGAGGACCGGTACCGCGGAGCCAAGATCCTTCAGAAGGTACGGAAGCGCGCCGGTATGGTCCTCGTGGCCATGCGTGATCACGATAGCTCGTAGCTTCTGCTTGCGCTCGAGGATGTAGGAGTAGTCCGGCAGGATCAGATCTATGCCGGGATGATCGTCGTCCGGAAACATGAGTCCCGCGTCGACAAGGATCATGTCGTCCCCGTATTCGAGGACGGTCATGTTCTTGCCGATCTCGTCGAGACCGCCGAGAGGGACGACACGCAGTTGCTTGTTGGTTGGTGTCATAGGGGGCGGATTCGTACTCCCATCTTATTGTAGCCAATCGGACATACACGGCTCATGCAGCCGTGTCTCATTCAGGCGGTGCGTCCTAGCGTATCAGGCCGAGGTGGCGCATGACGTTCTCGAGTTCGGCAGTCTGGGCCGCTGTGGGCGGAATAAGCGGCAAGCGCGTGTCCCCTACGGCGAAGCCGGTAAGTTCCAGCGCCTTCTTGACCATGATCGGGTTGGCGGTCATGAAGAGCGCCTTGAAGAGCGGCATCAGCTCCAGATGGATCTTCAGCGCACGCGTGTGGTCCTGAGTTGCCTGCGCTTGCAGCATCTCGGCCAGACGGCGTCCGGCAACATGGGACGCAACAGAGATCACACCGGTCGCGCCCAGGCCCATCATCGGGAGCGTGTCTTCGTCGTTTCCGGACAGCACTTCGAAGCCTACCGGGGCCGCATCGATGATCGCGGCGATTTGCGTCAGATTGGAACTCGCCTCTTTGACCGCGACGATGTTCTCGAAGTCTGCGGCGAGTCTGAGCGTTGTCGGGGCCTCGAGGTTGACGACGGTCCGCGACGGCACGTTGTAGAGAACGAGCGGAACATCGATCGCATCGGCGATCGCGCCGAAGTGCCGGTACAGGCCCTCCTGTGGGGGCTTGTTGTAGTAGGGCACCACCGCCATGACCGCGTCCACGCCCAGTCCGACGACCTTGCGCGCGAACTCTACCGAGTCATCCGTGCAGTTGTCGCCAGCATTGGCGATGACTGGCGCCCGTCCGTCAACGGCCTCGAGCACTGCCTGGAAGAGCCGCATCTTGTCGTCGTAGAAGACGGTAGGTGACTCCCCCGTCGTTCCGCACACGACAAGCGCGTCGCTGCCTTCGTCGAGAAGCTTGATGGCAAGCTCACCAGCGCGAACAAGATCCAGCTCCCCGTCCGGCGTGAACGGCGTCACCATAGCGGTTATCAAGCGACCGAATCTCGGATTCGACATCGGGACTCCTATCGAATGAGATGCCTCGCCTCTGAAACGGGCACCCGCGCGAATATGACCAGCGGTTCTTATTGTGCCACAAGGTGGCTACTAAGCAGGAATACCCTCTCGGAGAGTGTTCTCACGGTGTCAGACCGTGGGTGAAATACCGCCGAGATCAAACTCGGCGTGCAGTGCATCGACGGCCGCTGTAAGATCCTCTGCCGGTATGAGGACCGAGATGGTCGTGTGACTGTCGGCAGTCTGGAGAACACGGACGCCGGCAGCGGCCAGACACTCGGCGAGACGGGCCATCACGCCGGGCACGCCGTGCATCCCGGCGCCAACCAGCGTCACCTTCGCAAGGTCGTCGCGGAGTGTCCACGAACGGCCGACGGCGGTGAGGACGGCCTCGGCGGCTGCTACCTGATTGGCGGCAACGGTGAACACGAGCGTGGGGCCGCAGGGCGTGAACATGTCGAGCGAAACGCCGGCGTCAGCGAGGGCAACGTAGACGGCGGTCTGGGCCTCGGTGTGTTCGAGGCTCTCCTCGGCGGCCGAAAGCGCCACTACGAAGCGCGCGATACCCGTGGCATGCGAGACTGCTGTGGCAACGCCTGCGGGCGCATACGTGCGTAGATCTGCTACCAGCGTGCCGGGGTGGGCAGAGAACGTGTTCTTCACGCGGACGGCAAGACCACTTTCGAGGGCCAGCTCGGCGGCAGGTGTATGGACGACCCGGCTCCCGTGGAGCGCCATCTGGAAGAGTTCATCGGCGCCGATGACGTTGAGTACAGTCGCGCCGTCGCACGTGCGCGGGTCAGCGGTCATGACACCGTCAACGTCCGTATAGATCTCGACAGCGTGGGCGCCGAGCGCCACACCAAGGGCGCAGGCCGTTGTGTCGCTGCCGCCGCGGCCAAGCGTCGTGATCGAGCCGTCCGGAGCCATGCCCTGGAAGCCCGCGACCACCGGAACGCGGCCTACGGCTAGCAGGGCATGGATCGCGCCCGTGTGTATCTCGGTTATCGTCGCCGAGCCGCGGACGCCGTCGGTGAAGATGCCTGCCTCTGGCCCAGACAGTGCGGAGGCGGCCACGCCAGCCGAGCGGAGTTCATGGGCTACGACAACGGCCGACACGATCTCGCCGCTGGCGGCAAGCAGATCACGCTCGCGATCGTCAGAGGGACACCCCCCAACGAGGGCCAGCAAGGTGTCAGTTGCGTAGGGCGCGCCCTTGCGCCCCATTGCCGAGACGACCACGACCGGCGCAGAGCCGACCTCGAGCGTTGCCTGCACCCGGCGTGCGAGCGCCTCTCGCCCGGGGCGATCAGCAACCGACGTGCCCCCGAACTTCATGACAACGATGGGACGTGAGGTCATCTCACACGTCCAGGTAGTGCTCGAGGCCGATCACGAGTCCGGAGTGGCGCGGTGTCTCTCGTACCGCGAGGATCACTCCGGGCATGAAGCTCGTGCGGTCGATGCTGTCGTGACGGATCGAGAGCGTCTGCCCCTGGCCGCCGAAGAGGACCTCCTGATGCGCGACGAGTCCCGGGAGCCTCACGGAATGCACGGGGATATCGTTCACGAAGGCCCCCCGGGCGCCCTCGGCGATTTCGGTCTCCCTGCCGGGAATCACGGGAACGGTTTCCCGGGACGCGGCGATCATTGCCGCCGTCTTGAGGGCGGTGCCCGATGGGGCGTCCGCCTTGCGGTCGTGATGGAGTTCGATGATCTCAACGTGCGGCAGGTACTTCGCGGCCTGTGCCGAAAACTGCATCATGAGCACCGCACCGATCGCGAAGTTGGGCGCCGAGAACAGGCACGCCGCCCCGTGCGCGTTGCGCGCCAGATCTTCGAGCGTCTCGCGTGCCAGTCCCGTGGTCCCAACCACGCAGTGGACGCCCCGGCCGAGTGCGGTGCGGACGTTTCCCTCCACCACTGACGGGTGGGTGAAGTCAACCATGACGAGTGGCCGTGTGTCGTCGATGGCGGTGCCGAGATCCGGCGAGTACGTCATGCCCTCCAGCCCGGGGACCGGCTCCCCTGCCCGCGCCGGGTCTACGGCCGCGACAACCCGCATGTCGGCCTGGCCGCTGATGGCCCGGACTGTCTCGGCTCCCATCTTTCCTGCTGCGCCGCTCACCACTACGTCGATCATGTGACTCTCCTGAGACTCGATGTGGCACCAGCGTGGGTGCCACGACATCACTACAACAGGTCAGCAACCGCCTCTTCGGCAAACGGAGCGATGATGGCGAGCGCATGATTGCCGTCAAAGAGGCGCTGAGCGAGAGTCTGGATCTCGGGCGCCGTCACGACTGAGACGCGCTCGATGATCTCGTCGAGTGAGAGGAGTTCGCCATCGGTCACGATCGTCTTGCCCAGGCGGGTCATCCGGCTGCGCGTGCTCTCCAGGCCGAGGATCATCTGTCCCTTGAGCAGCTCCTTCACACGCGCGAGTTCGTCTGCCGTGACGCCGTCTTGCTTGAGGCGGTCGACCTCTGTCCTGATGAGGCCGATAACCTCCCGGGCATTGTCCGGCCGCGTTCCCGCGTAGACGACGAATTCCCCGGTGTCCTGATACTGGGTGTGATACGAGTAGACGGCATACGCGAGTCCGCGCTTCTCCCGAATCTCCTGGAAGAGCCTCGATGCCATGCCTCCGCCAAGAATCGTGTCCAGAACGGCAAGTTGGAAGCGTTCGTCCGCCTGCGCTGAAAGGCCGGCGACGCCCCAGCAGATGTGCGCCTGCTCGGTGTCCTTCTTCTGGACGCGCAGGCACGGGCTGGTGGCGGGGACGGCGTGGACGCGGACAGTGCGGGGGCCGTCCGGCAGCGTGAGCCGGGCGCGCACCATGTCAACGAGCATATCGTGATTGATGGCTCCTGCGGCAGCGATCACAGTATTGCCGGTGGTGTAGTGTGCGCCGTGGTAGCCGAGGGCCTGCGGGCGGTCAAAGGCGCCAACGGTCTCGCGCGAGCCGAGCACCGGAAGGCCCAGCGGGTGTGACGGCATCAGCGTGGAGGCGAAGATCTCGTGGACCTGGTCGTCGGGAGCGTCCTCGTAGCGTGAGATCTCCTCTAGAACGACTTCGCGCTCCGAGGTGACCGCATCGTCCTCGCAGAGCGGGTTCATCACCATATCGGCGAGGATGTCCAATGCGGTGGGCAGGTGCTCGTCGAGGAAGCGGGCGTAGTAGCAGGTGTACTCCTTGCTGGTGAACGCGTTCAGCTCCGCACCGATGCGGTCGAACGCCTCCGAGATCTCAACGGCACTTCGCGTTGGAGTGCCCTTGAACATCATGTGCTCCATGAAGTGCGACATGCCCGCCTGTCCGGCACGTTCATCCCTGCTGCCCACGGCGAACCAGATGCCGAGTGCGATCGAGCGGACCGAGTCCATTGACTCGGAGATGATCGTGATGCCGTTATCGAGCACCGTCGTCTGGCAACGCATGGAGTACCCCGTTCATGTCGGTGGATCGCTTATTCCGCACGTCAGCAGCCGGGATGCCCGCGCATGCGAGTGTATGCATAGGACTCATTCTAACCCAGATTGCCGAGGACGCCTCACTCGTTCCCGCGCCACGGGGTCGCGACGCGCTGAAAGAGTTGCGCATACTGCGTGGCAAGGGCCGTGAATGTGAACCGGGACGCCGTTTCGCGAAGGAGCCCGGGTTCGGGACGATCGAGGACCGCGCTTCGCAACCGGGCAACAAGAGCCTCGACGGACGAATAGCGGCAGTCGGCCGGGTAGATCTCGGGGTATGCCAGACGGTCCGGCACGAACGGCAGGCAGCCGGCGTAGGATGCCTCGATCATGGCCAGGCCGAAGAACTCGTTCATAGCCGTTGAAACGGCTATGTCTGACGATCGCAGCAGGTGAGCGTAGGCCTCCGGTGACTCAGGCTGCCCCAGGTGCACGACCCGGTGACCGAGGCGACCAGCCGCACTCTCTATGGCCGCGCGCATGTCTCGGTGTGGCTGCCCGGCGATGGCGACCTCGAACTCAAGACCTTCTCCAGCAAGCGCGTGTGCCGCATGCAGGAACGTGTCCGGATCTTTGTCGTGCTCCCATCGGTGAGGCCACACGATGCGGGGCCGTGAGCCGCGGATGAGCGGAGCGCTGTCGAGGACGGTGGCGTCAAACGGCGGTGCGAGGACTTCGCTGGAGGCCGCGATGCGCTCGCAGACTCCAGCCGGACGGTGATCGGGGAAGAGGCGGAAGAAGGCGGGAATTTCTGCGAGGAACGAATCACGGTTGTACTGGCTATTGAAGACGCACAGGTCGGCGGCCAGGGCGCTAGTGATGTTGACGAGTGCAAACTGGTAGTCCCACTCCGCGGTGTGGCGGACGGGGTAGACGAGCTGATTCTCGTGGAAGTAGACAATCGTGGCGGCACCCGCTACTGCGTCCCCGGCAAGCGCGAGGAACTCACACAGGTTGAGAAACGTGCTGGCGTACACGATGTCCCAGGCGCAATCGCGTCTGGGGCGCGAAGGCTCACCATCCGGGTGTGCATGGCGCCAGAGGGCTGC
>Ga0068714_10006673_pt1 | contig 11624 bp, 10 predicted proteins | sample MTBNYHSulfiMetaG_FD_62988 | JGI IMG/M metagenome (GOLD analysis project Ga0068714, IMG submission 62988) | Enrichment culture microbial communities from rom New York Harbor, USA that are MTBE-degrading - MTBE-NYH (New York Harbor Sulfidogenic)... | ecosystem: Environmental > Aquatic > Marine >... | reverse complement strand
AGCTGAAACTTCTCTCATTCCTCATGGCAAGGTCCTTTCTCTTTCCAGGATTATACCTGACCCTGCCAGACCTTCCTGATCACCCTAACCTTTTGTGTCCAGCCTCAGGGGTTCACTACAGTTCATCCAAAGGTTGTCTCAGAGCGCCTAGGGCATGCCAATATTGGTATTACACTGGATATATACAGCCATGTTTTACCTGGAATGCAAGAAGCGGCAGCAGATAAGTTTGACACGATTTTTGAAGCGGATTTTGACGAAAACTCAGACCCTAATGTTAGCAAAATGTTAGCAAATGATGGTAGGGTTGAGTGTAGGCCGTACAGGTCTCGAACCTGTGACACCCTGATTAAAAGTCAGGAGGCTGTGGCGACCCTGTGCCAAGTCATTTTTAGCTTCAAAGTCTGGCGGGGAGGCACCTGAAATCTTGACAGTCAGGAGACCGGATTATTCCCTTTCTCGCTACTTGCCCTGTCGCTTACTTGCCTGATTATAGCATACTTGCCCCAGCGTCAACAAAACCTTACCCTACTTGGCTGAGCCTCGTCTACCTTGATGCATCCCGTCAGATTGGGCCTTGGTCAGCCACCTGCGTCAATTGCTTCACAAGCTCACATACCCTCGAGTCATCGTGAGCCAACAGTTTCTGTTCATCCCAAGTAACCAAGTCAGGATGCACTGACACCCTCAACGTCTTCGGTCTATAAACTTCAATGAATTCTTCGGGGTCTAAATCGCCCAACGCACGAACAAAACATTCACGCAGACGCGCAATAGACTGAAATTCACCGTCTTCACTGAGATATCCCTCATTCTTTAGGTTGACCTTTGACACTGTACCCTGCTTGTTCCGGTGAAGCTCAACCACAAGTCGGAGGAAAAGCAGAAACGGTACGTCACCTATCTCAACAGGTGTGTCCCCAACTAGAACTACATTGTTTCCCGACTTTGCTATCTCGCCGGTAATATGAATGGGTAGCCTGCACTTGTAACCATACAGCTCGTAATCTCGTTCTTGCTCAACAGTGAGTTCAGGGAGTGGAGCAGGAGTTGGCATTTCTTTGAAGAGAGCGGATATGTTCACTACCCAGTTCTCGGTAGCACAACGAGGAATCACGTGGATTTGCATCGGTTCGAGCTGAGAAGTTAGAGATGCTGAATTCACTTCGTACGACGGGGTAATCACGACAATACTGTCTACCCTCCGACCCAATTGCCCAGGAAGGCTGAGCAGTAAGTTCTGAGCTTTCTTGTCAGAGTTAAACAAGGCAAAAACGAAAGCTGTGGTTATGCGGCCTGTGGTGCTCTTGCCAAGCAGAAAGAGTCGCCTACCGAGAGAAAACGAGGCTCCGGTAAGATTATTGGCTACCCGAAGCTGATTGGCAAATTGGTCAAGGCAAAACCTATATCTAACTAAGTCGGACCTTTGCAGAGCCACGGGTTCTTCTTCAGGTTCATCCTCATTAATACCGTAGAGTTGCCCCCCTATGTTGACCACAGTTAGAGGCTTAGACCGACCAAAGCTGTAGCTCTCACTCCGCGCATCAGGCTGGACATAGGTGAGGAGCTTCTCCTGTTTCAATCTGGCAAACTCGGTGTCATCCTTGTCCGTTAGCTCCTTTTCGTAAAAGAGCCTGCTTGGCTGTTTTTCGAGTTGCTGTAGTATCCAATCAATCAAGCCAGTTGCACTCCGTTTTCCTTGAGGTATGCCGAGATGATTTCGTAATGCTTCTTCCTAGTCAAATCGGAAACGCCAGGTGGTTCAATCTCAAAAGTAATCGTCTCCGGTCCGTCGTCGGTCTCTACAGTGATCCTGAACCTTACATAGGTAAGCTCTCCAAATGAAAAGCCGAGTTCATCGAAATCTTCCTGGAAGGCTTTCCTCACATCTACTGACTTCACTATCAGCGTAGACTCCGTCGAGCCGGTAATCTTCAGATGTGCCTCAACCGGAACAATATCGGTAATTCTCTCGCTGCCGTCCCAGCTGAAGGTTCCGTCCTGTAGCGGACTCAAGGTATATACGTTTTTCTGGGCAATGTCGGACAATTCAGGAATCCCCAAAACGCAATTTCCCAAGGACTTCAAGTATTGTTCCCGATCCTTCGACAGGGGAGCCTTGATTCTGAGAACCGACCTGCATCTGTCATACAGCAGGACATCCTCATAAGCAGGCCTGTAGGAATCTATTACCACTTCATCTGCCACCCAACGTGCCACCGTTTTGATGAAAGAGCCATGGGTAACCATTATCACCGATTCGTCGGCTTCGTCATAGTGCTTTACTATGCATTGTTCCCCTTTGGCTTGGTCAATAAAAAAGGCTTTGACCTCGGCCGCGAAAGCCTGGAGCTTGCTTTGGTCAACTACGAAATCGTCGCAGGCTAGGCAGTATTCGTAGACTTTGCTTTCAGACTTATAGTAGCTATACAGCGCCCATGCATGTTCAAAGGCATTGTGGTTCTTGAGAAAGATTCTCATGGCTATCTGCTGCGGAGTCTCATTTTGGTCAATCTCGATATCATGACTCCTGGTGACCCTAACAAGAATATTCATGGCTCTCTCGCCGATATCGTTGATTCGCCTCAGTTCTTCTCCGATCCTGCCCTTGAGTCGCTCATCTGTTATGCCGGCTAGCTGGTTCTTAACGTGCTCGAAAGTCATGCCCATTCCGCGTAGGTTACCCACTGGTTGCTCGGGTGGTATACTCCTGGCGAAGAACTCCTCGACCAAGAAAGGATCGACAGCCTTTATGAACCTTCTGAGACTCAGACTTCTGTGTCTTGGCATCCCGCTACCTCAAATTCATTCTTCCTTCCTGCCGGACAGGCTATAAGCCGATATTGTTATCCCGACCCACAGCCACAAGTAACTACCACTGCCAAGTCTTTGCTGTCCCCGCTACCCAAGCTATCAGTAACGATAACCCTGATAGTGTAGTTACCCTCAATACTGGGTGCCGTCCAGGTGATGGTCGCGCCCCTTCCAGAGATACTCCCGCCGGTCACTTCCCATCGGTAGGTTAATTCATCTCCATCCGAGTCAGAAGCAACACACTCAATAACACTGGTACCGTCTTTTACCACCACGCGAGGTTTTGCCGTCAGGCTCTCAATAACCGGGCGATGATTGACCCGTACACCTAGAGTCACCTGCTTTTCCACCTCACCACCCCTGCCATCCGTTACCTTAACCGTGACCGCATAAGTTCCTGGCATATCAGGCGCTACCCAAGTAGTGTCCGGCCCCGCCCGAAAAAAGGTACCTCCAGTAGCTGACCAGGCATAGGTCAGGATGTCACCGTCCGCGTCAAAGGCGACACACTTAACTTCGGAGCTACTCGAGGGTGTCACCAAATCTGCTTCAGCCTCAAGACTGCTAATGACAGGGTCATTATTGAACAGCGTACAGGCGCCACAAACAACCGCACAAAGGATTAACGCAAAGAAACCAAGGCGCCATCTTCTCATACTTTCTTGCCCTTGGTTACGAATAGCTGCGTAGTTTTACTTAGTTTCACAAAGCTATAAACCCCCGTCTATGGCCTGCCGTAACTGTAGGAAATGATGCCGGTGGCGTTAGGCGTTAGCCCACCGTATTCGCTGCGAAAAGCGAGCAAAATATAGATTAGGTTCCAGTTATCAGTGCCGGTGCCTAACTGCACTTGAGCCGAGGTATCTCCAGGATGGATAATCGGGCTGGAGACATTAAAGCTATCGATATCTACCCCATCAATGAGTTGTCCACCCAGACCGCTGCTCATTCCATTCCAGACATTGTACTGTGGATTTACTGCGTCAGATAGGTAATAGTTGTTGAACTTCAACCAATCGTAACCAGTACCCCGGTGGGGCCAACCGTAGTGTTCATCCCCCTCACCGACGAAGCAGGTGAGCTCTGCTTCGGCATCAGGGGGTGCCTCAAAACCTTCTATAGTGAAAGTGTGTTGGCTATTGGAACCAGCAAAGAGAAAGGTGTCATAGAGGAAGAGCTGGCGAATCGGTTCTGAGGGGCTGGAATAAAAAACCATCAGGGACCAACCAGCATAAGACCATTCACTGGTGGTGTTTCCGCTCACACCAGTTACAGTGTAGGTACCATTGCCTTGAGGGCTGATAAACTTGACCAGGTCAGTCACATCCCTAAAACAGGAATATGAGTAGTCAGGGGCCCTATTTTCCAGAAGCCAGTATTTGGAGGCGGTTATGTCCTGTGCGCCTTCTACTGGCTGACCTTCCCCATCAAAGTAGACCTGGTGGCCATCCACCTTAAAACCAACTTCTGTATCGGCCTCCATTTCTCCTTCATATTCTCGCCAGCCTGACCAGTAGAGGTAAGCCAGAACTACCTCGGCGTCAGCCGGGATGTCAGTGATAGCAGCACTGTTCTCTTCGAGCAATAGGTCCCGAATCTTTGGATTGGTCGTGGTTTCCATCAAGGTATTACCGATGGCTCTATAGCCACCCCGGACCTGACAGCCACCCTCACCCAGCGCGGCTCCTTTACTGAAGTAAGTATAAGCTCCAAGAGTAACTCTTTTACCAGTAGTATTATCAGTAGCTGTCGAGCTGACTTGGAAAATGGTGCAGCCAGTTTCCCATGCCAGATAAAGGCTGGACTTTGTTGTTCTTACCCATGAGTAACTGCCGCCGGCTACGTCGCCTACCGGGGTTACACTGAAATACAGCTTTTTTGTCGCCGGGTACTCTACACCCGGAAGAAAGCCTCCACCAGGTGGCGCCGGGGCCGGCAGGTCAAGGAAGTTGACCGCAGGAGTGAAATTCCAGGTCAGAACCCTACCACCGCGTTTGTAGCTAATTGCCGGGTCATGAGTAGTAATGCCAGAACTAGAACCAGTAACATAGTCGAAGCGGGTAGGCAGAAAAACGGCTATTTTGTCTATTGGCAACTCCCCGTGAGAACCATCGTAACTGATCTGAACCTTGTATTTACCTTCCGCTTGATTGATGATGCCGCCTGTTATTGTTAAGGAGCTTGGTGCTGTAGTTCCATGCTCGTCACTCTCCAGACCAGTTAGGGGCCAGATTTGCTTGATACTGGTATCCACTACTTTTCCGTTTATACCGTCGGGCAGGGAATAGTTTAACTCTGTCTCATAGTCGCCAGGCTGGATTGGTACCTGCTCGTTCTGCGTTTTCCAGAGAACCTCTTCCAGTCCAGCATCAGCAGCATACTGCAATTTAGCCCTCTCCTCATAGATTCGACCAGCACTAATGCCGGTACTCATAAAAGCCAATGTCGTGGCGATAGTCAGTGCCCCTAGAGCCAGAAAACAAAGGACTATGGCTAGTGCCTGTCCCTTTTCCTTTCCCCAATATCCATTTAGTGTTATTTTCATCAACTATCATCCGCCATTAGAATTACCTTGATCTTGGGACAACCCTATAGGTTCTGGCTTCGCTTTCCATCGTTGCTCCCCTGCCCACAGCGGCTGTTATAGTCACGGTCAGTATGCCATCGCTAAAGTTACAGCTTGTCTTATCGAGGTCAGAGTCAATATACCGGGCTACCATTGAAGTAGTATTGGCACTGCCGTTAACAGACTGGTTTCTCCGCAGTTCCTTGAGCGCACTGTCAGGCATATCTTCTAAAGTATAGGTGACCTGGTATTCTTCACCACTGCTTCCGTCAATCCAGCTCAGGGCCAGAAAATCTGGTGGCGTCAGGTTACCTGTGGTGACACTCTGTGCTGTCTGGGCTTCCTGGCTGATCCGGTGGTCAGCGTTCTGCACCTGAAGTACCGCAGCCATATGATTACTATTGCGCTCATTATTCCTTAATATCTGAAATATGCCTGCGCCTGCGGCGGCACTTGCCACAGCAATAATGGTAATGGCGATCAGCAACTCAATCAGAGTGTAACCTTTCTCTCCTAGCCTCATCTATCCACCTTGTAAGCTTCCAGTTTGAACACTACTTTGCCGGAATGGGTGACGGTAACGGTTATCTTCTGGATGCCATCATCAGGGTAATGTAAAGGCTCAGCGGTAATGTTTGCTGAGTAATTGATGTAGTCCTTGGCATCGGGTATTGGTGCTAAGGAATAGCTGGTGGCATTGTAGGAATAGCTGGCGTTCTTGGCCCACTCCATTTGGCTTCGAGCTAGGCTCTCAGCTGTAGCCCGTTCATCGGCGATAAAGACAGCCTTGGAAGAAGTAGCCACGCCAGCAAGAAAGGCAACCGCAATAGTAGCTAGGATAGCTAGAGCTATTACCGTTTCCAAGAGGGTCAGTCCTGATTCACGGTTAGGAGATACGCCTAGCCTACGAGCAACCTGAAATAGCTTTGGTTTCGTTATCTTCATTTGCCTTAACAGTTCATTTTCTCAAAGTATGCCAGTGCACTCTTTACATCATTATTTTCGTCATCCTCTACCGCTGGGTAACCGCACAGTATAATTCTGGGGTTACTGTCCACCCTTCTGCCCAGTCCGTGGGCTCACGCGAATTCAGAGCGTAGCCACCACCGATAACTTCAACTGTATAAGGCACAGCCTCTGTGGTATAAGTTATGGTGACATAACTCAATGTAGGTGTGCTACCGCCAGGACCAGAGAAGTATGCCTTATATTGAATCCAGCGGTCGCCGTCGTGAACTGGGTTAATGGTGGTGCCGCTTGTTGTGTAGTAATCATCTGTCCCGGTAGGTCCATACCAGGTAGCTGAACTAAGTCCGCCTTCAGTGACTACCATCCTTATCTGAAACTCAATGTCTGTCCCTGCTGGCTCATCTATAGTAAAGGAGATAGTCACCCAATCCCAAGCGAGGTCCTCTCCGGTATCATAGGCTGAAGAACTCAGGCCACCCGACGTGTAGTACACAGAAAATATGATGCTTATCTCATCCAGAACTGGGGTGTCGGTTCCATCAGAGGTGAATTCCGTTCTATAATAGAAGTTAGGTCCAGACCAGCCCAAGGCAGAAAGGTCTATACTATACGTGTCTTGAGAGAGGGTATCCCATCCATTAAGAGCGCCTGATGAATTGTACCAATCGGTGTTATCATGTGAAAATTGAACCTTCAATCCTGTTCCTGAAGGAATAGCCGAGGCGGTATAGCCGAAACTGTCTATGCTACTTACTGTCTCACCCGATAATAGATTAATTGAGGTGAATGTTCCCGGAGAATCATAAGCAGTGTAGTTAACCACTGCATAGACCTGAGTACAAACGGCACCATCAGCAACACTGTCTGCCCGCAATTCAACGCCAATTTGCATGGCATTTATTTCAGCCCACGTCCAGGCTAAACCGGTATTGGGATTAGTCGCCCATTGATATGATTTGGTGACAAAGGTATCAGTAGCGTTGCTCTCTTCGCTGCCGGTGTAGACTGTTCCATGTGTTTTAATTGCTGCCCGGGCGTAGACATTACCCGGAATGCCCGAAACCAGTATTAGCTTGGGACGAAAACCGTATGTCGCTTCGAATTGCAACGAGTCAATGATGGAATGTGTAATCTGGCCATCGTTGTCTATCTCCACGGTAATCAGGTAACCCAGGTTTGAAGCTCCTTGACGGTAGGCAATGGCGTAGAAATTGCCGGCAACATGGGCCATGTTAGGTTCCCAGCCGTCTGAGGTATTCCACTCGTAGCTATCAGTCACTGAATTTGTGATGTTACCACTGGAGTCAATCTCCACAGTTGCCAGCCAGCCATCGCTGCCTGGCCCACGGTAAGCGATGGCATAAACGTCACCGGCGATATGAATGATATCCGCTTCACCTCCCCTAGTGGGGTCAAACTCAAATGAATCAATGATGGCATTACCGATGTTGCCGCTGGAATCTATTGACATGGTACATAGCCAGCCATCAGAACCAGTACCCATATAGGCAATGGCATAGATGTCACCTGAGATGTGGATGATGTCAACTTCTTGACCGTCAGCCGGGTCAAACTCCAGACTATCAATCAGTGAATTGGTGATATCACCAGCGGAGTCTATGTCCACGGTACATAGCCAGCCATCACCGCCCGGACCGTTATAGGCAATGGCATAGATGTCACCCGAGATATGAATTATCTCCGGACGGTCGCAGTCAACTGGATCAAACTCAAATGAATCAATGATGGCATTACCGATGTTGCCGCTGGAATCTATTGACATAGTACATAACCAGCCGTCTGCGCCCGGACCGTTATAGGCAATGGCATAGATGTCACCTGAGACATGGATTATCTCCGGCTGGTCACAGTCAGTACCGTCAAACTCAAGGGTGTCGATAACGGTATTGGTGATGTTGCCGTCGGCATCAACCTCTACGGTAGCCAACCAGCCGTCAGTGCCAGCTCCATTATAAGCGATGGCATAAATACTGCCTGAGATATTAATGATATCTGGCTGCATACCGTTGGTCGTATCCCACTCAAGAGTGTCAATAACGCTATCGCTGATTTGAGCGGTGGTGCTTATCTCGGTGGTCTTGAGGAAACCGTCATCACTGGGGCCACGGTAGACAATCCCCCATTTCGTCGTGGCGCTGTTGGCAAAACGGAAGTAGGCGGTAACATTATTTATGGCTCCGAAACCAGTGCTGTGGTCGGGGATGCCATATAAATCCCGCTGGTAGCTGGTTGAATTATTATAGATATAGGTTGAATAATCGTCAGCGGTGACATCATCGACTTTGTCCCAGTGTGCTCCCGAGCCAGGATACTGAGAAGCGATATTGGCGTCATCGCCAGCGGCGTTGGGCCTGAATGTTTCGCTTCCAGAAGCACCACCTGCGATGAGCTTAACCTGACTTCCACTAACAACGAGATTACTCTTGTAACCAATCTTACTTTCATTGTCAAAGGTGTCCGTTACGTTATCAGCGAGGGTGTCAAGAATAACATCTCCCGGACTGGTGGTAGCATCCAGCTGGGTCAATTCGTCGTTCTCGAAGTCAGCTTGACTAGTTTGCCTGAATGCCCCCGAGATGCCGGATAGATTCTCCAGGGTGAAGGTAGCCTGTCCATTATTCAGAGTGAGAAGCTGGTAGTTGGGTGTTTCCCCTGCCTCAGCCGAGCCCTCTAGGTATAGCCTCATATTGAGGTACTGGTAGGCTTTGGTCAAGTTACCAGTGTTGCTCAGGTAAACGTTCACCATCAGGTCACCAGTATAACCAGGGTTAGGGATTATGGTGAACAGGTCACCGGTGGGCACACTACCCTGGAGTAGCGGGGCTTCAAAACTAACCTCAGCATAGACCTGGGTACAAAGCGTCTGTTCGCCCGCATTCGGCTGTCTTAGTCCAACGCCGATTTGCAGCTCATCTATTTCATCCCAGGTCCACTCGTTACCTGTTTGTGGGTTAATATCCCATTGATATGAGTAGGCAGTATAACTATCAGTTAAGGTTTCCTCACTACCGTTGTACTCGTTACCATTAGTCTTAATGTGAACGTAGGCGCTGGTTTGTGTCACGTTAGCTGTCGCTGCTCTACATACCATATAAACCGTGACATCACTTATGGTGCCTGCGCCTGAAGAGTGATTGGTAATGTTATATAGATCCTCTCTCCAGCTTGAGCTACTCGTATAGACAGTGGTGATATCATCGTCGGCTGCTTCTTCGCCCACTTTGTCCCAATGCCCTCCTGAAGGGGGAGACTGACTCGTGATAAGAGTCTCGTCACCAGCCGTACTAGGTCTTAAGATTTCTGTATCGGCCACTGGTGTCAGGACAGAGTTCCAATCAGGCTGGATTGTGGTAGCATTGCACGTGGCGATATTTCCTGTCGGCTCAATTACCGGAATCGTTACTGTGGTCGTGGTGTAGGTATAAGCGAAGGTGCCAGTGGTGATTACAAATGTTGCCGCTAAGGCTATAAGTAAAATCCTCTTCGCCTTCATTTCTTGTTCTCTCCAATCAACTTGGCTTGGTGTGTTCTCATTAACAGCGTTAGAACCACCACTAGTGCCATCGCATCAACCACCAGCACAACTAAGCCGGGTATGGTTTTAATAAACTCCAGTATGAGGCCAAAGGAAGGGATTCGGACGCAGACGACCGCTACCTTTTTCTCAGCATCTACTTCCTGCCATTCAGGAGACTGGTTAGCGTCGCCTTTACTCTGGAACAGGAAATCCCCTTGCGGCAGAGGTTCAATCCTGACCACCCGGTGGACTACCCACTTCCCGCTGTAGTGCTCCAAAGCCACTATGTCACCAACCTTCACCTCGGCAGCGTCTACAAGCTTCACCAGAAGAGCATCGCCGTCGTGTAAAGCCGGCTCCATACTGGTACCCCGGATGCTAAGCGGGCGATAGCCCACGATGCCGGGTACTATGCTCACTATTATGACCAGCGCAAGGACCAAGACTGCCCACACAGCCGCTCGTCTTGTTTCTAGGCTAAACCACTCAGTAACTTTAGCTACGCTTTTCACTTTTCATTCCTTATCTTTAGTGATTCCTACAGGCTTCGGCTCTCACTCATCAGCATCGTAGGACATCACACCTCCCATTACCCAGTTGCGACCAAGATGCCAGCAACAAGTGCACCCAGTAGCCCAACCATACCTACCAGCCGGAGAAACCAGAAAGCAGCGTTCTCCATCCAGGTGGGTACTTCCTGGCCACGCTTCAAAATGCCTAGGCTCGTGATAATACGCCAGGGACCGTTGAGCAGACAGAACAGGCCGATCGCTACAGCAACGCACAGCAGCAAAGTCGGCTTCAGGGCTCCCGTAGAGAACCAGGCCCAGGTCGCAAGTATGGCGACCCCTGCTAGACGGCTAAACCACGAAACAGCCCGAGGAAGCCAGTCCGGAGCCTGCCGGCCAATGGCAAATACACCAACGCGTGCGCTGAGCCACAAGGGGCCATTAAGCACAGTGAACATGCCAGCCGCAAAGAAAAAGAACGAACGCAAAGCTAAGTCAATCATCATCGGTGCCTCCACCAGTGCCAGGAGCGCCACCAGTAGCCATCCGGGCTTAGCATGGCAGCGGCACGCAGCACGGAACTCAGTGTCTCTGCCTTCAGGTCGTACTGGGGCACCGTGACTCCACCCGTAGGCCAGCTATAAAGCCAATCTTCCCGATGCCCCCGCCATTCATTTTCTATCCGGACGAAGACCTCATCGTAATATGAGCCCGAGGCGACCAGTGTTACCCTGGCCTGGAAGACTATCTCGAAGGTTTCACCGGGCTGGAGCAACAGGGAGGGAGAGTAGTCAACATATTCGTACCTGTCACACAGGCCGCCAATGTCCCAGACTGAGTCATTCTGGTCAGGATAATTCTCAAAATTCCAGTCCAGCCGCCATCGCCGGTACTGGGGGTCACTTTCCCAGTGCTCACTGAAGAAGTCAGACCCTTCATTCTGGTCCGGCATACAGACGGGGGTGATATCCACGGGGTTACTGCAGCTTACCTTTACATCATCGACTCGCGCGTATTCGTCCGACTGGTTGGTGATTCCGGTGAAGCGGATATCAATTTGGGTATCGTCAGCCGTGGCCGGCAGGTTATGGCTGGCATCCTGCCAGGAGCTGGTGTAGTTGAGAGGATGCTCCACCAGTGTGTTCCATGTACCGCTGGACGAGGGCTTCCACTCCACCCTGAGCTTATCGGTACTCTCGGTGTTATAGCCCCTCCACTGGTAACTGAG
>Ga0068714_10006671_pt1 | contig 11626 bp, 8 predicted proteins | sample MTBNYHSulfiMetaG_FD_62988 | JGI IMG/M metagenome (GOLD analysis project Ga0068714, IMG submission 62988) | Enrichment culture microbial communities from rom New York Harbor, USA that are MTBE-degrading - MTBE-NYH (New York Harbor Sulfidogenic)... | ecosystem: Environmental > Aquatic > Marine >... | reverse complement strand
ACAGGCCAGACGCTCGTCCCTGCCCACGGCGGAGCAGATGTACAAGGACATCATCGAGGGCTTCATGCCGGTCATGGCCAAACAGCTGGCACCGTACCAGGTCCGGGAGAGCCGGACGCTCATGAAGGACAAGATGGACGACTTCCGCATGGAGCAGGCCGACGAGCTGGTCAAGGGGAGGGTCTACGACGCGGCCCTGGAGCTCTTCCTGGAAGTCTGGGAGGACACGGGCAACCCCGCAGCCGGCTTCAACGGGGCCATTCTCTACGAGATCACCGGGGATCTGGAGGCCGCCATCGAGCAGATGAAGGAGGTGGCCAGGCGGACCGGCGAGCAGAAGGCCATGCGGGAGTACAATCGCCTTCTCGAGACCCGGCGGGAACAGCAGCGGCTCCAGGAGCAGCTGTAGCTCCGGCGGCTTGCGGCACGGTTCCGTGGCGCCCCCCCGCCGGCCGGGTGGGCCGCGGCGGCACGTTGAGAGCTTGAGCGGATAGGTAATATTTCTCCTCTCCGTCTCGTCAATCTCCCAGGAGGTGACGAGATGCATGTATGCAGCAGTTTCCGACAAGGGCTCTTGATCCTGCTGAGCGTCCTGGCGGTGATGAGCGTGGGCGCCGGGGCCGCCGAGGAGCGGGATCGCCGAACCCCCGGGGATGCCCCCGGAACCGCTGGGACCCGGGACGCGGGGGAGCGCAGCCCGCTGGTGGATCCCGCCCTGATCCTCAGCGGCGGGCCGCCCAAGGACGGGATCCCATCGATCGACGAGCCGCGCTTCGTTTCGGCGACGGCCGCGGACCAGTGGCTCGGCGACGACGAGCTGGTACTGGCGCTGATCCACAGGGGGGTCAAACGAGTCTACCCCTTTCAGATACTGGTCTGGCATGAGATCGTCAACGACACGGTGGCGGGTGATCCCATCCTGGTCACCTACTGCCCCCTGTGCGGTTCCGGGATCGCGTACGAACGGATCGTGGAGGGAGAGGCCGTGGAGTTCGGCACCACCGGCAAGCTCTACAACTCCAACCTCGTGATGTACGACCGCAGGACCGAGACCTGGTGGACCCAGATCGACGGGAAAGCCATCGTGGGTCCTCTGGTCGGGCAGGAGCTCGGGGCCGTGTCGATCGACACGGTGAGCTGGGGACAATGGAAAGCGGTGCACCCGGATTCCGAGGTGCTCAGCCGGGACACGGGGTTCGGCCGCCCGTACGGCCGCGACCCGTACGGGACTTACTACACGGACGGCTCCCTGATGTTCCCGGTGGAGAACGAGGACAGCCGCATCCACCCCAAGACCGTGGTCTTCGGCATCGAGATCGACGGCCGCTACAAGGCCTACCGGGAGGAGGACCTGATCGTGGCCGGAGTGATCGAGGACACCCTGGCGGGGGAGCCTCTGCGGATCACCCGGGACCCGGCCGGGATCGTCAGGGTCGAGAATCTGCGAACGGGCGAGGAGATCGTCAAGGAGCGGGAGTTCTGGTTCGCCTGGTACGCCTTCCACCCGGAAACTCTGCTCTACCAGCCCTGACCGGGTGCCCGGGGGGCCGAGAGGGCCTTTGCGCAGCCGGGGCGGGGGAGTTATCATGCCGGTGCGGACTATGAAGGACATCACGCCGGAGCTCCTTTCCCAGCTGGCTGAGAGCATTGCCCCCGAGCCGGTCGTCACGGTGGTCGGGGACCTCAATTACGACACCATCTGCGCTGCCCCACCGCTGGAGGCGGGGCGGCGCGTGCTGATCGGGTATAGGCAGCGGTGCCTGGGCGGAGCGGCCGGCGTCACGGCCAGCGGTCTGGCCCGCCTGGGCGCCCGCGTGCGCCTGGTCACCTGCGTCGGCCCGGACCAGAACGGCCGGGAGCTGCTGGAGGAGGTGCGGCGTGTCGGAGTCGAGGTCCAGGATTCGAAAAGCATGGTCGACCCTGGGAAGGGAGCGGCGGCCCGAGGGGGGGGCACCGCGTTCACCCTGATCTTCACCCTCCCCGGGGAGCCTGCGCCCCGGCAGGTAGCGACCTATCGGGGCGTGCTGGACACCTTTACTCTCGGATGTCTGGACCGGGACGCCCTGCTCCGGGATGCCCACGCCCTGTACGCATGCAACTACTTCATCATGCCCGGACTGAGCGAAGAGATCGGGGAGTTGTTTGCCGCCGCCCAGGCGGCCGGGATCTTGACGGCGTACGATGCCAACGCCGGGGACGGCTGGAACGATGCTGACCGTCTGCGGACCTTGAGAGAGCGGATCTACCCGCACACGGATGTGGTGTTCCTGAACCAGGACGAGGCTGCGGCCCTTTGGGGCAGGCCGGAGCTCGAAAGCGCCCTCCGGGAGCTCTGCCCGGCCTCGGACACTCTGGTGATCAAGCGTGGGCCCCGAGGCGCCCTGCTGCGTCACCAGGGTCGCCGCTTCGAGGTCGGGGCCTTCCCGCCGGCTCAGAAGCCAAGAGACACCGTTGGGGCTGGGGATTCGTTCCAGGCAGGCTTTCTCTACTTCCTCCTGAAGGGAGCGCCCGTCGAGCACGCTGCCCTCCTGGGTGCTGCCGAGGCTGCCTCTACCCTGCTCGAGCATGGAGGCACCGGTGGTCAGCTCGACCGGCCCGGCCTGCGGCGCTTCGTATCCCGCTACCGGGCGCTCGATTGCGGTGCCGGGGGATTGGTGGTAGAACCAAGTGAGCCCTGAGGAGGATGCGCCCATGCCCCTGTACACGAGTGCCGAAATCTACCGTCACGCCGAGCAAGGCGGCTACGTGGTACCCGGCTTCGACTCCTACTGCCTGGAGGTGATCCAGGCTCACGTCCGGGCCGCCAACGCCGAGGCGGCCCCCTTCCTCCTCCAGGTCACCCCAAAGGGCTTTCGGCACATGGGGGTGAGCTACTTCGCCGGCATCGCCCGGGCCGCGATCGAGGAGAGCCGGGTGCCGGTGGCCCTGCACCTGGATCACGGCACGACCCTGGAGGAGATCGTGACCTGCATCCGCAGCGGCTTCAGCTCGGTCATGATCGACGGCTCCATGCTTCCCTTCGACGAGAACGTGACCCTGACCCGCAAGGTGGTGGAGATCGCCCACGCGGCCGGGGTGAGCGTGGAGGCGGAGCTGGGGCGGGTGCTGGGCAAGGAGAGCGACGTGGACGTGCGCTCCGGGGAGGAGACCTTCACCGACCCGGCGGCGGCAGGGGAGTTCGTCCGGGAAACCGGGGTCGACTCGCTCGCCGTTTCGGTCGGCAACGTGCACGGGTTCTACCGCGGGGAGCCCCAAATCGACTTCGAGCGCCTGGAGGCGGTCCACCGCGCGGTTCCGGTCCCCCTGGTCTTTCACGGAGGCTCCGGCCTGGGCGCGGAGGTGATCGAGCGGGCGGGGCGGCTCGGCGTGCGGAAGGTCAACATCGGTACCGCCATCAAGAAGGCCTTTACCGACGGGATCCGGGCGCTTTGGGCCGAGCACCCCGAAGAGTTCGATCCCCGGCGGGTGTTGGGGCCGGCCCGGGAGGCGGTGGTGGAGGAACTGCGGGGGACCTTGAGGATGTTCGGGGCCAGCGGCAGGAGCTGGCTCGGGGGAGGGACGGCATGAGCGAGAGCACCCGGGAGTTTCGGGGCGGTCGGTACACGTACGAAGAGATCATGACTCAGGCTGCTCTCTGGGACGGCGTCATCACGGCTACGAAGGAGCAGTGGAAGGCCCTGGGACCCCTGTTCGAGGCGGCCGATCGGGTCGTGTTCACCGGATGCGGCTCGAACTACTACATGTCCCTCGGGGCGGCCTTCCACCTCAGCGCCCTCACGGCCATGAGCGCCCGGGGCGTGCCTGCCTCGGAGCTTCTGCTGTATCCCGAAGCGATACTGCCCGGCCACGGCCGCACGCTGGTCGTGTCCCTCTGCCGCTCCGGGGAGACCAGCGAGGTGGCGCAGGCCATGGAGGCGGCAAGCCGCCGTCCGGGCGTCGAGACCCTCTACCTGGGCTGCGCGCCGGACAGCACGGTCGCCGGGCTGTGCTCGGCGTGCCTGGCCTTTCCCCAAGCCAAGGACCGAAGCGTGGTCACGACCCGGTCCCACACGGCCATGCTCCTCGGGGTGCAGACCCTGGCTGGGCTGGCTGCGGCAAAGGACGGCGGAGGGGGCTCCGCCGGATCGAGCTATCTCCGGGAGCTCGAGCGCCTGCCCGGTCTGGGCGAAGGACTCCTTGAGGGCTTCCGCAAGGTGGTCGAGGGCATTCCCGTGGAACGCTTCGACCAGTTCGTGTTCCTGGGAAGCGGGGCGTTCTACGGGATCGCTTGCGAGGGCATGCTCAAGATGAAGGAGATGGCCATCGTGCCCTCGGACGGCTTCCACGCCCTTGAGTTCCGCCACGGTCCCAAGTCGATCCTGGACGACAGCGTCCTGGTGACGGTCTTTCTCTCGGACACGGCACTAAGGCAGGAGCTGGAGCTCATCCGGGAGGTGCGCCGACTCGGGGGACGGGTGCTGACCGTGTGTGAGGAGGGGGAGGCCGCAGTCGCGGCAGGCTCGGACTACGTGGCCGCCACGGGAAGCTCGATCACGGAGCTGGCTCGAAGCATCCTCTACCTTCCGGCCGTCCAGCTGCTGGCCTTTGCCAAGGCGCGCTCCAAGGGGATCGACGTGGACGCCCCCCGACACCTGTCGTACTACGTGAGCCTGTAGCGGGCGCGGGGGTGTCTCCCCGACCACGGTCTCTCCCTGGTGCCGCGGGTATCTTCACGATCCCGGCCTTCACGGATCCGGTGCACGCCTTGAGTCGGGCCAGGATCTGGCTCGTCGAGGGGACGCCCTTCGCCGCCCTCCGGTACGACCTGGGTCCGGCAATGGTCCTCAGGCTCACGCCGTTCAGGCGAAAGACCTTGGCCACCATCTCCTTTTCGTAAGGCTTCAGCACTTCCAGGGTTTCCGGCTGCCCTGCCGGCTGCCCGCGGCGCGGGTTTTACGTTTCTTTTACAGCCCCGGTCGGGGCCCCGGGATTATCCTTGTACCCGGAATGCACAGCACTCTGTTCTCAGGCCACCGCTTGCCCACAGCCGGGACCCGCTCGGGCGACGCCGGGGATCCGCCCGTCGCACTGGTCACCGGCGCGTCCAGCGGCATCGGCGCCGCGGTGGCCCGCAGGCTGGCTCGCGAGGGCTTCGCGGTAGCCATGGTGGCCCGGAGGCTGGATCGGCTGAGCGAGATAGCCCGGGGCATCGCCGACCCGGGGCGGGTGCTGGCGATTGCGGCGGACCTGACCGTGGAAGCAGAGCGCCGCCGGGTCCTCGAGGCGGTGCTGGGACGCTTCGGCCGGGTGGATGTCCTGGTGAACAACGCCGGGGCGGGCTGGTACGGCTACGGCTTCCGGATGCCCTGGCAGACCGCCAGGAACATGCTGGAGCTTAACGTCCAGGCCGCCGTGCACCTGACCCTTGCCCTCCTGCCCCGGATGCTGGAGCGGGGCCGCGGCCACGTACTGAACGTCAGCTCCATCGCCGGCAGCTTCCATGCTCCGGGGGTGGCGCTCTACGGCGCCACCAAGAGCTTTCTCGACACCTTCACGATAGCCCTGTCCCGGGAGTTGGCGGGCACTGCAGTGAACGTCAGCCTGGTCAAGCCGGGACCCGTGCGCACGGAGTTCTACGACAGCGCCCTGCGCCGGGACGCGGGGCTGCCGGTACCGGGAGCCGGCCGCGGCGTGAGCGCCGGACGCGTGGCAGAGCGCATATGGAGGCTGATCCTGCGTCCCCGCCGGCGGGCCTACGTCCCCGGGTTCTACGCCTTCATGCCCTGGGTCGAACCGCTTGCCTGGCTGGTGCTGGATCGTCTCGGCCCGACGCTCCTGCGGACCGCCGGGGCCTAAGGGCCCCCGGTCTTTCGGGGAAACACGAAGCGGCAGGAAACCAGGCGATTGGCGCGGGTGCGCTCGACGATCACCCGGCCCCCGGCGAGCTCGATCTCCTCGTTCCTGGCGGGGATGTGCCCCAGGCGGTCGGCGAGATAGGCGCCGAAGGTCTCGTCCCGCCAGCCCTCGGGCAGGCGGATGCCCAGCTCGTCCTGCACCTCCCAGATCGGGGTATCCGCCATGACCAGGTACCCCCGGTCCGCCCCCAGGAAGCTCACCCGGTCGTGTTTCCGGCTTTCCTGCTCGTCGTACAGCTCCCCGAAGATCTCCTCGACGATGTCCTCGAGGGTGACGACCCCGGCCAGCCCGGAGTACTCGTCGATCACCACCGCCATGTTGAGCTGTTTTCCCTTGAACTCCACGAGCATCTCGTCGGCCTTCTTCCACTCGGGGACGATGATGGGCTCCATCATGAGCTGCCGGAGGGGAAGGTCCAGCCGGCCGCCGCGCAGCTCCCGCAGGATGTCCCTGGCCAACACGATTCCGGTGATGTTCTCCGGGTGGCGGTGGTACACCGGGATACGGGAGAACCCCCGGTCGATGACCCGGTCGACCACCTCTTCGAGGGTCTGGTCCTGCTCCAGGCTGAAGACCGCAGTGCGATGGGTCATGATGGTACGCAGGCTCACGTCGTTGAGCCGGAACACCTTGGCCACCATCTGTTTCTCGTAGGGCTCCAGCACCCCCAGGGTTTCGGCGAGGTGAACCGTGCGCAGGATGTCCTGAAGGGTCACCGGTGCACGCCGGCCGGATCGGAACAGGCGACTGATCAGGCGGCTGAGCCCGCCGATGGCCACCACGACCGGGCGGAGCACGAAGGAGAGCGCCGTGATCACCCGGGCTGTGTGCAGGCAGACCCACTCGTTGTTCTGGATGGCCAGGTGCTTGGGGGTCACTTCCCCGAACACCAGGATCACGAGGGTCATGACGCCCGTCACCACGCCGATCGCCGTGCTCCCGAGCCACTGGATGGCCAGTTGGGTGGCGGTGGCCGAGGCGGCGACATTGACCAGGTTGTTGCCCACGAGGATGGTGGTCAGGAGCGCATCGGGCCGGGCGGTGAGGCGGGCCACCAGCCGGCCCCGTTTGCCCCCCGACTCCTCCAGCCTGTGGACTTGCACCGCCGACAGGGACGTGAAGGCCGTTTCGGTGCCCGAGAAGAATCCGGACAGCAGGATCAGGCCCGCCAGGAGCGCCAGCTGGGCGATCACCGGGAAAGTCCCGCGGAGAGTAGGGGAGGCAGATCAGGGTCGGGGTCGAAGTCGGACATCGCGCTTCCCACAGCATACAAGTGTCTCGTCCTGCGGGGCAAGAGGGGCCGCGAAGCCTGCTCGCGGTCCGGGCCCCGCCGGGCAATTGAGTTTGACCTCGCCGCTGCGGCTGGTATAATGCCTGCGAGTCCGGTTGCGTCGCCCGAAAGCTCCGCCAGGGCAGCACGGGCGCAGGTGCGCGTGAGCTTCGAGCCGCGAAGCTGCCGAGTTCCGGACGAGGAGCTGAACTTGCCGATTACCGACCAGAAGCCCGACGCCTGCAACGCCGAATGCCGAGCCCGATGCCATGCGGGACGAATCCTATTCCTCGGCGGTGTCGCGGCGCTGCTCGCCGTTCTGGCTTCCTGCGCCGGGTTCCAGGGGACCCGGCAGGTGCCGGTGCTCCTGCCTGTCGATCAGGCGGCCAATCGGGACGCAGGGCCGTGGCTCACGCCGGTCTTCGCCTCGGGAGAGGACGGGACGGCGTCGATGATCGTCTCCTGGATCTCGGCCCGGCCGATCGGCACTCGCCTGGTCTGGGGCGAGGAAGGCGCGGCCCCGTATGAGCACGAGGACGCGGAACGGGTGAAGCTGCACCGGGTGACCCTGTCGGGCCTGACCCCGGGAGAACGGTACCGGTACGCGGTGGATTTCGACGGAGACGGCTGCAGCGATGACCCCGTGTACGCCTTCGTGGCCACGGATTGGAGCCGGGAGCGGCTCAGCATCGCGGTGCTGGGGGACATGCAGCCCCGGGACGCGTTCACCCGCCGGGGTGGGCGTATCGCTGCCCAGGGGATTGCTGCCAGCGGCGCCGACCTGGTGGTCCAGCTTGGGGACGTGGCGGAGATCGGGGCCTTCCCCTCCGACTGGCTGGACAGCCTGGACAACCTGAGCCTGTGCGCCTCCCGGATACCGACGGTCGGGATCATCGGCAACCACGACTACTACGGGGACCCGGGGCGCAACTTCCGCACCCTCTTCCCGTACCCGTACGCCGATCCGACGGGGGCCTTCTGGTCCTTCGATGCGGGCGGCGCCCACTTCGTGATGGTAGACTGCTTCGAGGAGGACGGTTCGACCTCCGCCGCCCAGAAGGCCTGGATCGAGGCCGACCTGGCGGCAGCCAGGGAGCGCGGCTGCCGCTACGTGTTCGTGTTCGTGCATCTGACTCCGATCACCACCGGCACCTCCGACACCGCCGGGGAGCTCGAGCGCTGGCTCCTGCCGCTGGCCGACCGGGCGGGGGTCGACGCCGTGTTCTTTGGCCACGACCACCACTACGAGCACTGGGAGCTTGTCTACGGTGGAGAGGACCTGGTATTCGACCCGGACGACGAGCCCACCGGGCGGATGGTGCACTACTTCTGCTCAGGCGGCGGCGGGGCTTACCTCGAGATCGACTACGGCCTTCTGACCCGCAAGCCCACGAGCTTCGAGCGCCGCCTGTACGACCGGCGCCGGGGAGAGTGGGTCCAGCGGAGCTATTTCCGCCTGCCCTGGGACACCGGGCGTTTCATCGACCGCACCGACGATCCCGAGTTCGGACAGCTCCTGGACGGAAGGCACTACTACCACTTGCCCGAGGAAGTCGCGTACCAGGGCGATACGGCGTGGCTCGGTTACCGCTACGGCGAGCAGACGCTGCACTACCTGATGATCGAGATCGGCCCGGAAGAAGCGGTGATCAGTGCGCACTACCCCTCCGGGGAGCTGCTCTCGGGGCCGCGAGAGGATCTACCTCAGAGCTTCACGATTCCGCGGCGGCGGTAGGCTGCTCACCACAGGCCGCCTCCGGCCGATTTCCCGGCTACTGGGGCGAACTCCCGAGCAGCGCGAGAAAGTCGTCCAGAATCTCCGGCAGCTCCAGGGCGTCGGCGAACTCGGAGATCACCTTTCGTACGCGGTCGCGATCGAGGGTCGGGTGGGCTTCGACCAGCCCGCGGATGTCCTGGAGATCCACTGGCCGGTGAGCGACCGCCTTCATGATGATCAGATCCTCGACTCTCGGCAGCGGAAGAAGCAGCTCGCCGGCGGCCACCAACCGACGGTTGTCGAGGACCTCACGCTCGAAGGGAAGCAGGCCGAGGGAGATGTCCACCTCGATGCCCGTCGGGCGGCCACTCAGCGTCGCTCGGAGCCGGTGCCAGCGGCCGCGCACTTCGTCGATCTCTGCCTGGGGCTTGCCCGTGGGCCAGCCCGCCCGACGTGCTATGTGCAGCATCCCCCCCAGCTGGCGGAGCCTGGTCTCCGGCGTCGGTGCCGACGCCGCTCGCTCGACCTCGCTGATCCGCTGCCAGCGGCGGCGCGGTCAACCGCGCCTGCTATGCGGCGCGTATCACCAGGCCGTCCTTGCCCAGGTCCACCGCGATCTTCTGGCCTTCCCTGATCTCCCCGGCGATGAGCTTCTTGGCCAGGGGGTTCTGGACCAGGTTCTGGATCGTGCGCTTGAGCGGCCGCGCCCCGAACAGGGGATCGAAGCCCACCTCGGCCAGGTGGGCCTTGGCCTTGTCGCTGACCGCGATGGTGATACCCTGCTCCTCCAGGCGCCGCGCCAGCAGCCTGAGCTGGATGTCCACGATCTTCAGGATCTCAGGTCTCCCGAGGCGCTTGAAGGTGATGATCTCGTCCACCCGGTTCAGGAACTCGGGCTTGAAAGTAGCCTTCATCAGCTCCAGGATCTGGCCCTTGACCGCCTCGATCTCCTCTGCCTGCTGGATCAGCTGGCTGCCCAGGTTGGAGGTCATGATGATGATCGTGTTCTTGAAGTCCACGATGTGCCCCTGCCCGTCGGTCAGGCGCCCCTCGTCCAGGAGCTGGAGCAGCACGTTGAACACGTCCGGGTGGGCCTTCTCGATCTCGTCGAACAGTATCACCGAGTAGGGGCGCCGGCGCACCGCCTCGGTGAGCTGGCCCCCCTCCTCGTAGCCCACGTACCCTGGGGGCGCGCCGATCAGGCGGCTGACCGTGTGCTTCTCCATGTACTCGCTCATGTCCACCCGGGTCAGGGCCTTCTCGTCGTTGAACAGGAAGTCCGCCAGGGTCTTGGCCAGCTCGGTCTTGCCCACCCCGGTGGGGCCGATGAAGATGAAGGTCCCAAGCGGCCGGTTGATGTCCGAGAGGCCGCTCTTGTTGCGCCGGATCGCGTCCGAGACCGCGGCGATGGCTTCCTCCTGCCCGACCACCCGGCGGGAGAGGATCTCCTCGAGCTCGAGGAGCTTGGCCTTCTCGGAGCTCATCATCTTGGAGACCGGGATCCCGGTCCAGTGGCTCACGATCCGGGCGATGTCTTCCTCCGAGACTTCCTCCCGCAGCAGGCGGGTCTCCCCCTTGACCGCTTCGAGCTTCTTGCTCTTGGCTTCCAGCGCGGCTTGAGCCTCCGGGATCAGACCGTGCTTGATCTCCGCGGCCTTGCTCAGGTTGCCTTCCCGCTCGTGGCGGGTCTCCTCGATGGAAAGCTCCTCCATGCGCTGCTTGAGCGCCCGGATCTCCTCGATGACCTTCTTCTCGTTCTGCCACTGCAGCTGCATGGCGTCGCGCCTGGCCTTGAGCTCCGCCAGCTCCCGGTCGATCTCCTGGAGCTTCTCCTTCGAGGCCGGGTCGCTTTCCTTGGAAAGAGCCTGCTTCTCGATGTTGAGCTGCAGCATGCGCCGCTCGGTCTGGTCCAGCTCCGTGGGCTGGCTCTCGATTTCCATCTTGAGACGGCTGGCCGCTTCGTCGATCAGGTCGATGGCCTTGTCCGGCAGGAAGCGGCTGGTAATGTAGCGGTCCGAGAGCACCGCCGCGGCCACGATGGCCTCGTCCTTGATCCGCACCCCGTGGTGGATCTCGTAGCGCTCCTTGAGGCCCCGGAGGATGGCCACGGTGTCCTCCACCGAGGGCTCGCTGGTGTAGATCGGCTGGAAGCGCCGCTCCAGGGCGGCGTCCTTCTCGATGTGCTTGCGGTACTCGTCCAGGGTCGTGGCGCCGATGGCGTGGAGCTCCCCCCGGGCCAGGGCGGGCTTCAATAGATTGGAGGCATCCATCGCCCCCTCGGCGGCCCCGGCGCCGACCAGGGTGTGGAGCTCGTCGATGAACAGCACGATCTGGCCTTCCGCCTCCACCACCTCCTTGATCACGGCCTTGAGCCGCTCCTCGAACTCTCCCCGGAACTTGGCCCCTGCCAGGAGGGAGCCCATGTCCAGGGCCAGGATGCGCTTGTTCTTGAGGCTGTCGGGCACGTCGCCGGAGACGATGCGCCGGGCCAGGCCCTCCACGATGGCGGTCTTGCCGACCCCGGGGTCGCCGATCAGCACCGGGTTGTTCTTGGTCCGCCGGGAAAGCACCTGCATGATCCGCCGGATCTCCTCGTCCCTGCCGATCACGGGGTCGATCTTCTCCTTGCGGGCCAGGTCGGTCAGGTCCCGGCAGTAGCGGTCCAGGACCTGGTACTTGTCCTCCGGTGACTGGTCGGTGACACGCTGGGTGCCCCGGATGCGCTTCAGGGCCTCCAGCAGGGC
>Ga0068714_10006670_pt1 | contig 11629 bp, 11 predicted proteins | sample MTBNYHSulfiMetaG_FD_62988 | JGI IMG/M metagenome (GOLD analysis project Ga0068714, IMG submission 62988) | Enrichment culture microbial communities from rom New York Harbor, USA that are MTBE-degrading - MTBE-NYH (New York Harbor Sulfidogenic)... | ecosystem: Environmental > Aquatic > Marine >... | reverse complement strand
ATGTCTCATCTTTTGTCAGATCACCGCGGATAGTCACTATATTCAATCCTCTTTGATTTGCCATATCCTCCAGGACCTCTGCATTTTTTCTGTCACGTGCATAAAGCGCATATACATTGGCTCCGCATTCAGCAAGGTTCAAAGAGATTGCCCTTCCTATTCCCCGTGTGCCCCCGGTAACAACTGCATTTTTATTCTTCAAATTTATCATAACCTTGAATCTCCCAAAGATCTGCCTCCATCTATTACCATGAGCGCCCCTGTAATGTAACGTGCGTCATCAGAACACAAAAACGCAATTAAGCTGCCAACATCCTCCGGGGTTCCTGCATACCCGGCAGGAACAACTTTTTTTATCCCCCCCTGGGGATCTTTTTCGAGAACTTTCATGATTCCTGCTGTCATTGCCGTATCGATAAGACCGGGCGCAATTGCATTCACCGTTATGCCCCGATGAGCGACTTCTAATGCAAGTGTCTTCGTGAAGCCTACGATTCCGGCTTTGGCAGCCGCATAACTCGATTGTCCCCGCTTTGCATACATACTGCTTATTGAGCTAAGATTCACTATCCGGCCGAATTTTTTTCCATACATTGCTTTGATTGTAAGGTGGCATAAGGCCATCGTCACGATAAGGTGTTCTCCCACTATTCTCTCGTGATGGGCAAAATTTGTCATCATAAAAAAACCGTCATGGATGGTTCCGGATGAATTCACCAGAATATCAGGTGATTTATTAAAATAAGTATTTACCTGTTCCAGTAATTCCCCGGCATCCTCGTATGAATAGAGCGGTTTTGCGAATGTCTTAACGCGCACACCTGTGGCTTCCAATTCCTGTCCGGCCTTTTCGGCCTTCTCATGATTGCCTGCATAGGCAAGGGCGAGGTCACAGGAAGGCGCAAGTTTTCTGGCAGCGCCGAAACCGATGCCTGAGGTTCCACCCGTTATCAATGCCAGACGTTTTTCCATTATTCCGCTCTCTTCAGTATTATACATGCGTTCTGTCCGCCAAAGCCAAAGGCGTTGTTCAAAATATATTTCACCTTTGCATCGCGGCTTGTATTCGGGATATAGTCCAGATCGCATTCCGGGTCCCTTACCTTCAGGTTAATCGTGGGGGCAAGTCTCTGCCGCTGCAGCATCAAGACGCAGGCCACTGTCTCGATCGCTCCTGAAGCCACCGTAGGATGCCCTATCTGCGACTTTAAAGAGCTTATCGGAATCTTATAGGCATAATCGCCGAATACTTTTTTTATCGCTATTGTCTCAAGGCGATCATTCAGCGGCGTTGAAGTACCATGGGCATTAATATAATCAATTTCTTCCTTCCGGATGCCGGCTGTTTCAATTGCCTGCTCCATCGCCCTGATGACACAGAGATTATCCTCACGGCCGTCGGTCAGGCGGTATGCATCAGTCGTCAAGCCAAAACCACACACTTCGGCAAGGATCTCAGCGCCCCTTTCTTCCGCCGACTCCCGCGTTTCCATAAGAAGCGTAACTGCTCCCTCTCCCTTTACAAATCCTGATCTATCAGCGGAAAAAGGTCTGCTGGCCTCCGCTGCAGGGAGATCAGCTGTTGTCAGTGCATTCAGCAGATAGAAACTCATAAAGCTGCTTTCACATAAATCTGCAGCGACCCCTCCGACGATACAACGTTTCCAACGGCCGGTTTTCAGGAATTGATAGGCAAGACCAATGCAGTGGATCCCGCTGGCACAGGCGGAATTAATACTGATGAGTCTTTCAGGATTTATTTTCCTGTGTCCGTGTTTTTCCAGATACTTGGCTATGAATTCCAATAAAGCTTCGGCCCTTGTCTGGACGTACGGAATGCTGTCAGGTTCTAAACACCTGAAGGTCTCTATAACAAACTCAAGATAAACACCTCCGGGCGTTCCATATATGATCCCATCGAGCGGCAATCCCCCGGGGAAACCACTCAGCGCCTGCATTGTCGCAAGCACAGTATATCGCAGACCCTTTGTAATTTTCTCGGGCGGGAGACCGAGGGCCTCTGCCGAAGGCAACTCCGTATCGTCGATAACTCCGGCAAAGGGAACAGGAAAATCAGCGGCAACCAACTTTCCGCGAATATCTATGATGCCTGAATCCCCGGCAAACATCCGGCGCTCAAACTCCCCGATAGTATTGCCGATAGGGGTAATTAATCCATGTCCTGTTATAACAACATCGCTCATAAGATCACTTGTTTTTTACATAGCTCAGGTACTGTACAATGTCAGCTATCGAAAGGTCAGTGATTTCAGCGCCTTTTTTCTCCACCATATATTTGAACACCGACGGAAAATCCAGCTCTACCCCTGTTCGCTTCTCAATCTCAAAAGTGATATCGAGGAAATCGATACTTTCAGTATTGAGATCTGCCCTGAACATACTCTCCATCTTGATTTCCCCCTCTTCGGTATTCAGTACCGCACGAACTGCTTCCTCTACCTGGAGAAAAAGTTCCTTTTCATCTGTCATCTTAGGCACCCCTCGTCATTATTTGAACAATTATTTGATGGCTTATACCAAAATATTCCTCGTTATTTTCATAATCCATGTCTTGCCAATTCGTTTCTTTGCCGTCTGCAACAAGCAGCATCGCACCGGCTCCTTCACAAAGAATCCGTTCATTCAGAACAGACCTTCTGATACGTTCCATTATTATAGGATTTTCAAAACTGAAAGCGCTGCATACGAGTGCAGCGCTTATTCTGTTATCCGAAAGATCCATTTCAGCCTGTTCCAATGCATGAAGACTTCCATAGCTGGAACTATTATAAACATTCGCGGGCCCCAATAACCCAAGGAATATCCCCATCTGGCACGCTGCCAAATTCGGCAACTGCTGCAAGAACATCTTCGGATTGAAAAGTTTTTTGTAGGAATCGGAAAAAGCTTCTCTCGGTACGTCGACCATCTGCTTTGCCGATGCAAAATCAATCGGACCGTTCTCAACTGCGCAGTAAACTCCGATACTGAAAGGGTCCTTACGAAGAAACACCTTGAGTTCTTCCCTGGACTTCAGGCAGGCCAATGAAAGCAGGATTCCGACCCTGCTCAATGAGCGATACACCCTGCGGTCCGGGAGATCGGCCTGCCTGTTAATTATCGGGAGTGCTTTCGTTTTCTCTATGCGTATTTTCCCGTCATAATATTCATCTATAAACTCCTTTACCGGCAGGTTCTCGTCTGGGATAAGTGTTTCACTCCATATTATTTGACTCATGAACTCCTGCCTTCCTCCAATCATCTATTACCCCATCTGCCCATACCTGCCTCATACGATTCTCAGGCAATGGAATGTGAGCAAGGATCAACTCTGCTGCCGAAATCTTTTTCCCTTCAACCTCGATATGTCCACTGGCGACTGAAAATTCTTTTCGAACAACGACCTGGACCTTGATGACAGCCTGGTCACCAGGAACGATTCTGTGGAACAACTTGGCACTTTTGATCTTACCTAAAACAGGCAGGACATCCGGATTTGCTGCCATAACAGATATTCCTCCGACCTGTGCGATCATTTCAACATGTAAAACACCTGGAACAACGGGGAACCCGGGGAAATGGTCCATGAAGAAACTCTCGGAGCGGGTAAAGTTACGCACACCGACTGCCGACTTTCCCGGGTCCATTTCTATAATTTTATCCACCAGTATCCATCGCATCTAATCAACTCCTCTCTTTTCGATAGGTGCACCTCAGAAACTGGCGCTTATGTTCTGGAGGCAGTCGAAAAAACGGAGTCCTCCATCGTTGCCCAGATATTCAGCTTTTTCACCCTTTACAACACTCTTCAGGGTTTTATTACAGATTTTACCGTTATACGTCCTTGGGAAATTACTCATAAAATATATGTCGCCTATCATTTTGAGCTTGTTATTAAGCCTCTTTAGAAGCGCTTTCCTGAATCCGGTTTTTAGTTCTGCAAAAATATTTTCACGCTGAACGGGATATAGTTCTACAAACAAAACAAGCCGCACTCTTCCATCATGTTCAAGAGACAGACATTTAACGTCACGGAAATATGGTGATAGAGAACGGGCAGTATCTTCTATTTCGCATCCTGAAATGCGCTCTCCCATTATTTTAAAAATACTGTCGTATCGTCCGTGAATAAATAAGCGATTGTCAGACGTCAATAATCCCATATCCCCGGTATTCAGAAAACCATCGTTGATTGGAGAGTCATTCTTATCATTGTCATACCCTATCATGACATTAGGGCCTTTTACATAGACTTTACCTATAGTATCATGAGGCAAAGCATTTCCTGCCTCATCTAGCACTTTCACATCCTGCCCAGGCAATATATATCCTTCTGAATTACAAAAGAATTTTGGATCCCCACTATTGATTAGGGAAACACAAAGGGCTTCAGTTAAACCATATCCTTTGTGGACAATCGCATTGGGAAAGAGGAGCATGGCCTTCCTCAGATGGTCCTCCCGAATATGCCCACCTGCGATCTGAATGTGTTGAACCTTTAGCGCAGGGTCCAGACCGCGTCGGCGCTGTTCCTCGAAACAAAGCTGTAAAAATTCCGGAATCAACTTCACAAACGTGCCTTCCGACCGGATGATTTGTCGGTAAATTTTTCCTAAGCTCATTGATATCTCTAAGAAGACACTTTTGCCGCCTGCAAAGAATATCGGCAAAAACTGTGTGTTGAGGCCCATGGCATGAAAAAGCGGCATTATGCACACTGAAACCACAGATTCATTCAGTCCAAAGTAACGAATAAAGTAATCTATCGTATAGTTAATGCCGCTCTCGGAAAGCTGCACCCCCTTCGGTTCACCTTCTGAGCCGGATGTATAAAGGATTATCGATGTCCCTTCTCGGGGCAAATTGTGGGATTTCGCACCTTCGTTTCTTTGAATCAAGGTCATTCCGCCGGACATGTTTATGTGGATGAAACTGCATGGCGAAACCAATTCAGGATATACCGTTTTAGACACGATTAAAAAATCGAGATTCAATTCCGGCAGTAATGATTCGACTTTTTCTCTCCTGGCGGAAGGACTAAGGATAACGGGGATTCGTCCCAAGGCAAGTACAGACAGGATAGACAGAGCCAGAACAGCCGAGTTTGGAATCAGGATTCCGATTCTGCTCCGTTTCTGTGAAAAAATTGCAATATTCTGTTTAATCTCCTGTATGAAGACAAAAATACCGGCCCCTGTAACACTTACAGATTCATCACTTAATAATATTTTGTCGGAATATTTGCGGATATTGCAGAAGATACGATCAGACAAATTGTTGCTGACATTTTTATCCATAATAAGCAGGTTTTTAAATTCTCCTTAGAATTGATTAATTTATCGAAAATTGGCAGTATCAATTTCTTCTTATTTTAAATAGATATTATAAATAATTTTTCACAGAAAAATCCATATATGAGCCGTGCACAGATGGTCATAACGCATGAGAATTCTTAGGGCAAATCAACTCTCCCTCTGTTAAAATTTATTGCAACAAAACAAAAAAAGGGAAGTCACTGAGCCTGGGGAAAAAATATCATAGGTAGAAGTAAACATACAATCGGCTACCGTGCATGTTTTCATGTATACCTCTTAACCCGGAAATTGCATCCGGAATAAACTATCATACGATAACATAGTTACCTGCGCCACCACCGGATGGGCCATGACCGCTGCGTAGCAAGCTTGCGGAGGCGCCGGCTGGGATTTACCGCTACGGGTTTGCCCACGGCTTCAAGAAAAAAACGGTCGCTGTAGCTGTCCGCATACGCGTAAGTGTCCTGTAAATTCAGGTTGAGGGAGCGCGCTGCATCTTTTACCGCAGCCGCTTTGTACCCGTTGACCAGCGGATACCCTGTCATGTTTCCAGTCAAAACTCCATTTATGATTTCGGGCTGAGACGCGTAAAGTGCGTCAGCACCAAGCCGCTGTGCCAGAGGCTGCAGGAACGGATCTAATCCGCCGCTCAGGATAACTACCAAACGCCCTTCTTGTTTCAGTCGCTGAACCTCACTGGCTGCTTGAGGAAAAACCTTTCGTTCCCAAAAAGCTTGCGCAGACCTGTTTCGCCACGAATTTATTTCCTCTATAGTGATACCTCTGTAGTTGCGGTTGAACGCGATGTTGAACACCGTCCGATCGACCATGTCTAGCACAGCGTAGTGCAGTAGCTTTGGAAGAAGCGCCAACAACCACAACCACCATCGAAAACCCTTCAGGCGCGAGCGTTGGAGCGAAAGAAATACAAGCACGACGTTTGACGAGGTCAATGTGCCGTCAACGTCAAAAAAAGCTGCAGGTCGTGGTGAGGAGGTCAAGGCTAACCGCGAGAAGACGCAGGCGATTGATGAGACAGGACTTCTACCGCACGCTGCATATCGACGGTAACCCGGCGCACAAACTCAGATGGGCTTTCATCAGATTCAGGCTGTCTGACAACCACTGGCGCCCCAAACCGGACGTGTACGCGGTATGGGAGGGGGAATATTTTACCCTTGGGCAGCGACTGGTATGTGCCGCTGATGTATGCCGGGAGCACCGGCACGCCGGATTCAACAGCAAGAAGACCAATGCCATGCTTAAAAGACTGGATGACGCCGCTTGTACGTGACCCTTCGGGGAAATAAATCACTGAATGCCCGTGTCGTAACACGCCAAGCGCAAATGTAATGGACTCTCCAAAATAGCTTTGTCGGTCAAATGGCAAGACGTTCAAAAAGACGTGTGAGGCCCAGCAACGGAATGGAGTGTTGAAAAAATAGTCACGCGCTGCCATAGGGTGAATTGTATTCTTGAGCTTTTTTAACGCGACAATCAGCGCGCCGAAGTCCAGGTGACTTGAGTGATTCGAAACAATAATCAGCGGACCTCTCGCCGGCACATGTTCTAAGCCGGACACGCTGAATCTAAAATAAACCCGGTAAATTAAGCGCAAGAATATACGGCACGCGGTTTGACATATCCGGGTCAACAACGATGCGTTGAGCCATCGTCTCACTTCAGCTTCATGAGCAGGCTTAATCAGTGGAGTCACTCGCTTCGTTGCAATCGCGACAGCCGGCGCAGCACGAGTTTTTGGAATGGTGTGCGCTACCGCACCCCAGTTGCAGTTTTTTTCCGTACTGGCGGGTGTGCCGACAGGGTTGTTCGTGCTATTGATGTTTAATGCGTCGGTAATCGATGCCGCTTCAATTTCCTGTGTCACCTTACGGATAGGTGTTTCGGATTGTGGCAAGAATGAAAGGTTGAGCAAAAACCGGCGGATACAGTCTTTGTTTCCGTGGATATCCCGCAATCGCCCGTACGCATAAGCAAAGATGCGCTGGTCTATCATGAAGAATCTGTTAAACCAGCCGGGCTGATTGCTTGAAATTTGCTTTTTCAGCATGAAGAAAGAATAACACGAGGAAAAGCAATTATCAATACTGACGCGCTCTAATATTATTATCACGTTGTAACCCTTCAGTTACGGGTGTTAAAAACCTCCCCTTTGCAAGGGGAGGTTTGGAGGGGTTTATGAAAATCAATCAAAACCACCCCTACCCCTCCTTGCAAAGGAGGGGATTAAACCCGTAACTAAAGGGTTACATCACGCTGCTGTTTACTGTTGTGCCGGGAGTATGGTATATTTATTTGATATGCTGGTTGTTGTTTGGCAAACGTTCAGGATTTCTGCCGGGGTCATATCCCGCTGAGGTTTGATATTTTTTAATTTCAAGGAGGAAGCAAAATGCGGTTCATTTCACGGTCACTTTGTCTGTCATTTTTTAACTTCTTACTAATTACATTTCTTCTGGCTCCTGCGCTTCAGGCTGAAGCCTCTTCTCATTCAGTCAAATTCATTGTCAACTTCTCGGCGAGCATGAAGGAAAAGATCGATGACAAGAGCAAACAGGAGATTGTCCGGGAAATATTCGATGGAATCTTAGACAAGGTAGACCAACCTCTCGATGCAGAACTCATTTTTTTTGGACACAGGGACAAGGAGAGCTGCGATAATGCCGAGATAGTAATTTCCTCACAGGAATTCGGCAAAATAAAAGTGAGGCAAAAACTTTCTGACACAAGCCCTTCGGGCAAGGGAGGATTGATCTCAGCGCTGAAGAAAGCAGTTGAAAAACTCGATGAAAAAACAGACCTTCTCAGTATTTTTATTTTCACTGATGGAAAAGATACCTGTGACGGCGACCTCCTGAAAACAGCAAGAGAGATTAAGGAAAAATACGATTACCGGGTGATTTTTCATATCATTGGGTTGAATCCTGAAAAAAAGGACATCGCCAAGTTTGCGCCTCTTGCTGACATCGGATACGGAGGGACCTACTACGCAATCAAAGAAAATCCTGATAAATCTGCCTGGTACTTTAAGGAGTTCAATATCGCTGAACAGGAAAAAGAAGCGATGAAAAATCTGGGGATAACCATAGCCCGGCAGATCAACACACCTAAGATACACCATCCGAAGGCCATCGGCAAAGATGAGATGATTCTGATACCTGCGGGAGAGTTCTCCATGGGTTCAGACAGCTCGAATTTCACCTCCGCACATGAACGGCCGGCCCACACAGTGTTTCTCGATTCTTTTCTTATCGATAAGTATGAGGTCACGCAGCAGCAATACAGAAATGTTATGGGAGAAAACCCTTCCTTCTGGATTGGAAGCGATTTGCCAATCCATAATGTAAGCTGGCAAGATGCTAAAAATTATTGCGAAAAAATTGGTAAACGTCTGCCTACCGAGGCTGAGTGGGAAAAAGCGGCAAAAGGTGGCCGGAGTGACAAGTGGGCAGGCACAAGTGATGCCAAAAGCCTCGGGGACTTTGCATGGATGGATGATACAATAGTAACATCGGAAAAGAGGTCAGGCAGCAGGGCTCATCCTGTGGGAACAAAAAATCCGAACGGCTATGGCATTTACGACATGTCCGGAAACGTGTGGGAATGGGTATCTGACAGGTATAGGGAAGACTATTACAAGACCAGCCCCAAATCAAACCCATCAGGACCAGAAAAAGGTCCAATGCGTGTTCTGCGCGGAGGGTCATGGGACAGCCACCTCATAGAGGTCCGCACCGCAGGACGCCTCGCAAGGCAGCCGGACTTCAAAGATTTCATGACAGGCTTTCGTTGTGCAAAAAGTCCTGAATGATCTCATTTGCCAGCGCCAAAGATTCTTTTTTCAGTTCTTCTCCTATTTTTGAACAAAAAGGTTAAGAATTCGCGGATTCGGAAAAAAAGAGGATTCAAAGGATCAATGAGTTAAGGGGTTCAATGAACATGCTTCCCCCCCTCATTCGGAATCCTCGAATCCTTTTTTTGGAGATAATTCTTTTCTAATAGTCGGCGAAGCCTTTATCCATCATCGCAGAGAAATATTCCTTATACCAGTTATCATAGATATAGAGCCATGTCTCTTCGAACTCTGTAGCAGTCTCGGGCACGCTGAACATCTGCGTCTTCATTCTGATCTCCTGGACCGAATAGACAAGGCTTACCGTTACCGATGCTACATTCCCTTCCACTTTTATATCCTTCACCTCTGCGTTGTGGTAAGTGATTTTTCCTATCAATTTCCCTATTACTGCGGATTTATCAGGATTGTTTGCGCGAAAGAAAGGGTCGTAAAGAGAATAAACCTTATCGTAATCACTGGATACAGAGGAGTTCCAGAAGTCATTCGCCCTTTGCCGGAGCAGAGCAACCTTTTCCGGTGAACCCGGATCTTCCGCCATACTCGTCCCAGTTGTCCTCACTCCAGCGCACGAAGTGAGCATCACAAGAAGCAGCAACAACAAGATCGTCTTCTTCATTTCGCACCTCCGTTCTCCGGGTTAAAGTCGATCAGGAGAAGATCAGCCTTCTCTATGAAAACGAGATCGCTCTTAAACCTGTATGCAAGCTCATAATAGGTGTCGCCAATCCTCACAAGGGTCTCCTGAAGGGGATAATGGGCGGTGTTGAATCGTCCCGGCTCTTCAAGGGGGACATCCTTTTCCTGCCAGGTCTTTCCGTAGTCCTTCGAAAACTGCATGTAGAGGTTCGGCCGGATATTGCGGTAATCAACCCACACGCAAACCACAATCCCGTTCTCCCCTGCTATGATATGAGGGTTCTCCGCCCGTGTTTTCTTGAAAGGATAATGTCTGAGATTAAAAGGCTTTTCCCATGTTTCCCCGTTGTCTTCGGACCTCATGACAAAGACTTTCATTTTATCCTTTTCCGTGTCTTCCCTTTTTGCGGAAAAAGCGAGATATATATGTCCTTTCGAATCATGCGCCAGACGCATCAGTCCAATATCCATACCCCTCGTATCTTCAAGGTACTTGCTTTTCCATGTTAATCCATCATCATCAGAGAACGCTGCTCCCACGATATGCTCATTGTCCATAATATCCAGCCACAAGACATGGAGCCGTTGGCCGACCTTTATCGGTTCTATATAAACTGTAACCCCCCCTATCTCCCTTATCTCCATGGGTTCGCTCCATGACCTGCCGCTGTCAGAAGATTTTCTAAAGATCATGAAACGTTTGCCCTCCCTCCCGGAATCAGAAAACATGTTGACCTTTTCACCTTCTGTAAAGAGAGAGGGGTAGATTGCATCCATATATCCTTGAGTGAGATTTCGTACCTCGGAAAAAGTCCTTCCGAAGTCATGGGAAGAGGTAAATAAAAGATTGTATTTGGAGTCGTCCACCTGCGCTTCACTGAGGTAGAGGATGAAGATGTCGCCCTTTGCATTGGAGTACATCCTTAACCGGGGAAGGGGCAAATTCCTGTCGTCAAGAAGCACGGGGTCCCTGAGGGTTCTGCCTCCGTCATCGGAAGCCCTAAACCAGAGCTTTTTCCCTCCAATTTTTTCCCTCCACACAACATAGAGGTTATTTCCCTGGATGTCGAATCCGATCTCTCCCGGCGACTTCTCCATCCCTTCAGTCACAACAAGGTCTATTCCTTTCATGGCATCCCTGATATGAATATCGCCATCGGGATCAAAGAATGCGGTCCAGATATCTCCCTTATCATCGACCTTCATGTAAGTCCCTCCGAAACGATTAAAGGGTTCCGGTGTAAGGGTCTTTTCCCCGGCCCAGAGCGGAGAGACAATGGCAAAGAGAAAAATAAATAAAAATATCCTGATCATACTGGCACGTCTCCTTCCTGAAAATTATTTTCGAATGCTGATACCATAGACAATGATTATGTTACAATTTCGTTTTAGCCCCCGTCAAGGAATTGCGCCGCTGAAAGCGGCCTGAGATCCTTACTGCATGAGAAAGATGCAGGTAGGCGGTTTTCCCGTCCTTATTATAGTTTCATGCCCGGGTGAATCTGGATGAACGCCCGTAAGGGCAAAAAAAGAGAGGGGGCTTTCGCCCCCTTCTTTCTTTGAGGAAAAAACAGCGTGACTAATCTTACTTATGGAAGCGGCCTTAAGTTGTTGATACCAAAAATCACACTATTGGGTCCGGTAAATAGATTGTCTTTGTTGTTTCTTACCTGGATGAAGTTGTTGAATGTTCCAGTAACAGCAGTACCGTCGATTGTGGTTGAACCGTCTATCCATTCGAGTTTCCCGATCATCATATTCGGCGAGTACTGAAAGCTTGTAGCCGGCAACTGGTTCCCCA
>Ga0068714_10006667_pt1 | contig 11631 bp, 9 predicted proteins | sample MTBNYHSulfiMetaG_FD_62988 | JGI IMG/M metagenome (GOLD analysis project Ga0068714, IMG submission 62988) | Enrichment culture microbial communities from rom New York Harbor, USA that are MTBE-degrading - MTBE-NYH (New York Harbor Sulfidogenic)... | ecosystem: Environmental > Aquatic > Marine >... | reverse complement strand
CGTATTGAAGATACCGATTTAGAGAGATCCACCGATGCCTCCATTCATCGAATCATCGAAGATCTAAAATGGCTGCGAATTGTTTGGGATGAAGGCCCCGACCAAGATGGCCCCGAGGGTCCCTATCGCCAATCACAACGTTTATCCATCTATCGGGAGTTTGCCGATAGGTTATTTCAAGAAGGAAAGAGTTATAAATGTTTTTGCTCCGAAGAAAGACTTGAAAAGCTTAGAAAAGAGCAACTTTCCAAAGGAAGGATGCCCCGGTATGATGGGCGGTGTCGTTCACTGACCCAAGGAGAAATTGCCAAAATGGAGTCGTCTGGACTTCATCCCGTCCTTCGATTTCATGTGGAATCAGGATCGATTCTCTTTGATGACCTGATCCATGGAAAGATGAATTTCGATTCTGCTGGGATTGGCGATTTTATCATCGTCCGTTCAGACGGAATGGCCGCTTATAATTTTGCCTGTGTCATGGATGACCATTTAATGCGCATCACTCATGTCATCCGGGGGGAAGACCATCTCTCCAACACTCCTCGACAGATCCTCCTCTATCAGGCACTCGCCTGGCAACCTCCCACTTTTGCTCACCACCCGCTGATCCTTGGACCGGACCGGGCTCCGTTGAGCAAACGCCATGGCGCCACGGCCGTTTCCCAATATCGGGACGAAGGCTTTTTGCCCGAGGCTCTCCAGAACTATCTCGTCCTTTTAGGCTGGTCGCCTCCTTCCGGGAAGGAAACTCTTCCCCTAAAAAAGATGGTGGAGGAATTCTCAATTCAAGACATTTCAAGAAGTGCTCCCATTTACAACCGCAAAAAATTGGAGTGGCTGAACAGTTACTACATTAGGGAAAAGGAGGAAGGACCACTTGCTGAAATTTTAGCTCCTTACCTTCAAAAGGCCGGTATTCAGATCGACCAAATCGATCGCCAGTGGCTCAACCAAATTTTCGGGATTCTAAAAGAAAATTTAGTCGTGCTCTCCCAGGTACAGGAATACCTGGGGATCTTCTTCGATGAAAAATTCTTTTTTGAGGATGAGGTCAAGACTTTGTTGCTGGATCCCAAAAATCGGGAGACCCTTCGTTCTGTCCTCAGAATATTGGAGGATTCACAGGAAATTACATTAGAGGAACAGTCCTCCTTGCTCCCTCAGTTGGAAAAAAAGACAGGACGTAAGGGAAAAGACCTCTACGCTCCTCTCCGGGCAGCGGTGACCGGGAAAACGAAAGGACCTCAGCTGGCAAAAACCCTCCCTCTCCTCGGGAGGGAAAGAATCATCCGTCGATTAAAAATGGCACTGGAACTTTGTTGATTCTGGAATATTGGAATGATGGATTATTGGAATAATGGGTTTTCAGTAAAAATCATCTTTAATCACATCATCATTCCACCATTCCATGATTCCATTATTCCGTTTTAGGATGGACTTATGGCTATTCGTATCCACAATACTCTGACTGGAAAAAAAGAAGATTTCATCCCCCTTGATGGGAAAAAAGTAGGGATGTATGTCTGTGGGGTAACGGTCTATGACCTCTGTCATATTGGCCATGCTCGCTCCGCGATCGTCTTCGATACCATTTATCGTTATTTTCGATATCGTGGATACGATGTCACCTTTGTTCGTAACTTCACCGATATTGACGACAAGATCATCAGACGGGCCAACGAGGAGGGAGTGGATTGTAAAACCATTGCCGAGAGATATATCGGTGAATTTAACATGGATATGGGAAGGCTTGGTCTTGAAAAACCTTCCATTGAACCTAAAGCCACAGAGCATATCCCAGAAATGATCCGGTTGATCTCCACCCTCATTCAAAAAGGATTTGCCTACCGGGGCGGTGGAGATATCTTCTTCTCCGTAGAGAAATTTAAAGATTATGGAAAACTCTCCAAAAGGAATTTGGAAGATATGCAAGCCGGTGCCCGGGTCGATATCGATGAAAAAAAAGAAAATCCCCTTGACTTCGCCCTTTGGAAAGCCAGCAAACCTGGAGAACCCTTCTGGGAAAGTCCCTGGGGGAAAGGAAGGCCAGGCTGGCACATCGAATGTTCCGTCATGAGCCAGAAATATCTGGGAGAAACCTTTGACATCCATGGTGGCGGTAGAGATCTCACTTTCCCCCACCATGAAAATGAAGTGGCTCAATCCGAAGCGGCCACTGGAAAACCTTTTGCCCGGTATTGGATTCATAATGGTTTTGTGAATATCAACAAGGAGAAAATGTCCAAATCCCTTGGAAACATCTTAACGATCAAAGAAATCCTTAAAGATTGGCATCCAGAAGTCCTTCGGCTCTTTTTTCTATCCCACCATTATCGCAGCCCTGTGGACTATTCAGAAGAAAGTTTTAACGATGCAAAATCGGGACTGGATCGATTTTATAGTACATTGAACACCATTCAAGAGGAGCTGAAGAAGCCCTTATCACAGAAAAAACTCGATTCCCCCTTAATCGGGAATTGCCGTCAATCCATTGAGTCATTCCAAACCAGATTTGAAGAAGCCATGGATGACGATTTTAATGCCGCTCAAGCCCTGGGATATTTCTATGATCTTCAGAGGAATTTAAACAGTCTTTTGGATATTTCAAAAGGCCATCCAACGCAAGAAATCATTTCTTTGCTGAAACAGGGTCTTGACCATTTCTCCAACATAGGGTGGGTGTTCGGACTATTTCATGAGGATCCAGCATCCTATATTGGTCACCAAAAAAAAGAAGGAATTAAAAAATTGGGTCTCTCAGAGGAAGACCTCTTTAAATTGATTGATGAGAGGAATCTTGCCAGGAAGGAAAAAAACTATAAAAGAGCCGATGAGATACGAAATGACCTCCTTTCAAGCGGGATTGTCTTAGAGGATACTCCCACTGGAACAAACTGGAAGCTGAAATAATTAAATTTTAGATTTTAGATTTCAAATTTTTCAATCCGCATTCCTCAATCCGAAATCCGCAATTAAAATTCTATTCCCTCTTCAGCCACCGGATTAATGCGTTCACCTGCATCGTCAGGTAGGAGACCATAATGATCAGAATCACCAATAGAAATGTGTTCGTATTGACGACCCATAAGATATTCATGTTCCTCTCCTTTCTAACAATGGACGCTTGTGAACTGACCATTGCCTATTTCCTTGTTATCGTTTGCCTCATGTCCGTTGTCTGTTCTTTGTTACCTCTTTCCTTAAGCATTCTGCACTGCCGACTGCTTACTGCCTTCTGTTTCACAGCCAGTATGAAGGCGACACGGTTCTTTGTCAAGATTTTTTAAAAAAGGGGCTGCCGGCTATCATCGATCAGCATGCCACCAATAATTCCACTTGTCTGACTATTGCCTTTCTGATATAAGTGAGGTCAATTATGTTGGCCAAGGTCTTGAGCAGTGCCGTTTTTGGAATCGATGCCTATGTGGTGGAGGTCGAGATCGATATCGCCCAGGGACTTCCTGCCTTCGCCACGGTTGGACTTCCTGAGGGCGCAGTCAAAGAATCCAAGGACAGGGTCAAGGCAGCCGTCAAGAATTGCGGCTATGATTTTCCTTCCAGACGAATCACCGTCAATCTTGCTCCGGCGGATATCAAGAAGGAAGGCGCGGCCTTCGACCTCCCCATGGCCATTGGCATCCTGGCGGCGACGGAGGTAGTGCAAAAGGGAAAGCTACATCAATATTTCATTTTGGGAGAGCTCTCTCTCGATGGACAAGTCAAACCCATAAGAGGAACACTCCCGATTGCGGTGGCCGCAAGAGATGCAGGATATCGAGGCCTCCTGCTCCCCAGGGATAATTCAAAGGAAGCAGCCGTGGTAAAAGGAATTGAGATTCTTCCACTGGACACTCTTTCTGACTGTGTTCAATTTTTAAATAGTAATCTTCACATCGACCCGGTCAAGGTGGATCTCGACGGGATCTTCAAGACAGAAATGAATTATCCTGTTGATTTCAACGATGTGAAAGGCCAAGAACATGTGAAGCGCTGTCTGGAGGTAGCCGCTGCAGGGGGCCACAATGTCATTATGATCGGCCCCCCTGGCTCTGGTAAAACCATGCTGGCCAAACGACTCCCCACCATTCTACCGGATATGAATTTTGAGGAAAGTCTCGAAACCACAAAAATTCATAGCGTGATGGGGCTCATTCCCCCAAATAGCTCTCTCATCGTCACCCGACCTTTTCGTAATCCTCACCACACCATCTCCGATGCGGGCCTCATTGGAGGAGGACAGATCCCAAAGCCTGGGGAGGTCAGTCTCTCTCATAATGGGGTTCTTTTTTTGGACGAATTGCCTGAATTCAAGAAGAATGTTCTGGAGGTGATGCGTCAACCCTTAGAAGAGGAAAAAGTGACGATCTCCCGGGCAGCCACTTCCCTTACCTACCCGGCCCGCTTTATGCTGGTTGCGGCCATGAACCCCTGCCCATGCGGTTATTATAGTGACCCCAACAATGAATGCAACTGCACCATCCCCCAGATTCAACGCTATCGCTCCAAGATCTCCGGCCCCTTAATGGATCGAATCGATATTCATATTGAAGTCCCTGCCGTGAAGTACCGGGATCTGGCAAGTCGGGAGACCGGGGAGTCTTCCAGGGAAATGAAGAGACGGATCGATGCGGCCAGAAGGATTCAGCTCAATCGCTTCAAAGGGCTGAAGATATACTGTAATGCTCAGATGACGAACCGCCATATCAAGAAGTTCTGCCAAATTGATGAGCCAAGCCAGAAACTCCTGGAGATGGCTATCGATAAATTTGGGTTGAGTGCCCGCGCTTACACAAGGATATTAAAAGTGGCTCGAACCATTGCTGACCTCGAAGGCCAGGAGAATATTCAATCTGCTCATCTTTCCGAAGCGATCCAGTACCGAAGTTTGGACAGAAATCTGACATGAAAATCATGTCATCAGGGCTGTCCATGAATACCAAAAAGAATGACCCGTTCTGATGACCTCATAAATATTTATTTGTTTTTTCCGGAATTTTAGGTAATATCATAAGGCAATTCAGCCTTTTTAACATTATCTCCAACGGGCATTGGCCAATCATCATCTTGGAGGGAAAAACATTCCGTGAAGAAAAAGGTCGGTATTAAGGGAACGGGGTCCTTTGTCCCCATACGAGAAATCCCCAACTCTTATTTTGAAAAAATCATCGATACCTCAGACGAGTGGATTGTAAGCCGCACTGGAATCCGATCGCGTCGAATGATTCAACCGGGTCAGGCCATGTCAGATCTTGCCACTTCAGCTTCAGAGCTAGCCTTAGAGATGGCCGGAGTTTCTCACAAAAAATTAGATCTCATCGTTGTCGGGACCTCCACGGCAGACATGTTAAGCCCGTCCACAGCCTGTATTGTTCAGCATCGTTTGGGGGCAAAAAATGCTGTGGCCTTTGACGTGAACGCCGCCTGCCCGGGATTCATCTATGGCCTCGCCATCGCACAGAAGTTCATGCAGGATGGTTCGTACCGCCATGCCCTTGTGGTAGGGGGGGAAATTGTTTCCAACCGGATTGACTATAAAGATCGGTCCACCTGCGTCCTCTTCGGGGATGGGGCAGGAGCAGTGGTCCTCGGCCATTCCAATGGAGCGAGAGACGGAGAAATCCTCGCTACTCAAATTTATTCTGACGGAGACCTCTGGGAATTGCTCTATGTCCCCGGAGGCGGATCTCGCATTCCTCCCTCCTATCAGATGCTGGATAAAGGCCTTCAATATGTAAAAATGCAAGGGAACGAGGTCTATAAGTATGCCATTCGCACCATGGTCGATTCTGCTCGTAAGACCTTAGAATCAAAAAAAATTTCCTGCGATGAAATAGACTGGTTCATCCCCCATCAGGCCAATATACGGATTATGGAAGAAGTGGCCAAACGCTTGGAGATTCCCCTCGATAAGGTGATTATCACTGTCCATAAATACGGCAATACTTCTGCAGCCTCTATCCCGACCGCCCTGGATGAAGCTGTTCGAAGCGGTAAGATCCAACGTGGAGACCTGATTCTGACGAATTCCTTTGGTGCAGGCTTTACCTGGGGAGCTGCATTGTTCAGGTACTGATTTCGTCCAAGGCCATCCAATACCGCACCCCAGGCCGTCATTCGGTTTTTTAATTTTACCACTATTAAAACCACCCATCCCATGCATCGCCAGGATACTATCTCAACTTTCCCGTAAGACTTTGCATGGCATCTCCTCTTAAAACCGCTTTCCTGAAAAAAATTTGATAAAATAAGACTTTCACCATGTTCGTTATTCTGATATAATTCTTGAAATTTCCCATGAAACTTTCCGTCATTATCTCTGTTTATAACGAGATCAACACCATCGGTGAGATTCTTTCCCGCGTTCTCGATGTCGATCTCCCTAAAGAAGTGATTGTGGTGGATGACTGTTCCACGGATGGGACAAGGGAATTCTTAAAAGAATGGGACACCAGGAGAGAAAAAGAATCGAAAAACGAGATTCGTATCTTTTATCAATCTAAAAACATGGGCAAGGGTGCTTCCCTTCGAGCCGGATTCAGGGAAGCCACAGGGGATATCCTCATCATCCAAGATGCAGATTTAGAATATCATCCCCAAGAATATTCTAAACTCATCGAACCGATCCTTGATGGAAGGGCGGATGTTGTCTATGGGTCTCGTTTCTTCGGCACTCCGAGACGGGTGTTGATGTTCCGGCACACTCTGGGCAATAAGCTTCTCACTTTCCTGTCCAACCTCTGCACGGATCTCAATCTTACGGATATGGAAACAGGTTATAAAGTTTTTAAAAAAGAGGTGCTGGAGCATCTCCACTTGAAGTCAAATCGATTCGGCTTCGAGCCTGAGGTGACAGCCAAGATCGCTAAGATGGGTTGCCGAATCTATGAAGTCCCCATTTCTTATAGCGGGCGAGATTACTGGGAGGGGAAGAAAATTAAATGGACGGATGGTTTGAAGGCGGTCTTCTCCATCATGCGTTATAATTTTTTTGATTCGGAAACCAAGGATATCGTCTACCAAACCCTCCAGAGGATGAAGAACCTCCACCGTTATAATCAGTGGATTTTTTTAAAATTCCGTCCGTTTTTAGGTAAAAGGGTTTTAGAGATAGGTTCTGGGATCGGTAACATCACGAAGTTTCTTCTGGATCGAGATCTCGTCATCGCCACCGATGTGGAACCAAAATATCTCACCTTTTTGAAGGAAACCTTTGGAAAATATAAAAAATTTATCATCGAGTACCTGGATATCTCCGGTTCAGAGACGGAACGATACCGGTCCTATCATATTGATTCGGTCGTCTGCTTCAATGTCCTTGAACATATCGAACAGGATGAAAAGGCCCTGAAAAATATCTTCAACCTCCTGGAACCCGGAGGCCGACTCCTGCTCTTCACCCCTTCTCACTCCTGGCTTTATGGAAGCCTGGATCGACATTTGGGCCATTTCAGGCGTTATGGGAAAAAAGAATTAAAAAACAAGTTGGAAGCCATCGGATTTAAGGTGATTTCTCTGGATTACTTCAATCGAATTGGAATTTTGGGATGGTTTTTGAACAGCAAAATCCTTCGAAAGAAAAGCCTTTCTCCCTCCCAATTGAGAATTTACAATTTATTCGTTCCTCTATTCAAATTAGAAATATTCTTGCCCCTTCCCTTCGGCGCCTCCCTGCTTGCCGTTGCCCAGAAATCAGTCAGAAATCAGAATGATGGAGACGATTGAATATTTTTCAGACTTTTTGAGAAAAATTGGGGTCCCGAATTTCTTAGCCATCGGCATTGTCATCATCGTTATATGGCTTCTCATCTCGGGTCTCAGGAAAGGATTAAAAGGAGGTGGGAGTAAAAAACCTCAGGAAGGCGAAGAGAATAAAAACCAAGGTCCCCCTGAATAAACCTTAACGTTGCATTAAAAAGGGAGGCGAGTGTGCTTCCAATCCTTTACCATTGCGGATTTTTTCTATGGTTTATAGGGAATAGACGATGTTACCTGAGGCGACCTTTGTCATATGCTTGAAAACTGAGTAGCAAAACGTTTAAGGGTGCCGCTGTAAAGGTTTTTCAGCACACCCACCTCCCTTTTTATGTAATCTTTATGCAACGGTAAGGTAAACACTGGGGGAGGATAATAGGAGGCTGTCTTAAACCTGTTTTTTAAACATCATATAAGAGAGGAGAAAGGAGATCGTCAGGGCGATCAACATACCTGACATGGAGAAGAAGAAGAAAAGCAGGATCAACCTTTCTTTCATCATTGCATATTTACTTTCCATCAATCCCACATAGAGGATTCCAACAGTTTTATCTTGAACATCCCGGATGGGTTCATAAGCCGTTATATACCAATCATCGACCACAAATGCTCTTTGTATCCACGGCAGTCCCTTTCCGAGAACGTGCTCATAAACTTCTCTACTCGCTCGCGTTCCAATCGCCCGGTTCCCTTCCTTATCCATAACATTGGTCGATATTCTCAAGTCGCCTAAGAAGATGGTGGCTGTTCCAATTTCCTTTCCCTTGTATTTCGCATCTTTAAAAACGATATTTTTGATCCGATCGACAATCTCATAATTCCGGTTAAGGAGCACTCCTCCTGTCAAAGCGCCCAGAACCTTTCCGTCAAAATCAATAATGGGATGGGCTGCTTGCAATACCATTCCAGAAGTCTCCTCTATTTTTCTCGTCGGTTTTTCTTTGGGAACGGGAATCGATTGGATAATGGCCTTCTTGGCCAAGGTCGTTGATTCCTTCACCAACTCATCTCCTGAGAGAACCTGCGTCCCTGAAATCTCCTTTTTCTCCAAAGCTATTTTTATGAAAGGATCATGGAATAAACTATCCCCTGATGTTGAAGGGTTATGAAATCTAAAAACGACCGTTCCTTTTCGATCCACCAATGTCAAAAAATCGAGGCCCTCCTCAGTCATGAGCCTTGCAAGTTCATTCTGGATAGGGGAAATATTTTTCTCTTTCAATCCCCTTTTTAGTACATGCCTGATGGATGTCCAGTGGATCGTCCGATCAATATCCCTTACTTTTGAACTATAAACATATCTGGCTGTATTAAGGTCCTCCTTGACCCTTTCCTGCGCTTCAAAAATAATCTGGCTTGTTATAATGGAATTGACAATGATACTTGTCGCAACGCCTATCAAACAAGCAACGGCTAAAAAAATCAGGGCTAATTTTGTTTTTGTAAATATCTTCATGCTTATAAATTATCAGAAATAAAGGGAAAAGTAAATAGAAAAAATTTTCTTGCTATATTATTTTTTTTCTGGTAAATATATTGTGAAATAATTCATAAATTCCAAAATGGGAGGGATTCTTCATGAAACCATATTTTGAAAAGATGACCGAATTTGGTAAAGCCTTGACTGAGCAACAGATTAAAAAAGCAGAAGGAAATATTAAACAAATTAAAGAAGTTGAAAAAACAATTGTTGAAGCCGTGGAAAAAGTGAAAAAAGCAGGTCTGGCCACAGAGGTAATTAATAAAAGGGGAGAGATGACCGTATACCAGAGGCTTGAATATTTGTTGGATCCTGGCACATGGTGTCCTTTACACACCCTCTACGACCCAATGGAAGAAGAATCAGGGACAACTGGTGTGGTTGATGGACTGGGCAAAATCGGTGGAAAATGGGCTGTCGTCATCGGCTTCGACAATAAGGTCATGGCTGGAGCCTGGATTGCTGGTCAGTCAGAAAATATCTTGAGAGTGACCGACATGGCAAAGCGCCTCCATCTCCCTCTGGTCTGGTTAGTTAACTGTAGCGGTGTGAAACTCCCCGAACAGGAAAAGGTGTACGCCAACCGGAGAGGAAGCGGAACCACTTTCTTCAGACATGCTGAATTGGAAAAATTGGGCATTCCTGTTCTGTCAGGGATCTACGGAACCAATCCCGCGGGTGGTGGATACCAGGGAGTTAGTCCAACCATACTATTGGCTCATAAAAATTGTAATATCGCTGTCGGCGGAGGTGGTATTGTTAGCGGGATGACCCCCAAAGGCTTCTTCGATGAAGAAGGGGCAGAAATGATCATTGAGGCTACAAGAAAGTTCAAGTCCGCTCCTCCTGGACGTGTGGAAATCCATTATGACTCCACTGGTTTCTTCAAGGCGGTCTTTGAGAAAGAGGAGGGAGTTTTAGATGCCTTGAAAGAATACATGAAGTATATACCAGCCTATGATCCTAAATTTTTCAGGGTGGCCGAGCCAAAAGAACCTAAGTTTTCTCCCAAGGAGATTGACTATCTGGTCGCTTTCAATCAAAAGTTGGCCTACAATTTTGATGAAGTCCTTGCCAGGCTGACGGATAACAGTGAGCACATGGAGTTTAGACCTGGTTATGGTCCAGAGGTCTATACGGGTTTGGTGAAAATCGATGGATTTTTGACCGGCATCATTGGTAATCGGCAGGGATTCTTACCCAAGGGATACCCGGAATATGCCCCTTATCCAGGGATCGGCGGAAAGCTTTATCGGCAGGGACTCATCAAGATGAATGAGTTTGTCACTCAATGTGGAAGAGATAGAGTGCCTATCATCTGGTTTCAGGATACGAGCGGCATTGATGTGGGAGACATCGCAGAGAAAGCTGAGCTCCTCGGTTTGGGGCAATCCTTGATTTACTCCATCGAACAGACCGAAATCCCCATGATGTGTATCGTCTTAAGAAAGGGGACAGCGGCTGCCCACTACATCATGGGAGGACCCCAGGCGAACAATAATAATGTTTTTACATTGGGCACACCCACCACAGAGATTTATGTCATGCACGGTGAAACCGCAGCGGTTGCCTCTTTTGCAAGAAGACTGGTAAAAGAAAAAGATTCAAACCGTCCGCTCAAGCCCACCATTGACAAGATGAATGCCTTGGCACAAGAATACTATGAGAAGTCGAGGCCCGCTTATTGTGCGAAAAAAGGGTTGGTCGATGAGATTGTCTCTTTTGCCGATATAAGAAAATATATGGTGGCTTTTGCTGATTCTGCCTATCAAAATCCCATCTCAATCTGCCCTCACCATCACATGATGATTCCGAGACTGATCAGGGGATAAACAAACCTGCCGACCAATCAAAATATGATTAAAAGGCCCCGCTATCAAGCGGGGTCTTTTAATTTTGCTTCCTCAATCAAAGGATTAACGTCTCATATTATACATGGCGACATAATAAATCGCGCATAATGTCGCAGAAATGTGCGAATATGGGGTGATGACAGCTATTAGGATGTGAACAAATTCATGACGTCATGTATCAATGACTATTCTGACCTGCCTAATCCCTCATTAAAAATGACAAGGGAATTACGCCGGAAAAGGTTATATTGAATCTTATCGTAGATTGATTTATAATGAACAAAGGAAAAACAAAATGAAAAGTCGGTTCCAATGGTTTTTGCTTTTCTTCCTTGTTTTTATATTTTCAGGGTGTGCTCATGTCATTTCAAAGGATTTGAGAACAAAATCAGATCCTTCTCTCACCCTCAATCAGGTCCGTCAGAGTCCGGAGACCTTTAAAGGAAAATGGGTTGTATGGGGCGGAGAGATTATCGAGACAGTCAACCAAAAGGATGGCACCACTCAGATCGAGGTCTTTCAGAAACCTCTGGGCTGGAGGGGAGA
>Ga0068714_10006666_pt1 | contig 11633 bp, 11 predicted proteins | sample MTBNYHSulfiMetaG_FD_62988 | JGI IMG/M metagenome (GOLD analysis project Ga0068714, IMG submission 62988) | Enrichment culture microbial communities from rom New York Harbor, USA that are MTBE-degrading - MTBE-NYH (New York Harbor Sulfidogenic)... | ecosystem: Environmental > Aquatic > Marine >... | reverse complement strand
CGGGACATTCCCGGCCGTGGCCAGGAGCGTTCCACCAAGGGCGAGATCACCCAGGAAGCTGCGTCGGTTCATCTTCCTCATGAATCCCCGCCCGGTTCCCCTGTGGATGACGCGATGGGCTCCCTGGCGCCGTCCCCCTGCACCTTGAAGAAGACACCTCCTTCCCAAAGGAGGCCCTGGAAGGAGCCCTGCTTCTCCAACGACATGTCGATTCCAAAGACCAGACCCCCGTAGAGCGCTGCGACCTCGCCGATGTCGGTGTGCCCCACCACCACCGCTTTGGCCCCAAAGAACTCCAGGATCGTGCGAACCTCCTCCTCCGTCGCCTGCGGATAGGTCGCGGTGGCGACGTGGTACCCTCGGTACCACAGAGGTCCTTCACCGTCCAGGAGAAAGCCCGGCATGTCGTTGAAGATGAGGTCGTAGGACCTGAGATCGATGGCTTCTCTCGCCTGTCGGTTGATTGTCGTCAGGTCGAGATTCCGTTTCAGCACTTCGGGCCCGATTCCCCCATGCACGAAGAGCAGCCCATTCAACCGGATCGCCGTGTGCTTGGTCCGAAGCCAGCGCCCCAACTCCATCCTTGGACCGAAGAGATCCTGGTATTCCACCCCGCTCGTCTTCACGACGCCCTCCAGGTACTTCGGGTTCACGTACCGAAGGTCGCGTTGCAGAGCCATGACCTCGTGGTTGCCCAGGAGGTAGTGGACCCGTCCTCCGACCGCCCTGGCTTCCCGCTCCAGCCGGTGGATGAGCCAGAGGCATTCGGTGACCCGCCCCCCCCTGTCGAAGACATCTCCCAGGATGACCAGATGCCCCTCCCCCCACACCCAGCTCAGGTCCTCGCCCACGATGCCCGCGTTCACCAAGAGGCGCACGAGGGCGTCATACTCCCCGTGGATGTCGCTCACCGCGAAGATGCGCGGGACCTCGTCGAAGGTGTCGGGCTCCACCGCTGGAGCTCTTGGCGAAAGCACGTATTCCACGTGTGAGTCACCGCAGAACCCCCTCATGGACACAGCAACCCTGATGGGGAGCAACTCCGACCGTTGGAACGAGCCGTCACACTGGTAGAACGCCAACGCGGCGGAGTCGCTCTGCCAGTACACGTGGGGCCCGTCGTTCAGGGAGTCTGGGGGAGGGATCTGGGCCGACGAAGACCCCGGGGCCAGAAGACCCGTCACAACGGCAAACACGAGGCTAAGGCTTAGGGCGGAACGTGTCATGGCGACGTCTCCTCTCTAGGACAAGGAGGGGCGGAAGGCCCCCGGACCTGCTTTCCCCGATCATAACCTTCGGGCGAGGTTTTGTACCGCCTCCCTGGCCGCTTCAGCGATTTTCCCTTGAGCCACCGGAAGGGGGACGCTCGAGAGCTCCTCGGCCCGGAGCCAACGCCCCACCCCTCCCTCCCCCACCCCCTCCACCAAGGCAACGAAGGGACGGTATCGTGCCTTCAGGTGCGAGAAGAGCTGGGTCACCGCCTCCAATTCGGCGGGCTCCCCCACCACGTTCAGCCCGAGCCCCGCCGCCAAACGCAGGACTGCGTCCCGGGCGGTCAGGCCGGCCTCCACCTCAGTGCCCGGGAATTCCCACATTCCCGCCAGGAGGCCCCGGGCAGGTCGCTTCTGCAGGAGGAACCGGGAGTCGGGACCCCTAACCGCAGCCACCACCACAATCTCAATCTCCGGAAGCGGCGGCCGTGCTTTCCTGACCGGCCTCTCCTCCACGGTGTCGCGTGCCCTTGCCAGACACAGGTTACCGAGCGGGCACGAGGCGCAGCCGGGGGCGCGAGGGAGACATACCATAGCCCCCAGCTCCATCAGTGCTTGGTTGAAATCCCCCGGGCGGACGGGATCCACCAGGGCCCCGGCCAGGTCCCTGAGCTCGGCGCCACCGGGGTCCGGAAGATCGAAGAGCCGAGCCAGCACCCTCCTGACATTCCCGTCCACAGCCGGCACTACCGCCCCGAAGGCCATGGAGGCCACGGCACCGGCAGTGTACTCTCCCACCCCGGGCAGCCGTCTGAGCTCCTCCGCCGAGGTGGGCAAATCCCCCCCGTGCTCTTCCCGGACGATCCGGGCGGCCCCCAGGAGGCGCCGGGCGCGGGAGTAGTAGCCCATCCCCTGCCATGCTACCAGGACCTCTTCTTCCTGGGCCTCGGCCAGGGACTCGAGCGTGGGAAACCGCTCAAGCCACATCCTGTAGTAGGGGATGACGGTCTCCACCCGGGTCTGCTGGAGCATCACTTCCGACACCCAGATTCGGTACGGATCGGACTCCCCCCGCCAGGGGAGGTCCCGCCTCCCGGCATCATAGGCGTCCAGTAGGCTTCGGCGAATCTCGTCCGCCCGGGGGTCGTCCTCCATCACCATGTCCGGAAGGTATCACCGCTTCGTGCGCTTCCACACCAGCACGAGGTGCGACAGACGTTGGCTGGACTACCTGACGCTGGAGATCTTCCACGGAGCGGCTGGCAAAATCCCCCCTGGCCGGAGGAATATCGACGGGGCCCGGGATGGTCACTCCCGGCTCACCTATCTCTCCCCAGTTCCCGCCACCAAAGCCAATCCGTCCGGTTCCTTTCCAACGGGGATGAGCTTGACTACCGCACCCTCTTCCAGGTCCACGACCGCCACGGCATCGGCGCTGGCAGCAGCTATGTACACATGACGGCCGTCGGGGTCCGCCAGGAGGCCAATGGGGGAGGCGCTTCCCTCGAAGGCGATGACCTGGGCGCGTCCCTCGATGACCGGTGCCTTGATGGGCACCGCAATGAGATGCTCCCTGGCCGGAGCGTCGAACACCCGGAGCTCCGCCGAGCGTGCATTGGTCACCATGGCCAGGGTGCCATCGGGAGAGAAGACGACGCGAATCGGGAAGTCCCCGGAAGGAAGTGTGGCCAGAACCTCCAGCGACCGGGCATCCAGGACCGTCACCGTGTTTTCGGCCCGGTTGGTCACCCACACCTCATCGCCCGCCGGGGCCACCGCTACCCCCTCTGCACCCTGTCCCGTGGGTACGCTCCGAAGGACGGACATGGCCTCCAGGTCCACGACCGTGACGCTCCCCGAACCTATATTCGCCACGAAGGCCCTCGTCCCGTCCGGCGTCACGGACACCTGGTGGGACACTCGCTGGTCTGTGGGTACCGCCGCCAGTACCCGCCGGCCACCCACATCCACCACCGTGAGAGTGCCATTGCCCTCCGTGGTAACGACCACACGGTCCGTTGAGCCGGGGAGCCAGGTGATGCCGTGGGGGCGTGTCTGCTCGCCCAAGTCGATGGTCGCGACAGGCTCCATGGTGGCAAGGTCCACTACGGTGAGAGTATTCCCTGGCTCCTGCCCGGTCCCGTAGTTGGTCACCACGGCGATGTGCCCGTCGGGAGAGACCGCCACCTCATGGGGCGCGTAACCCGTGGGCACCCGTCCGATCTCGCGCCCCACTGCCAGGTCCACCACCGAAACCGTGGCCTCGGCCTTGTTGACCACCAGTAGCCGGCCAGAAGACTGCCCAAGGGCTGGATGGGGAATCAGGACTGGCAGCGCAATCAAGGCAAGAATCCCAAGACGAAAAGTCATGGCATCACTCCGGGTCCAGCAGGGGATGATAAGTAGTAGCAGGGGGCTGGGAGCAACCCACCATGGCCTAACGATCACCCCCGTCGCACTCGGACGCAACCGTCGGCGGGGATGGAACGATGCCCTTCGCGCGCCGCGCATCCGGGCAGAGTACAGCCCTCCGCCCATCTCTTCCGGATGGCGGCTCAGATTGCCCCGGCCGGGCCAACCGGGGGAAGGTCTTGGCTTGGGGGCGGAAGGGGATATCCTTAGGGGCGGAGGGGCTGCGCAGAGGCCAGCGAAAAGATACCCAACACCCATTCTGGAGGCAGGGCCCATGTCTCATGGGAATCGGTTACCGATATACCACGTGGACGCCTTCACCGACCGTCCCTTCTCCGGGAACCCTGCCGGGGTCTGTCTCCTGGACTCCCCCCTCCCACCCCACCTCATGCAGGCCATCGCAGCCGAGCTGAACCTCTCGGAGACGGCTTTCGTGCAGCCACCCGACGCCGACGGAACCCGCAGGCTCCAGTGGTTCACCCCCACTGTGGAGGTTCCACTTTGCGGGCACGCGACTCTCGCCACGTCCCACGTCCTCCTGCGGGAGGCCGGAGCCGAGCCACCGCTCCGCTTCTCCACCCTCAGCGGCATCCTGGAGGTACACCCTGCGGAGCACGGATGGCTCCGGATGGACTTCCCGGCCGATCCTCCGGCTCCGGCGCCCGCGCCGGAAGGGCTCCTGGAAGTTCTGGAATGCCACCCCACCACACCAACCCAGGTCGCGGTGAAGGGATGGATCGTACGGCTCGGCGCTGAATCCGAAGTCCGGAGCCTGAGCCCGGACTACGGCCGTCTCAGGAAGGTCGATCTCGGCCCCACCGCCCTCGGAGTCATGGTCACGGCGCCCGGAGCCGGGAGTGCGGAGTTTGTCTCCCGCTTTTTCGGCCCCTGGGTCGGAGTCGACGAGGATCCTGTGACGGGAATGGCCCATACGATCCTCGGCCCGTTCTGGGCCAAGGAGCTCGGGACTCCGGACCTGAGGGCACGGCAGGTCTCGGACCGGGGTGGCCTTCTGGGAGTCCGGATCGTGGGAGAGAGGGTCCACATCTCCGGGCAGGCGGTGACCGTGGTCAAGGGTATGCTTTCCTTGCCATCCGTCTGAGAATCGCCGACTTGCACCGCTGCTCCGTGATCCATCAGAAGGACCCCAGGACGCTGAACAGGAGGCGCCCATCGTTGTTGCTAAGGGCTCCTCGAGACTCAGCCCTACTGTCATAGTTGTCCACCAGGGAGAGCTTCAGGCTCACCACCCTGGACAGGGCGAAGGAGAGGCTGGTCTCGGATTTCACGGTGAAGTTGGCGAACTCATCGAAGACGGGGTTGTACTCAGCCTCGGCGTTGAGCACCACGCGAGCGTCGGAGAAGCTCCGCCTGAGGCGAAATCTCCCCGTCCACCGTGCCAGGAGCTCATCGTCAGCCCCATTGCTGTCCCTCTCCACCGTCCTCTCTGCCAGGACGGCCAGGCTGAAATCCAGCCGGGAGCGCTCGTCGTCCAGGACGGTGACGCGCCCCCCCGCCCCAGCGTTGTAGCGCCGAGCGATCTTCTTCTCCAGGCTGGAGAGGCCCTTTCCGAAGAGGTAGGGGTTCACTCTGGAGAAGCCCCGGTAGCTCAGGTTGGAGCCCACCTCCCATGAGCGCTTGTTCACCGACGCCACGCCCTCCTCGGTGGTAGCCTCACCGTAGAGGAACGAACCCCTGTTCTCCAACTCGAAGGTGGTGCCCGTACGGTCGGCCACGAGCTTCGTGGCCACCGAGGTCTGGTCCGAGGCCCCGAAGAAGAGGCTGGCGCCCACCTCGCTCTCGAAGCGCCACGTCCGGGGCGGTTCCGGGGCTTCCTGGGCGGAGAGCATCCGGAAGCCAAAGAGGACCAGGACAGCCGCGAGAGTGGCAGCCGTCAGCCGGGCCCCTGCGGCCGGGATGGGGGGGAAGGACCGGAATCCTGGTGGCATCATCAAGCTTCCAGGCACTCAAGGTGCCCCGGCCTCGACCTCTTTCCTCCCCCAGGAGCTGTACTCGTCCCTGGTCCATCGGAAGAACACTGCCGTGATCCCGATCCAGAAGATGAGCATTCCCGGGATCCACATGATGAGGCCCCCAAGGCGCTGATCCTCCAGGGCGGTCAGCGAGGTGACTCGGGGCGCCATCTCATACCAGGGATAGAAGACCGAGTCTGAGAGGGTGATGAAGGCCGACAACACCGTGGTTGGGATTCCAAAGGCGAACACGTACATCATGAGGATCGGTCCCGTAGGGATTCGCTCCAGCTCCGGCACCGGATTCACCACCGGCCACCACATCATGACGGCGACACTCATGAACATGATATGCTGGAGGATGTGCATGCCATGACTCATGAGGGCCCAGTTGTACATCTGTGGAACATGCCACCCAATAAACGTGACGTTGTATGCAAGGTAGGCAAGGATCGGATTGGTCAGCGCACGCGCAACCCTCTTGACCTTGGGCACATCCAGGGCCTGCCTGATCAGCCAGGGGGGTAGGCCGAGGATAAGGAAGGGGGGCATGATGAGCATGAGCAGCATGTGCTGCACCATGTGGGCGCTGAAGAGGTAGTCGTCCGAAAGAGTGTGCAACGGGCCGTTCAGGGAGAAGAAGATCACCCCGACGGCACCCAGGTAGGACGCCCTCCGCCAGGGGGAGACCGGCTCGTCAGGCCAGCCGTACTTCTCACGGGCGGGCCCCACCGCGAAGAGGTAGATGGCCGCCAGGTACACCGTCCCGATCAGGACGGAGACATGAACCTCGAATCCCCAGAGGTCCATGCGGTCCCAACTGGTCGAGGCCAGCAGGACTGGAGGTTGGAGCCCGGTAACGCTCATGTCGTTGGGCCTTATCCCCTTTCGCCGATGCCCTGACCCCCTCCGGAACGAAGGCCAGCCTTCACCGGAGGAACGAACCGGAGGCGCGGACCTCCCACCCCCGGCAGAGTGAGTACACCCCCACCGAGCCGCCGATCCCCCAGGAGTGGGAGGGTCGCATCGGAGGGGGGCGGACTCCAATCCCGGTCTGATTCTCGACGGGCGCCGCCCGTTCCGTCACGCCGCTACCCCATGAAGTCGTAGGCCGGCAGCACGTGATAGAGGACCACAAGGGCCACCGACATGAACATGGCCAGGACCATCCCCGCCAGGAACACCCCCGAGAAGATCCTGCTGTCGAACCTCAGGTGCATGAAGAACATGACCACCAGGAGGAACTTCCCCGCAGAGAGGAGGAGAAGACTGGGCACCAGAACGGGCTCAAGGACCGGGATGTAGAAGATGGCCACCTCCACGGCGGTGATGACCGTGAGCACTCCCCCGATGGCCCAGTAGAACGCCGCAGAGGCGTGGCTTCCGGTCCGGTGCCCAGCGCTTCGATGGGCTCCGGGCCCGGAAACCTGGGGATAGGCACCGCCATGCTGGCCGTTCTCCTCTTCTGTTGATCCGCCTGAGCGCATTTCAGCGTCCTCCTCTACTGAATGAGATAGACGAGGGTGAAGATGACGATCCACACAACGTCCACGAAGTGCCAGTATAGCCCCGCGATCTCCACCTTCAGGCTGGCGGTGGCCGGAAGCCGGTTCCGGGCCCCCAGGATCCAGAGGGTGACCATCCAGATGATCCCCGCTGCCACGTGTGCCCCATGGAATCCCGTGAGAACGAAGAAGGAGGATCCGAACACGTTGGTCCCGATGGTGAGACCTTGGTGCACGAAGTGGTTGAACTCATAGACCTGGAAGCCCAGGAACGCGGCCCCAAGGACGATCACCGCCCCGAGCCAGACCAGGGTCAGCCTTCGGCTACCCCGCTGGACCCCGTCGAGGGCAAGGACCATGGCCAGGGAGCTCATGAGGAGAACGAAGGTGCTGATGGAGGTCAGGGGAATGTCCAGGATCTCTTCAGGATACGGACCTACGATACTCCGCCCTTTGTAGACCATGTAGGTCGAGATGAGGGTGGCGAAGAATAGGCACTCGGAACCGATAAAGGTCCAGAATCCCACTTTCCAGCTGCTGAGCCCCGTGCTGGTGTAGTGGTGATCGTCGCGGGCAATGGCGGCGGCGTGAGCCATGTCGTTCCTCTCGTCCCTATCGGTAGGCTGGCTGGAAGGCCCACCCGAACACGGCGACGGCCACCAGGGCCAGTCCAAGGAGGGGCATCCACCATGTGTGCGTCATGAGGAGTATCCAGGTCAGGGCCACCCCGAAGGCCAGGACCACGGGCCAGAAGGAAGGACTCGGCATGTGGGGCTCCTCGGCGGGCTCCGCGTGGGTCACGGCCTCCACCTCCTGGCGCTCTGTGTCGTCCCAGAGGGGCTCCCGGCTCCGAACCGTGGGAAGGGCAGGAAAGTTGTAGTGCCTTGGGGGAGAGGGCAGGGACCATTCCAGCGTTGCGGCTCCCCACGGGTTCGCCGAGGCCTTTTCGCCCTTCCTCCAGCTGTAGAAGAGGTTCCACATGAGAAGGAGGGAGGCGGCACCGAAGATGAACGCCCCCACCGTCGAGAGCTGGTTCCATGTTTCCAGGTTCAGCTCGGCCAGGTATGTCCAGGTCCTTCGGGGCATACCGAAGAGCCCCGAGAAGTGCATGGGAAAGAAGGTAAGGTTGAACCCGATGAGCGTGGTCCAGAAGTGCCACTTCCCGATGGTCTCGTTCATCATCCTGCCGGTGACCTTGGGAAACCAGAAATAGACGCCGCTGAACAGCCCCATGAGGGCGCCGCCAACCAAGACATAGTGGAAGTGGGCCACCACGAAGTACGAATCGTGCTGTTGGAGGTCCACCGGAGCCGAGGCGTGCATGACCCCGCTGAGCCCCCCCACAGTGAAGACGGCGACCAGCCCCACGGCGAAGAGCATCGGGGTGGGGAAACGCAGAGCTCCTCCCCACATGGTGGCGAGCCAGTTGAAGATCTTGATGCCAGTGGGAATGGCGATGATCATGGTGCTGGCCACAAAGAACGAGTCGGCGATTGGGCCCAGCCCCACCGTGAACATGTGGTGGCTCCACACTCCCCATCCAATGAAGCCGATGAGGATTCCGGCATACACCACCACCGGATAGCCGAAGAGGGGCTTCTTCGAGAATGTGGGGATCACATCGGAGATGATCCCGAAGGCAGGCAAGATCAGGATGTAGACTTCCGGATGCCCGAAGAGCCAGAAGAGGTGCTGCCAGAGGATTGGATCCCCTCCGGCCGTCACCTCGAAGAAGTTGGCCCCGAAGAACCGGTCGAATCCCAGGATGATGAGGGCCACGGCGATGACCGGAAGGGCCGTGATGAGAAGGAAGCTGGTCACCAGGGTCATCCAGCTGAAGAGCGGCATCCGCATGAGCTTCATGCCGGGAGCCCGGAGATTGATGATGGTGGTGATGAAGTTCACTCCCCCCAGGATGGAGCTCACTCCCAGGATGGATAGGCCGATGATCCAGAACTCCACGTTGCGGCCCGGCGTGAACTGGAGGGAGGTGAGGTTCGCGTATCCGACCCAACTCGTGTTCGGCGCCGCACCGAAAAGAAAGCTGGAGTTCAAATAGAGACCCCCGAAGAGAAAGATCCAGTAGGAGAGGGCGTTCAGCCTGGGGAAGGCTACGTCCCGGGCCCCGATCTGGAGGGGAACCAGGTAGTTGAAGAATGCCACCGCCATGGGCATGGCCACCAGGAACACCATGGTGGTGCCGTGCATGGTGAACATCTGGTTGTAGGTCTCGGCGGAGATGAAGGCGTTCTCCGGGCGCATGAGCTGGATTCGGATGAGCAGCGCCTCAAAGCCTCCCACGAAAAGGAAGAAGAAGGAGGTGAGGAAGTACATGATGCCGATCCGCTTGTGATCGACGGTGGTGATCCAACTCCAGAGCCCCACGGCATCCTCGTGGACGGATGAGTTGGCTTTCGCGGCGGTGGTGGCTTCCGACATGATGTTGTCCCTCTCTACCTCATGCTGGACAGATAAGCCGCGAGGGCCCGAATCTGCTCGTCATTCAGGTTCAAGGGCGGGAAGGTCTGGCCCTCGTAGGTCACCGTGTACTGGGCCCCGGGCATCTGCGCCCCGGGCTTCACCCCTCTCGGATCCGTGATCCACGCGATGAGGTTCTCCTCAGTGTTCGGAAGCATGCCCGCGGCGAGTGTGGTGCGGCCTCCAAACCGGGTGAGGTTCGGCCCGATGATCCCGGCGGCCGGCGTCCCTTCTATGGCATGGCAAAGAACACAGTACGATTCCCTGAAAAAGACATCCCGGCCCCGAGCTACCAGCGGATCCTCCGGAGGGGCCATCCCCGCAGGCGAGTCCTGCTGGGCAGGGGAGCCGCCGCCGGCCGAGGTCGAGCCAGAAACCGACGTGGGGGTCCCCGGGCCACCGGACTCTTCCACCTGCGGCGCGGCAGCAGTGGGTGCCGGGGTCTTCCAGTCGTCCACCCATGCCTGGAACTCCTCCTCGCTCTGGGCCACCACCCGGATCCCCATGAGGGAATGGGCCTCACCACAGAACTCGGCACACTGCCCCCAGAAGACGCCCTCCTCCTTGATGGTGAAGTGCATCCAGTTGCGCTTGGGCTCTCTGCCCTCGGGAACCATGACCACGGGATTCACATCCCGCTTGCCCCCGATCTGGGGGACCCAGAAGGAGTGGATGACATCCCCCGATTCAAGGCGGAGGCTAACCGGCCTCCCCACGGGGAGATGCAGCTCGTTCGCCGTGGTTACTCCAAGCTCCGGGAAATGGAAGCTCCACCAGTAGCGCTTGCCTGTAACCTCCACAACAAGCACATCACCCTCGGGCGGTCTCTGGATCTGGAAGACCGCCTGAATCGTGGGGATCACGATAGCCACCACGATCAGGGCAGGCAGCAGAGTCCACGCGATCTCCAAACCCATGTGGCCGTGGACCGGCTTCGGCCTCCCCTGGCCCGGCTTCTCCCGGAACCGGATGAGAATGAAGGCCAAGAGTGCCCACACCACCGCCAGGATCAGCATGGTCCACCAGAAGACCTGCACGTAGAGCCGGTGCGTGGCCTCTCCGTAATCGGTCACCGGATTGATCGTGGACTGGAGGTACTCCTGGCCGCAGGCCGACAGGGAAGCCATAAGGAGCAACGCTCCCATGCCTCTTGCCCATCGCATTAGAATGGCGTTTCGCATCACACCTGCCCGTTTCAGGGGTCGATCCGACGTCGTTCCAGTAGCGGTCCGTGGCCGGGCCCCGGACGGCACATTTCCCTACCCTGGGGGACTTGGCCCCCGGGGACTGAGCTACAAAGGCCTCTTGCTTGGTCGAACCCGGAAGGGTCCAGGAGGCACGAACACAGCCCTCGGACCCCTGAGGGTGCCGAGGAGACCGTGGCTACACTCGATCAGGGGAGATGATCCAGGAGTATGGCCTCGTCCAGGAGCATGACGGGGATGTCGTCCCGAACCGGATACAGGACTTCCCCATCCTCCCGCACGAGCCCTTCCTGGACCTGGCATTCAACCCGCTCGCCAGCACGGTTGCGCAGAACCCCTTCCGCCACGGCCAGGTTCACCCGTTCCAGGGTGCCGGCGTCCGCAAGCTCCAACGCTTGCTTCGTCTCCGGGCACACGAGAATCTTCAGGAGCTCTGGATTCAGCATGGTCGGCCTGGCGGTACGGGTACCCTCATGCGTATCTATCGCAAGTTGCCACCGTCCTATGAGGATGGAGGCAATCTTTAAACCTAAAACTCTTGTCGCCCCTTGTGGAGAGGTGAACCGCATGTGTATCGCGCCGACGCCGACCATCTCGCTCTGGGGTTCGTGCTCATGGGTTGTCCGGGTACATCTCGCGACATATTTGCTCGTGGGGTGCGGTCCGTCGGGGGGCCAGATCCAGAGCCGTGAGGGTCCTCCTGATGAGGGCTCTCCGTCTCACCTGACCGGACAGGAGACCCTGCCCCCTTCGGGCGAGGCCTGGGTCATCTTCGGAGCGGACACGGTACGGGCAGAGGTGGCAGGCACTCCGGAGCAGAGGGAGCGAGGCCTCATGTACCGGGAGACC